>Ga0209736_1000052_pt1 | contig 40295 bp, 29 predicted proteins | sample BlaSpr_A8_Ref_M3_FD_187992 | JGI IMG/M metagenome (GOLD analysis project Ga0209736, IMG submission 187992) | Forest soil microbial communities from Thunder Bay, Ontario, Canada - Black Spruce, Ontario site 2_A8_Ref_M3 (SPAdes) (version 2) | ecosystem: Environmental > Terrestrial > Soil > Boreal...
TCGCCGCCGGCGGCGTTTTCGGTTTACTTGGCATCATCATCAATCTTTTCCAAGACCCGGAAATCGCCACGCACGTGCCCGGCTGGTTCGGTAGCCTGCTGCGATTGCCATGGCGTCCGGACCTCTTCGCCATTGGCCCAAAGTTTTGGCCCCTGCTTAGCCCGAACGACCAAACACCGCTGCCGACTCACGTCCAATCGCTCTTCGGCGTAGTGATGTTCGTCCTCCTCGCCGCCTCCCTATTCCACTTCGCCCGCAAAAAACTCAGCTAAGGAGCCAACCGAACACCAAAAAATCCGACTCGAATCAGGCGAAGGAACGAATTGCGCGAAAAAAATTCGTCAAGGAATCAAGAATACCGGCCAAACCGCGACTTTGACGGGCGCACCCCAACGCCGTAAACTTTACATATGGCGACTTCGTTCCGTCCCCGCCGTTACAACTTCGATTGGCGCGGCTTTATTACGCCCGGCGTCAAGCTCCTGGTGCTCATCTGCACCGGCGTGTTCCTGGCCCAGACGTTCGTCGATCTCTTCCTGGGCGTGAAGGCCTCGTCTTGGGTCAACCACTTCTTCGGCCTCGTCGCCCTCGGTCCGGTCCCAGGCCTCCGGCTGTGGCAGCCGTTCACATATATTTTCCTTCACGGCGGCTTGTTCCACTTGCTGATCAACATGCTTTTTCTTTGGATGTTTGGCCGCGAATTGGAACTTGTTTGGGGGAAGCGGCGTTTTCTGAATTTCTTTTTTCTGTGCGGCGTCGGCGCGGGCCTTATCGAAATTCTGGTCAAAGTGATTCCAATGACCTGGGGCCACATGCCGTCGGACGTTCCGACCATCGGTGCTTCGGGCGCGATCTTCGGAATTCTTATGGCCAATGCAATTCTGTTCCCGGACCGGCGGATTTGGCTTTTTCCTTTGCCGGTTACGATTCCCATGCGGCCGTATGTTGCGGTGATGGGCGCTATTGAATTTTTCGGCACGCTTGGTGCCGGCGGTGACGCGGTGGCACACGTTTGCCATCTCGGGGGAATGCTGGTGGGGTACATTTATTTGCGGCGGGGGTCATTTTTGTACAGCGTTCGAAACAGCGTTTCGGATTGGCAGCAGAAACGCAACCGCAAACGATTTGACGTTTACATCAATAAGAACAAGAACGAGCCGCCTTCGCGCCCGGACCGCTGGGTCAATTAGCGTTCGAACGCTCGTTGCCTTCGAATTCTCCAGACATTCGACGCGTTCGAATTTTCCAGACATTCTCCACGTTCGGATTTTCCAGACACTAATACCTTTCGAATCGCTCAAAGGCTGGATGTTTTCAGATAGAGGCACCGCTGCGAAGTTCCTCCGAGGCCTTCCGAGTGGACCGTTAGAATAGAAGTTCGGCTAGAAACCAGTTCTAAGCGCCGATTCGCGATCCGATAGAGTTGCGGCGATTGATGAACAATTCAGTGCAGTTATAGGACAAGAAGGATTCTCTTGCGAAAGTGGTTCGAATCTAGTTTGAAGATCCTATTTGGCGCTTATTTCGCGCTCACTTCACTCTATTGCCTGCTGGCTTTTCTGCCTTACACCTACTATGCGTTGATCAAAGCGCCGGCGTACTCCTGGGTGCCATGGTTTGTACGGCATCATGCGCTGCTGTTCTGGATGGCATGGGCGGCCGCGGCAGTTGCTCACCGCTCGAACAGAAAGCGCGCCGCGTATTTTGTTTGCTTCGGGATTCTTGCGTGTGTTGGTGTCTTTCTTTCGGTGCGGCCATTTCTCGCTGGTGTGGAGAGCAATCGAACTGCTTATTGGGGCAGCCTAGTGGCGTTGTGGGCGATCATCCTGACCGTCTCGCTTTGCGGCTGGCAAGATTCGGCCACTCCGGAGAGCGATGCTCCGCTGGACTCCCATCTTTCTTATCGCACTGGAATCTTGCTAGCCGTTGGCGTCGCTCTGCTGAGTGTGACCGGGGCGCGTCTTAGAAATTATTCCGACACGCGATCTCTGTCTCTGCACGTCAGTGACATTTACTTGACGTTTTGGAGCGTGATTTCGCACCTGCTCGTCGCCATGGTTCTGATTTCGATTTTGAACTTAGTGCGCATCGCGGCTTCGAAATCCGTGCATTCGAGCATGGTGAGACGGGGCCTGATTGGTGTTCTCATTTTTGGTTCGCTATGGGCGCTGTCGGTTCGTTTTCTGGAAAACGCTCTGAGCTTCGAAGGGTGGCCCGCACATCTTTACGCCGCTTCGCTGTCTGCCGCACTCACACTGTTGGGTTTTTCCGTGGCGCTGCCATTTCTTGCGTGGGACGGCGCGGACTCGCGGGCGCGCTCTGGGCGACGGACAACGCTTCTGATTGTTGTTTCCGTATTGCTTGCGCTCATTGCGGTGACGTTGCCGACTTTGGTGGGAGGCGGAGACTGGAACGGGCTCTATGAGGGCACGTTCACGTTGCTTTTCTGGATCATCCTGAGCATCTGTCTATTCCGTTTGCGGCCCCGCGCGGGCGCATATCCGGTGAAAACAGTCCTCGCGACTCTCCTTTTGAGCCTGCTTTCGTATAAGGCGCTCGAAGCCACAGATATTTTCTGGTCCAAGCCGCTGGGGGCCACGGACGACGACATTCAGCGCTCGATGGAGAATTATGCTGTGCACGACGTATCATTCAACCTGGCTCACCACCTGCTCGGAGGCGGGCGAAGCGAGGCTTGCGGTGAACTTTGCCGCATTCTGCGCGAATATACGGAAGTCCGGGGCGCGCAAGCGCGTTTCGATTTGAAACTCGTCGATCCGCTTGTTCCAGAAAGGGGCGAGCGACCCAACATTTTTCTTTTTGTGATCGATTCGATGCGGCCGGATTATCTTGGCGCATACAATCCCAAAGCGAATTTCACTCCGAACCTAGATGCGCTGGCGCGCGACAGCGTCGTGGTGCGAAACGTCTACACGCCTTACTCGGGGACTTCGCTTTCCGAGCCGGCAATATGGGCAGGCGCCCTCCTTTTGCACGCACATTTCATGCAGCCGTTCGAACGCGTGAACAGCCTCGAAAAACTGGCGAAAACGGACGGGTATCAGATAGTGGTGAGCTATGACGAAATCCTGCGCGAAATACTTTCGCCTTCCGACGAGCTCATCAAGCTGGACACCGGCATGAAACTTTGGAACCAGCTTGAGTTTTGTTCGACGGTGCAGCAGGCCGAGAGCGCGCTGGATCACCGTTCTGACCCGGGGCGGCCCATTTTCTTTTATACGCAGCCGAAGAACGTGCACCAGTTCGCGAGAAACGACTTACCGCAAGCGAAGGCTGCGAACTGGCCGGCTCAGCCGGGGTTCAATTACCGGATTTCGTTCGAATTGCATCAGGTGGACGATTGCATGGGCGGTTTTATCGGCTGGCTGAAAGCCCGCGGCCTCTATGACAACAGTATTATCGTCGTGACTTCGGATCACGGCGACGCGACCGGCGAATTTGGACGCAACAGTCATTCGCTGGTGATCTATCCGGAAATTATGCGCGTGCCGCTGATTGTGCATTTGCCGAAGACGATGCGGGATAGATTCGTGCATGATGACCACCGCGTTTCCGCACTCATCGACATAACTCCCTCTTTGTACTACCTGCTCGGGCACCGGCCGATTGTTTCGAATCCGCTTTTTGGACACCCCCTGCTCATGGAAACACAGGAGGAGTTGCACAGCTATCATCGGGACGATCTCTTCATGGCCTCCGACGTGCGCGCCGCTTACGGCATCCTTGCAGACCACGGGCGATACTTCTATGCCACCTACGATTCGCCCGCGCAGAGTTATCTGTACGATCTAGTTCAGGATCCAAACGGGGAGCGCGACATCCTTACGAACGCGCTGAAGAAGCACTATGACGAGCAGGTGATCGAGCATTTGCACGAGATTGCGGATTTTTATGGATACAAGCCGGGAATCGGGTCGTTGCTAGCCTCGGGCCACTAGTTGTACACATACAAAAGCACCTAGGCCAGTAGTGGGGGATATCGCAACCGCCGCGAATTTTCTAAGCGGGGCCGCCGATGACGTGAAACTTCATGAAGTTTGTGGTGCCGCGGATGCCCATGGGGGTGCCTGCGACGATGCCGATGACGTCGCCTTTGCGGACGAGGCGTTCTTCGAGCAGGCGTTTTTCAGCAACGGCTGCCAATCCGTCAATTTTGCGGACGTCGGGAATATGGCGGGGCATTACGCCCCAGATGAGCGCCATGCGGCGGCGGGTCTCGGCTTCGGGCGAGAACGCGATGATGGGGACCGCGGGGCGGTAGCAGGAAACGAGGCGCGCTGTGAAGCCGCTGTGGGTGAACACGGCAATCAGCTTCATGTGCAGTTCACGGGACGCGTGACACACCAGCTCCGCGACCGTTTCCGCGACCTTCAATTTTTCGAGCGGCACACGTGGCGGCGAATCCCAATCACTGGCTTCGGCCTCCGCGATAATTTTTGCCATCATGCTCACGGCCTCGACGGGATATTTTCCCGAGGCGGTTTCCGCGGAGAGCATGACGGCGTCAGAGCCGTCAAAAATCGCATTGGCGACGTCGGAGGCTTCGGCGCGGGTGGGCCGGGGATTCTCGGTCATGGATTCGAGCATTTGCGTGGCGGTGATGACCGGACGCCGGAAGTGGCGGGCGCGGGCGATGATTGTTTTTTGCACGACGGGGACGCGCTCGGGGTTCATCTCGACGCCCAGATCGCCACGCGCGACCATGACGCCATCAGCGGCGCGGAGGATAGCATCCAGATTTTCAATGGCCTCCGGTTTTTCGAGTTTGGCGATGACCGGCGTGTTCTTGCCGGCGCGCCGGACGAGTGACTTCGCCAAAAGCACATCCTCGGGGCGCCTGACAAAGCTAACCGCGATGTAGTTCGCGCCGTGCCTCAGAGCGAACGCCAAGTCTTCGCGGTCTTTCGAAGTGAGCGCGGGAACCTTCAACTTGATCCCGGGCAGATTGATGCCTTTATGCTCGCCGAGGGCTCCGCCGTTTACGACCTCGCAGATTACTTCGGGGCCGCGCACCTGCAGGACGCGCAATTCGATCAAACCGTCCGAAAGCAGGATGCGGTCTCCGCGGTGGACTTCCCGCGGGAGCGGCCGGAAGACGGTGCTGACGCGCGTGGAATCGCCCAAGATCTTGGCAGTTGTAATGACGAAGCGCTGCCCTGTGCGCAACTGAACCGGCCTGCTTCCCGCAAGCGGCCCAGTGCGAATCTTAGGTCCCTGCAGGTCGGCGAGAATGGCGATTGGTTTTTCTTGTTCGACAGCGGCAGCACGCAGGGTAACGATATTTTGCGCATGGTCCGTGTGCGTGCCATGAGAAAAATTCAGGCGGGCGACGTCCATGCCGGCTTCCAGCAGACGGCGGATCATGCGGGGCGAGCAGCTGGCTGGGCCGATGGTGCAAACGATCTTTGAGTGACGAAAAGCCATACTCTCTCGTGAAAGGGAGTTTACAACCTTCTGCGCCCCACAGGGCAGAAGCCGTGCAACCGCGCATTAATTATCTTGTGGCGGCGAATTCCGCGACGATGCGCGCCAGGAAATCGACGCCTTTGTCGAACGAGGCGAGCGGAATGCGCTCGTCGTCGGCGTGCATGCGGCGGGAATCCTCGTCGGTTAGCGGGAACGGGGAGACACCGTAGGCTTGCACGTTGTGCAGCCGCAACTGAGCCGAGTCCGTCGCGCCAGCGGATAGAAACGGCAGCACGGGAGCGCCGGAAAACTCCTGCGAAGCGGCCTTTGTGATTGTGGCATAGAAATCGGACTCAAGCGAAGAGGGCGGAGCGGCGAGACCCGCGTCGGGCTGAACCTCAAAACGGATGTTCGGATCGTTGACCAATTTCGTGAGTTCGGCCAGCAGCACGTCGATGGTGTCGCCGGGCAAGAGGCGGACGTTGATCATGGCGCGGGCTTCGGAAGGAATGACGTTGGCGCGGACACCGGCGGAAAGCATGGTGGGAGCAATGGTGTCGCGCAACATGGAGTTCCAGAGGGGGTTGGTGTCGGAGATGACGCGCTGTGCGTGTTCGCCGCGGTCGGGAGCGTCGATCGAGCGAATCCACTTGGCGAGTTCGTCGTCTTCGAGCGGGGCAAGTTGTTCGAAATAGCGGCGCACGATGGTGGTGAAGCGGACAGGAGCGGTGTAGGCGCCGATCTTGGCGACGGCTGCGGCCAGGTGGACCACGGCATTGTCCTTGGTGGGGACCGAGGCGTGGCCTGAGGGGCCGCGCGCGATCACAGCGACGTCCACGGGGACCTTTTCGCTGGCTTGCACGGCGATGTACTCGACCTTGCCGTTTTTCAGGATGACCCGGCCGCCTTCGTTGAGGGCGAAGCCGGCGGCAAATTTGTCCCAATATTTGGCGATGAGGATGCGGATGCTGGCTTCGCCGCCTTGCTCTTCATCCGCGGTGGCGAGAAAGATGATGTCGCGGTTGACGCGGGCGTTGGAACGCTTCAGGGCGATGAAGGCCGCGAGGTTGGCAGCGAGCATGCCTTTGTCGTCGACGGAGCCGCGACCGTACATGTAGCCGTCTTTGATAGTGGCGCTGAAGGGATCAACGGTCCACTTGGACTTATCGACGCCGACGACGTCCATGTGCGCGACCAAGAGCAGGGCGCGAGACGGGTCAGGCATCGCGGCGCTGCGCAGGCGCACTACCAGGGCGCTGCGGCCAGGGGCGAGTTCCAATAATTCGGGAGTAAGCCCTTCTTTTGTCAGAATGGCAGCGATGTATTTTGCGGTGGCTTCCTCGTTGCCGGGGGGATTGGTGGTGTCAATGCGGATGAGATCGGCGAGCCAGCCCTCGGCTTCCTTGGCCAGAGCGGCGGTATTCCCGACTGGAGATTGCGTCGACTGGACGGTGGGCATGGCGGTGGATGGGGCCTGCGCGGCTGAAGGCGAGGCCACTGGCAGGAAGGACATTAAGAGAGCCACTGCGGGCACTAAAATGTGCATTCTGCGGTTCCAATTCACGAAAACTTCCTCCGTTTTAGATGCTGCTCAAGTTTAAAGTGACACGCTCAGCAAACGTTTTGCAGTTATCGCGCTTCATACTAACATGCAGTGTGGGGGCACGACCGTGGGCTTGGCGGCGCGTTGCGTAAATTCAAACGGCGCGGAAGCACTGGCAGTGAGGGATAGAGAAGCGGTCAGACAGCCAGGTTGAATTCAAGGGCGAATTGAGGGGTGAGATGAAGACGATTGTTTCTTTGGTTTTACTGACATTTCTTGCGACTGTAATTATCCTGCCACTAGCAGAACGGCATGCGGCGGCACAGGCTCCCACGGGTCCGCAAGGGGGTGCACCGGCTCCGACTGTGAAGGCGCCGCAGACTCCCGCTACGCCGCAGCAGGCACCACAGGGTGGGGTGAGCATCTCGGTGGAAGTGCCGGTCGTGACTCTCGATGTGATCGCGACGACGAACCACGGAGACCTCCTCACAGGCCTGAAGAAAGAGAATTTCAAAGTGACGGACGACGGGGTGACACAGACCATCACGAATTTTGGGCCTACCGAGGCGCCGATTACGATTGTGATGTTGATGGAATTCAGCAGCCGCGGGCTGTACGACTGGTTTGCTTACCAGGCGAAGTATTGGTCAGACGCGTTTCTTCCGAATTTGCAGCAGAAGGATTGGGTGGCGCTGCGGACGTTCGACATGCAGGTTCACGACGAAGTGGATTTTACGCAGAACAAGGATGAGGTTCGCAACGCCATCTACCATCTTTATTTTCCCGGGTTCAGCGAATCGAACGTGTTTGACGCGGTTTTGAAGACGATTGACGACATGAAGGACGTCAAGGGGAAGAAATCGATTCTTTTGCTGGCCACGGGAGTGGATACATTTTCTAAACATACGCTGGATCAGACGATGAAAAAGCTGCGGCAGAGCGACGTGACGATTTTTTGCGTCGGGTTGGACAAGCCTTACATTAATTTTATCGAATCGCGGGGTTCGCTCGGTTCACACATGAATTATCTGCAGGGTGAAAACCAGATGAAGACGATTGCCAACTTGACAGGAGGTTATGCGTGGTTTCCGCAATTTGATGGCGAGCTGCCGGGGATTTTTCACGACGTCGCTTCGTTTCTGCGGCACCAGTACAGCCTCTCTTACACGCCTACGAGCGGGGGAAAGGATAACAAGTTCCACAAGGTGAAAATTGAACTGGTGAACCCCGATGGCAGCCCGCTGGAAGTGCATGATCAAAAGGGGAAAAAGCAGAAGTGGGTGGTTTACGCGCGCGAGGGCTACGAGCCGGTAAAGACGGGGACTGGTGACTGATCCTTTTTGAGGAGAGCGGTAAACGCAAGAGCTTCGTTTGTCTGCTGACGGCTACCGGCTAATTAGTAGCCTCGAGCGAAATCTACCTGGTTGAACATTTCTCGGCCGTCAAACCATCGTTCCAACAAGTCCATCAGAAGAGCGGTCTCGCGATGCCATAGGCGGTCGCTTACGGCGCTGGTGTGCGGCGTGATCAAGAGATTCGGGGTTTTCCAGAGCGGGCTGTCGGGAGGAAGCGGCTCGACGGAGGTTACGTCCAGCGCGGCGCCGCCGAGAGCGCCGGTTTCCAGCGCGCGGATTAGCGCGGCTTCGTCCAGGAGTGAACCGCGGCCGACGTTTATGAGGCGAGCGCCGGGCTTCATGCGCGCGATTTGGGCGGCGCCGATCAGGTGACGCGTATCGGCGGTTTCCGGCGCGGCGAGGACCACGTAGTCCGCGTGTGGGAGAGCTTCTTCGAGTTGTTGGGCGGGGAGGATTTTTTCCGCGTGCGTGGTGTCGCCTTTGCCCGAGCGCGTTACACCCCAGACGCGCATTTCGAAGGCGCGCACCCGCTTGGCGAGTTCGCGACCGATAGAACCGAATCCCACGATCAGCAGAACTTGGCTGCTTAGTTCAGTGAGGCGTTGCGGCTTGTCCCAGATGTCTTGCTGGCCCCAGTGCGAGCGGTCTTGATGGCGGGTGGAGTCGGGGAAATTTCGCGCGAGTGCCAGGAGGAGGCCCATGGTGTGCTCGGCCATAGGAGGAGAAAAAACGCCGCTGGGATTGGTGACGACGATTCCGGAATCGCGGAGTTCGGGATACATCAGTTGCGCTACGCCGGCGGCTGTCGAGTGAATCCACTTCAATTTTTTTGCGTGCGTGAGCTGTTCGGCGCGGAGGGAGTAGCCGACGAAGATATCCGTGTCGGGCAGTTCCTGCGCGAGGAGGTCGTAGTCGGGGAGATGTACGACGCGCATGTCCGGCCAGCGTGCGCGGATGGTTTGCGGCATCACGGTCTGCGGGCGCCAAAACGTGAACGGATGCCACACGCAGATGAGGAGTTTCGTTTCGGCTGGGTTGGTGCGATTCATTCGCGTGGGTTGCGGTGCTTCCGGTACAAGAGTAGGCCGACGATGAGGCCGAGGCCGCCGGTGCCAAGGATGAAAAGGTGCGAGAGCGGGAGAGCGAACCAGCAGATTACGACGAGGCCCACGGAAGCGATGGCACCAACCGGTGTGCCGGGGATGGTAATGGTGCCGAAGCTTCTCGGGCGATTCTCGCCTGGCGCGGGTGGTTTTTTCGAGACGGGTTCGTAGCTGAGGCTCATGTTACCGCCCTGTGGTGACGCGCAAATCTTGGCCGGTCATGTCCGGGGGCTCCGGCTGGCCGAGAGCGGCGAGCATCGTGGGGGCGAGGTCGCGCAGCGAGCCTCCAGGTTTTAGTTGCAGCGAATCGTTATCGCTGACGAGGATTAGCGGGACGGGGTTGGTGGTGTGATAGGTGTGCGGGCCGCTGTTGAGTGGATCTATCATTGTTTCAGCGTTGCCGTGATCGGCGGTGATGAGCCAGACGCCGCCGCGCGCTTTCAGAGTCTGATGAATCTTGCCAAGCCCTGCGTCGACGGCTTCGACAGCTTTGATCGTGGCTTCGAGATTCCCCGAATGGCCGACCATGTCGGCGTTGGCGTAATTCATGATGATGGCGTCGAACTCACCTTTTTCGATGGCTTTTACTACCGTGTCCGTGATTCCTTGCGCGGACATTTCGGGCTTCAAGTCATAGGTGGCGACTTTGGGCGAGGGAACGAGAATGCGCTCCTCGCCACCGAAGGGTTTTTCGACGCCGCCGTTGAAGAAATAGGTGACGTGCGCATATTTTTCAGTTTCCGCGCAACGGAGATTTTTGTATTGCAGCTCTTCGAAAACTTGGGCGAGGATGTGCTCCAGTTTTTCCGGAGCGATCACGTACTTCAGCCAGGGCCAGTTTTTGTCATATTGCGTCATCGCCACGTAGAAAAGATTTTTGGGGCGATCCGCATCGGTGATTTTGTCGAAGCCTGGTTCGACGAGGGCGCGGGTCATTTGGCGGGCGCGGTCCGCGCGGAAATTGTAGAAGATCACGGCGTCGTCATCGTGAATCGTTCCCGCTGGGACGGCTGCCGCTCCGTCTCCTTTTGTGATTACGATGGGCTTCACGAACTCGTCGGTGACTCCTTGCTCGTAGCTTTTTTGAAGAGCGGCTATGGGATCGTTCGAATGCGTTTCCGCTTCGCCGTGAACCACCGCGCGGTAGGCGAGTTCGACGCGTTCCCAGCGATTGTCGCGGTCCATCGCGTAGTAGCGGCCGGTGAGCGTGGCGATCTCGCCGACGCCGAGTTCGCGCATCTTTTGCTGCAACCGGCGCACGTAGTCGCGGCCGCTGTTTGGCGGCGTGTCACGGCCGTCCATAAAACAATGCACAAATACGCGCTCGACTTTTTGTTGCTTGGCCATTTCCAGAAGCGCGAAGAGATGCTGGATGTGGGAGTGCACGCCACCGTCGCTCAGCAGTCCAATCAAGTGCAGCTGACGCTGCCGGCCGCGTTCCATCGCTTGCTGAAAGAGCGGCACGTTCTGCAACTGTTTGTTGGCGATCAGGAGATCGATGCGCGTGATGTCCATGTGGACGATTCGGCCCGCGCCGATGTTCATGTGGCCGACTTCGCTGTTACCCATTTGACCTTCGGGCAGGCCGACGTATGGGCCTGAAGTGTGAATGAGCGTGTTCGGAAAATTCTTCAAGAGTTCGTCGTAGGCGGGTTTTCGCGCCAGCGCGATGGCATTGCCTTTGGTTTCCGCGCGGTAGCCCCACCCATCCAAGACGGTTAGTACAATTGGTTTTGGCCGTTTGCTCATGTCGTTTACGTGGCGACTATCGCGCCGCGATCTCCCTTAGCCCCGTGAGAAGGCGGTCCACTTCCTCTGTAGTGTTGTAATGAACCAGGCCGATTCGCAGCAGGCCGCCGGTTGCTTCCACGCCGAGGCGTTCGGTCAGATTCAAGGCGTAGTAGTTGCCGTCCCATGTGAAGATGCCGCGGTCACCGAGGAACGCCGCGACCTGCGTAGGCGTGTGATTGGCTAGCCGCACGGAAACCGTCGAGCAGCGCTCATCAAATCGCTTCGGATCACTGATGCCGAAAAATCGCAGGCCGGGAATCGCGAGAAGACCTTCGACCAAGCGAGAGAGCAGCGGCATTTCGTGCTCGCGCGTCGCGCGGTAAGCCGCCAACAGCGCGCTGCGCCGATCTTTCACTGCGGGATCGCATCGTCGGCCCAGTTCTGCGAGGTAGTCGACGGCCGCGCCGATTCCCGAGATCAACTCCTGCACCTGCGTTCCGGTTTCCCATCGGTCTGGGAGAGAATCCGGCGCGGGTCGCACCTTGTACGGCTTGAAGCGCAGCAGATGTTCGCGCTTGCCGTACAGCGTTCCCATGTGGGGGCCGAAGAACTTGTATGGCGAGCACACCAGGAAATCGCAATCGAGCGCGCGCACGTCAATCGGTCCGTGGGGCGCGTAATGCACCGCGTCGATGAACATGAGCGCCCCCGCGGCGTGCGCCAGCTTCGTGATTTCGGCGACAGGATTGATCGTGCCCACGGCATTCGAGGCATAGCCAACGGCCACAAGCTTGGTGTTCGCATTGATCTTGCGCTTCAAGTCTTCGAGGTCTAGCGTGCAATCCGATTCGTGGATGTCCACCTGGCGAATCACCATGCCCATGTCTTCCAACGCGCGCCAGGGTGCCACATTCGCATCATGGTCCAAGGCAGTCACGACAATTTCGTCGCCTGGCTCCAGCACCCGCCCGATGGCACGCGCCAGGGCGAACGTGATGGTCGTCATGTTCTGCCCAAAAACGACTTCGTCCTTGTCACAATTGAAAAAATCCGCCATTGCCGTGCGTGCGGAGGCGATGATCAAGTCGTTGCTGCGGCTTGTGGCAAACGCGCCGCAAGTGTTCGCATTCGAATTGAGATAATAGTTTTGAACCGCGTCCATCACTTGCTTGGGCACCTGCGTGCCCGCAGGTCCATCCAGAAACGCGGCTGCATGACCGTTCACCTGCAATTGCAGCGACGGGAATTGCTCCCTCACCCAACCGACATCCAGCGGCTTGCCTTCGGTTCCGTGCATCACGGGTGTGCTCATTGTTTTCTCCGTCCGTTAGTCTCTCACAGGGCGGGCCGATGATGAAGCCGCGTGCAATCGTGTTAGCATTTACGTGGTTGTTCCTCACTCATGCCGCTTTGGCGCCGGCTACAAATCAAATGAGCGGCCACGAACTGGCCGTCTCCGCGCCACGTTTCTCCAAGAGGTGCATAGTGTCCGAACCCGTCACGCCAACTGAGCGCACGCGTGTTGTGCGCGAGCCGCAGCGCGGCGTCTACGACCGCGAAACTATCTACAAGATTCTTGACGAAGGACTCGTGTGTCATGTTGGTTTTGCCGCGGACGGCCAGCCGTTCGTTATTCCCACACTGTACGCGCGGATCGGCGACGCGATTTATTTTCACGGCTCGGCCGCCAGCCGGATGTTACGCGGTGCCAGCGAAGGCGCGAATGTCTGCCTGACGGTTACGCTCACGGACGGAATCGTGCTTGCGCGCTCGGTTTTCAATCACTCGATGAACTACCGCTCCGTCGTGGCGCTCGGCAAAGCCACGCTCGTCGATGCGGCGCAAGAAAAACTCGAAGCGCTGCGCGCCTTCACGGAAAAGATTTTGCCGAGCCGCTGGGATGACGCGCGCCAGCCAAACGAAAAAGAATTGAAGGCCACCAGCATCCTTCGTCTGCTGCTCACGGAAGCTTCCGCAAAAGTGCGTGTCGGGCCGCCGGAAGATGATGCTCCCGATTATGCTCTTCCCGTTTGGGCAGGGGTAATTCCTCTGCGCATGGTCGTTGGTGCTCCGATCCGCGACGAGAGGTGCGATCTTGGAATTTCGCTTCCGGCTTATGCGGCGAACTACAAACGTTAAGTTATCAATGAATTCAATCCTGAAGCAGGGTTACTGGCGGACCGCGCGAAGGAAATCGGCGAGCAGGCCGTAGCCTGTAGCCTCGACTCCCGGATTGTGCTCGACAAGCGATAGTCCGAACACATCGAGGTCGAAGCGAATCGCGGAGCTGCTGCCTTCGAGATTGGCGAGGGGATCCGAAGCGAGCAGCATCTCTGGACGCACGCTGCAATCCACGCCGTCGCCGCGGCGCTCCGCACGACATATTAGTTTGTAGCGCATGCCCGCGGCACGCACGGAACGGATTTTTTCTTCACTGAGCTCGCGGATGCCCGTGCGTTGCACCTGCTCGAGCCGCACATTGGCCCCCATCAACACAATTGCCAGGGCAACGACCTTCACGGCGGCATCCCAGCCATCCAAGTCCGCGGTTGGATCCGTTTCCGCGATGCCCATGGCCTGCGCCTTTTTCACGGCTTCATCCAAAGAACGTCCTTTTTCAATTTCCGTGAGCACAATGTTTGTCGTGGAATTTAGAACACCAGAAAAGCCGCGAATGTCCGCCGCCGGCAGGCCATGCGGAAACATCGAGAAAACGGGAACACCATCCATGACCGTCGATTCGTAAAGGAACTGGCGGTTCTTCTCTTTGGCCAGCGCGGTGAGTTCGTGGTAGGCGTGAACGATGGGGCCTTTGTTCGCGGTGATGGCGTGCATGCCCAGATCGAGTGCCGTCCTCAGATGTTCTGTGGCGGGCTGGCCAGTCTTCACATTGAGCGAGGTTGCTTCGAAGAGAACATCGGCGCGTGTTTTTTCCAGCCACTCGCGGAGGTTACGCGGCTGCGTAGTGTTTCCGTGCTGGATGAGCGAGTGACCGTGCAGAGCGGCAAGCGGGTTGAGCCCGTCGGGATCGGCGATCCAGCCGGTGCGGCGCGTGGCTACTCCTGTGAGCCGCCAGCGGATGTCGTAGCGCCTGCGCAGGTCGGTTTCTTTTGAGATGAGCAGGCGCAGAAGGGCGCGGGCTACATTGCCCATGCCGACGATGGCGAGGTTGTAGGACGGCATTAGCCGATCCTCCTGGAGAAGGCGGGAGACAGACAGGAACGTTTGTCCCGCCATGCGGGCGGGGCAAGCCCCGCCCCCACAACGAGATGAACTAGTGTGCCGAGGCTAATTTTGCGGCGGCGTCGGCGATCAGCGCTGCCTCATTTTGCAGGCACTTCGCGACTACTGCAACGCCTTCATCGGCTTGCTTCCATTCTTTCTGTTCGATAGATTCGCGCACATAGGGCATCGTTTTTGCCGCGTAGCCGGTGTAGAAGCCCGGCGCATAGAGTTGATGACGGTACCATTTCCGGTGCGGCAAACCTTCCTGGGTGATGAACTTGCGCTCGCTTTCGATGAGTAGCCGGTTCACCTCGGCGAGCGAGGTTGCAGCCAGAGCCGCGCCGCCATTGGCATTGGCGTGCTCCAGCGCTTTGCGGTAGTCCGCTGCGCTGCGCGTAACCGCGTCGGCGGCGTTCTCGAGAGGCGCGAAGTTCTGGTAGGGCGGAACTTCTTCCCTTTTCGGCGGAACGTACGTTTTCTTCGGATCCGCGGTGGCGGTGAAAACGCCTTCGTCGATTTCGCGGTTGCGCTCGCGAATTTCGTCCTGCATTTTTTTCGACAAGTCCTTCAGTTCCTTTACGTAAGTCTGCATCGTTTCGGCGAACTCGCCGAATTCGAATGGAAGGAGATCGGCGTCACCGAGACGCATCATGGCGCTGCCACCGGTCTGCGCGAGAGCGCGTCCATAAACGAAGGTCGTATCCGCGAAGTGCGTGTACCAGTAGAAATCATCGTAAATCGAGTGGTAGATTCCGCCGCCATCTTCGCCGCCAAAACCGATGTTGAGCGAAGCGACGCCAACGTGCTGGAGGAAAGGCGTGAAGTCCGAGCCGGAGCCAAGCGCGCCCAGGTGCAAATCGGCGCGTTGGCGGACTTCTTGCTTTTTATCGCTGGGCGCCCCTTCGATGGCGCGCAATTGCTCGCGCTTCCACGCAGAAAGTTTCGTCTCCGGATCCTGAATGTCACGTGCGATATCGTTCATGAATTTTTCGAGCGTGTGCGAGCCGGCAAGGCCCAGATAGCCGCGGCCGTTGCCGTCGGAATTGATGTACGCGACGGCGTGCTTGTCCAGTTCCTCGGCATGCGTCTCGACCCACTCCGTCGAGCCGAGCAAGCCGGGTTCTTCGCCATCCCACGCGCAATAGATCAGCGTGCGCTTGGGCTTCCATCCGGCTTTCAGAAGCTCGCCCATCGCGCGGGCTTCTTCGAGCATGGCGGCTTGACCGGAAAGCGGATCCTCCGCACCATTCACCCAGCCGTCGTGATGGTTGCCGCGAATGACCCATTCATCGGGATAAACCGAGCCGGGAATCTTGGCAATGACATCGTAGAGAGGCTGGAGAGGGGTCCAGTTCGATTTCACTTTCAGGTGCACTTTGCCCGGACCGGGGAGCCCAATGTGATAACTGATGCCGAGTGCGCCACGCCAAGCCTGTGGCGCCATCTGGCCTTTCAGCGAAGCAAGAAGCGGTTCTGCATCGGCGTAGGAAATCGGCAGGACGGGAATCTTGGTGATGGTCTCGGCGTCTTTTAGGTCAAGGCGCTTCGCGTCTTTCGTAGCGCCCACCCCCGGCGTCAGCGGATCGCCGGAATAGAGAGGCATGTCCGCGACGCTGCCGCGTTGCACGCCATCGCGCGGGCGGTACGGCCCTGCGGGGAAAACGTCACCCTGATAAAAACCGTCTTCGTGCGGATCGGAAAAAATGAGGCAGCCTACTGCGCCATGCTCGGCGGCGACCTTCGGTTTGATCCCGCGCCAGGAGCCGTAGTAGCGCGCGATGACGATAGCGCCTTTCACGGAGACGCCCATGCGCTCGAGTTGCTCATAGTCAGCGGGCACGCCGAAGTTGACGTAGACGAGCGGCGCCGTCACGTCACCATCGATCGAATAGGCGTTGTAGGTGGGGAGCTGCTCGGACTGCTGCTTCGAAGTCTGATCATCCGGAACGATGGGCTCCTGCAGTTTCGCGGTGAACTTCGGACCGCCTTCGACGAGTTCGACGACGCGCTCTTTGGGCGTTGGAAAGAGCACGTCGAATGATTCGATGTGAGCGTCGAGTCCGAATTCTTTGAACTTTGTGAGCAGCCACTCGGCGTTGTCCTTGTCGTACGGCGATCCCACATGGTGCGGGCGCGCGGAGAGCCTTTCCATGTAGCTGCGAATTTTGTCTGGATCGGGAATGGCTTTCATTTTTTCTTCCCACTGCCGTTCGGCGCGGGAGGATTCGACGGAGTAGCCGGCGAGCGGCTGCTCATCGGCGGTAACGTGCGTCCCGGCCGGCGCCAGGGAAATACTTGCGAAGACAACCGATGCGACCAATGCTCTGTGGTTCATTAGACCCCCTCGTTGGGAGCACGTATTTTGCCTGAACTGCGTGGCGTTTGGAAACGTTTGTTGCAGATTTATCCGCGGCTGCCGGTTTTCAGGAGGATGTCCAGATCGTCAGGATGGATGGCGCAAAGAAGCGCATCTTCGCGGTCGATGTGGCCTTTGCTGATCAGCTGCACGAGAGATTCTTCGAGCGCGAAGGAGCCTTTTTTCTTGGTCATGGTGATTTCCTGATGGAGATGCTGCAAGGCGTTGCGGCGAATGTGCTGCCGCGCGCCGTAGCCGATCATCAAGAGTTCTGCCGCGGGGAAACGCTCACCGCTTTTGCTAGGCAAAAGGATTTGCGTCAGCACGGCGGAAATGGCCATCGCCAGTTCCTGCCGAATCGTGTTCTGGCGCTCGTCGGAAAAAGAATCGGAGATGCGCGAGATGGTCGTGGCGACGTCGATGGTGTGCAGCGTGGAGAGAACAAGATGGCCGGTTTCCGCGGCGGCGACGGCGATGCGCATCGTTTCCGGATCGCGCATCTCGCCTACCACCAGAACATCAGGGGCCTGGCGAAGTGCTGCGCGGAGAGCCGTCGGAAAATCCGGCGCGTCCGTGCCGATTTCAACTTGCTCGATGACGCTTCGAATGTGGGTGTGCTCGTACTCGATAGGGTCTTCGATGGTGACAATGTGTCGCGCTTCGCGGCGGTTGATGTCGTCGATCAGCGCGGCGAGCGTGGTCGATTTACCAGAGCCCGCGGGACCGCCAATCAGGACCAGGCCGCGCGGCAGATGTGCGAGGGTTTCCACGGAAGGCGGAAGGTTGAGTTCGCGAAGCGTCGGCACCTTTTGCGGCAAGGCGCGAATCGCGGCGGCGGCGCGTCCACGCTCGCGATGGAGATTGATGCGGAAGCGGCCGAGCCCGGCGATGCGATACGAAGAGTCCGAGATTTGAGACTGGCGGTAACGGGCCAGCGCGTGGGATGTGAGGGCGGGGAGCACTGCCGCTTCGATCTCGGGGCCATCGAGCGGACGAGCGTCGATTTTTTGCACCACACCTTTGGCACGAATGCAGGCCGGGGCTCCAGCTACAAGCAGCAGATCGCTTCCGCCGCGGGCGATCAGAGTCTTGAGCCATGCGTCGAGTTGGACCGCGCTGGCGGGCTCTGAGCCATCCTGCTCGCGAAGGTCGTTCAGTTCGTTGACGATGCGATCGATTTCAGGCGCTTCATCCATGAGCATTCTCAATCTTCACGGCGGAGTGTCGCCGGGAGATTTTGACGCAGGGATGCGATTTCGTCCAGCATGAAGGGCGGGCAGACTCGTTCGGAATGCGTGCAGCGCGAGGCGGGCTTGGGAAGTCGGGATTTGATGGGCTTGGCGCCGGTGAATCGTGAATCCAACAGCTGGGCCTTTGAGACGAGAGAACGGCAGAGACCGTGCTTGCGTCTCTGCCGTGTTCTCTCGGCGCACCCCAGAGCGGAAGAAGTTCCTGCCGCCTACTCTTCGTCGCCATCCAGGCCGTCTAGAGGAGTGAGCGTCCCGAAGAGGCCATCATTTTCGTTGTTGATGCCCGCGGTGAAGAACAGCGTGTTCGCAGGCCCAGCGGTAGCGTCATTGCCGAAGGTGAGCGACCACAAACCGTCGATGGTCACCAGCGAATTATCTTTATTCCTGAGGAATCCGATGAATTTGTGCGTGAAACCGTTGAATGCGGCGATCCAGCCGCTGCGGAAATTACCCACCAGAATAGCGTTGCTGAACTCGCCGAAATCGCGCGTGGTCCACACGACTCCCCAGGGGGCATTAAACCAATCGCCCTGCTCGAGGTGTCCGATGTGCTTTCCGGCTGGAGTGAAGAGTTCGACGAAACCGAGGCCGTCGCCGCCAACGGGATCGTGCCTGGCCGCGTCCTGCTTTGCGTAGGTGACAAACAGTGTTCCACCAATGTTTTGCACATTGAAAGGAGCGAACCCGCGAGGAATCTCATCGGCATCGAAGGCATCGTCATCATGATGCGTATTGCCCAAATGCACCTGCTTGAAGTTCGTGTCGTACACTTCGACTTTCGCGGAACGGAAGTTTGTGACGTAGAGGAAGCGCTTTCCGTCTATCTCGCCGCTCGTTGCGCCTTTGTAGACTGCGCCGTCTGACGACCCTTTGTCGGAATTGTCCACTTTCAGGATGGCGTTCGTGACATTCACCCCGGGATTCCAGCCGGAGATTGTGCCGTCTTCTGTTACGAAAATGAAAGCCGCGTGTGTGCCGGGGCCTGCCACGAGAAAGTCAGTAGGGCTGCTGTTGAAAACAACGCCAGTGGGCGTTCCAACCGACGGTGACGTCTTGGGGGCGGCTGGAACGGTAATAAAGTTCACCAGGTCCTTGGGATTCTTGGGATCGGCGGGATTGGGAAAAAAGTTCTGTGGATTCCCGCTGCCATCATAAAGCGTCGACGTCCCCGAATTGTTGTTTCCGACCCACCAGGGACTGCCCGACGACCGCGTGAGGCCCCAAGGGTTCTTCAGATTGGGGTCAAGCACCGGTGCCATCCCCTGAACGTTAGAAACCAGATTCGTTTGCTTGTAATGTTGCGCTTTGGTTACAACAGGAAGAAGAGAGAGCCCAACTGCGAGAAGCGTGAACGACTTCAACGACTTAAACACGTACCCCATTGCTTTTTCCTCCAGATCGAGATTTATGCGGCGAAACACATCCCATGCGATCGCCGTAGATTTACGGTCTGGCTGGATAAACGGTGGAATACTGCAACTTGAATTCCACCGCTACTTGCTATTCAAAATTTGAATCCTCAGTTGAGAACAAGGAACTTAGTCGATTGCGGCTCAGGAGCATTTGTTACAGCGCTTCTATTTCCCATAGATAACTACCGCTGCGTATACCGAAGTTGGGAGGCTTTTATTCCCGGGAATCTTGCAGAACGAGAAGGAAAAAGTGGAGAGCGTCCCTCGATACGACCAGTTAGGCCCTGCGGAGAGTCAGGAGCGTGATTTCAGGGGGCACACCGAGGCGCACAGGTGCCCCCACGGTGCCGAGCCCGCGATTCACGTAGATCGATGCCAATGCCGAAGACCGGTTCGGGAACAAGGACCCGTGGTTCGTCTCGAACGCAGACCCCACCGATGCCGCGCGATCATTAGGCGCAGGCGCAAACATCGGGCGCTGATACAAACCCGCCACATAGTCCGTGATGAACCGCGCGGGGCTAAGCCGGTGGTCGAGAATTTCCACCTGGATCTGTCCGCCGTGCGTGTGGCCGGCAAGCGTCAGTTCGATGCCCAATTCCGCGGCGCGATTGAACGCATTGGGATTGTGCGACATGAGGATATTGGGCATGTCTCGTCGCACCAGCGGTTCCACATTCTGCAGCAATTGCACCTTTCGGCCCCCGTTGGTGCGCTCGCGTTGATAGTCGACGCCGATGAGATTAAACGAAGTGCCGTTGAACGTGAGCTGCGCGTTTTCGCTTCGCAGCAGCTTCATCCCCGCCTGCGCGAATAGAAACTGTGCCTTGTCTTCCGCGCGCGCATAAATTTCGTGATTGCCGTTGCAACCCCAAACTCCCATCGGCGCGCGCAGCCCCTTCACTTCGTCGATGCAATCGGCAATCGGATCGCTTGCGCCGGTAATGAAATCTCCCGTCACCAGCGCGAGATCCCCGCCCAGATCGTTGGCCATATTGACGGCGCGGCGCACCTGCAACCGCGGCATGTAGCTGCTCAGATGGATGTCGCTGATCTGCACAATCTTCATGCCCTCAAGTCCGGCCGGCAGATTGGGCATGGGGACTTCGACCTTGCGCACTTGATAGTCCAGGCGCTCAGCCGCAAAGCCATACATCGCCGTAAGAAACGGGCCGGCCCCGGCGAGCGCAGTCGCTGTCTTAAAAAAGTAGCGGCGCGAAGGGTCTGGAATCAGTTCCGCTGCAGATGGCGAAGAGGAGTACGGCGCCGCTATCGCGGCTGAAGCGGAAACTCGTGGAGCCGCTGGATTCGTTTTGAGCTGATACGCTGCGCGCAGCCAAGCCCAGATGCGGTCAATGCCGCGTACAAGTTTGACTGCAAAATAGGCGAAAAGCGCGCTGAAAAACCATAAACCCGCGAAAACCGTGATCATATTGATGCTGGAAACAAGATGACCGCGCCCCATGCGGAAACCGTCCGCCATCGCGCCGATGATGAGCAGCAGTAGCGTTACGTAGATTAATCGCGCGGCAACGCGAAGGACCTGGCTACCCCAATTTGATGTCGCCCGCCAAATGGCGCGATACCAGAATCGCTGTGATAAAAACAGCAGGCTAAGGATGCTTAGGCCAATCACGATGCGGAGCAACAGCCAGGTCCAGTTCAATGAAGGAGGCCCCCCGAGACAAGCTATAAGCTTACCATGTCCATCCGTGCGGATTTCCCATGACGCGGAACGAGTGTCCTGCGTAAGATAAGCCCGGCCAAACGGCCCGGTTTTGCCGGTCGAGGTGAGAAACGCTTAGCGGCGCGGCCCGTCAGAGAGTGTGTGCCTGCCCAGGCTGGCCCAAAACAGCCCAGGAAGCGGTCACAATGAGGAGAGAAACGATGAAGAGTCTTAGCAAATCGGGAGCCATGCTGATTGCCGTGTTGTTCGCGGCAATGCCCGCATTGGCACAGGAAGCCAAGAAGGCCGCACCCAAGCCCGCGCCGAGTCCATCGGAAGCCATCCTGGAGTCCTGGAATGACATTGGAAGAAAGTTGATTGCCATCGCCGAGGACTTGCCGGAAAACAAGTACGACTACAAACCAAATCCGGACTCGCGCACGTTTGTGGCGCAGCTGATCCACGCTTCCGCTTCGATGTATTACTTCACGGACCCCGCGCAGGGAAAGAAGCCACATTTGCCGGATGATCCAAAGCGCGACGAGTTGCAGACCAAAGCCCAGATTGTGGCCTTCGTGAAAAAGTGCGTTCAGGACGGCGCCGACGTGATCAAAGCCAAGGGTGACAAAGGACTGAACGAAAGCGTGGCCGCCGGTGGGCCGAGCTTGACCCGCGTTTCTGATCTGGCCTACGGACTGATGGAGCACTCCGGCGAACACTATGGTCAGCTCGTCGTGTACTACCGCATTAACAACTTGGTGCCTCCCGAATCGCGGCCCAAGAAGTAAGCGGCATCGCATCGAATTTGGAACGGGCACGAGGTTTCGTCATCGTGCCCGTTTTGTTTTGGCGGTAGGAACGTGCCAAACCCACACGTGAAGCGCTGTGGTGGTTCGTTGTAGATGCGCAGCATGCTGCGCACCTACAAGCGAACAATTCGTGCGCGTGGGCTAGGAGCCTGCTGTTCCGGCGGCGCCGTTCTCAAGAAGCGCAGCCAGTTGGGCGGGGTCGCTAGTCGGTGGTAAACAGGTTTGTCCCGCGCAGACAACCGCCATGGCTTTGTCAGTCGGAAGATGCGGCAGCGTTTCTTTGAGTGCGCCGGCAAGATTCACGAGTGAGGCTCCCGGCGTGAGCCGCAGAACGGACTTGCCGAAACGGTAGACGCTGTGGGCAGCGGTTTCAAGGGCTTGCGCCGCGGGATCATCCGCGCGCCCAGTGATGACGACCTGCAACGGATGGCGAGCAAAAAGCGCAGCTGCAAGGCCGTATGTCGCGGCAAACATCCCATACTGCGGCGCAATCCCAGCGAACGCTTCGAGCGTTTTCTGCGCCAAGTTGTAATAGCGTTCGTCGCCGGTAACGGCGTGCATGCGGGTCAGTGCGATCGCCGCGACGGAATTGGCCCCCGGCGTGGGCGAATCCTGGAACGGCTTGCGGCGAACGTCGAGGCCGCCCATTGGCGCGGCGTCCGAGGGCCGATCGAAAAAGCCTCCGCCCTCCGCGTCGCCGTAACGCGCGATGGCAAGGTCCATCGTTTTTTGCGCTGAGGCAAAATAGCGCGAATCAAGCGTCGGTTCATACGCATCCAGCAAAGCGAGAACACTAAACACTTGATCATCGAGAGAGCCATCTAGCGCAGGCCCTCCGATGCGATGCCCGAAACCGCGGGATTCGCTCCACACTTCCTTGAGCATCCGGTCCATCGTGCGCAAAGCAAAATTACGGGTGTCCTCTCCCATCGATCCGCCAAGCACTCTCGCCGCGTCCAGATAGGCTGAAACGAACATCGCGTTCCACGAAACATACATGGTCTTATCGACGAACGGCGTCGACCGCGGCAGGCGCGCAGCCAGCATTTTTCCTTTACCTTTCGCGATGATAAGGCGTACGGACGTTTCGTCGAGACTCAGCTGATTGGCGATTTCGGCGGCGCTGCGCGCGATCCACAACACATTTTTCGCCGGATTGTGGTGCATCTCGCCGTGCGCCTCGACGTCGTAGTACATTTCCATGACGCGCGCCTCGCCCGGTGGCAGAGCGGCTCGCAACTCATCGAGCGTCCAGGTGAAGTAATCTCCGTCATCGTCGAGCGAATAGTCGGCGTCCTGGCTAGCGTAAAAGCCGCCGTTTTCCTGGTCGGACAAAACTTCGTTCACCCAGCCGATGATGCCTTCCGCGGTTTCGCGCAAGAGCGAATTCTGCGTCACTTGCCAGCCGTGCAAATAATTGCGCAGCAATTCCGAATTGTCATAACTCATTTTTTCGAAGTGCGGGACGAGCCAGCGTTCATCCACGGAATAGCGGTGGAAACCACCGGCGAGCTGGTCGTAAACGCCGCCGCGGGCCATCTTTTCGAGCGTCGTCTCGATCATCGGAAGCAAATGTTTTTCTTTTGTCTGCTGGTAGCGCTCCAGAACCAGGTCAACGGCCGACGCATGCGGAAATTTCGGCGCGCGCCCAAAACCGCCGTTCTTGATGTCAAATTGCTGCGTGACCGAAGTGATTTGCGCATCGACGACCCCGGGGTCGAACTCCGCCCGCGCACCGGTAAACAGTTCGGCCTGAGCGACGGCATCGGCCAAATGATCCGCCGCGCGCACGAGCTCAGGCCTTTTTTTCTTGTAGGAATCCGCTACCGCGAGGAGGATGCGGCGAAAGCCGGGCCGCCCCATTTGATCTTCCGGCGGAAAATATGTGCCGCCAAAAAAAGGTTTTCCGTTGGGCAGCAAGAATCCCGTCAGCGGCCAGCCGCCTTGTCCGGAGATGGCGCTGACGGCAGATTGATAGCGGGCATCGACGTCGGGGCGCTCATCTCGATCCACTTTCACGGCGACAAAATTCTCATTGATAATTTTGGCGATCTCTGAGTTTTCATAACTCTCGCGATCGATGACGTGGCACCAGTGGCACCACACCGCGCCGATATCGAGCAGAATGGGCTTGTCTTCCGATTCCGCGCGCGCAAAGGCCGAGTCGCCCCATTCATGCCAGTCGATAGGCTGGTGCGCCGCGGAACGCAGATACGGGCTGGCGGAATCCTTCAAACGATTTTCAGGATGAGGCGACACGAAAAATCCTTTCGGTTCCCGAGGTACTGAGGGCGAACGCTGTTCTTGTAAGAGCGCAAGGGAATGTGGAGAAGAAACGCACGACAGGACTCAGGCTACTGCACGATGTCTCCGGGGCCGAGATCGCGCGGGTCGAGCGGCTTGCGCCCAGCAAATCCTTCGTCTTGCCGGTGGTAGAAACGGATGCGGTCCTCGCCAAGTTTCCAGCAGAGATAAACGTCTTCGTTATCGATCACGGCGGGAAAATCAAGCAAGCCTACGTCGAGGTCTTTGATGACACAGCCGGTTTCGAGGATGCGATTCAGCGAAGTCTTCAGCGATTCGGCGAGTTGCTGGTGTTCTACGCGCAACGCGGCCAGTTTTTCGTACGGGACGATCACGCCGCCCATCATCATGATGCGCGCGGAGACTGCGGAAAGATCGTTTTCCAGGCCGGACAATTTCTTGCGGCAGTCCATGGCTTCCACGAGAAAAGGTTCAAGCTCCCGCCGCGCGCGCTCCGCTTCGGTAAGCGTGAAGAGCCGCGGCTCCGGCTCGGCCGATTCGTCCTGCCCCTCTTCGTCGTCTTCGTCCGCCATGATAGGTCCGTTCCCGCTACACCTTTTCTGCTCTGCTTAATTTGATGCTAGCGCAAACTCATGTTGTGGTCGAGCGCAATGCTCCTAGGCAGGCGTGCCGCAGTGGAAGCACTTCACTATCCGCCGATAAACACCATCGTACGAGACGGAGGCACGAAATCAGGGGAGTTGATCCGGTGTCCTTCTTCTTTTTCATCGACGACCGACCGGATGTAAGTCGTCACATCGTCGTCCGTCGCTCCTTCGCGGAGCAGCCCGCGCAGGTCGTGATCTTCTTTGCTGAAAAGGCAGGTTCGCAGCTTTCCATCAGCCGTGAGGCGGATGCGCGAGCAGTGGCCGCAGAAGGGCTGCGTCACGGGAGCGATCAGGCCTATCTCGCCGGGAGCGCCGTCGGCGAAGCGGTATTTGCGCGCCGTCTCGCTGCGCTCGTGGGGGATTTGAACGAGCGGCCACCGCGCATGGATTCGTTGATGGACTTCCGCGGCCGGCACGACGTGACTGCGTGTCCAGGTCCGGTCGGCGTCCAGCGGCATGAACTCGATGAAGCGCATAATCACGCCGCGATCGCGTGCGAATTCGGCGAACGATTCCACCTCGTCATCATTTATCCCGCGAACCAGCACGGCGTTGACCTTGGCGGGAGCCAGCCGCGATTTCTGCGCCACGTCGATGCCGTGCATCACGGTGGCGAAAGATTTTGTGCGCGTAATGCGCTCGAACTTGCCGGGATCGAGCGAATCGAGGCTGATATTGATGCGCCGCAGCCCCGCCTGGATCATCCGCTCGCAGCGTTCCGCCAGCAAATGGCCGTTGGTGGTCATGGAAAGGTCTTCGACGCCGAGCGCATGAAGGCGCGCGATGTAATCTTCCACACCCGCACGCACCAGCGGCTCTCCCCCAGTGATCCGTATCTTGTGAATGCCAAGGTTCAGAAAAATGTTGGCGAGCCGGTCCAGTTCCGGCCAGGAGAGAATTTCGTCATGGTCTCGGTAATTCTCAGGGTCGGCCGAGCGGCAGTACACGCAGCGGAAATTGCAGCGGTCCGTAATCGAAATCCGTAAGTCGGTGATCTGGCGGCCGAATTTGTCGATGAGGGTCATAGCACGCTGTTCTGATTGGACGCGAGCGCCTGAATTCCTTCTTTCCATTCCCTAAAACAAAATCGCCCGATCCGATTACTTGGATGCGGGCGCGCGACGGAAATATGCACTTTTCCGTGAGTACGCTCCTTTCCAAGTTCGGGAGGCCCGGGCGTTTCCACCCGAACCCTGAGCACTGAGACGCCAAAGATGCCGTCTGTGCATCGCCCTGAATGCCTTGGGTTTTGTCTCCCTTAGGCAACCGGGGTCGGAGTAACTCCACCTAGTGTATGCCTGTGCGAAAAAGACTTCAATTCGGTAGAATCTGCCCGTGCCGACCGCGCTCAGACTTCTACAGCCACGAGCCAAACGAACCTCCTCACGTACACGTCGACAGGGACGATCTCTCTGGAAAGTTTTGGCTTGTTCCCGTGGCGCTTGCCCGAAATTTTGGATTTAGCGCGAAGGAGCTAGCTAGAGTAGAATCTCTGGTAGAAGAGAATCGTGACATGCTCCTGGAGGCATGGAATGGGCATTTTGGCTCTGAAAGCAGATGAGCGGGTGGCGGGCGTGAGTTTTTCCGCCGACTCGCTCAGCGTAACTTTGAGGGATGGCAGAGTGATCAGTGTGCCTCTCGCCTGGTACCCCAGACTGCTCCATGCCACTCCAGAACAACTTAACCACTGGAAGATTGCCGGCGGCGGGTACGGCATACACTGGCCCGACCTGGACGAGGATTTGAGTACCGAGGGCCTCCTGCGAGGGGCACCAGCACCGCAACATCCGGCAGCCCCCTGACACATCCGCCCTTCCCGGCGGACAGTGTGTGATAGAGTTTTTGCCACGCCATGCGGATCTTCGTTCTCGGGGCCGGTGCGACCGGCTCCCTTCTGGCAGAACTGCTATTACGTCAAGGACATACGGTCTGGTGCGGGGACCGTGACCCCGCTCGTGCGCGCCGCTTTCTGGGCGAAAAGAGCACCATTGCAGTGGCTGAGGTCAATGCCAGAAACATGCTGGGCATCGTGCGCACCGCGCGCGGCTGCCAGCTCATCGTCAACGCCTCGGCGAGCGTCTTTAACCAAATTGTGATGCGAGCCGCGCTTCGCTTGCGCGCGCATTATGTGGACCTGAGCTCCCACCTCACGCGCAACCCTTTCAAAGCCGAGCAACTCGCCTACGCGAAACGCTTTGAAGAAAAAAACAGAGTGGCGCTGATCAATACCGGAGCGGCCCCGGGCTTGACTAACCTGCTTGTCAAGCGAGCCACCGAGATGCTGGACGAAGTCCATTCCGTGCACATCCGCCTCTACGAGAGCACGGAAAGCCACGATCCGATTTCGCAATGGTCGCCGGAAGTCTCCTTTGATGAGGCCATCTCCAGCCCGCGCGTCTACCGCGACGGCAGATTCCTCATGGAAAAACGCTTCGCCGAGCTGGAGAAATTTCGCTTTCCCGATCCTATTGGAAACGCCAACGTGGTGCTCGCCGCACAGGATGAAGTCGCTACGCTTCCTTACATCATTCCCATGCGCAACATGGACGTGAAAATCGGCGGAAACGAGTTTGACCGCCTGCGCCGCTGGTACAAACAAGGGAAATTGTCGAAGTCGCGCGGCATCGTGCGTCACCGGTTTCCACAAACGTCGTCGCCGCGAATGATTGCCAATCTGATCCGCCAGGGTGTCCTGCAAAATGCCCGCTTTTCGGCAGCAGTGCTGGTGAGCGGCGTGAAACGCGGGGCAAAAGAAGACCGGAATTTGTTGATCCGTACCGACGCGATTTTCCCGACGCTGTACCAGATCCGCCAGCAGGGGCGCTACACCACGCCCGTCGCGTATGCCACCGCTCACGTCGCTGCGCTGTTCATCAAATATTTTCCGCGGGATTCGGGAGGAGTGTTTGCCCCAGAGATGCTGCCTCTGGAAATGCGCCGCGCAATCATCGCAGGAATCCGCAATCACAGCGTAAAGATCACGCACAAAACAACGGTCATCAAGCAAGACGGCCAAGAACTCTAGCCAGGCGCCCGCACCTCTCAAAAGCAAGGCGCGGGAACCTGGGCCGATTCAAATAGAAGAGAAGATTAGTCTGCGGAAACCGGTTTCGCGCTTCCGGAGAAGTGGATAGTGATCAGGAATCCGTTCGTGCCGTCGTAGGAAAACTTGTGGCCGTCGCCTTCGAAAGCTTCATGCTTGCTCTTCCACATACGGAAGCCATCGTTTGACTGGGCACCCCAATATTTTAAGTTGTGCACGACAACTTCGTGGTTCGGATTGTTACCGCCGACACGCTCCAGAAGGACCTCGCCGTTGCCATTGTTCATTTTGGCGTGTGCTACGCCAGTCTTTGTGTCCACGTTCCAGGAGAATGCTGCAGTCTCCACTCCCTTTCTCTGCCAGGGAATCGGGTAGAGTTGGCCGAGAATGTCAGCCAATGCGGCTTGTTGTTCCTTGCTCACGCTGGGGTCGAAGTTAACCACCAGCCAGGAGTCCTTGCCAGTGCTCCAGTCACTGCCTAGATCGGTGGCGATCCAGACCTTGGAGCCATCCAGCTTGGTCTCTTTGTAATAGCCCTTGTCCACTTTGAGAACGAGGTTGGCGCGGCAAAAATGCGCGTCCATATGATGTTCATCCATGTGATCTGTGGAATGAGTGTTGAAGTAGCAGGGACAGAACATGTCACAGCTGCACGCTTCGATGTAGCTGGCGGTCATATCAAAATCGGGTTTGGAAGATTTCTCCTGCGCGGAGGAAGTGAAATAGATAAGGCTGGCAGCAAGCGCAAGCAGAGGAAGCAAGAGCAGACGGGGTAGACGTAGCATGATCCCTCCTCAGAGATTGTTGAGAATGGGGCCTAACCAAGATTGAAGTGAGTCTACTCCCGAGATTATGCGCGAACAAGAGCCAAACGCGTTTGCCCTCAGCAGCAGCGGTTTGGCCGCGAATAGCGGCGATTGATTTGCTCGACGTAAAACTCTTCAGCGGTCAGCGTGCGGGCCTCCGCGTCCTGTCGCCCTTTGGCACGCAGATAACGTTCGTAGGCGGCGTCGCCGCACCACTCCCTTAAGCCGCGCCAGAACCGGCGAAGCGACTGCCTGGCAAATTTTGCCGCCCGCTGCATCAATCGTCTCCCTGGACCGCACCGGTAAATCCCACAGCCCAATTCGTCGCAACATACGGCGCTTCGTGTAGCACCGACTCACGGCGTCCGCTCAAAATCGCTAACCACTGAACAAGCGCTTCCACGAGAAGCACAAGAATCATCAGCGCAAGCACGCCCGTCACCGCGGCGTCCAGCCGCTGGTTGAAAATCAGCCGCTGCGTTTCGGCAATCTTTGCCGCTGGAATTTGCCCGCCAGCGATTTGCGCAGCCAGCAAATTCGCTTTTGAAAGAAAGCCCAGATTGGGGTTCGCATCGAAAATCTTCTGATAGCTCGCCGTCATCGTCACTGCGACCAGCCACACCATGGGCACAAGCGTCACCCAGATCCACTGCAGGCGCTTCATCTTCAGCAGAATCGTCGTGGCCACAACCAACGCCACTGACGCCAGCAATTGGTTAGCAATCCCGAACAGCGGCCACAGCGAATTGATTCCTCCCAGCGGATCAACGACGCCCTGATATAAAAAATAGCCCCACGCTCCCACAATGATCGCGCTCGAAAGCAAAATCCCTGGCATCCATCCCGTGCGTGCCAACGGCTTCCAGGCTCGGCCTCCGAGTTCTTGCACCATGAAGCGCCCCACGCGCGTGCCCGCATCCAGCACCGTCAGAATAAACAACGCCTCAAACATGATCGCGAAGTGATACCAGATGCTGAGTAGCCGCTCGCCCCCGATGGTGCTCGAAAAGATTTGCGCCATCCCAACGGCCAGCGAGGGCGCGCCGCCTGCGCGATTGAGCAACGTTTGCTCCCCCACCGAGTGCGCAAGATTCGTCATGGTTTGCGCGTCCAGATGGTATCCCCATGAGCTTATCGTTGCTGCGGCTGCTTCCGGCGTGCTCCCCACAATGCTCGCCGGACTGTTGATCGCGAAATAGACGCCCGGCGGCATTGCGCAAGCCGCGACCATGGCCATTACTCCAACAAACGACTCGAGCAGCATCGCGCCATAGCCAATTACCCGCGCATGGCTCTCGCGCAGAATCATCTTTGGCGTCGTGCCCGAGGATATCAGCGAATGGAATCCGCTGATCGCGCCGCAGGCAATGGTGATGAAGCAAAACGGAAAAATCTTCCCCGCGAAAACGGGACCGCTTCCATCGATGAACCGCGTGAGCGGCGGCATCATCATGTGGGGCCGCACAAACAAAATTCCGGCCGCAAGCGACAAAATCGCCCCAGTCTTTATGAACGCGCTCAGATAATCACGCGGTGCGAGAAGCAGCCAAACCGGAAGAACCGCGGCCGCGAAACCGTACGCGATAGTCAAAAAGGCCAGAGATACGCCACCGAACGTGAAAGCGCTCGTCCAAGAAGGCGATGCCGCAACCCACTGCCCAGCAACCACCGCAAAGAGCACGAGCGCGACGCCGAACAAAGACGCTTCCAGAACGCGGCCAGGCCGGATAAATCGCAAATACACGCCCAGCAACAGCGCGATGGGAATCGTCATCGCCAGTGTAAACGTCCCCCACGGCGAGGACTTCAGCGCGTTGACAACAACGAGCGCAACCACGGCCAGCAAAATCACCATGATCGCCAGCACGGCAATCTGCGCGATGAATCCGCCCCGCGCGCTCACTTCCTCGCGCGCCATTTGGCCGAGCGTTTTCCCGTCTCGCCGAATTGAACAAAATAAAATAATGAAGTCTTGTACGCATCCTGCTAGCGCTGCTCCAGCAATCAGCCACAGCGTGCCCGGCAAATAACCAAACTGCGCCGCAAGTGTTGGCCCGACGAGCGGCCCCGGCCCGGCGATCGCCGCGAAATGGTGCCCGAACAGCACCCACTTGTTGGTAGGAACGAAGTCGCGCCCGTCGTCGTGAATCTCGGCAGGTGTGGCGCGCGAATCGTCCAGCGCCAGCAAGCGCGCCGCTACAAACGCCGAGTACAGACGATACGCCACCATGTAGCAACAAACTGCAGCGACGACGAACCACGTGGCATTCAATGCCTCGCCGCGATGCAGAGCGATCTTGCTCAATGCGCCGGCTCCTGCAATCGCCACGCAAAGCCAAACGACAAATTTGAGGACGCCCTTCATTTTCCCGAAGTAGTTCCTGAACTGGCGCGGATGAATTGCGCGGTGTCCTGCTTCAGCTTTGCCAGCGAAGGCATGTGCGCATACACCATGTGTCCCGATTCGTAGTAAGCCCCGCTCAAATGGTTCCGCAAGGATGGGTCGAGCTCAAGATGATCAAACGTATAGTCCGCCGCGAAAAACGGCGTAGCCAGATCGTAGTATCCCTTCGCCACGAACACGTGAAGAAACGGATTCTGCGTCATCGCGCTGCGCAGTGTCTCTCCCACATCGACGTAACGATTCTCGTAAGGCTTGAAACTCCACGGATACACGCGCCCGGTCAAAACTTCGTACGGCAAATCGCTGTCGAATTTCAGATCTCCACGCACATAGTCGTTCAACGTCGCCGTATACGGCCCAATAATCGCCGCGATGCTCGGATCGTACTCTGGCGAATCGCCTGCAGCGTCCCGGTCGATCCCCGTGAATCGGCCGTCGATGCGGCCGACGGTGCGCCGCTCGCTGCGCAGCAGTTCTTTCGTGAAGCGCTCAATTTCCACGCGCATGTTCGTCCGCTCGATGTAGTCCGCCGAAAGTCCCGTCAGCCGTGCAAGCTTCTGCACAATTTCCAGGTGTTTCGCATTCGGCAGTGCATCCCCCGCCATCAGCGCGGTGCTGTACTCGCCTTTCGCAAAATCCTCAGACTCCGCAACAGCTTTGCGCAAATCTCCTTGCAGATCGGCGGGCAATCGCTTGTGATACCAGGCAATCGCCGTGTACGTCGGCAAGTAAAGGATGTACGGCAAGTCGTTGCCGGTATTGAAATCCGCTGTCTCGAAATTCAGAATCGTGGAAACCAAGATGATGCCGTTCAAATACATCCCATAGCGCTGTTGCAGATAGCCGGAAAGTCCCGCCGCGCGCGTCGTCCCGTAGCTTTCGCCGGCAAGAAATTTCGGCGAGGACCATCGCTTATTGCGCGTCGCGTAAAGCCTGATGAAATCACCCACCGACTGCACGTCTTCCTGGACGCCGTGGAACTGGCTCGGAGATTCGCCGGGCGCCGGCCGGCTGTACCCCGTAGATACGGGATCGATGAAAACCATGTCCGTAACATCCAGAAGCGACGACTCGTTGTCCACCAGCTTATAAGGTGGCGGCAGCAGCGCACCTGCGTCGCCCATCTCCACGCGCCGTGGACCAAACGCCCCCAGATGCAGCCACACGGAAGCGGAACCCGGCCCGCCATTAAACGTAAACATGATGGGCCGTTGCGCCACGTCCGTAACATCGTCTCGCGTGTAGGCCATGTAGAAGACGGTAGCCTTCGGCTTCCCTTCTTCGTCTTTCATCACGAGCATCCCTGCCGTCGCCGTGTACTTGATCTCCTGCCCGCCGATGCGCGCGGAGTGCTTCGTCTGTACCACTTTATCTTCCGGAGGAGCGGGCGGTTTTTTCTCCACCTCTTTCGGTGGCTCGGCAGTTTTCTCGCCTGGCTTTGGCGCGGGAGGCGCGCTGGGCGGCGTTTGCTGCGCAAACGACAACGAAGTTCCAAGCAGAATCAATACGGCGCACCTCAACCCCAGATAGCGAACTTTCATTGGCGATACACTCCCCATATTCGACCCGCAGAAATGGCGAATCAGTCCGCGGCATCGTATGCGAGTGCCGTAGCTTCGTCAATGCGTGCACGCCTCGCTACTCACCCGCATGGTTTTGCAATTCCTCTTGTACCGCGCGGGCGTCTCTATAGAATGCTCGCACGACAGCCATCTTTGCTTCGAGGAGCATTCATGCGCCCAGCCCGTCCACGGCTAACCGTGTACCTGAGCATTGCCGCATTTCTGCTGTTGACGCCCATCGCCGGCGCGCAACAAAAAGAAGAATTGCCGCATCCGAAAACGCTTCCAGACCTGCAAAAAGCCATGAAAGATGTTGTCGACAAAGCTCACCTGCCGGGGGCAGGCGTCGCGCTAGTCTCGAACGGCGACTTGCTCTGGTGCGGTGGATTCGGCAAAGCGGACGTCGCCGCCGGTCGCGATGTCACTTGCGAGACAGAATTTCGTGTCGGCTCGATCAGCAAATCCTTTGTCGCCATTGCGCTTCTGAAGCTTCAGGAAGAGGGAAAAATAAATATCGAGGCGCGCTTGCAGGATGTTGCGCCCGAAGTCCCTGTGAAAAACCGATGGGAATCCACCAATCCGGTGCGCATCGTCAATCTGCTCGAACATACCGCGGGATTTGACGACATGCAGGCGTCCGAGGTCTATAACTTCAAAGATGCATACGATTTTCCACTTCTCGAAGTCTTCAAGCGCTTCCAGGAACCGCAAGAGGTTCGCTGGCCTCCGAGCACGCGCATGTCTTATTCCAATCCGGGCTTCGGCATCGCGGGCTATCTCATCGAGAAAACCGCCGGCAAGCCCTATGATCAGTACATTCGCGAGACGATTCTTCGTCCACTGGGAATGGCGAATGCCGATTTCCCGTTTACCGATGCCAACAAAGCTCTCCTCGCCAGCGCCTACGATGGCAATCCGCCCCATGCCTTGGGCTATCCATACATCTATCTGCGCCCGGCGGGTGATCTGAAAGCATCGCCCGGCGAACTCGCCAAGCTCGTGCAACTTCTTTTGCGCCGTGGAAAATCGGGCGATGCGCAAATTCTGAAGCCGGAGTCCGTCATCCGCATGGAATCCGTCGAGTCGACTCTCGCCGCGAAAAACGGATTGCGCCTCGGCTACGGTCTCGCGAATTACACCGAAGTTGTCGGGGGGGTCGTCACTCACGGCCACGATGGCGGGATCGATGGATTCATCTCCTCGTATCGCTACATGCCGGAACAGAATTGGGGCTACGTCGTTTTGCTCAACAGCACGCAGTCGTTTCAGGCGCTGATGGACCTGAACAAGCTGGCCATCGATTTCCTGTCGAAAGATTTTCCGAAGCCGCGGCAGCCTGCGGTTTCTGTTCCCGCAGCCGAACTGGAAAAATTTGCCGGCTACTATGCGCCGCTGGCGCCTCGGTCGCAACTTCTGTCTTTTGCCGAGGATCTATCGGGTGGCGTCCGAATCCGCGTGATCAATGGACAACTCACACGCTCCAGCCTCTTTGGCAAACCCGAACCTCTATTGTGCGTCGGTAAGAATTTTTTCCGCGGCGAAAAAGAGCCTGAAGCTACATCGGTTTTTGCCGCAGATAGCGCCAGCCATATGGTGCTTTCCAGCCAGGGCATGGAGGGCTTCTCCTACGGCGAGCGCACGACCATTGCCTGGACTTATGCGCGGATCGTTCTTCTCATCCTTTGCGTGGTGCTCATGGCGACTTCCCTGCTCTTCGCTGTCGTTTGGATTCTGAGGAAACTGTTTGGAGGAATGAAAGACGTGCAGCACTTGGCGGTGCGCGCGATTCCGCTTTTGGCAACGCTCTCTTTTGTGGCGCTAGTTTTTTGCTTCACGAAGCTGGGTGGTGCGGATACCGGAAAGTTCACCGTTTGGACCGCGGGGATTTTCACTTTGTCTGTCTTGTTTCCGCTTCTCTCGCTTTACGGCCTCTTCCTCGCCGTTCGCGTTCCGAAAAACGAGATTCATGGCGGCACGCGGGTTCACTCGCTACTCGTTGCCCTGGCGTGCTGCGTCGTGACCATTTTTCTCGCTTCGTGGCACATCATCGGCCTTCGCCTTTGGGCGCCGTGATCGCCTGATTCACGAAGGCGCGCTATTCCTGGCAGCCGAAGAACCTGTTTGCCGAATCGAGTATGCGCGCAAGCGCGTCATGCGGACGTTTCTCGCCGGAGGGCAGAATGTCCCAGCCGGTGAAGACCGCGACGATGTCATACTCCGGCAAGACAATCAGTTGTTGGCCCCCGAACCCGCGCGCGAACCACGTGATGTCTTCAGGCGAACTGCCGATCGGCTGCAGCCACCATTGATAGCCGTATTTCCAGTCTCCTCCGGGGACAGCAACGTGCGGTGCTACGGAGTCCTTTATCCATGCGGAAGAAACCACTTCCTTCCCTTCCCACATACCGCCTTTAAGAAAGAGCTGGCCGATCTTGGCGAGATCGTGTGCTGAGAGATACAGCCCGCCTTCCGTGTCCGGCAGACCGGTTGGCGAGTGCTTCCAGTAGTAGCGCATACCCAGCGGCTTGAAGAGGTGTTCCGCTGCGTACTCGTCGATGTTTTTGCCGGTCACCTTCTTGAATATCTGCGCCAACAATATAGTCGCACCGCTGTTGTATACAAACTTCTTGCCTGGTTCATCCGCCATCTGCTGGTCGATCACGTACTGCGCCCAGTCGTGGCTCGCTTCCATGATATCGGCGGAGTTTTTCGGATCGTCGTAGGCCAGATCTTCGTGCCACTCGATGCCCGCGGTCATCGTCAGCAGATGGCGGAGCGTGATGCGTTTTTTGCGGTCGTCGATGTTTGCGATCTTGTGGCCGCCCAAGAATTGCAGGATGGGCGCGTCCAGGCCGGCGGTAAATTCATTTCGCATTCTTGCGATTCCAAACGTGATGGAAGTGACCGTTTTTGATACCGACTGCATCGTGTGCATATCGGTGCCGTGATAGAAGGGATGAAAATCCGTGCTGAAATAATTGTAAGGGCCGTGCAGGTCGTGATTCAGCGGGCCCTCTTTTTTGGCGCGCTCGCCGTAGATTTGGCCGTAATCGTGCGCGTAAGTCTTGTCGTAGACGTTCGTGCCGCAGCGCAGCACGAGCATGCTATCCACTAACCCGTATTTCCCGCTGGCAAGATCGGCGTCGAACGCGGCGAGTTTTTGCGGGTCAATGCCAAACTCCTTCGGAGTTGCTTTCGGCCAATCTTTCGTGGCTACTTGTGCTTGCGCAAGCGCGCCGATGCAAGCCCAGCTTTGAAGGAATAGAACGAGCGCCGCGGCTGGGGCGATTTTTCTAACAAACCTGCTCTTGCTCGAAAAATGCACTGCACTTTTTTTCATCGATTCTCCAGTTCGTTGAGAATCTCAATCTTGCAGCGAAGTAAATCGCAATAGCGGGTAGAGATCGCGGAATGTCTTTGCGATCTCTCGCGGAAAGGCAGCTCGCGTTGCGTCGGCGGTCTTTAGTTTCCGCCGCACGATCCACGCGTGAAGTTTCTTCCAGTCTTCCGCTCCGGCCGGCCATCCTTTTTGTTCCGCCCACTCGCCTTTTTCCACACTGTACCAATAGCTTTCGTAGCGTCTGCCGAGTCGCTTCTTTTGTTGGGCAATCCATTTCGGCTTCGCGAGCGCGTGGGGGGCCCCGATTTGAGCCAGCGCAGATTCCTTGCGCTTCGAGCCGGAATAAATGCGGAAGCCGACGGTCACCGTATCGGCGGAAATTCCCGTGTAGAGCTGCCCGGTCTCGCCTTCGCCGGGAAATGGCGGAGAAAATTTCAAATACATTTGCGCTCGATACGGTGTCTTGTCTTTCGCAAAACGGATGTCCCGGTTGATGCGGGATAAATTCGCGCCCGTGCGTCCGCTGGTATCGAATCGCGAATCGAGCTGCAAAACGGCCGGGCTGACTTCTTCGAGCAATCGGCGAAAGGGTTTCACCACACATTCCTGATAGCGTTCGCGGTTGGCATCCATCCACACTTTGCGGTTGTTGCGCGCCAAATCGCGGAAAAACTGAAACGTCGCGCGTGTGAAAATCAGCTCTTGTTGTGCCATGCGTGGCCCTCGGTGCGGTTTGGTGGGGACAAGAGTACACGATTCCCAATCAGCGTCAATTGAAGTGTGCTGCGCGGCTATTGCGTTCGCTATACCAGAAGTTGTCGGGTGGCTCGTGCGGCAGAAGCGCGGAGGGCAGGTTCCACATTGGCGCTTGCAGCTGGGTGGGGCGGGCGCTAGCCTGAATTCATGAGCGAATTCACGCCTACCGAAAGAACGAAAGTTCGGCGGAAGCCGGACCGTGGGACTTATGACCGCGAAACGATTTACAACATTTTAGACCAGGCATTTGTTTGCCACGTTGGGTTCATCGTTGACGGGATGCCCTTTGTCGTGCCGACGAATTATGTGCGCGTGGGCGACAAATTGTTTCTGCACGGGTCGACGGCAAGCCGGTTGATGAAGACGCTGGGGAGCGGAGCGCCTTTTTGTCTCAGCGTCACGTTGCTGGACGGGATTGTTTTTTCGCCTACGGCGACAGGGCACTCGGTGAACTACCGATCCGTGGTGGTAATGGGCAAAGCCGAGCCAATCGTGGATGCGGCCGGGAAGCTGGCGGCAATGCGCGACTTCGTCGAATATGTGCTCCGCGGGCGCTGGGCCACTGTTCGTCCGCCAAGCGAGCAAGAGCTCAAAGGGACGATGGTTCTCGCCGTACCGCTGGTGGAAGCATCCGCAAAAGTACGTACAGGCTTCGCGGTTGACGACACGAAGGAGTACGAGGGCAAAGCCTGGACCGGAGTCCTCCCGTTTAAGTGGACGCCGGGAGAACCCTTACGCGATCCGCGAGGCGATCCAGGGATTCTCGTACCTGAGAACATCCAGAACTATTCCCGGCCGCAATAGAGCGGTCAGCAATGCTCCTGGTCTACTTTGTCAGGGATGTGCCCGGTCTGTACCCCACCCGTCAGCCAACCCCTCCCCCTCTTTTCTGTAAGTATGGCTTCTAAGGGACTTAATATTTTCGTAAGTCCTTTGCAATCAACACTTACGAGACACCTTGCAAGTATTGATTCTAAAAGAGTTGCGGAGCCAGAAAAACCGGTGAAGCACGGCAAAACGCGCGGTGCTCCTCGATATATTCATTCTAAAAGACTTAGAGAATGGACTGGCAGAATCCCAAAAAAAAGCGGCAGAGGGTCTGCCGCGCTGTAGACTCGCACAATTTCCCAGGAATTAGAATACCATAAACTCGAGAAAAAGCAAGGAACACTTTGAGAGTTTGCGGAACTGCGGGCAGGCCGGGACTATGGCTGGCAAGCTCCTGTTGACGGCCAACAGGGGTGTAATAGGCTCGCGTTTTCTCCTGTTGATCGTCTAAAGGAGCGCGTGGCATCTTTCAAGGTCAGATTCCGGCTGGGAATGCTCAATTGGCAAGTGCGGAGGACGAACTAGGCTATGCGGGAATATTGCCGCACTTTTGTTCAGCGTGTCCTTGGACTCGTTCGCCACCGCGTTCTCGAACACGATCTTGACGCGGAAGTGCGCTCGCACCTGGAGATGGCTGCGGAGATGAACCTGCGCAAGGGCATGAGCGCCGAAGAGGCGCGGCGCGAGGCGATACGTAGCTTCGGTGGGGTTGAGCAGACCAAGGAACTCTATCGCGACCAGAGAGGAGTGCCCGTGATTGAAACCACACTTCAAGACTTGCGGTTTGGTTTACGGATGCTGCGGCGGAGCCCGGGTTTCTCGATTCTGGCGATTCTTTGCCTGACTTTGGGGATTGGGGCGAATGCGGCGGTGTTCAGTTGGGTCGAGGGGATTTTATTCCGTCCGTACCCGTCGGTAAGTCATCAGGAGAGATTGCTCGCTCTTGGTGGAACGGCGCGCGGCGAAACTGGCGTCACTCCTCTTTCCTGGCCAGACTTTGTCGATCTGCAGCGGAGTTGCACGCTCTTTGACACATTTTTTGTGAGCAAAATCACGGGGACGACGCTTAGCATCGGCGACCGCGCGGAGCGGACGACGGGGAGCATCGTATCGGCGAATTATTTCGATGCTATTGGGGTTCATCCTATTCTCGGGCGCGGATTCGAGCCGGGCGAAGACACAGGCCGCAGCGCGCATCCCGTGACAGTGATCAGCTACCAGCTGTGGCAAGGACGGTTCAAGGGCGATCCGGAGATCATCGGAAAAACGCAAAGGCTCAACGGCGTGGTGCACACAATCGTGGGCGTGACACCAGAGGGGTTTTACGGGACGTTCGTGGGCTGGGCCATGCAGTTCTGGGTGCCGGCCTCGATGGAAGAAATATTTGAAGCAGAAGGATACAAGCTGGAAGATCGCGGCGCGCGGTGGATTGAATCGTATGGGCGACTGAAGCCGGGGGTCACTCGCCAGCAAGCACAAGAAGAAATTTCGGCTGTTGCGAAACGGCTGGAGGCTGACTATCCGGACACGAATCGCGGGCGCGGCATGCAACTGTGGCCTTTGTGGCAGACACCATTCAATAACGCACGTACTTTGCTGCCGACCCTCGAAATCATGCTGGCGGTCGTGTTTTTTGTGCTGCTCATCGCGTGCGCGAACGTTGGGAATCTGCTGCTGGTAAGGTCCTTCGCGCGACGCCACGAAATGACAGTACGGCAAGCGATCGGCGCAAGCCGTGGGCGGCTGTTGAAACAACTTTTGACCGAGGGCGTGATCCTCGCGGGTTTTGGCGCGGCGGGGGGTTTGCTGGTGGCGTATTGGTGCCGTCATGCGCTGGTGCTGCTTTTCCCGGCGCGGGGTGGAGTGTCCATGCACTTGCCGGGAGAGATCGATTGGCGCGTGCTAGCGGTGAGCGCGGGAGTTTGCCTGATTGCGACGTTGGTGGTCGGGCTGGTTCCGGCGATACAGAGCGGCAAGATCGATCTTGCCGGGGCGCTGAAATCCGATTCGGCGGGTGTGGTCGGAAGCCGGGGGAGAGGGTGGGTTCGGTCCGGCCTGGTTGTGGTGCAGGTGTCGCTGAGTTTTGTTTTGCTGGTGGGCGCTGGGCTATTGCTGCAGAGCTTGCAGAAGATCCGTAATTCCAGCCCGGGATTTTCGACACACGGAGTGCTGCACACGGCCGTCGGTTTGGTGTCAGCGGGATACGATCTGCAACGCGCGCAGACTTTCCGGGACGAATTGCTGGATCGCGTGAAGGCTTTGCCCGGAGTCGAGTCCGCCGTCTTCGCGCGAGCCACGCCGCTGGACTATGGAAGTTATTCCGAGAGCCAAATTGCCGTAGATGGCTATCAACCGCCGCCGGAAGAACAGCCCACCGTTGAATACAACGAAGTGGGGCCCGACTATTTCGTGACGATGGGAATTCCGCTATTGTCTGGGCGCGAATTCACGCGCGCGGACGATGAGAAGGCGGCGCTAGTTGCCGTGGTGAATGAAACGATGGCCAAGCGCTACTGGCGCGGCAAAGATCCGATTGGCGAGCGCGTTCAGGTGAAAGGGCGTTGGATGCGCGTTGTCGGTGTGGCGAAGGATTCCAAGTACCAGAGCGTCCGAGAGACACCGAAACCATTTTTCTACGTGCCGGGGCGGCAGAATGATTCGGTTGGATCGGGGTTGTATATACGAACGCCACTGAGCCCGGAAACAATGGCGACGGCGGTGGCCCGCGAAGTACACGCATTGGACGGGAACCTGGCTCCCTACGAAA
>Ga0209736_1000053_pt1 | contig 39448 bp, 34 predicted proteins | sample BlaSpr_A8_Ref_M3_FD_187992 | JGI IMG/M metagenome (GOLD analysis project Ga0209736, IMG submission 187992) | Forest soil microbial communities from Thunder Bay, Ontario, Canada - Black Spruce, Ontario site 2_A8_Ref_M3 (SPAdes) (version 2) | ecosystem: Environmental > Terrestrial > Soil > Boreal...
GGAATCGAAGTGACCGTGGTGGCACCGACCGTGACCAATCCTTGCGAAGCAAGCCGAGCCAAATCATTGAATTGGTTCTGGCTGGCCGGGCTGTAAGCGATGCTGGCGTTTTCGCGGACGTATTCGAAGGAAGAGAAAATCCAGAGTTTCTCTTTGACGATGGGGCCGCCGAGCGTGCCGATGTAGTTTTGGCGCGAGAAGGGCTGCTTGGGATTGGGAGCGGGATTTTCGATCGGGAAGCGGGCGTTAAGGGAGGCGGCACGCTCGTAGAAAGCTTCGTCTCCATGCCATTGGTTTGTTCCGGACTTGGTGCTGAGGACAACGGAACCGGCCGTGGTACGTCCGCTGTCCGCGTCTTCCTGTGCGGTTCGAACGGCGAACTCTTGAATAGATTCAGGAGAGAAATTCTGGAGGAAGCCGCCGATCCAGTCGTCGGAATTGTCCACCCCATCGACGGAAACTTCGTTGTTCAGGCCAGAACTGCCTCCTGTGGAAACCGCGGTGATTCGGGCCTTGGTGGGATCCGAGGGCTCGACGGGCTCGGTTCCCGGGGCCAAGTAAGCGATATTCGCAAAGCTACGCGCGGCGAGCGGAATGGTGTCGAGATCTTGCGAGGAGATGATGGTTTGGTGCACCGCAGTGGAGCTATCAAGGGGTCGTGTGGAGATGGTGGGGATGGGAGTCTCCCACACGTCCGCGATTATGGTCTGCTGTAGGGACTGCAGCTTCAGCTTAACGTTCACTTCACGAACCGAACTGACGACCACCTTTACCTCAGAAGTTGCCTCGGCGAATCCATTGGCGTTTACGACTAGGTGGTACGTCCCAGGAGGAAGATCCGCGATGCGAAATTCTCCGTGATCGTCGGAGGTGGCTTCGCGCTGCAGAGAAGAATCGGAGGCATGGACCACGATTTTTGCAGAGGGGATGACGGCACCGCTGGCGTCCGCAACGGTACCGCGCAACGTGCCGTGGGGATTTTGGGCGAGGGATTCGCGGGGCACGAAGAGTAAGGCCAAAAACAGGAAGGGTAAGAACGCGAAGTTCCGTAGAAGAGACAGATTGATTGGCTGGAAACGGGTTTTCATGCGCGGCGATAGGCTACTGGAGGGATGGGACTACTACCACAGGTCGTAGAGCGGGAGTAGGCGATGGGAAAGGCCAGCCTCAGAAGGCTGTCCCGACACTCTAGCCTCCAGACTTGGAAGAACAAGGAAACGGCTAGGAAAAAGAAAGAGGGCACGGCGTGCCGTGCCCCTACGACCTCAAGACGAACTCGCCCTCGGGAGAAATGCAGCAAAAGCTTCCAAAAACAACTTAATGGAGGAGAAGTTCGAGGAGTTTGTGAACGACGGACAGGGTCGAAGGCGCGAGTAGTAACACGGCAAACCCGCCGGCGAGCAAGAAACCCGCGGTGCGGAGCCCATGGCGCGCTGGTTTCGAAACAGCAAATGCAATAGGGGCGGTCTGGAGGAGGCGATCGACGCGGGCGGAGAGATCGCGGTCGCAGGCTAGAAGAGATGTGGAGAGAAAAGGCAGGCGGGGGCGTGCACCTATGCGCGCGACTTGAACCAAAGCGGCAGCGAGAGAAACGGCTCGGCTGGAGTCTCCCGTTGTGGCTAGATCATCGGCGGCCCATTCTGCGAATTTCGACCAAGTGGATTCGAGACTACGAAGCGGGCGGACAAATGGAAAAATGTCAGGGGTTAGAAGAATGAGGAGGCGCTTGGCGTTGTCGCGCGAAGTGCGGTGGGCGTGCTCGTGACGCAAGGCGGCGTCGAGTTCTTCGGCGGAAAGCGCCCGGAGAACGCCACGCGAGATGAGCAGGCGTGGACGAAGCAAACCAGACATGGCGAGCAGAGGAGCTTCGTTTTCGACGAGCACTACCGGGGAAGATTCGCCCGGCATGTGCGTTTCTTGGCCGGCTAATCGGCAATGCCGATTGTAGCGCCTGGAAGCGAGGAGAGAGAGAGCGGTGCGCATGATGGAGATAGAGCATGTTACGGCGCAGAGAAGACCGAGGAGGGCACAGAGTACGCCGACTCGTTCGGAATTGGCCGCGGGTTCGAGCCAGAGATAACTAGGGACGCAGAGTCCCAGGACGAAGAGTACGGCGAGGGCAAAAGGAAGCATGCGCAAGCCTAGTAGAAATCGGGCGGCTGCAATGGGCGTTCTCGATTCGGCAAAGCGGATGGCGGATTTACACGAGATGCGGACGAACAACCCTGCGACGACGTTCAGGACAAAAAAGGAGGCGAAGCAGAGACAGAGCAGCCGCAATAGGTAGGGGAGAATCATGGCTGCCCCTGGCGGGAGAGTTCTTTGCGGCGGCTGCGGATTTTCTTTTCGAGGTCATCGAGGAGTGTGGCGTCGTGCTCGCCAACGGCATCAAGCAAGCAAGAAAGCAGGAGATCTCGGGAAGGATGGGGGCCAGACAAGAAGCCTGCGACCAAATTCTCCGCGCGAGTGCGTTCCCATTGCTGCCGGGAAAGGTGCGGCAAGTAGACGAAGGCACGATCGGATTTGTGACGGTCCAGGAGGCCTTTTTTGAAGAGGCGATCGAGCGTCGTCATTATTGTGGTGTACGCGAGCGGGCGACTGAGCTTGGGGACAACGTCGCGGACGCTGCTTTCTCCGCGCGACCAGAGAATTTCCATTAATTCAAATTCGAGGGTACCGAGAGCCAAAGACTGGCTTGCGTTGGCGCCGCGAGCGATACGATTTTTGAGAAAGCGAATCACGGTGGGCCGCATGTTACCACGTTTTGCGAAAGATCGAAGAAACCAGCGTCAATGGCGGGGATTTCCGTTGTTTGCGCCGCTTCAAATATTTTGATTTAAGAACCGGTAAGCTCCCTATTCCTCGCGCAGCGCCTTTAGCGGATCGATTTTGACCGCTCTGCGCGCGGGCACGTAACAGGCGAGCATGGCTACCGCTGCCAGCAGCAAGGGCGCGCCGATGAGCAAGCGCAGATCGTTGGTGCCGACCTTGAGCGCGTCGACAAACATATTCGCCAGCGCCGAAACTACTTTTGCCAGGCCGATCGCACCCAAAAATCCGAGGGCAGTTCCGACGCTTACCAGAGCCGCGCCTTCGCGCAGCACCAGCCCCAGTACCTGCGCCCTGCTTGCGCCCAGCGCCGTGCGGATGGCGATCTCCTTGCGCCTTTGCGCAACCGAGTAGGCCGTAACTCCGGCCAGACCGATGGCGGCCAACACCAAGCCAAACACTCCAATTCCGCCGTACGTTTGGACAGAGAACCGCAAGGCGGAGCGGCTGCGATCCAGGTAAGCGCCGAGCGTTTGCATATTGAAGATGTTCAGATTTGGATCCGTTAAAGCGATCTCGTTCCGAATGCCATTCAGCGCATCCGGTCCCGCATCCGAGCGCACCAGAATGGTGATGCCGCCGGCTGGCGGCCGCGCAAAATCACGCGAGGTCAGCGGCAAATAAATTATGGATTGGCTGAATCCCTGCACATCTTTTAGGTCGCGGACCACGCCGACGACCTCATAGGACCGCTTGCCGTCCCTGACAGGCTTTCCGAGCGTATTCCCATTTCCGAACAATCCGCGTGCGGCACTCTCATTCAGCACCGCGGGCAAAGTCTTCTTCGATTCGTCTGGGTAGCTTCGTTGATCCGGTTCCACGAACTCACGGCCAGCGAGCAACGGCTCGTCGAGCGCGGCAAAATAGCCCGCGCCCACAGTTTCCTCGAGGACGAGTTGCAGTACACGCGTTGATCCCGGCGAGTCTTCGGCAGACAGTCGGACGGGTTTCACTTCGGCTGTAAAGGGCGGCTGCGCGGCTAGTGCGATGCTGTGCACCGCGCCGGCGATTTTGAGCCGTTCGGGAAGTCTCTCGAACAGAGCTTGCGCTTTTTGGGGCGCGTACCCGTCACGCACGGGATCGAGGGACAAGAGAACCATGGTGTTTGGATCGAATTTGGTTTCAATGCTGCTTGCCTTGCTAATTCCCATCACGAGGAATCCGGTCATCAGAAGGAGCATGAGCGATGCCGCAACCTGGGCGACCATCAGCAAGTTGCGCAGACCCATGCGCCGGTAACCGGGCAACTGAAGCGCCGAGCCCTCTTTGAGCGCTGGGGTCAGGTCGGCTTTCGTGGCTTGCAGAGCCGGCGCGAGACTGAATCCGATGCCGCACACAATCGCGACGCCGAACGCGAAAACGGCGGCACGCCAATCCAGGTAGAAATCGGATTCGATCGGCACAATCGAGGGCGGCGTGAAATGAGAGTTCAACACGCCGAGACCATACGCGAGTGCGAAACCCGCGATGCCGCCCAGCAGCGAGAGCAAAATGCCTTCGCTCATCATCTGCCGGACCAGCCGGAAACGGCTGGCCCCGACCGACAGGCGAATGGCCAACTCCTTTCGGCGATTGGCGCCGCGCGCCATCAGCATGTTTGCCAGATTCATGCACGCAAGGGTGATAACCAGGCCCATCAGCGCGACAAAAAATCCGATTAACGCGGGCTTCAATTTCCGCGGAATCGGTACGCTGGTGCCTGCGGGAAGTAGAGTGACGCGTCTGGCTGTGTCCGTGCGCACTGGCAAGGAAGAGTCCTGCTCGTCGAGGCGACGTGTGATCGCGTCAAGAGCAACTTCCGCGGAGTCCATCGTGATCCCGGGCGCCAGACACATCATTGCCAGGAACTCCTTGGCGTGGCGTTGATGCAGCACGTCGTTGGCGAGCTCCGGAGCGAGCGCGGCGGGAACCGTGATGGGAACGAACAGCTCAGAGGGGTTGATGGAGAGGGCGCCGTTGAAATTCTTCGGCGTGATGCCCACGATGGTGGCGATTTGTCCATTCAGGCGAAGAGTTTGCCCGAGGGCGTTGGGAGAGGAGTTGAGGCGATTGCGCCAGAAACGATCGCTAATGACCACAACGGGCGCGTCACCGGGCCTGTCCACTGCGGCGCTGAGCACTCGTCCACGCTGGGGTTGGACGCCGAGGACGGAAAAATAATCCGGTGAGACAAGTTGGCCAAAGACCCGCTCGGGTCTGGCATTCAGATCGCCTTGGAACGTGACATTGAACGGGATGCCGGTTTCGAATGCAGCGACTCCGGTGAACAGGCTCTTTTGCTCGCGATACTGCTCGATGTAGTAGTACGACACAGCGGCGAGATCACCGTCCGCCGACTGTTGAAGCATCACCAAATCTTTGGCATTCGCCGCGGACGGGAGATCACGAAATAGCAACGCCCATTTCGAACTGTATACGTTTGTCGTCAGCCCAATTCCGAGTCCCATCGAAATGATGCCGACCAGCGCAAAGCCGGGCGATTTGAGCAGCGCTCGCGAGGCATACCGCATATCGCCGCGCATTTCGCTCAGGTATTCGAGCGGTACACGAATCGCGATGTCTGCGATTAGCCGGATCAGCCCGGCCGCTCCATGCCTTTTGGCAATGTCTTTTACGACGTCCTCCCCGAGTTGCATCACCTCTGTGCCATAAGCCAATTTGAATTCGTGCGGGAAAGCTTGCGCCAGCCGCCGGTAGATACGCCATGCGAAATTCATTCCGTCACCATGCCTTGCTTCACTCGAATAGTACGGACCAATTCCTGCAGGCGCTCACATTCCGCGTCGAGCACCCGCCTGCCGAGGGCCGTCAGCCGATAGTAGCGGCGTCGCGCATCGTCCAATTCCGGCGCGGGCCGCTCGTCGGATTCCTCAATCAGGTCCGCTTCGATCAGCCGCTTGATCGATCCATACAGGGTCGCTGGCCACAATCGCACCTTTCCGGTAGTGCGATTCAGGACTTCCTGCATGATTCCGTAGCCGTGCTGCTCTCCGCCTGCAAGCGAGAGCATGATGTGAAACCAGTGGCTCTTGAGTGGAATGAATTTTTGAGGATCAATCTCAGTCATGCCGATATCTATATCAAAACATATCTATACATGTCAATAGTATCTCCAGGAACCTGCTCACCTTCCTGGTCGTTCCGCGGGCCAGATGGGCTGACATACAAGCGGTCCTTGACAAAAGGAAAGGAGAAGACTAGGTTGACCTATACCTAGAGCAATATAGTCTATGAGAACAGGGGTTGGGGCATGAGGAAGAAGGAAACGCAGCGAGATCTCTTTCCGGGCGCGCTGGAGATGATGATTCTCCGGACGTTGAAGCGGCAGCCGCTGCATGGGTATGCGCTGGTACAGCACATCAAGCGGATGTCGGACGATTTGCTGCAAATTGAAGAAGGATCGCTCTATCCGGCGCTGCAGCGCCTACTGAAGGGAGAGCTGGTGAAGGCGGAATGGGGCGTGTCTTCGACAAACCGGCGCGTGCGGATTTACAAATTGACGGCGGCGGGGACGAAACATCTGGAGCGCGAAGTGTCGAGTTTCGAGCAGATGCTGAAAGGGATTTCGCGGGTGCTGGCGCCGGGTGAACTATGAAATGGATGAAACAGTTGTTTTCGCGGCGGCGAATGTATGGGGAACTATCCGATGAGATTCGGGCGCACCTGGAAGAAAAGATCGAGGAGTTGGTGGAGGGCGGGATGTCCAGGAAGGAAGCGGAAGCGGCGGCGCGGCGGGAGTTTGGGAATGTCACGCTCATGGAAGAGGATGGGCGGGACGTATGGCGGTGGCTGTCGATCGAGAATCTTTTCGCGGATGTCCGCTATGGGCTGCGGATGCTAGGGCGTAACCCGGTGTTCACCATCGTGGGTTTGTTGACGATTGCGATTGGAATTGGGGCTAATGCCGCGGTTTTTAGCGTTGTGAATAGCGTGTTGTTGAAGCCGCTGAATTATCCAAAGGCGGAGGAACTGGTTTCGCTGCACCAGACCGCTCCGGGCGCGGCAGGACTGGCGGATTTCGAGAATGGTCTGTTGCTCTCGCCTTCGATGTATTTCACGTATGCGGAGCAAAACCGAACGTTTCAGTCGTTGGGCGTGTGGGTGACGGACACGGCAAATGTGACCGGCCTGGCCGAGCCGGAACAAGTGCGCCTCGCCGCTGTGAGCGATGGCGTACTTCAGGCGCTGGACGTTGCTCCGGCAGTGGGGCGGTGGCTCTCGCAAATGGACCAAGTTCCGCGCGGACCGGAACGCGTGATGCTGAGCTACGGTTATTGGCAGCGGCAGTTCGGCGGAGACCGTACCCTGATTGGGCGAAACCTGACGATCGATTCTCGGCCGCGGGAAATTGTCGGAGTAATGCCGCAAGGGTTTCGATTCGTCGATACGGATTTCGAGATAGTCGTGCCGCTGGCGTTCGATCGCGGCAAGCTGATCCTGGCTGGCTTTGGATTTCACGGAATCGCTCGGCTCAAACCCGATGCGACGATTGCGGAAGCCAATGCGGACATAACGCGAATGCTGCCCATCTGGATGGACTCTTGGACGAACGGGCCGGGAACGAATCCGCATATTTACGAGACTTGGAAAATCACCCCGATGATTCGTCCGCTGAAGCAGGAAGTGATCGGCAACGTGAGCGAACTGTTGTGGGTGGTCATGGGGACGATCGGGCTGGTGATGCTAATCGCGTGCGCCAACGTGACGAATTTGTTGTTGGTAAGGGTTGAGTCGCGGCAGCAGGAGCTGGCAGTTCGAGCCGCGCTCGGCGCCGGCTGGGGACGCATCGTGCGAGGGCTTCTCGTGGAAAGCGTGATGCTAGGGCTGCTCGGCGGCGCGCTGGGCGTCGGGTTGGCGTATGCGGGCGTACGTTTTCTGTTGGTGGTAGGCCCGGCAAATCTGCCTCGCATAAGCGAAATCTCGATTGACGCGCGGACGCTGGGATTTACGCTGCTCCTTTCTGTGCTGTCGGGTTTGTTGTTCGGTTTGATCCCGGCGCTGAAATACGCAGGACCGCGGACTTCGTTAGCGCTTCGCAGCGCAGGGCGGACGACTAGTGTGAGCCGGGAGCGCCATCGCGCGCGTAATTTGTTGGTCATAGGTCAAGTAGCGATGGCGCTGGTGCTGCTTGTGAGCGCAGGCTTGATGATCCGCACGTTCGAGGCGTTGCGAACGGTCGATCCCGGATTTACGGACGCGCCCCATCTCCAGGTGATGCGAATTTCCATTCCGGGCTCTTTGGTGGCGGACCCGCAACAAGTCACGCGAACCCAGAACGAAATCCTCGATAAACTAGCGGCGATTCCAGGTGTGACGTCCACAGGGTTCGTGAGCGAAATGCCCATGGAGGGGTACGACTCCGACTGGGATGAGATCTTTGCCGAGGACAAGGTTTATTCCGAAGACGTGATCGCGCCGCTTCGACTGTACAAGTATATTTCCCCTGGCTTCCTGCAGACTGCAGGGACGCGCTTGGTCGCGGGGCGCGAATTTACGTGGAGTGAGGTGTACGGGACGAGATCAGTGGTGATGGTCTCCGAGAATTTTGCCCGCGAGATGTGGGGCTCGCCATCCGCTGCGATCGGCAAGCGATTACGCGAATTTTCCAAGATGCCGTGGCATGAGGTGATCGGCGTAATACAGGACGTTCGCGAAAAAGGCGTGCAGGAAAAGGCGCCTGAAATCGTGTACTGGCCGCCGATAATGGAGAATCTTTTTGGGCCGGGGCCGGCACAAGCAGTGCGCACAGTGACATTCGTGATTCGAAGCGAGCGCGCGGGCACCGAAAGTTTTCTGAACGAAGTTCGTCAAACCGTGTGGTCGGTGAATTCGAATTTGCCGCTGGCGTCGGTAAGGACGATGCAGGAAGTGTATGACAAATCGGTGGCGCGGACTTCGTTCACGCTCGTGATGCTGGGAACGGCAAGCGCGATGGCGCTGGCGCTGGGAATCATCGGCATCTACGGCGTGATCTCATACACCGTGTCGCAACGCAAACGCGAAATTGGAATTCGTTTGGCGCTAGGGGCGCAGAGCGGAGACGTGGTGCAGATGGTCTTGAGGCAAGGCGCGACGATGGCGCTGGTGGGAGTGGCGATTGGAATCGTTGCTGCATTTGGATTGACGCAGTTGATCAGGAGTTTGCTGTTTGGGGTCACGGCGCATGATCCGCTGACGTTTGGGCTGGTTGCCGTGTTGCTTATGCTCGTCGCGCTATTGGCGTGCTATGTGCCTGCACGGCGCGCAATGAAGGTTGATCCGATGGTGGCGCTGCGGTACGAGTAAGTCATGGTCCCCAGGGGCCCACAACGAAGGATGAAAATGGGCTCGAGATGGCGTCGGCGACAGAAGCCGTTTCACTCTGGCGCTCGCAGAGCCCGCGTACGAGTATGGCTGGGACGCTGAGAAGCACAACGAATTGTAGCCTCCAGAAGTTGCGGAGCCACTTGCTCAGACCGCCTGAAGGTATTTTCGTAGGAGTGAAAATTTGAGCACAGCTGGAAACGGCTTGAAAAGACTCGTCTCGGAGTCGAAGGCTCGCAAGACTGTGCCTGGCAATCCGGCGATCGACCCCGAGGCAGCATGGCAGGTTTAGAAAATTCGGCCAACACCCGCTTTTGGAGTGTGAGACGCATTGGAGGGGTGGGTGGTTACACTCTTTCGCGTTGAACCAGGCCAGAGTGCGCCGACTCGCGTGATTATTGTTTCCGGCCAATTCCGAACTGATCTCCCGCGCGAACTGGTTTGCCATCCGCGAAATCGACTTCCAATAACTTTTCGCTCTGGACAGGCCGTCCCGTTTCATCTTCGAGAGTGGCGACGATGCGTTTGGCGCCGGTGTCGATGACGTCCCCCGTGGAAGGGAAAGCGAACCGTCCGTCAATGCTGAAGGTAATCCATCCTGGCTGATCGCGCAGCCTGATACTCATTTTTTGCTTTGGAGGCATCCCAGTGGCGTCGAAGATGTGAATGCTAGTGTTTGCGCTGTCGGCGAGCCACAGTTCCTTTTCATCGGGAGTAAGAGCGATGCCGTGGCTGGGGCAGCCATGCCGCTTCGTTGGACCTTTTTGAAAACCCGACACTTCGACGCGGTACAGCATTTTCCCCGTTTTATTGTCTCCCACTTCAAAACCAAGCAAATCGTTGACGTTTACAAAACTAAGAGTTTGGCTGCCATTAATGGTGAACGGGCGAATGGAATTGCTGAACGGTCCGATTTTGTTGATAACCGAGTGTGTTTTAGAATCCACCACGGAAAGAATGGGCGACCGCAGGCCTGCAAGATAGACGCGGGAGCCGTCGGGCCCATAAATGGTATTGTGCGCGCCGGTGCCGAGAGTGATTTTTGCGATGACGTCACCGGTGCGGGCATTCACGACGAGCCAGTCAGGGCCTTCCAAGGAGGGGATGTAGAGGAGTTCGCCATCCGGGGAGATGGCCAGGCGATCGGCGCCTCCATCGAAAGCCTTCTCCCAAACTTTCTTTTCGATGATGAGATCGAAACAAGCGACGCGCTTGATAGTGCTGACGTAGAGTTTGCCGGTTTTCGCGCTAGCAGCAATGCCTTTTACATTCTCGGCAGGCTGTCCGGGAGGAACGTCCCAAGTCGGAATGCGCTTGATCCATTTGTACGCGGCATCCATGTCGTAGACCAGAATGCCTACTCCGCCGTATTGCAGGTCGTTGCGAATGCCGGGAACCGCCACGTAGAGGCGATGCGTTTCGTGTTGCGCAGGAGTGAGCGCGCCTTGTCGGGCACGAAGTGCGGGCGCGACAACTGCACAGACGAACGTAGAAGCAAGGAAAACGCGGACGATTAGTTTCTTCATAGGAAGGCCCCTCCTCGGAAGGAAATGGAGTGCGATTATGCCGCATCTGGGCTGTCGCGTGAAGATAGAGGAACACGTTTCGGGGTCATACCGACATTCTTTAGGAGCACCCGCCGCGGCTGGCCGTGCCCAAGGCTGCGTGAATCGCGAAAAAGGCATGTAGTTGATAGGGCATTATAATGTGCAGACGGGCGTTTAAGGCTGCGGCATTTGAACCGTGCGCAGAATGCGCAAAAAATCCGCCTTCTTATTGGCACCGATCGCGACGCCGGCATATACCACATTCACGAGCGGGACATTCTTGTGCGTCGCGTCAAGCGCGAACGGGAGCGGCAAAGGGGCGCCGATCGCCCAGAGAAAATCCGGCTGCGCGCCCTGAAGCGAGTCGGGCAGATTGAAACGATTCGTTGCGGCAAGGCTGATTTCCCGGCGGCCTTGGGCCTCGAACACGTAGTAGGTCAGTCCGTTGAACTCTTCCTGGTCCATCGGCAAGAGATAGAGATCTTTCAGCGCGCCCTCGCGATGGTCCGAACCGCTTTCACGCCGGAAGGTCACGCTCCCCGAAACGAAGAAGGAATAGAAGTCGGAAAGCGTGGGCGCGTACTGGCAATCGAAACTGATTTTGAAGCTGGCCTGCACGGCCCCATCGGAACTACTCGCAGATTCGCGGGAGGCTTTGTCGTACTGCAACGAAGCGCCGTCGAGGCAGGGAGGAGGAGGAGGAAAAAAGAAATAGAACAGATACGAAACCACCCCCTCGCCACTCGCAGGTGGACGGTGCATTTCGGCGTCAAGCCAGTATGCGTCGCGGCCGAGAAAGGGATTGTTCGAAAGCGCGAATTCCACTTGCGAATGGCCGGTTATGTTCTGGAAAGCCTGAAAATCGTAAAACTTGAGCGGAGGCGCAGACAAGGCGAGCGGGGCGGGGGGAGGCACGTTTGTTAGTGTGCGCGATGTCCAGTCGGTAGATAGCTGGATCGTCGCGCCGTTCGAAAGCACATACTGGTTGGATTCCTGGACCTGCTTCGCCGGAAGCCGACCCACGGGCGAGACCGTCAGCCAGAATAAGCTGGCTATCAAAATGAAGAGAAGCGATCTCTTCCTCACACGCCCTCCAGAATAATCCGGAATATCCGATTTAGACCTCTAGCTTCGCGCATCCTGCGCCTTTGCAGTCATCGACACTATGAGTATGCCACGACGAAGCAATAGAAGGCCGCGTTCCTCGCTGATCAGCGGAGGTGGGCGTCGAACCAGCCCAGCGTGCGTTCGACCACGTCTCGCTGGTGTTTAGGGCTGGAGAACATGTGGCCTTCATGTTCGTAGACAACGAATTGGGTTTCGACGCCTAGCGTTTTGAGGGCGTGCCAGAATTCATAGGATTGCGGGGCGGGGACTTCGCCGTCGCTGTCGCCGACCAGGATGAGCGTGGGAGTTTTGGCTTTTTTGATGAAATTGATGGGCGAGCTCTTGGCGTAGACATCGGGATCGTCGTAGACGGATTTGCCGAAGAACGGGATCATCCACTGGTCGATCAGATTTTCGCCGTAATAGCTTTGCCAGTTGGAGAGGCCAGCGCCGGCCATGGCGGCTTTGAAGCGGTTGGTCTGGGTGACGGCCCACATGGTCATGTAGCCGCCATAGCTCCAACCACAGATGCCGAGGCGATTGGGATCGACCGGGGCGACTTTGATGGCTTCGTCGACCCCGGCCATAATGTCCTTGAAGTCGCCGTAGCCGAAATCCTTGACGTTGGCGCGAGTGAAGGCTTCGCCTTGACCGAAGCTGCCGCGCGGATTTGGTTGAAGGACAAAATAGCCGGCACCTGCAAGCGGCACATAATAATTGTGAGTACTTGGCCATTGGGAGTCCGCAGCGGCTCCAGGGCCGCCATGAACCTGGACGATCAGCGGATATTTCTTGGCAGGATCGAAATCTCGCGGGTAGAGGAGCCAGCCCTGGACTTCGAAGCCGCCGTTTTTCCAGTGGATACTTTTGGCTTCGCCCCAGCCTGGCTTGATGGATTTGTTGCGTTGCGTGATTTGCTTCCACGAGGCGGTGGGGCCGGCCCAGATTTCGGGAGGGGCGCTGAAAGAGCTGCGAATGACCGCGGAAATCTTTGCGTCGCGGGAGAGCGAGAGATTGACGCCCCAAGCGCCAGCGGTTATCTGTCCTGCATCGCGAAATAATTCGGTTTTGCTGCTGTCCGCGGGATTGATCGTGGCTACGCCAGAATCTCCTTCAAGGTATTCGCCGAAAATAATATTTTCTTGCGACGTCCACGCTAGCCAGCTTGCGGAGGCTTTCATTTCGGGCGTGATGTTTCTGGCTTCACCGCCAGTTGCCGCGATGGTGAAGATGTCGCCGCCGACGCTCGGCTCGTCGCTCATCAGACCGCCGATGAAGGCGATGCGTTGGCCGTCCGGAGACCACGCGGGATTGGCGATTTGCAGCGGCGGCTTGTAGATGGATTTCATGAGGCCGGTGGCGGCGTCAAGAGTGAAGAGCTCGGCGATGTACCAGTTGTTGTCGCCATTGCCGAGGGCAGCGGTGACGGCGAAGCGGAGGCCATCGGGGGACCAATCGTATTCGTAGACGTAGGTGTCGGCGGGCGAGATTTGGCGGAGTTTGGTGGTGGCGACGTCGATGAGGGCTAGGCGCTGCTCGAAGAAGGAGTCTTTGATTTCGCCAGTTTCGGGAGTTTCGGCAACGAGCGGGCCTGCGGCGCGGGTGGCGTTTTCGGTGAAGAGGACGGCGATGGTTTTGCCGTCGGGGGACCAGCCTGGCGCGGAGAGGAAGCCTTTGACTTGCGTGAGTTTTCGCGCGGAGCCGGCTGGGCCGGAGGCGTCGATTACGTAAAGTTGAAACTGGCCTGCTCTCGCGGCGTCGGAAAGAAACGCGAGCTTTTTGCTGTCGGGCGACCAGGCGACATTGCCTTCCATGTGAATGGCGTCGGCGACGGCCGCGCTGATGCGCTTCGGGGGATTCTTGCTTTCGATATCCGCGACGTAAATCACCGTGTCGCCGGTGGAAACGCCGCGTTTCGTGATGACGCTCTCGACCCAGGCGACTTTTTTGCCGTCGGGGGAGATGGCGGTTTGTTCGAAGCGGTGCGTGGCGGAGAGCGTGTTGATGACATCTTGTGCTGGGGCGGAGGCTTTGGGCTTCGCGACGGCTTTGAGGCGCGCTTCGGCGGATTGTTTTGTGCCGCTGGTTTGTTTCGCGGAACTTTCTTGAGCGAAGGCTCGGTGCGCGGCGCAAAGAATAAGCAGCGAAGACGCGGCGATCGCGAATCGTTGTCGAAGACGAGTCATGTTTGCTTCCTCATGTAAGCTCTGAATTTGTCCGCGAGTACCTTAATCCGCTTGGCGACGAGCCGCAAGCGTTGGTTCGAAGATTTTGACAAGCGGTTTTCAAGAAGATGTGTTGTTGAGTTAGGGATCGGCGAGTAGAATCCGCGCAGACTGCCCTGTGGAGGAAATGATGCTGGATCGCCGTGGATTTCTTTCTTCGCTGGCCGGAGCTGTCGGAGTAGCTGGCACGCTGAGCCTCTCGCCAGCTTGGCCGAAATTACTGGAGCAGGCGCCGGCGCAGTTGCCGGACCACGCGCTGCTAGATTCGAACGAAGAAGCGTACTGGACGGAGATGCGGAAGCAATTTTTGATTCCGGCGGACGAGGTGTATTTGAATAACGGCACCGTGGGTTCTTCGCCGGCGCCGGTGCTGCGCGCGATTTTTGATGCGTACAACGACACGGAGAAGATGGCGCAGAGCGATCCGGAGGATTATCCGATCTGGGGTTACGCATCGTGGAACGAATTCCGGGATCCGCTGGCCGCGTTTGTGGGATGCACGCGCGATGAGATCGCCTTGGTGCGGAACTCGACGGAGGCCAACAGTTACATCTGCAACGGCCTGGACTTCAACGCGGGCGACGAAGTGGTGATGACGGACCAGGAGCATCCGGGAGGCGAGCAAGGTTTTCTGTTGCGGGCGAAACGGCACGGAATTGTGGTGAAAAAAGTGACGCTGCCGAAGCCGGTGCCAAACGCGGCCGCGGCCCTCAATCTATTCAACGACGCAATTACGCCGCGCACGAAACTCATTTTCTTCAGCCATATTACGACGGCCACAGGCGTGGTGCTGCCGGTGAAAGAGATCTGCGCGCTGGCACGTTCGAAGGGGATTCTGAGCGCGGTGGATGGAGCGCACGTCATCGGAATGATGAAGCTGAACGTGAAAGAATTGGGCTGCGATATGTATTCGTCGAGCCCGCACAAGTGGCTCCAAGGGCCAAAGGGAACTGGATTCTTGTATGTGCGCGACGAAGTGATAGACCGCGTGTGGAACACCATTGTGACCGCTGGATGGGATGAGCCCAAGTTGCGCGCGGAGCGATTCCAACGAATTGGCAGCTCGAACGTGCCGACGTTGTATGGTTTGCGCGCGGCGGTGCAGCTTGCGAATTCGATTGGGATAGAGCGGATCGAGAAGCGCCACCGGCAATCGGCGGACTACATTTTGAAAGAGATGGTGAAGCGTGGCGCGGAGTCGTGGACTTCGCCCGATCCGGCGCTGCGGTGCGCGATCGCGTCGGTGAATGTGCCGCCGATTCAGATTGGAGAGCTGGAGACGTGGATGTGGAAGGAAAAGAAAATTCGGATTCGCGGCGGCGGTCCTTCGAAGATAAGGCTATCGACGCCGTACTACTTGCTGCGGAAGGATGTGGACCGGTACCTGGCGGCGTATGACGAATACAAGCACGTGAAAAACATCGCCTGAGTTGGCGGCGCCCGCCAGTGCCAGCGGGCATTTCTTGACGGGGTAGCTTACAGGGCGGGGGAAAGTGATACACCTGTTCAGCGTAAGAATCCTACACTGTGGGAACACAGTGGAAACAGTGAGACCTGTGCCCAGCAAAAACCAGCAAATACTTTCTTTTCAACCGAAGGTGGGAGTACTTTCGTCGTATCTACCAAAAGTGAGGCACGCGGACGGCAGTGGTGTTAAAAGGTCTGAGAAAAGTCCACCACTTCGCGTGACTCGTTTGAACGAAGACTACCTTTAACATCGTCATCCGTCACTCACACCCACGCCCTCAAGGAAACCTCACCGACCACAATGAATACCGATCGTAAATGTCACGGCTCTCCAAGAACAATAAATCCCCTCGCCCATCAGACACCCCACTACACATCGTGCCTTCCAACTTATCGTTGCCTATATTCAGCTCCTGCCGTCCATCGCTTGCAAATCCTGTCAGGCCGTCCAGTGAGCAGGCAAAAAACACGCCCGGCTGACGCGTTACGCCCAACGAACCCCATCTGCCTGGCTCTTTCCTTCCCGCCTTTCCGCTGGCATCCACAAACTCCAATCCGAAGTTAGTCCGCAGCACGAGCAAAGACGCCGCGGGCGGCACGACATACTCCGTCGTGGATCTATCGTCTCGCGCCCAAAGCGTTTTACCCTGGGCGTCCAGCACACGAAGCTGATATTGCAGTCCCGTCCGTAGCGTTTGCGGCTCGGTCTTATCCGGCTCCACCGATTCGATCGCCACCTTTCCATCCGCCAACGGCCTCGGCCTGCACTCCGGAAAAAGGCTTCTGCACGGATTGTCAACCCTCCAACGCAGACGTACTTTCTCCGTGTCCACGGCAAACACATGCGTCGTGCTCACCAGGTAAAGCGTCTTGCCATCCGCACTCAACTCCGGCATCCCCGGGTAGGAATCCTGCAATTCCATACGCCACACCAGACCGCCATTTTCATTAATCGCCCACAAGTATCCGCCCGAAACATACAGCGTTCCATTGGGAGCTCGAACCACGCTCTTGGCGCCCGTCGCCGTAAACCGCCACGCGATTTCCCCTGCTGAATTAGTTCGCTGCAGTATCGTCGTCCCATTGCGGTCGCTGAGTGCATAAAACTCGTTCGGCCCGACAACTCCGTTGATCCCGCTGGGCAACGTCCATACCGGTGTGGCGTCCGCGGTCCGCAAAGCTGAAATTCCCGTCACCACATCCGCCGCATAAAGTAGCTGCGAATCGTCAGACACCCCAAGAAATCGTGGACTCCTTTCGTGCGTCCGCCAAAAGAGTTTCGGCAAATCTCCTCTTGCCAAGCCTCCTGGATGCACGGCGCCGTTCGCCGAACCGGATCGATCTGGTGGAAATAGCTTGGCCAAGTCGACGGCGTTCGTCTTGCCGAGCGACTCTCCCGGGTCCCGCACTCAATTGGAGCAGGGGTTGCCCGTTACAGCGCTCACTTGCGCTGTTTCAACCGCGTTGCGTTGCGAAAATCACAGTTGCGGCAAGCAACTGTACTTCGCAAAATGCGTTACCATTTGGGTTACTCCGCTTCACAACTCGCTGTAGTGTCGTCTCGGGCCACTTATCATGGTTCAAGTATCAGCCTTGGGAATCTTTCCGCGAGGTGCAAAATGCGAAAATACGTTGCGGTTCTGTTTGTGGTCCTGCTGGAGTTTCCAACTCTGTGGGCCGGGCAAACCGCACAGCAGAGACCTGCTTCAAAGAAGAGTTCGACAACAAAACCAGCAACCCCTTCCGCCAAGCCGGCGGAGCAACCGTCGAAGCGCGCTTATGTCGAACTATCGATCGGCGAATTGATCGGCGAAGATGCGAACCGCTGGACTGACAAAATGGCGGCCCATGCCGCTGTGGGCGGCTTCGTCACTCAGATAACAAAACGAGACGACGGCGACACGGACATTCGCATCTGTGAAAACCCGAGAGTAGTCGGCATGGACCGAGCGCACTGCATAATGTCTAAGTGCATACCCAAGATTCCATGTGAGGTGCCTCAAGTCGGAAAGCCGATCACAGTTAAGGGGATCACCCGATATGAAGCCAAAGTGGGGACTCACTGGTGGGAGATTAATCCGATCGAGCAGATAGAAAAATAGCGCGCAAACCCTCACTTACAGCAATGCGAAGGCAACGCCTTTGAGCCGGGCGAGACTAGAGTGTTACCGACTCATTATGGACACGATCCATGTTCGCGGACCGGCGGGCCTGCTTCCCTCTCAATAGCGTTGAATGCGAAGGACTGCTTTGCGACGGGTGTATCACTTTTCCCCGCCCTGTAAGCTACCCCGGGGTGCTGGTGTCATTTGCCAACTGACACCACTACCTACCCCGGGCATTTCTTGACCCTGTGCTTCGCGGTCGACTACACTAATAAATTCGATACCTGTCGCTCACGCGGCCTGATGGCTGCTTTGTGTCTACAGGAAAGAACCGGCCGCATCCAGGTTAATCTGTGGCCGCGCAACAAAAGGGGGATTGCTTTGCCAAAGCGTACATTTCAACCGCGGAAACGACGCCGCGCGAAGACGCACGGATTCCGCGCGCGCATGAAGACGGTAGGCGGCCGCAAAGTTCTGGCGGCACGCCGCAAGAAGGGACGTCATCGCCTCACGCCCTAGTAGTCCCGGGCGCATGGAATTTCCGCGCGAGGCGCGGCTAGTGCGGCGCGGCGAATTCGATGCCGTGTATCGCGCAGGAAAGCGCCGATCCAGTTCCCACTTCACAGTTTTCTTTCGCGCCAACCAATTGCCGGTGAGCCGCTTCGGCTTCAGCATCAAGAAGGCGCTGGGCGGGGCGGTGGTGCGCAATCGCATCCGGCGACGAATGCGGGAGATCGTGCGTTGCCATCGCATGGAGATTCCTGCGGGATGGGACATCGTGATTCATCCGAAGAGCAGCGTGGCGCGGGCAGAGTTTGCAGGGTTGGCGGGGGATTTGGTGCGGTTGATGATGAGCGTGTAAATCCATCGATGGATATGAGCAGCAGAAACAAAGCGAGAGAAGAGGACAGAATGAAGTCTGTCCCACCGTGGGCGGTCGACACGGCCACGCAGGAGGGTGGGGCAAGCCCCGCCCCTACAGCCGTTGGGAAACAATCGGTTGGCGTGAAAGTGGCGCTGGCGGCGCTGCGTATTTATAAGGTGTACTTGTCGGTCTCGTTTGGGGGGAGCTGCCGGTTCGAACCGACTTGTTCGATGTATGCGTATGAGGCGATTGAGCATTTTGGCGTGATGCGGGGGTCGTGGATGGGGTTGAAGCGGTTGCTGCGGTGCCAGCCTTTGTCGCGCAAGTTTGGTTACGATCCGGTGCCGGAGAAAACAGACGCGACGGCGTTGCAGGCCGGCGGAGTTGGGCAAGATACAGGCCGATCGGGTGTTACTTCCAGAGAGGCCCATTCGTGAGCGAGCCGCAAAAGAAGAAAGAACTTTCTTCCGAGATGCGTATCCTGATCGCCTCGATACTTTCGATGGCGGTGATTTTGTTGTGGGCCAAATTTTTCGCGCCGAAGCCGCCGGCGAATTTGCCGCAAGCGAACAAACCGGCAATAACGGCACCGGCGGCAACTGCTCCAGCGACGGCTTCTCCTTCGACTTCCCCAAGTAAATCTAACGCGCCGACACGTGCGGGAGTCGCCACGGGGATGGCACCCTCAAACGCGGCAGCGATGCCGCCCAAGGCTGACGCGCAAGAGCGCGCGATTGTGGTGGAAAACGGACTCTACCGCGTAGAGATCTCGAACCGCGGTGGCGTGGTGAAGAGCTGGCAACTGAAAAAGTACATGGACGATTCGAAACCGCAGCGCGTGTTGGATGTGGTGCATCCGCAGGCTGCGGAACAAGTTGGCGGGTGGCCGTTCGCGTTGGTGCTTGACGATCAGCAGCTCGAGACACAGGCGAATTCCGCGTTGTATGTGGCGGGGATTCCTCACCTAGGGGCTCCTCAGCGAGACATCCCGGGATACGTTGCAGGTGTTCAGGACAGTCCGCTGCAGGCTCCGGCGGAATTGCAGCTGACCTGGAGCGATGGACACCTGGAAGTCACCAAGAATTTTCAATTTGATCATTCCTATGTGGTGCGCGTGGAGACGACCGTTAAGTTCAACGGAACACCGATCAAAGCGGGCCTGGCGTGGCTGGGAGGGTTCGGGGATTTGACGGTGCAGAATCCTGTTCCGGTCGAGACGGTGAACACGTTTTACAGCGAAGGCGGCAAGCTGACGGATTTGCCCTACAAAAAGCTTGAGGAGCGGGAGAAACCGGGACCGGGCCCAGGCGTTTGGATGGGCAACAAGGACTACGCAGGAATTGAAGACCGCTATTTTGCAGCGGCATTTCTACCCGCAAGTGGAGTTGCTTCCGGGTCGATGGAAACGCGCTACTGGAAAGTGATGCGCACAATCCAAGTCGAAGGGAAAGATGCGCAAGAACCGGTCTCCGAGGTAGCGGCGGCAACCTCCACCCAGCCGCTGGCGTTGCGCATCTATGTGGGGCCGAAAGACTACGATGACTTGAAGGCAATGAGGCCTCCACTGCAATCCTTGGTGAACTTTGGATTTCTCGAATTCATCGCGGAGCCGCTGTTCCACGGGCTCAAGTGGCTGCACAAATACATCCACGGCTATGGCTGGGCCATCATCGTTTTGACGCTGGTCATCAACATGCTGCTTTTCCCGTTGCGAATTTCGAGCTACAAAACGACGCTGAAGATGCAGAGGGTCGGACCGGAAATTAAAGCGATTCAGGAACGCTACAAAAAATACAAGCTGAACGACCCGAAAAAGCAGGAGATGAACAAGGAAGTGATGGCGATTTACAGCCGCGAGGGGATCAACCCGGTGGGCGGCTGCTTCCAGATGTTTCTGCAAATGCCGATCTGGTTCGGGTTGAACAGCGCGCTGCGTGGAGCGATCGAATTGCGGCATGCGCAGTGGCTGTGGATCAATGACCTGGCGGCGAAAGATCCTTATTACATTTTGCCGGTCGTGGTGGGCGTTTCGATGTACTTGGTTTCGAAAATGACGCCGATGACCGCGGCCGATCCGCAGCAGCAGCAGATGATGAAGATCATGCCCATCATGTTTGCGGGCAGCTTCATTATTTTCCCGTTTTCGAGCGGGCTCGCGTTGTATATTCTCACCAGCAGCCTGGTCGGTATCGTGCAGCAGTGGTATCTGAACCGCACGCATCCCGCGCCGGCAGCGGCGAAGCAGATTTCGCGCAGTAAGAAGTAAGAGTCCTGGAAAGATCATCGCGCGCAGGCGAACAGGACTTAGGTTCGACGGAGGCCCATGGGACAGGACCTTATCCGGGAGGGCAAGCTCGACCGGCAAGCGGCGGCCGGGGCGCTGAAACAGTTTCTCGAAGAGATCGTGCGCGTGTCTGGGCTGGAACTAAAAATCAACGTGCGTGCGATCGACCCATCTGCGCCGGACGCTTCGGGCGACGCAGAAGTGATTGCCGATCTCGACGGGCGCGACAAAGAGATTTTGCTGGAGCGCAACGGAGAAGTGTTAAAAGCGTTTGAGCATCTGGCGTTTCGCGCGTTGCGGCTGGAACCCACCTACCACGAAAAAATTCACCTGGACAGCGGCGGCTATCGCGCTTTGCGCTTTGAAGAGTTGCGCATGACGGCGCGGGTGGCCGCAGAACGCGTGCAGAGCTCGCACCAGCCGTTCCGGCTGAATCCGATGTCTTCGCGCGAGCGGCGCATCGTGCATTTAGCGCTGAAAGAAATGCCCGGAGTGCGCACCGAAAGCATTGGCATGGGAGAAGAGCGCCAAGTGGTGATCCATCCGGCGAAAGCGAAGTAGTTCTCCTCTCCTTTGCAGTTGGGCAACAGCCGGACCACTTTAATCCCTCTCCCATCCCTGAGAAATAACCTTCCCGGATTCATCCATTTTTATGCGGTAAGTGAAAGACGCGGGACGATCTCTGCGCACTTGCGGAAATCGCGCGTCGTATATCTCGACGATGGCGACGCTGCCTTCCTTGTGAAAACGAGTGACCGGAAAACGCGAGAACCACAAAACGGTTTGCACTTCGGGCAAGCGCTTGGCAGCGTCGGTATATTGATTGGGAATGGCGTCGGGGTAGTAGCGATGCTCGAGGGAGGACAGGTCCGGCCGTTCGCTGAGATCAAGGCGGACTTCGTAGACGCCGTGGGGCGTGTTGACGAGACCATCCCAATGCCAGAGCGATGGAGGAAAGGGGAGCGCGCCAAGCGATTCCACCTGAAGCTGGAAGAGCGAAGCGAACTTTTCGACGCGTTCGAGAGCAGCGCGATGCGCGTAGAAAGCTGCGGCGAGGTAGAGAAGGGCGGCTGCGAGGCCCGCGCGATTCCACGTCGCATAGCGGACGCGCAGTCCTTTGCCACGTGTGGCGGGGAAAAGAAAAAATGCCGCCAGCAACATAATGATAGTGACGGCAGTCTGCGCAGATATCGGCGCGCCGACATTTTTCCAAAAATACGCGATGCCCAGCGAAGCGAGCGCGAGTACGGACCAAGTGATGATCGCGCGATTCTTCAAACCTTCGGCCTGGCGGTAAACCCAGGCGAGGATTTGGGGACCTAGCAGAAGCGCGGTGAACGTGAAATCAAGGATAAAAATTATGTCCCAGGCGGGGCGCGACCACTGCACCGGCGACCAGATCATCGTGCCGAAAGAGGTGACCAGATCCAGAAAAATGTGGCTGAGGATGCCGATAGCATAGATTCCGGCCAAAGCCGCGAACGAGGGCGCGTCCCATTTGCGCCAGCGGACGAACCAGCGCGTGAGCGCGGCGAGAAGTAATGCGAAGAAGGGCATGCAAACCAGGGAATGCGTGATGCTGCGATGCCACGTGAGGATAAGCAGTGGATTGCTTGACAGCCATTCGCGAAGCATGTCCGAATCTGGAAAGATCGCCCCGAGCATGAGCGACCAAGTAATGATGCGAGCGCGATTTATGGGACGAGATGCGAACATGTCTTCGCCCCGGAAGACTGCTTTGCTGATTAATGCGCCGGCGATGCCGTGCGTGATGGTGTCCATTCGTTTTTTTCTAAACGACGCTTTCCAGTGAGCCGTGGCGTTCCTTCTGATGATACGGACAGAAAATCCACAGTTTCAAAGCACTCTGATCAAGGGAGAGGTTTTCGAGAGGACGCGGCCGACGCGGTGCGCAGTGACGCCGTGCCGCGCGAAGGCTGCCAGGGCGGAATCCTCGTGGTCCGGGGCGATGGCCACGAGAAAGCCGCCGGAGGTTTGCGGATCGAAGAGAAGATCCTGATATTCGGACGGGACGGTCGATTCGAATGCAGCGCATTCGCCGACGAAGGCGCGATTGTTTTTCAGGCCGCCGGAAAGATGGCCTTCGCGAGCGGCTTCGACGGCGCCTGGAAAATAGGAGAAGGAGGCGTGATCGATTTCGAAGGAGAGTGGCTCGAGGCCCTGTGCTGGATCGCCGAGGGCCATCTCTCGAGCGTGGCCGAGAAGGCTGAAGCCGGTCACGTCAGTGACCGCGTGAATGGGTTTTGCGGCTTGCGACTCTTCGTCCAGTTCCTGGAGGGCTGCAGCGGCGGCGGCGTTCAGAGTGCTCATGGCAGCAACGGCTGCGGCAAGCGATTCCGCTGAGGCGCGATCTTTTTTTAGGGCGGTGGTGATGACGCCGGTTCCGAGCGGCTTGGTGAAGAGCAGCACGTCGCCGGGCTTGGCTCCCACATTGCGCCAAACGCGGTGCGGATTGATCACGCCAGTAACCGCGTAGCCGAAGAGCATGTCTTCATTGCGGATCGAATGGCCACCGATCACGCTGCACTTGGCCTCGTTCATTTTGGCGAGGCCCCCGCGAATAATTTGCTCCAAGATTTCCGGGTCGCCCTTTTCTGGAAAACCAACGATGGACAAGGATGAGATCGGCCGGCCTCCCATGGCATAGACATCGCTCAAAGAATTGGCAGCAGCGATCTGGCCGAAGAGAAAAGGGTCGTCCACAATCGGCGTGAAAAAATCCACAGTCTGAACGAGTGCGAGGCTTTCGTTAATCAAATAGATTCCTGCGTCGTCGTTGGTGTCGAAACCGACGAGAACATTCGGATCCGTTTGGCGCGGGAGCTTGCGCAGGACCGCGTCAAGCGTTGCGGGATTCAGTTTTGCCGCGCAGCCCGCGGCTTTAGCCATGGATGTGAGTTTCACTTGTGACGCCAAGAATGCACCTCGTTGGTTCGGAAACCATTATAACGATGCAGCGAGCGTTACGGTGGTAACACGGCAGGACGGGGGAGACGTTGGTGCGAAGAGTTGCGCCGGGCTTGTGAACGTGGTTTCATCGCCGGATGCCCTGGGACTTCTGGCTCATCTTTATTGTCCTCGGAGTGCTCTTGCCGCTGCGTGGCCGCTTGCGGTTGCAAAAGCTGATGGCGATTCCACAGATGGGGAGGCGAGAGCGGCTTTCGCTTTATGCTTCGACGATCGCGTTTCAGTGGCTGGCGGTCGGGGTAGTTGCTTGGCGGGCGTGGGCACGGGGATTGACTCCAAATGAGTTGGGTCTGGTGGTCCATGGGCGCTGGCGGATCCTGATGGCGGCAATTGTCGGCGCCGCGACTTTGGGAACTTTGCAATGGTTCAATTTGCGGCGGATGGGACGGTCTTCCGGAAAAGCGCGGGAGTTCATGCAGGTCCTCGCCGAGCGCATTTTGCCGCAATCGCCGGTGGAGATGCTTCCCTATTTTGGGCTGGCGTTGACGGCGGGGTTGTGCGAGGAGTTCCTGTACCGGGGATTTGCCATGGCGGCATTGACTCGAGCCGGGCTGCCCGTTTGGGGCGTCGTGCTATCGTCCTCTGTTCTCTTTGGGTTAGCGCACCTTTATCAAGGGCGAGGTGGGATTGTGAGCACACTGGTCGTCGGCACAGTGTTCGGAACGGCGCGAATCGCGTACGATGGGTTGCTTCCGGTCATGCTCTGGCATTTTGCGGTGGACGCGGTGGCGGGAGTGGCGGGGCCAAAGTACCTAGTTAGAGCGGTACCGCCGGCAGTGGGAAAAGAAATTCATAAGGCCTAGGATTTTAGTAACTCTTATGACAACACCCAGCCCGGCGGTGCTTTCAGCGGAGACGATTCGCCGTGCCCTCGGCGAGTTTCAACTGGATGTAAATGAACAGCAAATCATTTATATTCAACAGTATATGAAGCTTTTGTTGACCTGGAACGAGAAGATAAATCTCACCGCGATTCGCGACCCTCTCGAAATACTATATCGTCATTTTTGCGAAAGTATGTTTGCAGCCGTGGCCGTGCCTGTGGAAAATGGTCGGCTCGCCGACGTTGGTTCTGGGGCTGGATTTCCGGGCATTCCCCTTAAAATCATGCGGCCGGATCTGCATATGTTCCTTGTAGAGTCGAACATGAAGAAGGCTACTTTTCTCGCGGAAGTGCTTAGAGATATTGAGCTTACGGACACTCGAGTGCTTGTGAGCCGCTACGAACAGCTGGGCGAGGAGATTATGCCGTTGGACTTCGTCTGCTCGCGGGCGGTCGGGGAGTTTGAGCCATTTTTGGCGTGGGCGGCCTCGGAACGTGTTGCAGCCAAACAAGTTATCTTGTGGATTGGCGGTCGGGACCTAGAGCAGGCGCGGCGAGGGAAGGAGTGGGAATGGCGGGAGCCGATTCCGGTGCCACAGTCCTTGCGGCGATACTTGCTGGTGGGCACTCGAAAGAGCTGAGAGTGTCGGCGCAACGACTTGAAAGATAAAGACTTCCGGCGTTTTGCCAAGACTTCCAGGTCGCTTTTTGCAAGTTTTCCTCCCTTTCTATCTGATTCTGTTACTTGAAACCGAGGGACTCCCAGAAGCCGGGGATGGGCGAAAGTCGCGAGCGGGTGCGGTCCGAACCAACGGTTTGTATTGAATCCATTAGATCAAGAGGGGGCCCTAGACGTTCCACGTGGAACAAGGCCCATATACAGAACTCCTCCAGATTCTGATTCCCGCCGCGGAGCAATCCCAAAGCTGACTCGAATGGTGTGTTCCACGTGAAACATCCGTCTGCTCCTGCGTCAAAGCTGAAAAAGCCCGAGCTGGATAGTTCCACGTGGAACACAGGTCCACGGTGGTTCTTGAGCTCGGGTTTGTTTCACGTGGAACATGCAAAACGGGATCAACAGGCCCAACGGGTGTTCCACGTGGAACGATCAGAGTAAATTCCACAGCCTGGCAATCGTTCCACGTGAAACAAGTTGCATCCTTTACGCGATTCTGCTAACTTTCCGCGAATTAGGGGGCTAGTTGGCGCGGATTATCGCTGTTGCAAATCAAAAAGGAGGGGTTGGTAAGACAACCACGGCCGTCAATTTGGCGGCCTGCCTCGCTGCCTCTGAACAAGCAACGCTACTCGTGGATTGCGATTCCCAGGCCAATGCCACGGCCGCGATTGGATTTCCCAAAGATCCTTCCCGAAGGACCTTGTACCAGTGCCTGATCTTGAATGAGCCATTCGACAAAATCGTCCAGAAGTCGCAAGTTGAGGGCTTAGATGTCGTCCCCGCCGACAAAAACCTTGCCGGTGCCGCGGTAGAGCTGGTCATGGCGGAAAATCGTGAATATAAATTGCAAGCACTCCTTAACGAGATTCGTGACCGGTATAAGTTCATAATCCTGGATTGTCCTCCGGCTCTCGATCTCTTGACTTTGAACGCGCTTGTGTCTGCCAGCGCGGTGTTGGTACCCATTCAATGCGAATATCTTGCGTTGGAAGGTGTTTCTGAGTTGCTGGATACGTTGATGCGCATCCGGCGGACACTGAACCCCAACCTGGAGATTGAAGGCATCCTCCTAACCATGTTCGACGAGCGAACGACGTTATCGAGGCAAGTGGCTACCGATTTACGCAGTTTTTTTGGGGCGCAGGTGTTTCAGAGCGTTATTCCGCGCAACGTGCGGCTTGCCGAGGCACCAAGTTTCGGGAAACCGATCATTTTCTACGATATTCATAGCAAAGGGGCGGAGGGCTACACGCAACTCGCCCAGGAGGTCATTGCCAATGCCGAGAAACGCACTGGGACGGGGGCTCGGAGCGCTCATTCGGGAGCCTGAACCGCAGGCCCCTGCGCCACCGACGCCAGCAGCTCAGCCTCACACCACAGGTAGCAGCGCTGCCGCCGCTGCACCGGCGCGGGATACTATGCATGCAGGGCCGCTGCAGCTAGATATTGATTTGATCGAGCCTAGCCCTTACCAACCTCGCACGAGGTTCCGCGAAGAGACGCTGGACGAATTGGCGCGATCAATTAAGTCCAGCGGCATCATTCAACCTTTAGTGGTACGGCCGATCGGAAACCGCTTTCAGCTAATCGCCGGCGAACGACGGTGGAGGGCTGCTCAGCGAGCCGGGCTGACGAAGGTTTCGGCGATTGTACGCCAGGTTCCGGACGAACTAGCTTTGGAAATGACGCTGGTGGAGAACATCCAGCGTGAGGATTTGAACGCTATTGAGGCTGCGCGAGCGTTTGAGAGATTGATGGATGAATTCCAGCTTACGCAGGAATCTGTCGCCGAACGAACGGGGAAAGACCGCGCTACGGTCGCGAACTCGATCCGGCTGCTGAAACTCGAGCCGACGATTCAAGATTGGATTGAAGAAGGCAAACTGACCGCAGGGCACGGGCGTGCGCTCTTGGCTGTGGCGGATTCGCCGCTGCGGATGCGCTACGCACAGCGCGCCTCGCGAGGCGGTCTGACGGTTCGGCAGATCGAACGGCTGGCCTCCCGGCGGGCGCGCGGCGCGAGCCCAGCCACAGAGATTCATGTGGATGCGAATATTCGGGCTGCGATTGATGAACTTCAGCGGCACCTGGGAACCAAGGTTCTCCTCCGGCAGAAAACGAAGATGCGGCCGGGGCAGCTCGTGCTTGAATACTACGACGACGCGCAGTTGATGGGAATTTACGACCGATTAATGAAGTAGAGCCGCAAATTCCCGCGACAATCGGCACTGTCAGCTCGTTCCACCGTATCCTTTGGACAACTCAGCACGCGCGATGCGTTGACTTGTGCGCGCCGGGCGCTAGAGTAGGAGAGTCGCTCTAGGAGAAAGATCATGGCATGGAAGTGGCCCGGTTCCTCAAAGAATGGCGTGAGCGAAGAGTGGACCGGATTTATCGATCAGGGTGTGACCCTCGAAGGCACGCTTCAGCTTACCGGTACGTTTCGTATTGACGGCAATGTGCGGGGCAATATTATCTCCGAGCAGACCGTGGTGCTGGGTGAAGGCGCTAAAGTCGAAGGCCAGATCGAAGGGAACCGCGTGGTGATCTCTGGGCGCTTCGACGGGGTGATTTTCGCGAAGGGGCGCGTGGAGATTCAGGCAAAGGGCGTAGTTACTGGAGAAGTGCATTCGCCATGCATGGTCATTGATCCAGGCGGAATTTTTGATGGTCGATGCCACATGCTGGCATCCTCAGACGCGGCTTCGGGAGTAACGATTCCCATTCGGGCGGTCGGTCAAGCTTAGGCCGTAAGCTCAATGGTCCTGCTATTGTCAACCACCGACCAGGCAACGGTAGAAGTCGCCGGGCAAAACTCTTCTAGTTACTACTCTATATACATTAATCTGACAGCATCAGCTTTCTCTCTTGCAAGCCTATTCGGCATGGACGGCCGACTGAGAGAGTGTAGCCGTGGCCTCTTTGAGGCCTGCTTGGATGTTGGACTCCCAATCGCGGTGCGGAACGGAAGAAGCGGAAGCGGCTCGGTAAAAACGGAGCCTAGGGTGGATAGCACGGTGAGCATATGCAAACTCTCGTAAGCGTCGTTATCATTAGGGAGCGAAAGATGCTCTGCGCTCTTATTGTAATGGGGTACGGAGGCTCCAGACTTCTCCGTCAGGGGCACACCACCTTACCGGCGTAGAGAGAGCACCTAAACTATCGTGGCACGTCATTCCAGCGGAACAGAGTAAACCCGTATCGTTCCCCACAAACGTGGGGTAGGAAGCCGTGAGGCGGACGATGGCGATGTGGGTATGGGAGTGCGAAAGGAAGCGAATGCTGCGCTGTAATAGCGCAGATAGACGTTGCGTCGCCTGTTCGGGACAACATCACGTTGCCGGAAACGGAGCAGACTTTTCGCCGGTGCTCGCACTCGAGACCGTTTATGGAACCGATGCAGGAAGCAAAGCAAATGACGACGGCGCAAGCCGTTGGTGCGGCTTCCCACACGCCTGGTGAATTTTTCATCGCCGTGCGAATCGGCTGTAGCCCAGTATCGAGTAGGTCTTAATTGCACTTGAATAAGACTGCGTCCTCGTTCGTTAAGGGGGCGTTGTTGAGTGCTCGAGCCGTGTAACGCGAAAGTGTTACGCACGGTTCTTAGAGGGCTGGGCGCGAGTAATCGCGCCTGGCTACTCGGCAGAGGAGGAACTCGATCAGACCGTGCGTCCCATCGCACGTAGCCTACAAGGCAGAGCGGGGAGGTAACGAACTGTTCTTGAGCCCTTGGACAATGTATCCACGCTCGCAAGAGCGGCACCAAAACCGCGAGGCAACGGTGTATCTGCCAGCATTAGGTGGAGCGGGCCTAGGCTTGATCGTACGATCAGAATATACAAATGCTCGCAAGCGTCGTCACGCGAAGAGAGCCTAAAATGCTGCGCGGCTCTTCTTGCAGTGAGCACAGAGGCTTCCGGTTTCTCTGTCATGGGTAATCAACACTGCCGGCGTAGAGAGCAGATCTAACCGATCGCGTCATTTCAGCGGAACAGGGTAAGCCCGTATCGCTCCTCGCAAGGGGAACGTCCATCGCAAGATGGCACCGATGGCGAGCGGGTAACGGAAATGGGAGAAAGCGAAGGCTGCCCTGTAATCGGGCAGACAGAGGTTGCGTCGCTTCGAGGGGACAAGTTCACCTCGCCGGAAACGGAGCTGACTTCCTGTTGGTGCTCAGCTCGAGAACCCTTGAGGAACCGATGTATGAAGCAAAGCAAATGACGACGGGGCAACCCGTTGGTGCAGCTTCACACACGACCGGTGGATTTTCCACCGCCGCGCGAATCGGCAGCAAGTCAGTATCGAGTAGGTCTGCTTCGTTTTGAATCAGGCCGCGTCCTCGTTTTTCATGGGGGCGTTTTTGGGTGCTCGAGCCGGATGAATGGGAAACCTTCAAGTCCGGTTCTTAGAGGGCTGGGCGCCAGCAATGGCGCCCGGCTACTCGACCATCTTCGTGACCAATTGGTTTCTTATAGCAGCACCGGCAAATCTTGGATTTCTAACGGGCAGTTTCGGCATCAGCGAAGCAAGCTGATGAAAAGTAGCAGAGCGCCGGCAAAGGCCAGGGTGATCAACAGCATCGAGAAGATGCCGCCAATGGCGTACAGATAGGGTGTAATGGATTTTGCGCGGCGCAGAAGCATGAACCGGTCCGAGCACTGCCGAAGGAGATGGAAACCGAGGCCGATCAGCGACACGCACACGAGGAATCCTGCTAATTTCATTTGCAAACTTGATCCAGCTCAGTTCGGGGAGCGGCTTGGGCAAGACTAAGCATAGCGCACAAGAAATTAGCGAGCCACGGAGAACCGGCCGCGGTAGGGCGAAACCAGCAACAAGAACTTCAAGAGCAAATAGGAGACATAACGTGACGAATTTTCGGCCGCCTCGCGACGCCGCTTTTGGCTCGCCTTCAGGATCCCGCGCGGAGAGTCTGCCACATCAACTCCTTCCATGAGAGGGCCGGTGAGTGTCAAGTATGTTTTTCTTTCTTTTTCTTTCTTGTAAGGATATTTTTGTTCTTCTCTTCCTCCCTGTGAGTTCCTGCCCTTGAGCCAAGCCGCTCCTGTCGCCACCCTTCCATCCGCACTCTTGGTTGAGCGCTTGTCGCTCGGTGCAAGGTGGGTGTACTCGTTTCAGTAGGTGCTGCTACCTGATAATCGACCTCTGTTCCCTCTTTTCGAAGGTAAGTCGCGTAATCGGAAACTGACCCACTACCGAAAACCGCCGCGAGTTGACACGATGTTATCGGGCGACTATCGTTCAAACCGTATTTTTCAAGAGGTCTTTTGGATGAGGATTTTGGTGATTGGCGGTGGAGGGCGCGAGCACGCACTGGTTTGGAAGCTGAAGCAGAGCGCGCGTGTCGAGAAAATCTGGTGCGCGCCGGGAAACGGCGGAATCGCCGGTGACGCGGAATGCATTGTCGCGGATGCAGGTGACGTTGCGGCGCTTGTGGCGCTGGCGGAAAGAATTGGCCCGGATTTAACAGTAGTTGGTCCTGAGTTGCCGCTGGTGAACGGGATTTCGGACGCCTTTGCGCCGCGAAACTGGGCCATTGTGGGCCCTTCGCGGCAAGCGGCGCAGCTCGAAGGCAGCAAGATTTTTTCGAAGGAGTTTCTTCTCCGGCACAACATACCAACGGCGAAAATGTACGGCGCTTATGACTCGCCGCGCGATGCCTATGCTGCCTTGAACGGTGTTGATTGGCCGCTGGTGATCAAAGCCGATGGGCTGTGCGCTGGCAAGGGCGTGGTCCTGGCGCACGATGCGGAGTCTGCTCAACAATTCATTGAAAGTGTGATGGAGAAGAATGAGCTTGGACCTGGCGGGTGCCGCGTTCTGCTGGAAGAGACGCTGGATGGCGACGAGTTGTCTTTCATCCTTCTGACGGATGGTGAACGGTATGCGCCGATGGTTCCGACGCGTGATCACAAGCGGGTCTTTGACGGCAACCAAGGGCCTAATACCGGTGGCATGGGTGCGTATTCCTCCGACGAGCTATTGCCGACTGGCTTGCGCGATACCGTGATTTCGACGATTGTGGAACCTACGCTGCGGGGCCTGGCGAATGACGGTATTCCATACCAAGGCTTTCTCTATGTCGGGCTGATGCTGACCAAGGACGGGCCGAAGGTGTTGGAGTTCAATTGCCGGTTAGGCGACCCAGAAGCGCAAGCGATTGTGGCGCGCATGGATTTCGACATTACGGAAGTCTTGGCGGATGTGGCGTCTAAACGGCTTGATCCCGCAAAATTGCGGTGGAAAAGTGGAGCCAGCGTGTGCGTGGTCCTGACTTCCGGTGGATATCCGGGAAAATTTGAAATTGGGAAGAGGATTGATGGACTAACCGCTCTTAGGAAAAACACTGGTGTGGAGATATTCCATGCCGGAACAAGGCGCGAACGCGATTCTCTGGTGACCAGCGGTGGACGCGTGTTGGGTTTGACAGCCGCGGCCGATTCCCTCGCTGCGGCCTTGGGTCTGGCTTACGGGGCGGCGGAAAAAATTCATTTCGACGGCATGCACTATCGCAAGGACATTGGCGCACACGTGGGCCGCGTTAAGGCCGCGGGAGACTAGGGCTATGCCGAATGTCTTACGACTCTTCCGCGCGCCAAAACGTGGCCTGCCCATGGTGGAGCTGCCAGAGGTCGCGGCAGTCCAGGAGGTAGGGTTCGGTGGCTGCGCGCATGCCCAGCCGGGAGGAAAGCGCCAAGTTTTGCTGGTGGACCGGGAAACACTGGATGCGCTGGAACTCCGTCCAGGAATGATCCGGGAGAACATCACCACGGAAGGGCTCAACGTTAACGGTCTCAAGGATGGCGAATCCCTGAGAGTCGGCGAGGTGCTCCTCGAAGTGACGATGGCTTGTACGCCCTGCGGTCAGATGGAAGACTTGCGGCCCGGCCTGCGAAAGGAAATCCGAGGGCGGCGCGGAATGCTTTGCCGCATCGTCAAAGGCGGAATCATCCGCCAAGGCGACGGCATCGAAAAGCTGGCTTAGGATTTAGTCGGAATTTACGGCTTGGGCTTGCGGTGCAACGTCGGCGCGTCTGGCGGCTGATTCTTATCCTCTTTGGCTTTTTCGACCGGCTCTTCTGGTGGAACGACCCAATCGAAGCCTCCCTCGGTCATCGTACCGAGGATAAAGCTGGCCTTCTCGGAAATGAGCGGCAACACGCCACGGAGAAAATCCGTGGCATCCTCCGGAACTGCTTTGTTGGCTTGGCCGCGGTCGATGCTCTCCCAAACTCTTAAGAGTTTTGGTTCGCCGCGTGACAATTTTTCAATGTCCGGATCGTTGCCCTGAATAAGTTGCTGCAAAGTCGGGCCTTGCATAGCGCCCGGATAGCGAATTTCGACGAGCGTTTTCGGGGCGTGCTTCTCCGGAGGATAAAGCTGGGTGAAACGCGGGCGGAGTAGACGGGTCTGCCAAAAGTCGCCGCGAGTTGCGATTTCTTCCTGATGGATGCGGTATTCGACGGTCCAGACTTCGGGTCCGTAGTCGTCCGGCGCAAATCCGATGACGACTACTTCAAAGAGTGCCTCGTCGGGTTTGAATTCGATTTTGTGGTGAAGCTGGGATACGAGCGGCCGCAGACGCTCGAGAAACGCGACACCGATCACATCCAGATCTGGCGCGACTTCTTCGGGATCGGCGGCATAGTGAGGGTTCTTGCCCGAGACGTGGGGAAAATCCTTGTCCAGGCGCACGGGTTTGGGATCGCTGGTCAAGCGCCATTCGGAGGCACCCAAAAGAATACCGATGTGACTGCGGTCGATGCTTAGCACACGCGGAGGAATGGAGTTCGGTTCGACGGGTTGATCGATAGCCGCGAACACGATTTTGTCGCGAGCTACATGAACGATGACGCGACCCCCGGCGAGATTGGCGACGATTTCGTCACCGCGCTCGCGGTCCTGGGCCGGCGCGATCTGTGCGGTGACGATGGACACGAGGAAGCAGAAACACAATGAAAGCGGAAAGCGGCATCGGGGTCGATTTGTGTCAGCGGCTGTCATAGCTATTTACTAGGATGCGGTCATTCTCCTGAGAGGACAAGCACGCCAGTTCTAAGGCTTCTCCCCGGAAACAGCAGCCGCAGCCTCTTTCGCGTGCCCCAGTAGCGCATCAAGAGCGTTACGGTCATAGTATCCGCCATTGCGAATCACCGCCCAAACTTTGCGCGTGTTAGCGATGTTCTCGACTGGATTTGCGCTTAACAAAACCAGATCGGCGGCGTGGCCCGTCCCGACGGTGCCGAAGTCTTTCTCGCGGCCAAGAAACTGCGCTGCTCCACGGGTTGCCGCCTGCAAAGCCTCCATAGGAGTAAATCCAGCGCGAACCAGCTCGGCGAGTTCGTGATGGAAGCTATCGCCGGGAATGACGAAAGGATCAAGCGAGTCCGAGCCGACGAGAAGAGGTATGCCGGCATGATGCAGCTCGCCGGTCAGTTTCCAATCGTTGGAAGCTTGGCGGCCCAGCCAGGCAGCGTGCTGCTTTATCCGAGCGTCGTCGATAGAGTCACGCCACTCTTTCGCAAGCGCGGGCGGGACAAAAGCGAGCAGGGAGTCGTCGGTCTTCCAGTTCTCCGGGTGAGAGGTGATGTCCAGAGAGGCTAGTGTAGGCGTGACCCAAGTGCCGTTTTTCTTTAAGGTTTGGATGAGCGCGGCGGCTTTTTCCGGGCTGTACGTGGCGTCGGCTTCGTGGGCGATCTGCTCCCAGGCGGTGGAGTCGCCATTTTTTTCGGCTTGCACGAGGCGAGGACGGAGCTCGGTTTCCTTCGAGGAGAAAGACAGCGCAAAGGCGCTGTAGAGAAAATGTTCGATGCTGCGCATGCCGGCGTCGCTGGCTTCGATGGCGCCGATTTCGAAGGGCAGATGGCCGACAAAGGGAATGTTTTGCTTTTTGGATTCGTCGGCGACGGCGAAAAAGGCGTCGCGCGATGGCATCGAAATGATTTTGATAAAATTGGCGCCGCGTTTTTTGAGGTCATCGACAGCAGCGCGGGCTTCCTCGGCGTTGTGGATGGGATACTGCTCGGGAGTTTTCTTGCCGCTCGCAGCAAGGAAAGGGCCGCTGGCGAAAATATGCGGAGCGAGGAGCGCTCCGGACTCAGCGTCGCGTTGCCAGGAGAGGAGAGCGTCCAGATCACCGCCCATGTCTCGCACGCCAGTGATGCCGTTGGCGAGAAGCAGGGGGAGAAGGACCTGTTTGCTCCAAGAGGGATCGGCGTTGATGCCTGCGAGATGGACATGCATGTCCCAAAAGCCGGGGAGCAAGAATTTTCCGGAGGCATCGATGGTGCGCGCGGATTTGGGAACCTTGATCGTCGCCGCCGCGCCCACGGCGGTGATGCGTCCGCCTTCGACTAGAACGGTCTGGTCCGGTTGCGGCGGGCGGCCAGTGGCGTCAATGACTGTGACGTGGGTGATTGCAAGCAGAGAAGATGGTTGCGCTGAGGAGAAAGGCGTAACGACGAGGAGGATCAGCAGAAGGGGAAGGAGTATTTTTCTAGACTTCAAAGGAACGCTCACCTTCCGGGCAACCGGGCATTTCTAGAAAGCTATCACAAACCGCGGTGGGTGGCAGTGGTTCTTACGGAGTGGCGCTCGGGCCGGGTGAGATTTTGGGAAGCGCTCGTCAGGGTGGTCTAGAGCGGGTAAAATGGAGAATTGGAAGAAGGAGTGGAAACACTATGGGACTGCGAAAAGCGAAGAGCATTCAACACAATGGCAAGCGGCTCACGGAGATTCTTGAGGCGCACGCGCTGTTCTTCCGCGGGAAAGAAGGAGGGGCGCGGGCGGACTTGGCGGGCGCGGATCTTTCGCGTGCCGATTTGCAGGGCATCAATTTGAGTGGAGCGATTTTGCGAGGCGCGAACCTCGAAGGCTCGGACTTGCGCAAAGCCAAGCTGCCTGGAGCGGACTTGTCCGGAGCGAATCTTCGCAAGGCTGACCTGCGAAACACGGACATGACGGAATCGATTCTGCCAGGCGCAGATCTGACGGAAGCGCAGGCTAGCGGAGTAGAATTTTTTCGCTGTGACCTCTCGAACGCTATTTTTCACCGCGCGCATATGCGAAACGTGAACCTGCGGCTGGCGAATGTGAACGGCACGAAATTCAGCGGAGCGGATATGGGCGTGGCGATTCTCCGCGAGACGGATCTGACCGGAGCAGACCTTTCTGGCGTGGACCTTTCGACTACGCTTATGCCGCGCGGTTACGCCGCGGCGCAGGCCAAACAGAAAAGCGCTTAGTGTTCGACGCGTAGACTTTGGTGCAAATTCTTGGCGTGTAATCCTTGCGACAGACGGCCGCTTGCGCCAATGGCAAACGGCATCTCCGCGTGGTAGCCTCTGGCGGAAGCGAAATTGTCCTTCGCAACATTCGTGTGACCTGTGGCCACTCCTGCAATAAAACTCGACGCTGCCGAAGTCCGTGAACGGGTACTCGAAGTTATTCGCAGCCTGCTTGAGGAATTGGGCAGCCGCGGAGCTTTGCCGATGCTCAGCGGAGCTTCGCAGCTTGACAGTGACTTGGGACTGGGCAGCCTGGAACGCGTGGAATTGCTTGCGCGGCTGGAGACGGCGTTTGGCGTGCGGCTGCCTGATCAAGTTGTAGCGGAAGCAAATACTCCAGAAGATTTGGCGAAGGCCCTCTTAGTGGCGCCGGGAGCGGAGACGCAGGAGGACGAAGCGGCTTCGGCTTTACGCGCGTCAATCACAACGCAAAAACTGCACCGCGAAGCAATGGATGCCGGCGTTTTCTCCGCGCAAACTCTGCTGGACGTACTGCGCTATCGCGCGATGCATGACGCCGAGCGTACCCACCTACTGATCACCGAGGAGACGGGAGGCCAAGAGCGCAACGTAACGCTGACGTTTGGCGAACTGTACGCGGCGGCACAGCGTTGCGCGGCGGAGCTGGCGCGGCGCGGTGTCCCAGCAGGCGGACGCGTGGCGTTGATGCTGCCGACGTCGCGCGCGTTTTTTGTTTCGTATGCGGGAATTATGCTGGCGGGAGCGATTCCTGTGCCGATTTACCCGCCGTTCCGCGCGGACCGCATCGAGGAGTATGCGTCGAGGCAGTCGGCGATTCTCAAGAATGCAGGAGTGTGCCTGCTGCTGACGTTTCGTCAAGCAGAAGCGGTGGCGCGGCTCTTGAAACCGCGCGTGCATTCGCTCGTGGAAGTGGCCGATGCAGAAAAATTGATCGACGCGGCGGATAAAGCGCCGCCGCCATCGCCGGGCGCGCTGCCCTTGCATCTCACCGGGAGCCGCGCGCGTAAGGCAAGCGATATTGCGCTGCTGCAATACACTTCCGGGTCAACCGGCGATCCCAAAGGTGTCGTGCTGACGCACGCGAATTTGTTGGCGAACATGCGAGCGATTGGCGAAGCCGTTGAACTCGGTCCAAGGGATGTGGGCGTGAGCTGGCTTCCGCTCTATCACGATATGGGTCTGATCGGAGCTTGGCTCACGCTGCTGCACTTTGGAGTGCCGCTGGCAGTGATGTCGCCGCTGGCGTTTCTTACGCGGCCGGAGCGGTGGCTGAAGGCGTTTCAAAAATACGGTGGAACGATTTCCGCGGCGCCGAATTTTGCGTATGAGTTGTGTGCGCGAAAGATTGCGGACAAGGACATCGAGGGAGTGGACTTGAGCAATTGGCGCGCGGCGCTGAACGGCGCGGAGCCGGTGAATCCCGATACGCTGGATCGTTTTGCCGAGCGTTTTGCCGGCCACGGTTTTCGGCGCGAGGCGCAACTGCCGGTGTACGGGCTTGCGGAGGCTTCGCTTGCTGTAACGATTCCGCCGCTGAATCGCGGGCCGCTCATAGATCGTATCGAGCGCGAGAGATTCACTGCGGAGGGCCGCGCTGTGGCAGCAAGCACCGACGATGCCACGGCGATTGCGTTCGTTTCTTCCGGCAAGCCGATTCCGCGTCATGAAGTGCGCATTGTGGATGCAAGCGGCGAGGAAGTGAGTGAGCGGACCGAGGGGTTCCTGTGGTTTCGCGGGGCTTCCGCGGCAAGCGGCTACTATCAAAACGCAGAGGCGACAGAACAATTATTTCCCAAGGGGCCTGCGCTGCGGGATGGCGAATTTGCGTGGGTGAATTCTGGCGACCGCGCGTACCGCGCTGACGGGGAAATCTATGTCACGGGGCGAGTCAAGGACATCATCATCAAAGGCGGGAGGAATCTTTATCCGCACGAAGTCGAAGAGTTGGCTGCGCGCGCGGAGGGAATTCGGAAAGGCTGCATAGTGGCGTTCGGGCAAAAAGATGAAGCATCGGGCACAGAGAAACTGATCGTGGTGGCGGAATCCCGGGAGCGCGAGGCTTCGCGATGCGCGGCAATTGCGGCGGCCGTGACGGAACTGGTTTCGCATGGACTAGGGCTGCCGCCGGACCGCGTCGAGCTCCTCCCTCCGGGAAGCATTCCGAAAACGTCGAGCGGAAAGTTGCGCCGAGAAGAAACCAAGCAGCTTTATCTCAGCGGGAAATTGGCCGCGGGTAAAGCGCCGGCGTGGGTGCAGATAGCGCGGCTCGCTACTGCCGGTGCGGCACGCACTGGAGGCCAGGAAATATGGTCCGGTGTGCGCAGAGTCTTGGAAATTTTGTACGGCCTCTATTTTGGCGTCGTGTTTTTGGTGTGGATCGTTCCGACCTGGACGATCGTGAATTTCATCAACGACTACCGCAAAGCGGGGCGCTTTACCTCCGCGGCGCTCAAGATTCTGTTTGTGCTGATGGGCTGCCGCGTGCGCGTAGTTGGCAAAGAATACGCCGATATGCCTGGCGCGAAAGTTTTTGCCGCGAATCACACGAGCTATTTTGACGTGCTGCCGCTGATGCTGGGCCTCGGCGTGCCGTATCACTTCGTGGCCAAAATGGAAGTTGGGAGAATGCCTTTCATTGGGACTTTTTTGACGAAGATGAAGCACACAAAATTTAACCGCAGCGATCCGGGATCGCGGTTGCGGCAAATGAGAGAAATGGAATCGCTGCTGCGCGAGGGCGAATCGATTTTTGTTTTTCCTGAAGGAACGTTTACGAGCGAAGACGGCGTGCGGCCGTTTCAGCTCGGCGCGTTCAAGGCCGCGGTGGCGGCCGGTGTGCCGATTGTTCCGGTTTCGCTGGCGGGGACGCGGAGATTCCTGCGTGATGGCACGTATTTGCCGCGGCCTACCAGCGTGACTATTACTGTTTCACCGCCGATCTGTCCTCGCGTTATAAGTGATCCTTCCTTCGACGAGAAAAGTCTAGCGTGGCAAGAATTGGTCCGCCTTCGCGACGCCACACGCGAAGCAATTGCGCCTCATACGGGTGAACCGCTTCTCTGACGAAACCAGTTACCAAGGCGCTGAGGCGCGGTAACTTTTCTTCCCCAAATTATTTCTCGCCTTTTACAACTTGCGGCTGCAGCGAAGCATCTTTATGAACAACACAAAAGAGAAAATGCGGACTGCTGCCTTCCTGCCTTAGGCACACCGCTCGACGCGAAGCCGTGCGTGGAACACGCCGGATCGCGCAGACAGTTCAAACTACTGGAGGAAGTATGAAATTGCGGATAGTGGTGTCTGTACTTGCGTTTATTTCGTTGCGCAGCGGAATCGCCCATGCGCAGGAAACGCCAAGGCTGGATGTTTTCGCTGGCTATTCCTACGTGCGCGACAATCCAAGCACTTCGGGTGCGCGTGGTTTCAGCTTGAACGGCGGCAGCGCGTCAGTGACGTATCACGTCAAGGATTGGGTGAGCGCCGTCGCAGATTTTGGCGGCTATCACAACGGAAATATTCTGGGCAGCGGAGTGGATGGAACACTCTCGACGTACCTTTTCGGTCCCCGGATTTCTTACCGCAGCTACAGGCATTTTACGCCGTTTGCCGAGGGTCTCTTCGGCGTAGCACATGCGGGGGCTAGGATAGCCGGAGGCGCGAATGGATCGCAAAATGCGTTTGCGATGGCGATTGGGGGAGGCGTGGACTACCGGATTAACAATCGATTCTCTTTGCGGCCGCTTCAGGTCGACTACCTCTTGACCCGGTTTTCAGAGGGAACTCCCAACAATCAAACGCAAAACAATCTGCGCGCGTCGACGGGGATTGTGATTCATTTCTAAAAATCTGAAGAAGCAGTGAACTTCGGAGATGGCTTGCGGGGTGCAAGACCATTCCATGGAATCGGTAGCCCGGTGCAGGCAGGGGGCCGCGCGAT
>Ga0209736_1000054_pt1 | contig 39231 bp, 28 predicted proteins | sample BlaSpr_A8_Ref_M3_FD_187992 | JGI IMG/M metagenome (GOLD analysis project Ga0209736, IMG submission 187992) | Forest soil microbial communities from Thunder Bay, Ontario, Canada - Black Spruce, Ontario site 2_A8_Ref_M3 (SPAdes) (version 2) | ecosystem: Environmental > Terrestrial > Soil > Boreal...
AATAGTGATCCATGATCAGTGTCCTAGTCTCCGAGGGCGACTGTCCTAATTAGGACAGCGCCCCCTTTACGCAGAGGGCGCCCGGCATTCCCGGCGCCCTCTGATCGGAGGGTAAGGAAATTTCCGGCAAACCTCGGGCATATCAGGCCGCGAGATCGCGAAACTGTGTCTGCGAATGGCGCTGTTTGAAATTGGATCCCAGCTGTCATCGCCCGGCTTGACCGGACGGCCAAGTATTCCAGAGGCGCTTGGGATAGTACCGAAGGCCACGACCGACAACACTACTGCGACGCCTGCGCTCGCAAATCCGCCACGTCCTGCGCGGTGAGATGCGATGGCTTGGCGCCGAAGCGGGCGGTGACGTAATTGGCCACTGCCGCGATCTCGGCGTCGGAATAGGCATTACCGAACGCCGGCATCGAAATGGCGTCGGCCGGCACATGCCGCCTGGTTCCCGAAATCACGATCTGGGCGACATTGGTCGCGGTCGGATCGTTGACCGCCCACGCGCCGGTCAGCGTGGCAAAGGGCGAGATCGGGCTCTCGCCGGTCCAGCCATGGCAACTGACGCAGGCGCCTTCGAACACCATCTTGCCGCGTGGGTCCGGCGTGCCGCCGTCGCGGTGCGACGCCGGCGCCGGCGGCGCCAATGTCGCCGGCAGATCGGGCGACGGGGTCGCGGGGACGGTTCGCAAGTAGGCCACCACGGCGCGGATGTCCTCCGGCACCAGGTAGTTGAGGCTGTGGTCGACGGCTTCGCCCATCGGCCCCGAAGCGGTGCCGTGGCCGTCGGCATGTCCGATCGACAGATAGGAGATCAGATCCTCGTCGCGCCAGTTGCCGACGCCGGTGGTTTTATCCGAAGAGATGTTGAAGGCGCGCCAGCCCGCGGTCACCGCGCCGGCGAATTTCTTGCGGTTATCAAGCGCGAATCCCAGGTTTCGCGGCGTGTGGCATTCGCCGCAATGCGCCAGCGCTTCGGCGAGATAGGCGCCCCTGTTCCATTCCGGACTCTTCGACGTATCGGGCTCGAAGCGGCTGTCCGGATTGAACACGACAGACCAGAAGCCCATGGCCCAGCGCTGGTTGAACGGAAACGTGAGCGTATTTTCGGGGTCGGGCGCATGCACCGGCGGCAGGCTGAACAGATAGGCCTTGATCGCCAAGGCGTCGGCGTCGGTCATGTAGGTGTAGGAGGTAAACGGCATCGCCGGATAAAGCCGCGCCCCGTCATCGCGGATGCCGCGATGGATCGCGTTGAGAAAATCCTGATCGCTGTATTTGCCGATGCCGGTCTCTTGATCGGGCGTGATGTTGGTCGAATAAAGCGTGCCGAAGGGCAGCTTGAACCCGAGGCCGCCGGCATAGGGCTTGCCGCCCGGCTTGGTGTGGCAGGCAAAGCAATCCGCCGCCCGCGCCAGATAGGCGCCGCGCTCGACAGCGCTCGCTTGCGCAAGCGCCGGTGGAACGCCGGTGGGATTGGCGTCGTGATAATCGGCGAGCGCGACTTTCGGGCCGCCCGCGAACGCCATCGGACCGGGTCCGCGGATGAACCATATCCCGGCCAGCAGGGCGACCACGATGATCGCGGCAACACTGAGAAGAATGCGGCGCGCGGCGGGGCTCATGCTTTTTTCCCCGCGGCGATCAGGGAGCGGTCGATCGGCAGCCGCCGCAACGCGACGCCAGTGGCGGCATATATGGCGTTGCGCAGCGCCGGCGGCCCCGCGGTCACGCCGGTCTCGCCGATGCCGCCGGGCGCCTCGCCGCTCTTGATGACATGAACTTCGATTTTCGGTGCCTGATCGATGCGCAGCATGCGGTAGTCATGAAAATTGGACTGCTGGACCCGCCCCTTGTCGATGGTGATCTCGCCATAGAGAGCCGCCGTCAGGCCGAAGATCAGCCCGCCTTCGATCTGCGCCACGATGGTATCGGGATTGACGGCGATGCCGGTATCGACCGCGGAGGTGACGCGGCGCAGATGCACCTCGCCCTGGTCGTCGATCTCGGCTTCCACCACGGTCGCAATAAAACTGCCGAACGACGGCTGCGCGCAGACGCCGCGCCCGACGCGCGCGGGAAGCGGCTGGCCCCATCCGGATTTCTCCGCCACCAGATTGAGGGCTGCCAGCAGGCGCGGGTTTTTTCCCAACATGCCGCGGCGGAAGTCGATCGGATCCTTGCCCGCCTTGCGCGCCAGTTCGTCCATGAAACATTCGATCGCAAACACATTGTTGTTGGGACCGACCCCGCGCCAGAACCCGGTCGGCACCGCCGGCGGTTCGGCCCGCACATATTCGACGTGGAAATTGGGAATGTCGTAGGGCTGGTCGACGGCGCTATCGATGGCGTCGATGTCGATACCCTTCTGGAAGGCCGGCGGCAGCCAGCGCGCGAGGATAGCCGAGCCGGCGACCTTATACTTCCAGCCGACAATCTTGCCGTCGGACAAGGTTGCCGCAATCGTGTCGCGATAGACCGGACGGTAAATATCGTGCTGGATGTCCTCTTCGCGGCTCCACACCACCTTCACCGGCCCGTCGACCCGCTTGGCGACGCGGACGGCCGCGACCACCATGTCGGGCTCGAGCCTGCGGCCGAAACCGCCGCCGATCAGGTGGTTATTCACGGTCACTTTCTCGACCGGCAGCCCGGCCGCTTTCGCCGCCTCCGACTGCACGCGCGCCATGATCTGGGTGCCGGTCCAGATTTCGCAGGAATCGGGCTTGCAATGAATGGTGGCGTTCAGCGGCTCCATGGTCGCGTGCGCCAGAAACGGCAGTTCGTAGGCCGCATCCAACCTGTCGCCGGTCGCCAGGCCCTTGGCGATATCGCCCTCGGATTTGGCGACGACGCCGTCCTTTTCACTTGCCGCGCGCAAATCCTGCCAGATGTCTTTGGAACTGATGCCCGCGTTCGGGCCTTCGTCCCAGTCGACCACAAGCGCCTCGAGGCCCTTCATCGCCGCCCACATGTGATCGCCGACCACAGCGACCGTATCGTCGAGAACGACGATCTTCTGTACGCCCGGGACTTTTTTGGCGGCGCTGTCATCGACCTTGCCGACCTTGCCGCCGAATACCGGGCATGCCGCCAGCGTCACGAATTTCATGTCGGGAAGTATTGCGTCGATGCCGTAGATCACCTTGCCGTTGGCCTTGTCGGGTGTGTCGAAGCGCTTCAGCGGCTTGCCGATAATGACAAAATCCTTCGGGTCCTTGAGTGCGACGTCCTTTGGCGGCGTCTGGCTGCCCGCAGCGGCCGCCAGCGCACCATAGGAAAGCTTGCGTCCGCTCTCTCGATGCGTGACCTCGCCGTTCGATGTCGTGCAACTTGCCGGATCGACCTGCCATTGCTGTGCGGCAGCCTGCACCAGCATGGCGCGCGCGCTGGCGCCTGCTTCGCGAAGCGGTTTCCAAAAGGCCCGGACCGACGTAGAGCCTCCGGTCGCCTGGATGCCGAAAGCTGGATTTGCGTACAGCTTCTGGTTAGCGGGAGCATGCTCAAGAACGACCGAGGAAAAATCCGCATCGAGTTCCTCGGCCAGGATCATCGCCACCCCGGTATAGATTCCCTGTCCCATCTCGACCTGCGGCATCACCAGCGTGGTATGGCCTGCAGTGTCGATACGGATGAAGGCATTTGGCGCGAATTTTCCGGTGGTGTCATCCGGCGGCTGCACCGGTTCGTTTGGCGCCAGCGCGCGTACCGGGAGATGGAATGCCAGCAGAAACCCGCCTGCCAGACCGCCGGTCAACAGCGCGCGGCGCGAAACTCCGTCGGATATTTTTGCTGCAATTGTCATGGCCCGCTCCTACGACTGGCGTCCCGAGGCAGCCTGCTTGATGGCGGCGCGAATCCGTACATAAGTGCCGCAGCGGCAGATATTTCCCGCCATCGCAGCGTCGATATCGGCGTCATCGGGATTGGGCGTGGAGGCGAGCAGGGCGGCCGCCGACATGATCTGGCCGGACTGGCAATAGCCGCACTGGATCACTTCGAGATCGAGCCATGCCTTCTGCACTTTCGCACCCACAGGCGAAGCACCGACGCCCTCGATGGTGGTGACCGCGCGATCGCGCACCGCGCCCACCGGCAGCATGCAGGAACGCACCGGCTTGCCGTCGACATGCACCGTACAGGCGCCGCATTGCGCAATGCCGCAGCCGAATTTGGTTCCGGTCATGCCGAGCATGTCGCGGAGCACCCACAGCAATGGCATGTCCGCCGGCGCGTCGACCGATTTCTGTTCGCCGTTGATGGTGAGGGTGGTGGCCATTTGAACCTCCAGCTCAGCGGTGACGGACAGCGCCCGCCGCAAAGCTCGCTAAGGGGTGATCGAGGCGGGGGGGAAACTATACGGCGCTGCGATCCGTCAAAAAAGTGGATATATATTTTGTCATGCGGACTTGTGCTGCCGTTGCGGGCGACTATGCGGCGTCCTTGCGGCAAGCGTTGTCCGGGGCACAAGGTAGTTGTCCGACAACCCTCGCCCAAGGACGTAAATCCGGTTTTTCAGGCCATCAGACGCGTTCTGCGCCATGGCTGCCAAGGGCGGCCGCACGCAAGCCACGGAGATGACGATCGGAATGTCATCGCCGGGAACGCCGCGTCCGCGATGGAGGCTATTGTCGGCAATGCGTCAGGAAACGGCAGCCATGATCCGGGCGCGGCGGCGGCGCACGCCGATGGTGCGCATGGTGGCATAGCCGATCAGAAACAGGACAGCCTTGCTGACGATCGCGTAGATCGACATCACCGCCGACCAGGTCACCACGCTGAAGTTGAGCGCCACGATCAGGTTCAGCGCGGCGGAAAAGAACATCAGGCCGGCCCAGGCAAAACCGAAGATGACGGCGATGTCAGGTACCACTTCGATGGCCACCGGCGGCAGATAGCGGTTCATCCATCCCGGCTTCAGCATCACGATGCCGACGATGCAGTAGATCACGCTCGGCTTGATCATCACAAAGCGCGGGTCGTTGGTGAGCAGCGTGGCTGCACCCGCGCCGAGCACCAGGAAAAGGCTCAGCCACTGCATGGTGTCGATCGGCGCCTTGCGCACGAACTGCCAGCCGATCTGGGCTGCGCCCAGCGCCATGCCGAGCACGACCGACAAGGCGACGTTGTGCGTCAGCAGGTACAGCACCAGGAAAAAGAAGGTCGACGCCATGTCGAGAAGCAGCAGTTTGCCGGCTTCGAACAGGTTCTTCATGAATTCTCAACTCCGCCGCTTGCCCGGCAACTATCATACCCGAGATCGCGTTTCGGTGAAGAGTTCAGGACGGCCGAAAGCCCATGCGAAAAGCGCCGCAGTGGCCGATCGGCCAGACGCTCGCTGTCCGACGGCGTCGCGGCGGCATGGTCTGGCCTTGCGGGTTGCGTTGCCGGCATCGCTTTGATCACAATTTGTACGCGGTACGAAAACCACCCCAGTGCCGGCCATTGACGCGGATCGGCACGTCGATCTCGCGCATCATGATGGTCTTGCCGTTGCCCATGTCGCGGGCATAGCTCTGGATCAGATAGGAGCGCAAATTGCGGCCGGCGGCGAGGCCGGCGGGATCGTTGAAGATCCGGCGGTTGCGGCTGTTGGCGGTGTTCCACGCGACATCGCCGGGACGTTGCGGATGCGAATAGATCTTGTTGTGCACCGGCAGGTAGCCGTTGCGGTCGATCATGGCGCAGAACACCATGCGCGGGTTCTTGGCGAGCAACGCCTCCTGGAACGGCGGCAGCGCGCGATCCGCCCAGGCGAGAATCCGGGTGCGGTGCTGAAGCGGGTTGGTGCCGGGGATCTCGACGTAGTCGGCGTCGAACATGTCGTCGACGGAAATAGTGCCGCTCGCCACCGCATCCTCGAAAATCTTGGTCAGCGCGGTGCCGGCTTGCATGGCGCGGGTGACGAATTCCGTGTTCTCGTCGCGGATCGACCACAGCTTGTCTTCGATCAGCTCGCTGAGCGTCGCATCCATCCTCTCGAATCGCGCCAGCGCGCCGGCCTTGGAATGCTCGCCGATGCGTATCCGGCACGCGCCGATACTTTCCACCGTGGCATCGAGGCTTTGGTTCAGCGGCAGCCGTTCGGCCTCCGGTCCGCAGATCAGGAGGCCTTCCATGGCAATCTCATAGACCGCTGCCGTGATCAGGCCGCGCGCGCTCCGAATTTCGATCTTGAGGTTGCACGGCAGGCGCTCGCGCTTGCGCGGGTCTTCGCGGTCGCCCTGGCGCAGCAGCACCGCGCAGCGCGATTTGAGCTTTTGCGCGAACAGGGTGACAGCCTTGCCGGCCTTGGCGACGCTTTCACCATGGGCCTCGGCCTCCTTGGTGGCGCTGTCGATTTCCACGGCGCTATCGCCGACCGAGATGATGAAGTTCGAGGCGGTGGCCACGTTGGCCGACATCTCGCCGGTGGTCTCGTTTTGCTCGGCCACCGCGCCGTTGACGTTTTCGAACACCGGGCGGATCGCCTCGATGGCCTGCGAGATCCGGTGCACCGCGTCGACCGAACCCGCGGCATCCTTCTGCAAGGCGTCGATCTTCCTGGTGATTTCCTCGGTGGCGTTCTGGGTCTGCACCGCGAGCGCCTTGACCTCGGTGGCGACCACCGCAAAGCCGCGTCCGGCGGTTCCGGCCCGCGCCGCCTCGATGGTGGAGTTGAGCGCGAGCAGCGTGGTCTGCCTGGCGATCTGGGCGATCAGATTGACGACGTTGCCGATCGCGGCGGAGGATTCACGCAAGCGATCCACATTGGCGCTGGCTTCACGGGCGGCGGCAGCGGCCTGATCGGCGAGCTTGCTGGCGTCGCGCACCTGGGTTCCGATACCTCGAGCCGAATGGGTGACCTTGTCGGCGACCTGCGAGAAAATAGTTGCGGTCGACTGCGCGGCACTGCTGCGTCCGGTGAGAGCGTCGGTGCGCCGGCGTATGGTCGAGAGCGTCGCGGCCGTTGCCTCGGCGCCGCCGGCCACCGAATTGGCCGCACGTTCGAGCTGCCGGATCATGGCCCCCAGTTCGAGCTCAAGCAGTTCGAGGATTTCCCTGGCGGAATCGCTGTCCGAGGCACCGGAGGCATCCGCTGCCGCGGCCGGCGCGGCGGCTGGCGGCTCGACGGCCGGGGAAGCCGGTTGCGGCGGACGTTTTCGAAACAAACCGAACGCCATGGGCCTCTCGGGGAAGGTGGAATAAGACCGCCATCCTCGCATTTGGTCGTGAAGTCATGGTTAACGATTGCCTCATCCTTGCGCACGGGGCACTACCGACATACCGAAGCCGGCCAAATCTTTGATTTTACCGATCCGTTCCGTTCGACGCCGGCCATCTCGAAGCAGCCGCGTTCAACGGTTCGACAAGACAATCCACCTGGCTAAACGATTCGGTCTCGCTTCGGATTTGCCGCCGATAGCTGGTGCATTCCCGGCTTGGACGCCGCAACAACGGGGCGGGGCAGCTCTCGCAAAAGCAGCGCCACCTTGGCCCGTGATGAGACGACTTCCGACTCCGGACTCGGTCCAGCCTGCATCAGGCCATCATGGCGCATCGAGACCTCGGAGAATGGAGAGGCGGCCGCACGCTCAAGTAAGGCCCGCAGTTTCGGATGCAGGCCCTCGCCGCGCGATGCTGCGAAAACGCTGAATTGGTGGAAAGAGGTCATTACCTTGGCTCCTATGCGACTCCTGCGATTGATGAACGGCCGACCGCCGTAAGCTCTTCCCTGCAGCTATGGCCTTCATTTTCGCGCACGGCGCGTTCCCGCTTTGAGACCTCTGGAGCCTAACGGAGTTCGACCTAGATGGTCTCGGCCCGAAGCAGAAAGCGCCATACTAAAGAAAGTCGGGCTGATGGAATTGCATGGCCAGCCCGACCTCTTCGAGTGTGGTGACGTCAGCGCCCACCCGGAAACGAATCGATCGGGATTTGCTGCTAGGCGTGACGCGACGCCGACGGATCAATAAGCCGACGTGGATTCGCACGGCGGACCGTTATCCCAGGGCTGGGTGGCGAATGCGCCCACGGCCGGAGCGCAAGCGCGTCCGTCCACATAGCGCGCGCCGGGCGCCGCACTCGCATTCTGAGAGAGGTGCCGCGAGGTTACGTGGGTCGGGCGAGCCATAGCGGGAGTGGCGAGCAGGGCTGCGCCGATCAGCGCAGCCGACAGAAGTTTAAGTTTAGTCATTCAATTTCTCCATTGGATTTGAAAAAGCCAACGGCGTTGGCTCCTCTTTGGAGATGGAGAAGCGATCGACCGAGTAAAGTCACGTTTGCTCACGTCGTTTCAACGCAGCGCGAGTTCGGCGCGGAAGCGTCATTGCCACTCGCTCACCATCATTCACGCAGCGCGCCCTCAAGGCGAATTGAGTTTCGTGAAGCAGAATTTAGTGGGGCAAGATCGCTGCCGGCTTACATCTGGCTTCAGGCATCTGAGCACTCGGATGCCGGCAAATTAAAGCGGCGTTTAGCACCGCAAGCTTTTCCGCGCGTGTCCCCATCGGGCCGGACTTTAGGTGGATCGCGCCCGGAGCCGTGCAATCACCCTCGACAAACTCTGCCGTCGCGCTGCCCCGACAAAGATCAGGGCAACTGCCGCAAAGGACACGACGAGCACGGCGCCGGAAAATGCGTAGATCGTGGGTGAGGCGCCGGAATTCATGGCGCCAAACATGTATAGCGGAACGGTGTTCTGGCGACCGACCAGGTAGTAGGCCCGAGCGTATTCGTTCAGTGACAGGAGAAATGCAAAGACAAAGCTGGAGACGAGGTTGCCGCGGATGAGCGGCAGGGTCACGTCGACGAAGGCGCGCATCGGACCGGCGCCGAGATCGCGCGCCGCCGCGATGGTGCTCGGCTTTACCGCCGACAAGCCGATGAGCGACACGATGATTGCAAACGGCAAAGTCCAGAGAAGATGCCCGAGCGTTACGGTGACCCAGGACGGGCTAACGCGGAGGAGTCTCAAAATTGTCGATAGTCCCAGGCCTTCGATAGTGCCGGGCACGAGCATTGTCGACAGAATGACAACCACGAATATGCTGCGCATGCGTGTCGTTGCGCGATAGCCGAGAGCAGCTGCGAGCCCAATCGGCGTTGCCAGCGCCGCGGTTGCCAGCGCGACAATGGTGCTTTCCTCGAGCGCCCGGAACAGCCGATGATCGTCGAGAAGAGTGACGTACCAGGTCAGGCTGTAACGGGTCGGCGCGACAAGTCCGAGCTGTTCGTCCGGGTTCAGTGATGCGAGCAGCAAATATAGCGCAGGAGCGTACATTATCATCAGACATAGCACCGTGATGATCGAGAACAGCGGCCGCCCGCCTTTTGTGCGGTTGCCGACGATCGAATAGAGGGTCATGCGCTACGATCCTCGAAGAAGCGTGACAGCTCGAGCGCGCGATCTGCGACGATGATGACGACAATCAGGAGAATAGCGACGACAGTCGCGATCGCGAAGGCGAGGGGGAAGTTCACGACCCGCATCACGTCATTGATCATGATGGCAATGGAAGATGCGCCGGCGCCGCCAAGCAGCTGGATCTCCATTGACGTGCCGATGGCGACCACGAATACGAACAGGAAGCCTGCAAGCACTCCCGGCATGATGAGGGGCAGGACGATGCCCGAGAACATGGTCCAGAAGCCGGCGCCGAGGTCCTGGCTGGCGCGAATGACCGAGCTTTCGATCCGTGCGAATGCCAGCACGATCGGAATTATAGCCAGCGGAAGGTGGGCGGCCACCATGCCGACCACCACCGCGAAATCAGAGAACAACAGCCACTCGACGGGCGCATGCACGACTCCGATGCCTATCAGCAGGTTGTTGATGATGCCCTCTCGGCCAAGCACGAGGCGCCAGGCAAAGGCACGAACCAGGCCACTGGTGAAGAACGGAATCGTGAACAGCGCGACGAGCAGCGTCGCGCGCCGCGGGCCGCTCAAGAGAGCGACGACCGTCGCGGCCGGAACGGCGAGGAGGGTCGAGACCGTCGCCGTCAATGCGGCCAAGCCGGCTGTTTGGAGAAGGACGGTCGCTCGCCCGCTCTTCAGGAGCGCGGCATAGGATGCAAGAGACCAAACGGGCTTGATCCAGTAGGTATCGGGATCGAAGCTCCATAAACTCCATATCGCGACAAGCGCGAGCGGAACAAAGCCGAGACCTATGAAGACCACGAACGACGGCAGCGCGAGGAAAAAGGCCGCTCGCCGCCGGCGACCGGCCACTTTGTCGGGCATTACGCGTTCCTGAGCCTGTGCCACCATTCTTCATAAAGCTGGAAGTTGGCCGGCCGCGTGTTCTGCCAATAGACCTTGCCGGCGAACTTTGCCTTTACATGCTCGCTCAATTCCTTGACAGCGGCTGGATCGAAAGCGCGCGCATGAGCCGTCGCATACGCCACATTGTTGTCGGTCGGCACGGCATAGCCGCGTAGCGCGCCCAGCTTGCAGCCGTAGAACCCGGAGAGAAAGGCGTTGGCGAGTTGGTGGGCCGTCTTCGAGAGGGCGCGGTCGACCGCACCCTTGAGCAGGATCGTATTATTGCTCCACGCCTCGTAGCCTTCCTTTGGCGCCGCATAGTAGCAATCGAGCCCGCGCCTGCGGGCGGCGTACACGATAGGTTCCCAGCCGGTCATCACCCAGACCTCTTGATTGGCGATAAGCTGGAGACCTTGCTCCCAGCCGTTCCAAAAAGTGCGGAACTGACCGTCTCTCTTGTGCTTGATCAAGAACTCCATCACCAGCCCGAGCTCGTCGGCCGTAAGATCACCCGGCTCGGAAATCTTGGCATTCTCGGAGTTCTTGAGATAAATCGCAGTAAAGATGACGCTGTTGATCCAGGCGTCCTCCATCGCGGTCTTGCCCCGCAGTTTGCGGTCGAAGATGACGCCGTAGCTGTCAGCGCTGCTGATCCTGTTGCCCAGCACGATCATGGAATCGGCATTGACGACGGTCGGAATGCCGTAAACCTTGCCCTCGAAAGTCAGGTACGGGATGTTCTTCGCCCATTCCCACACGCTCGAATAATTCGGGATTTGTGCAAGATCCCAGGGCGCGATCAAACCGCGTTTCGCCAACTCCTTCTCACTGCCTCCCTGGAGCCCTCCGACATCATAAACGTCGTTGGCATTGCCGGCTGCCAATTTGGCCACGACCGGGCCGGGGTCGTTGCCATTGTCGGTGAAGTCGACGTCGACTCCGCTGTCATTCGCAAAAGTCTTCCATCCATCGTCGCCGATATCGAGCGTGCCACTTGCCCAAAAGCTGATCTCGTTCGCGGCCTGCGCGGCGCGCGACGGGCGCAAAGTCCCGATCGCCAGCGCGCCGGCGCCAAGGGCTGCCCGCTGGACGAGTTGGCGACGCGTCAGCCGCGATCGGATACGTGACGAAGGATCACTCCAGCCGCCATGCGTCATTTGTCACCGCTTCCCCGTGGTCATCATCGTGCCTCGGAGATCCCGTCCGGCTCGACCGTTGCCGCTTCCGGCACCAACAGAGGCTTCATCGGCTGCCAAACGATCTCGATGCTGCTGCCCGGCTCGGGCACGACCAGTGCCCGATCCGCTGACAGGAGAAATTTGAGCGATTGACCATCGACGAGCCGCGCCGCAACCTCGATGTCTCTGCCCTTATAGGCGGTGGAAGTGACCGTCACTGGCCCGAGATCGCTCGCTTCATCGGGCTGTGCGATCCTGATCCGCTCCGGTCGCAGTACCACGACGTATCCCTCACCCGATTGCCGGCGAATCGGCGCCTCACATTGGAGGTCTCGTCCCGCCACGACCGCGCGCCAACTGTTGGTGCCGGGGTCGACACGCTCCGGCCTCAATATGACGTCGAACCCGATGAAACGCGCGACGAAGGCATTGGCCGGTCGTTCGAACAACTCGCGCGGCGTGCCGATCTGCTCGACCCGGCCTCTCCGCAGAACGGCAATACGGTCGCTGAGCGAAAGCGCCTCGTCATGGTTGTGCGTCACGGCGAGAAACGTCGCGCCGAGCCGGCGATGCAGACGACCGATCTCTGCTGGCGCAGCCGTTCATCAAGCTCGGTCAGGGGCTCGTCAAGCAAGAGAACGGCAGGTTCCAGGACGAGTGCACGGGCGAGAGCAACGCGTTGCCGTTGCCCTCCGGAAAGCTGGTGCATCCGGCGCCGCTCGAGGCCTTCGAGGGCAACGATTCCGAGCATGTTCGATGTGCGCTTCCGCCGCGTCGGCGCATCGACCCCGCGTACCTTGAGGCCATAGGCGACGTTCTCCGCGACGGTCATGTGCGGAAACAGGCCGAGGTCCTGGAAGATGGTATTGCAGGGCCGCTTGTTCGGCGGAAGCGTCGTCATGTCCGTACCGCCGAAAAAGATGCGGCCTGCGGTCGGCTGTACGAAGCCGCCGATCATTTGCAAGATAGTGGTCTTGCCCGAGCCGGAAGGACCCAACAGAGTGACGAAGTTTCCCTCTTGCACGTTCAGCGAAACATCGAAAACGACAGGCTCGTCGTAGACCTTGGTCACCCGATCGAGCACGATGGCGGCGGGCAAGCTCATTCGGCCTCCTCGCTGGTAGAGAGAACCGAAGCGGACGACAGCGGCATGCTGCTCGGCACGCACCACCGTGGCTGCGACCGCATCCTCCCTGATGCCTGTATTCTTGCACCCGAAGGCGCCGGCCTTCTCGGGCCTTTCGCAAAATGCCGCGACAGCTTGTGCCGTCGGGCGAGATATCCGAACCGCATCGACACGGTGTGCTCTTGGCCCACGTCTGCGGCTCGCATCGTTTCGAACCTCCAACCGCACGAAAAACGTGGCTCCGGAAGGCACTACCGTGCTCCGATCATACAGCCATTTTCGAAAAATGCATCCCCCGCAGGGCGAACTTGCCGATTGCGACGAAGTCGCCCGGGATCCGCGGCAACTTTCGCGGGAAGCCAGGCGGCATCACCCCGCAACAACGGGCCGCGTTCTGGAACTCATTATGCAGCTGTGATAAAAAGAGCGACCGGTCGACGATTGGGCGTCAGGTCGCGAGTCGTAGGAAACCCAATGGCCCTAACAGAAGCTGAAGGACACTATGTCGAGCTGACGCGCGAAATCGACGCCCTCGAGGCGGCACTCCCGAATTCGCAGGCGCGCGGGCATATCGCGGATGTCAGGCGGCGGATCGAAACTCTCTACGAGACGCTGAGAGAAAACCGTCAGCTGTTGGAGACCATTCTGGAAAACAGCGCTGCGAATATCTACGCCAAACGCAGCGATGGTCGGTACATTTACCTCAACCACGAGATGGAGGTCACGTGCCACGTGACCCGCGAGCAGGCGCTCGGCAGGACAGACCTCGAGCTGTTTCCGCGGGAAATGGCCGAGCAGAACAGGACCAACGATCTCGCTGCGATGACGACGGGCAAGCTGACGGAGGTCGAAGAGTGGGTGATGGGGCCTTCGGGTGAGCGGCTCTTCCTGGCCAAGAAGGTGCCCCTGATTTCGTCTGACGGCAAGGTTGAAGGGATGTGCGGCATCTCAACCGACATTACCGACCTTCGACGGACCGAATTGGCTCTGCGAGAAGCTGTCATCAAGCTGGAGGGCGAACGAGATAACAAGCTGATGAACATCGAGGTGGTTACGGCTTCGATTACTCATGAAGTGCGCCAACCGCTCGCAGCCATCGCCATGAACGGCGGCGCCGCACTGCGATTCCTGGAAAGGGTGCCGCTCGACATCGACAAGGTGCGGGCCATTCTCAATCAAATGATGGGTGACTGCCATCGCGTCAGCGAGGTATTCGACACTATCCGCGCCCTGTTCCGGAGAGTTGATCAGAAACGAGAACCGACCGTCGTCAACGAGATCGTACTCGACGTCCTGCAGTCGATGCACGGAGAGCTGACGGACCACGGCGTTACGACCGAAACCGAGCTTGAGCCCGGACTACAGCGTGTCGACGGCCACCGCAATCAATTGCGGCAGGTCATCTTCAACTTGATCCACAATGCGATCCAATCGATGGATAGCATGATGGATCGAAGTCGGCTGCTCCGGGTGATAACGAAGAGTGACGGTCCCGCTGCAATTGTCGTCGCAGTGGAAGATTCCGGGCCTGGAATCAGTCCAAAAGGACTGGACAGCATATTCGATCCATTCATCACGACAAAGCCGGATGGAATGGGATTGGGACTGGCCATTTGCCGCATGATCGTCGAGCGTCACGACGGCAAACTTTCTGTGTTGTCGGACGGCAAGAATGGCGCGCGGTTCCAGTTCGTTTTGCCGGTCAGGGTCACGGACCCGGCCTGACCAATTAGAGCGTTTTCAAGCGAAGCGGAAACCGGTTCGCGCCAAGAAAACGCGTCAAATCAAGAATCTAGAGCCCCGCTTCGATTCCATCGAAGCGGGGCTCTAGAATGCCGCGGCGAAGGCTATTACCGATCCACGCTTGACGTCAGGGTCTCAGCCGCAAAACAGGAAGCCGTCCGGTCGGCTGTGTTGCGGCTGGTGTTATCGGTTGCCATTGCAACTTGCTTTCACCGGCCGCGGAGACTTGTCTGCGATGGCGAGGTTGTCGATGGTTGGGCTGGTCTCGGCGGGGCATCCTGCGACAACGGAGTCGCACTTAGAACGAAGCCAGCGCCGCGGACGTTGCGAATCATCGGGGCCTCATTTGGCCCGTCGACCTTGCGACGCAGTCGGCCCAAATGAACATCGACAAGGTTCGTTTCCGGGACGAACTTGTAGTGCCATACCTCCTTCAGGAGGGTTTCCCGCGTCAGCAATTCGTCAGTCCGCTGCATCATATACCTGAGCAACTGAAACTCGCGCGGCCGCAGATCGATCTGACGGTCGCCACGCTTGGCGATTCGATCGATGAGATCGAGCTCAAGCGGCCCGACGCGCAACGCCGTTTCTTTCTGCGGAACAGGCAGCCGGTCCAAACTTTCCCCGCTCGATTTCAATTCAACTATCGCGAGCGGTTGTTTTGAGGGGGCGTCAGTTCGCCGGGAAGCCCGGCGCATTCCATCAACCATCCTCTCGAGTGTGCTCGAGAGCAGTGAATGAATATCGGCGCCCTTGCAGACGAACTCCGATTGCTTTTCGGCGGGTATGTCCTGGACGAGGAGACGCACCAGAATGGGTAGGCCGTCGATATCTGCCAGAAGCTCGGCCATTTCATTCCGCAACGTTGGCAGCATCCGCCTGCTCGGAGCAGCGCGTCGATGCCCTCCAGATCGGGTTGATGAATCCAGCAAATGTATTGAGGCCGATCTCGGCTCCGAAATCGTTGAATCAGCGCCGATGAACCCCGTGTGGGTCCGATGGGGGGTGTCGCGGTTGGTATTATAAGATATCATCGCAATGCCCTTTCCTTCGACCTCGGACTCCTATCCGGCGGCCGGATTGGTTGATCGGGGAGCAGATATCGACGGCTCCCTAAGTACAGTTTTCTTAAGAAGCGTCACTGGACGCCTCCTTGCGCCGAAATCCTGAACTTCTGGAGATCACCGCGTGTTGTTGGCCGCAGTTTTGTCAGGCGGCGGCCTGAAGTCGACGCAACCATCTGCAATCACCCTCATGGCGGGCCCTGAAGCGTTCAGCGCACTTCTTTGAACAAAGCGCGGTTCGCCAAGAGTAGTGTCGGATGAGGCCAAACTTTCCATCGCAGATCGCGCAACGCCTGGCTGCGCCGTTACAAACATATTGGGAACTGTTGCGCATTCTCGCCTCCTCTGGGTCTCGAGCTCCTTCGATTAACGGCAAGACTAAAATGATGCGGAGGAAGGCTCAATCATACATGGGTAAGAGCCCCATATTGAAAGGGATCGGCAAACTATACGGAGGTTTATGGTGCTTGTTTTCGGCTGGCGTCGATTTGCCCCGGCAATGAGTTGGCCGCTATGGCGGTCACTCGACCGGTTTTGCGCCAATCTCCGCGACAGCCTCGCGGGACAATCAGGGGCTGTCGCAAATCGCCGCGTCGCCGCCCGGATGAGGCTGTAATCGAATTGCCGGTTTCGTCGTAAAATGCTCTAATCTTGCTCGTCGGAAGGATCGAAGGCGCTCTGTGAATGGTGCATAACGAGGGCCACGAATTTCCGGAGTTTAGCCGCGCAAATTGTCCTTCGCAGCGTGCGCCGGCATTGGACTTTGGCTTCCTTCGGGCTTCACGTCGCCCTCGCCTTGTCCGCATTCAGCGGTCTCATCACCCCAAGCGGGACGAGCAAGGAGAATGATCAAGTCGGATCTGCCTCAGCGGCGGCCAAAGCCGCCCACGATTTCCCAATACGCAATGGCGGTCTTGTCGGTCGCCTTGGCGATCATTGCTGCGGAACTTATCACACGTTTGCTGCACACCGAGCCCATCGCATCGACGATGCTTTGCGCCGTTATTTTCGCCGCATGGTATGGCGGTTTCGGCCCGGCACTGGTGGCGATCACACTCGCCCTATTGGCCTTTCATTACTACTTGGTGCCCCCGATCAATTCATTTGCCTGGAAGCATGATTTGTTCGCGGGGGAAATTTCCGAGGTGCCGCGTCTGGTGCTGTTCTCCATTACGTCTTTGTTGGTGGCATGGTTGTTTTCGGCGCAGAGAAAAGCAACAGAAACTCTCCAGCGCTCCGGTCATGATCTGCAAGTGGCGGTCAAGGATCAAAAGCAGATTGAAGCCGCGCTGCTGCATAGCGAAATGTATCTGACCGAAGCGCAGAGACTGAGCCGTACCGGGAGCTTTGGATGGAATGTCTCGAGCGGAGAAATCTTCTGGTCAAGGGAAACCTTTCGAATCTTCCAGTGTGATCGGGCGACAAAGCCGACCCTGGAGGTTATCGTGCAGCGCGTCCATCCGGAGGATCGCGCTGCAGTTCGCAAGACTCTGGACCAGGCGTCCCGCGACGGCAGGGATTTCGACCATGAATATCGCTTGTTGATGTGGGACGGATCGGTGAAATTCGTCCATGCCCTGGCTCGTGCCGTGAGAGACGCCTCGGGCGCCGTCGAGTTTGTCGGGGCGCTGACCGATGTTACGGTGGCGAAGGAAGCGGAACGGAAGCTGCGACGTAGCGAGGCCTATTTGGCCGAGACGCAGCATTTGAGTCATACCAGCAGTTGGGCCTGGGATGTGCGGCGTCGAGAGTTCGTCTATCGGTCGGCCGAAGTGTACCGCCTGTTTGGGCTCGATCCGGAAAAGGACGCTGTGTCACAGCAACCCTTCCAGGATCGTATTGTCCCCGAAGACAGAGGCCGAGTTCTCGAGGTAGTGCGCGAGGCCATCCGGGAGAAAGCGCACTTCGAAGTCGATTTTCGAATAACTCTTCCGAATGGCTCGATAAAGCACGTACATTCTGTGGGGCATCCGGTCATCGGTAGCGACGGCGATGTGATCGAGGTAATCGGGACGCACGTGGATGTCACCGAGCAACGCGCTGCCAACGCGACGCTGCAAAAGGCGATCGATGCAATCAAGAAATCCGAAGATCGTCTTCGACTTGTCATCGACACAATCCCGACCCTGGTCTGGCGCGCCGGAGCTGACGGAAACCCCGATTTCCTTAATCAACCGGCCCTCGACTACACCGGCCTCGCGCCGGATCAAGTCGCGACCGGCTGGCCCCGCGCTTTTCATCCTGACGACATGAAAAACATGCTGGAGAAGTGGAGCGCGATACGGAAGTCCGGCAGGCGAGGCGAGTTCGAAGCTCGGCTCCGGCGCTTCGACGGTGAATACCACTGCTTCTTGCACCGCGCCGAGCCGCTGCGCGATGAACTGGGCAACATCGTCAAATGGTACGGGTCATCCACCGACATCGAGGACCGCAAGCTGGCCGAGGTCGCCCTTCGCGAGGGCGAGCAGCGCTTTCGTGACTTTGCCGAAACCGCCTCCGACTGGTTCTGGGAGACCGGTCCCGATCATCTGGTCATCCGCGTATCGGAGCATCTCAATGCCGTTGGCATCGTGCCCTCACGCCTGACTGGCGTGGCTCGCTGGGATATCGCAACCGATGTCGAATCCGAACCCGAAAAATGGCGACTGCATCGGGCGACACTCGACGCACATCTGCCGTTTCGCGATTTCGTCTATACCGTAAAAGGGGCTGGATCGCCGGTATACGTCCGAACGAGCGGCAAGCCATTTCACGACGCAAGGGGCAAATTTCTCGGCTATCGGGGCACCGGCACCGATATTACGGCGACGATCCGCGCAAATCACGCCGAAGAGGCGCTGCGCAAGGCGCAGGCGGAACTCGCACACGTAACGCGTGTGACGACGCTCGGGGAAATGACAGCCTCGATCGCCCATGAAGTGAGCCAGCCGCTCGCTGCCGTCCTTGCTAACGCCGAGGCATGTCTGCGCTGGCTTGACCGCGGTCCCGATCTGGACGCAGCGCGCCGCTCGGTGGAATGGATCATCGACGACGGCAATCGCGCCAGTGAGGTGATCCGGCGCGTCCGGGCGCTCGTGAACAAGACCGGCATCGAGAAGGCGTCGCTCGACGTCAATGACGTCGTCAAAGAGACCATCGCGCTGGTGCAGCTTGAGTTGATCAGCCATCATGTTTCGTTGCAAATGCAATTGGCGCCGGCTCTACCCCCGATCCTGGGCGATCGGGTCCAATTGCAGCAAGTGATCATCAACCTGGTCATAAACGGCATTGAAGCGATGGAATCCGTCACGGTTCGGCCGCGCGAACTTGTGATCCGATCCGGCCAGGACGAGACACGCCGGGTGTTCGTCAGTGTGACGGACTGCGGCGTCGGGATCTCCGCCGAGGATGCGAACCGGTTGTTCGACGCCTTCTTCACCACCAAAGGCAGCGGCATGGGCATGGGACTCTCGATCTGCCGCTCGATCGTGGAAGCTCACGGGGGACGACTGTCGGCTTGCGGCAATGAGGGGCCCGGTGCAACGTTCCACTTCGTCCTGCCCTCGCATCAGGAGGATGTGTCGTGACTGAGCGGCCCAAATCATCGCATGAACCCGCGCGCGCCAAGGACCCGGTTGTCTTCGTCGTCGACGACGACGCATCAATGCGCAGGGCGCTCGCCAATCTTTTTCAATCGGTGGGATTACAGGTTGAGGCATTCGGTTCGGCGCCCGAATTGCTGCAAAGGCAACTCCCGGATGTTGCCAGCTGCCTGGTCCTCGACATCAGATTGCCGGGATTGAGCGGTCTGGACTTTCAAAACGAATTGGCCAGGGCGAACATTCAGATTCCGGTCATCTTTATGACGGGCCATGGCGATATCCCGATGACGGTCAGGGCCATGAAGAGCGGCGCGGTCGATTTCCTGACCAAGCCGTTTCGCGATCAAGACATGCTGGATGCCGTGGTGGCGGCGATCGAGCGGGATCGGAAGAGGCGGGAGGCCGACAAGATCACCGCGAACTTCCAGGCTCTCTTTGACACCCTGACCCCCCGCGAGCGGGACGTTTTGGCCCTGGTCACTTCCGGCCTGATGAACAAGCAGGTGGCCGCCGAGCTTGGCCTTGCCGAGATTACCGTTAAGATCCATCGCGGCCACATTATGAAAAAAATGGGCGCGAGGTCGTTGGCCGATTTGATCAGAATGGCGGAGACGCTGGGTATTCGTCGTGCAAAGTCCTCCGGCGTATAAACCTATGTATATTTTACAATCTTGTCCCGCGGCCCCATCTTTGGATGCGGTTGCTGTTTGAGCGCCAACGCCTTGTTCGCACGTCAGGAAGGATCGTCTTGTCAACGCTTTCGGTTATTTCCGTCATCGACGATGATGCGTCCGTTCGTGCCGCGACGAACAACCTTCTGACGTCGCATGGGTATATCGTCCATACATTTGCATCGGCCGAGGAGTTCTTGCGGTCGACCCAACTCCATGACACCGCGTGCGTAATTGCGGATGTGCAGATGCCGGCCATGAGCGGTTTGGACCTGCTGACCCTTATGCGCACCCAGAGTTACCGCGCGCCCTTCATTTTCATCACTGCTTTTCCCGATGACAGCGTCCGCACCCGGGCGCTGAAGGCCGGAGCAATTTGCTTCTTGGGCAAGCCCTTTGCCGGACCCACCTTGATCAAATGCCTCGAGACCGCGCTGCAAGCAGATCGCGGCGGAGCCGACACCTGAGCCGGTGAGCGCGACGCGGCATCGCGCACGCTGCTTGCTAAGGCTCCTTCGAACGCCATCAGCGCGTCCGCCCGCCGCGCTGATAAACCAAGGTATGGGGCGACCCAAACCAATGCGACATGCGAATCAACCTCCGTAGGATCGTGCCGATCGCCTTGATCGGACTAGGTTGACATCAGGTGCCCGACTCCGGAACGCGGCGGTGGAGTGAGCCAATGAGTCAAACGTTGCGGGTGGAGCCCATGTCGACGAAGTCATGGACCGTCTGGTCGAAACTTCCCGGCCCACGGCATTCAAAAAGCGACGGCGCTCCTGTGATCTTCCGCTGGAATGACCTCATGCAACGACCTGAGTTCACGCGCTCGACTACGCTGCGTTGGACCCTTCTGGTGGCCGGTATATTTGCGGCTTTTACCGTTGCCTTGCTCGGGGTCGTTTATTTGAAAACAAAGCATGATCTGACGATGCGATCCGACCGCGTGATCGGTTCGCAAATGAACGCCTTTGCGGACTTGCCGCCCGAGCGGAGGCTGGACGCGATCAACGCGCATCTAAAGCAGGATCCGGATCGAGTTCGGCTCGCAGGCGTCTTTGACTCCAGCGGCCGCAGGATCGCAGGGAACGTGGAAAACCTGCCATCCGATATCGGCACTACCGGACAAAGTACTGTGGTGGACCGGATAGACGAAAGGGGTCGGGAGAAACAGGCAGGCCGCCTGATCGCGCAAAGCTTGCCGAATGGCGATGTGCTGGTGGTGGGACGAAATATCGATGAGGTCGAGGAGATCGCACGCGTGGTTGGCGAGGCGCTTGCGCTGGGCCTGTTTCCCGCGGTGCTTCTTTGCCTTGCAGTCGGCTTCTCGCTGGCCGCGCGGGCCCGCAAGCGTATCGCCGAGGTCAACGAGCGGGTGCAGCGCATCGTCGCCGGCAACTTGCGCGAACGATTGCCGCATCGGAACACCGGCGATCCCTTCTCCAAACTTGCGATGATTGTCAACGGCATGCTCGACGAGATGGAAACTCTGATCCACTCCCTTGCTAACGTCGGCAATAACATAGCGCACGACCTGCGGACGCCACTTACCCGTGCGCGGCTGACGCTCGAGCGCGGTCGCAGCAACGCCACGACGCTGCAGCAGCTGCAGGCTGCCGCCGACAAAACAATAGAGGGCCTCGATCAATCGCTATCCATCATTACAGCCATTTTGCGACTTGCGGAAATCGAGAAAAGTCAGCGATCGTCCGGCTTCGGCCGGGTAGCGCTCGCCGAGCTCATACGCGAGGTGGGCGACATGTACGAGCCGATAGCGGAAGACAAAGGTATCAGCCTTATGATCCACTCGCAGCACGAACCGAACGTGCATGGCGACCGGGATCTGCTGATCGAGGCGGTCGCCAACCTCGTGGACAACGCCGTGAAATTTACGCCGGCCGGCGGGCGGGTGGAAATCGGCTTATTTCGCGGCAATGGCGAAAACATCGTGCGCGTCAAAGATACCGGCTCAGGCATAAGCGAACACGAACGCGACGCCGTCCTGAGGCGTTTCTATCGGTCGGATCGAATAAGACACACACCAGGCGTGGGTCTTGGCTTGAACCTGGTCGCCGCGATCGTCAGGCTGCATGGCTTCCGGTTCACCATCGTTCCGGGATCCGGGTGCGTGGTTGAGATCGGATGCCCATATTCGCCGACGCGAACGCGCCATGCGATGTGATTGCGGGCAAATACGCTCCATGGGCAATGAATGTCGACTCGATTACCTCAGTGAACCGGGAGTCTGCACATGCACACCCTCACCAGGATCCGCGCTGCCGCCTATTCGATCGTGTTGGTGGCCGCCGGGACGCTTTCCGCGCCGCTTACGGCCTATGCGGAGGGCGATGCAGCGGCCGGCGAAAAGATCTTCGCCCATTGCGCCCCCTGCCACTCGACCAAGTCGGGTGAAAACAAGTTCGGCCCGTCATTGGCCGGCGTCGTCGGCCGCAAGAGCGGCACGGTACCCGGCTTTAATTATTCGCCGGCCTTGAAGGCGCAGAGCGTCACCTGGGATGAAGCGAACTTGGACGCATGGCTTCAAGGCCCCGGCAAATTCGTCCACGGCACGAAGATGATCTACTCGGTGCCGGACGAGAAAGACCGACAGGACGTCATCGCTTATCTCAAGACGCTGCCGAAATAACTTGCTGCCGAGGCTCGGTTGCAACGTCACTGTCCGCGACGCGTGCCCTCGGCCCATGAAAGCGCGAGGCAAATGCCTCGCTCTTTCGGCTTTATTCCGGTCTGACGGCGAGGTTGAATGTGTTGCCGTTGACGGTGCGTAGCTGCAACGTTGCGGCGCTATGGAGGCTGCCGGTGTCGGCACCGTTCGCGGCGGGCAGGGTGATTGTCGCCATCGCCCCCACCTGGGCCCGCAAGCCGAACGGGCCCGGCGCAAACCGGTTATAGGCGAACTCATTGCTGATCGCGGAAGCCGGCAGGCGGCTCAACACGTTACCGTCCCATTGCTCGAGCACGGCGCCGTCACGGGATTTGAGCACGGCAGTCATCATGTTGGACGGCGCCGCCGGCGTGCCGCCGTCGAGATAGGCATGGAAACGCACGGCACCGTTCGGGAGCAGGACACCATCCGTCAGACTGAGATGATGCTTGCCCGGGCTCACCGGGCCGCCATGAAAAGGCGTGACCACCGAGCCGCGGTAATAGTTGTAGGTGGCGACGTTGAAGACGACGGTCGCCGCAAACACCGCCAGCGCGAGTCCCTCGAAGGCGCCGCTGCGCAGCGGAAGCGGCAAGGCGCCGGACATCCAGCGGAACCAGCCGCGCTCGGCGAGCGCCGGCCGGCGCGCCAGCAGCGCGTTGTCGAGCGAGAACGCACCGCTGCCGCCAAGCATCAGGGTGGCGCCGATCGCCAGATTGCACGCCGCCATGGTCCATTCATCGATGCACGTGGCACCCTGCCACCCGAACATCAGCATCAGCACGACGGAGAGGCCGATTGAGGCCAGCGCCGCGGCCCGCGTGAGAAAGCCGGTCATCAGGAACAGGCCGGTGATCAGCTCGGCGGCGCTGAACAGGATCAGCGAGGCATAGAGAAGGTAGAAGTGTTGCAGCAGAAAGGCGATGATATGGTCCGTGCCAAGCAACGCGCCCGGCATCGCCGATTGGAATTTGTTGGCCATCCAGCTCGCAGCGTTCGGATCGAGCTTGGCGGGCGCGTAGATGAAGCGGCGCGAACCACCGCCCCAATAGACGAATCCTTGAATGAATCGGATCGAAAGCAGAGCGAGCGCGGCGATGCGCAGCGCGTCGGCCTTGCGGCCTTGGGCAGCGGCGGGATTGGAAGCTGCCGCGGCGTCGTCGAGCATGAGTGTGGACATGATGATTCTTCTGTGCCGTGACGGATTCAATGGTCGGCGCTACTATGCGTAGTGAAAGCCGACCTGCTGCAACTCGAGCATGGTGCCGCCCGCACCGGGGATTAGAACGACGCCATTCACCAGATGGTTGGTCAATTCGGCTGCGAGCGCGGCATGAGGGAGCTTGTCAGGATTGAGGTCGGCCTTGATGAGGGCGGCCGCTTGCTCCCAAATGGCATTGTGGCAGCACATGAAAACAACGCCACGACGCATCAGCGCAGGAATGGAATTATCCTCGGCGGAGAAGGGCCCCGCCTGGTCCTCATAGTTCGCCGGATCGGCCGCCGCGGCCTTTTGTTCGATCATCAGCGTATTGGTCTTGAATTTATCTCCGGCCAATCTGGTGAGCTGGTACTTGTCCCATATGGACTGATCGTAAAGCGCAAGATGCGCCGTACCATGCGTAACGGAAACGGCAAGGAAATCCGGATGTTTGAATGACCAGATCTGGGTATTCAGCGCGTTGCGTATCAGGCTCAGCCAGGGAATCCCGATGTCGACACCGTCCCAGGCCTGCTTCGGCACGGGCCTGTAGGCGAGCACTTCGGTCAATGCTTCGTGATCCCATTGCTCTGGATGGTTCAGGATCATCGGTACGGTCTTGAAATCGCGGCGGCGGGGTGCCTGCGCGAGACGCTTCTGCAACGCGTCAAGATGGGTGGCGCCGGGAGGCGTCAACGCGGACTCGACGGTCGCTGCCGTGGGTTTGGCCGCCGCCGATGCAAGACCGATCGCGCCTGTGGCCGCGGTCAAGGCGAATGTTCTCAGTATGCCCCTTCTGCCGGCGATAAAGTTCATGGCCATCATCTCCTGACTGTTGTCTTCAGGGAGATAGGCGGGGGGATCATCCGAGACCAATAAATCCTGTTTTATACCCCAAATCGTTGTGTGAGCCCGATGCCTCTCATGGAGGTGGCCGGCTGTCCGGTTCCGGCCTAAAGGCCGTTGGCGCTCACTCAGAAGCGGAAGCGAAGCCCGACCGTCGGGTCGATCGTACTGCGATTGAGGTAGCCGTTGGCCAAGCCGCCGTTGACCTGCGAGAACATGATTCCGGCGTAGGCATCGAATTTCTTCGCAAACTGCCAATCGGCGACAAAGGAAACCGCGTCGAACGTCCCATGGCAGTTTGGGAAAGCCGAGGCGTTGGCGCAGTTGACGGGTGCACCAAAGGCGGGCTGGTCGTAATGATAATAGGCGCCGATCAGATCCAGATTGTCAGTGACGGCGTATTTCACGCCAGTCCAGAACACATGGAATAACTTGTCTCCGGCGCTGAAAGCCGTGTTGTTGATGTTCGTGTTGTTGATCGCAGCGCAGGCGGCGCAGACGAAGTCTCCCCCGATATCAGTAAAACCAGTACGGGCGGCAAAAGGATTGCTGGGGGGCGCATATTGAATGAATTCGTATCCGGCAAACAGCTTGAGCGGCCCGTTGGTGTATTTGCCGACCAGCATCACGCTCGAATTATCGGACAGCGTAGCGGTAAGAACCTGCGGCAGCACCGCCGGCAGCGTGTTGCCGGCAAGCGCGATCGACACGGCGTTCTGGACGTAGCTGCCGATGGCGTCGAGCGAGAGCGTGCCGCCGGCCAGATTGGCGATGTCCCCGCCGAGTTGGAGCTGGTAGGAACCAGTCGCGGCGTTGTTCAGGTCGTAGCCACCGAATTGCCAGAGCGCCCCAACCCTGAACTGGCCAATGTCGACACGATACTTCAACGACGTGCTAAACCGGCAGTCCTCGGTATCGCCCACGCCGCAGGTAATTCCCTGCCAGCCGATCGGCGAGAAAGCGTACGAAGCCCCCATCGGATCATAGGCAAAGACCGCGTCCAAGGTCAGCGAGTTCTGCCGGAACACGGTCAGGGTGCCATAGGGTGAACTGACACCCAAATAGCCCACGGAATTGTAAAATTGCCCGGCCCGGCTCGAGTCGGCGCCCGAGTCCTGGCTGGTGAGCGGTATGCCGGCGTTCTGGGCCACCGAATGCGGTCCATTGGCGAGATGCAGCGAATAAGGATCGAAGCCGGCCTGCAGATCGAAGATGAAGGTCCATCCGGCAGCGAGCGGCTCCTTGCCCTTGATGCCGATGTTTGACTGGGTCAAACCGTTCGGCGCGCGCTCGAAGCGCGCGTGATTGCTGTATTTCTGGATGAGATAATCGACCCCGACGGCGGATGTCCCGTTGAAGGGCGCCCCATGGCTCGCCCACGTCATGCCCCCGTCGATCGTGCCGTAGACCGTGATGCCGCTCCAAGTCAATGGGCAGGCCGTGACGACAAAATCTTCAAGGCTGCTACAGGTCGCTGGCTGTGACGAAGCTGCCGGGCTCGCGGCGGGCTGAGCCTTCGTTACGATGTCGTCGGCTGACGCCGCTGTCGCGTACGCGGCGGAAGCAAGCCCGAGCATCATCGCTATGGGAATAGCAAATCTTTTCGTATTGTTCGCTCCCGACCGCGGCGAGAACAACGGGTGCCAATGTCGACGGACAGAGGCGGTCTCCGAGGTAAGCCGCCCATCCTTGCGAACAGGTCCCGAGCAGAAGCCGGCTACTGCCGTGCGCCCAGCGATGCGAGCCATCATCATGCCCCCCTACCGTTCTACCGTCCTACCCTTCCGATCCTGGGTTTCCTAGCTGCCTAGTTGTCCGGATCAACGCAAATTCGAGTGAACTGCATCCCCTGATCCATCCCGACCCATCACGCCCAGATGACTTCCGAACCGGCGTCCACCGTCGGTCGGACACTAAACGCCCGATCATCAAACGCCTGACGCGACAATGCAAGGCGAATTGTCATCTCTTGCGGGGGAGCGCCGCGGTCCGGACCTGCAGGAAACTGCGGCCGACTGAAGTTCCATATCAGAATGTCGGCATCCCGACAGTCAGCGGTCGTGCCATCATTTCATGAGCCGAAACAGGCGAGGGCTACTCATGATGCCTGTGCATGATTTTCGATAGCCAGAACGGCGCCTACGCAGTGCTCGGCGTAGCATTTATCATCACAATAGGAGAGTTGCGTCTCGATTTCTCGCAGATAGCTCGCTCCGATCGGCTTACAGCATAGCGCACAGAAGGATGGCTGGCGCGGCGACCTGCCATTTACCAGGAGAAATCTCATATGACGCCGCCTATCGCCGGTAGGCGACAAGGACGGCTCAATAGGTGAAGTGTGGACAGAAAAGCTCATCGCGCAAACTCCTTGCTTGGACGTCCTATGATTCCGACTGCAACTGTTTGTCGGGCGGCTTGAAATCGGAGTAACCATCTGCGGTCGGCCTCCTCGCGGGACTTGAAGCGATTGACGCACGCCCTTGAACAGAGGGCGGTTCGCCAGGAGTAGTGCCGGATGAGGCCAAATTTTCCGTCGCAAATGGCGCATCGGTTCGCTGCGCCATTCCGAAGACATTGGGGACTATTGCGCATTTTCGTCTCCTGTGGGCTTTTCGTCGTCATGGGGTTTGGCTCCGCGAGCTAACCTTGTCGCTGATGCCGATATTCGGTCGGCGTAAATCCGGTGAATTTACGAAATGCCCTCGTGAATGAACTCGTCTCGCGAAAACCGAGCTGGATCCCGATCCGCGTCACGGAGAGCGCCGGCTTCTGCAACAGGCTCCTGGCGCGATCCATTCGACGGGCCATATGATAGCGATGCGGAGGCGCGCCGAAGGATTGCCTGAAGGCGCGCGCAAAATGATAGACGCTGAGATCGACGCTCTCTGCGAGAGCGGCCAGCGAAATATCCTCCGCCAGATGCTGGTCGATGAATTCCGCCACGCGTTTCTGCTGCCACACTGGCAAGCCGCCGCGAAGCGGCTTTGCCGCAGCGGATGCCGTTCGTTCCGACCGGATCAGTTCGTGCATCAGCACGAGGCTCAAGGCCTCCGCATACGGGCGGCTAGCCGGGTCGGAGTTCCCCACCTGGGCCTTGAGTTTGAGCGCCGTGTCCCAGACGGCTTGATCGAAGAAGAACAACCGCGGGCCGATCATGGGGCGGGCGATGCCGGATCCCGCATCAAACCACCGGTCTTGCAGATCGATGTAGAAATACGTGACGCGCGTCAGCACCCGCGGCGTCTGCCAGCCGTAGAACCGATGCCCGGCAGGCACGAAGCTGAGCTTGCAACTGAACTCGCGCAGCGTCGATTTCGGCAGCCCCTCGATCAGCGTCTCGCCGTCATGTCGTTCGGCACGTTCGTAAACGATCAGCAAATGCCTTCGAGCCTGAAAGCCGTATTCGAAAGTCTCGCGCCGGGTAACCCTTACCGCGTCGGCTTGTATTGCGCCCCAATTCGCCAATCGGCGACGAGCGATGTCCGGCGGCGAAATTTCAACGATCAATGGAGGCGAGGCGGGCAAACCCGGAAGGCTGATGCCGATGTCGCTCATTGCTGTTCTCCTGACACGCGCATTGGTTCCCTTCCCTCGGCCGGCCCTTTCCTCCGTCGAGTGCACCGAAGTGATGGTGGGATCACGTTGTCATCAAACCCATCATTGATGCCCAAAACTCAAGAAACGTCTCGGCCTTTACGCCGCTGTGAAAATTGCAATTGAAGGTAAGAGTAGGCGGGTGGATTTTCGGCACCATTAAATTGCCGTTCAGTTGATTAAATTCGATTTTATTCGAGGTGGGCGTGCACGAACCCCGGCGGAGCGTGCGCCACGCGAGGGCGGTGCGTCGGCCTTCAGGAAATCCGAGCAAGAAAACTCAAAGGCGCGGCAAGCCGAGACAAGTGCCAAATCCGCTCATGACTAGATAGCGGGATGTGTCCGTCGCAAGGTGCGCATCAGATGGTGCGGCTGCGTGCGGTCAGGAGTCCCTATGTCCGAGCACCAGCCATGTCCTCCTCTCGCCTTCGGAAGGAAATCCGGAGTGCCGCCTCGCGAGCGTGGCGACGGCTCTGAATTGGCCGGCCGTCCGCCGGTGCGGGGTGATATCGGTTTTGTCGGCCTTGGTCACATGGGAACGGCGATGGCCGCAAACCTCGTGGCCGCCGGACGACGGGTGATCGCCTATGTCCGCCGCCCGGATCAGATCGGCCGGCTCGAGGCGCTTGGCCTCAGGCCCACGACGGATATCGGTGACCTGATCGACTGCGAGGTCGTCATCAGCATGTTGCCGGACGACGACGCCGTGCGCGAAATCGTGTGCGGTCGCAGGGACGATGATCTGGACGGTCTGGCCGCGGGTCTGATGCCCGGCGCGATCCATCTGTCGATGAGCACGATTAGCACGGCGGCTGCGTCGCTGCTGGCGAACGAGCATGCGCGGCACGGACAAGGCTATGTGGCTGCGCCGGTGTTCGGGAATCCGGATGCGGCCAAGGCGCGCCAGCTGTTCATCATCGCCGCCGGTGCCCCGGCCGATGTCGAGCGCTGCCAGCCGATCCTCGACGCGCTGGGACAAAGGACGTTTGTGATCGGTGCCGACCCGCAAGAGGCAAATCTCATCAAACTGCTCGGCAACATGATGAGCGCGACGGCACTGGAGATGCTCGGAGAAGTCGTTGCCGTGGTGCGAAAGCGTGGGCTGGATCCGCAGCCTTTCATCGACATCATGACGGGCACGATGTTCGGTGGCCGCGCGCACAAGATTTACGGCGACAAGATTGCCAGGCAGGCCTACGCGCCCGGATTTGTTCTGCCCCTCGTGCTCAAGGATGTGCGCCTGGCGCTTGCGGAAGCGGAACAAGCGGGCGCGCCGATGCCGTCGGTGGGTGTGGTCCGGGACCGGTTGATCACGGGGATAGCGCGCGGTTACGGCGAACTCGACTGGACCGCGCTGGGGCTTATCGCCGCGGAGGAAGCGGGAATCTACGCCGCACCCTCAGACACTGCCGGTTGAGTTCGGACTTGTCCGCCGCTCGCACTCCTCAGGCAGCACGCACTTCAAAGAAGGAACAGGATCATGGCCGATCAAGCAGAAGCTCTGAAAATGAAAATGGAGCTCAACGACATTCCCGGCACGTCGCTTAAGGTATCCCCCGTCGCGATCGGCACTTGGGCGATCGGCGGATGGATGTGGGGTGGAACCGACGAAGCCGAATCCATCGCGACCATCCGGGCCGCATTCGAGCATGGCATCAACATTGTCGACACCGCTCCGGTCTATGGATTCGGCCGCTCCGAGGAGATCGTCGGCAGGGCGATCGCCGAAGGCCGGCTGCGCTCGGAGGTGCTTATTGCCACCAAGGCCGGACTGCAATGGGACGGGGAACGAGTGTCGCGCAATGCCAGCCGCGCCCGCATCCTGCGCGAGGTCGAGGATTCCCTGCGCAGGCTTCGAACCGATTACATCGACATCTATCAGGTGCACTGGCCCGATCCGTTGGTGACCATCGAAGAAACCGCAGAAGCAATGCTCACGCTATTGCAGCAGGGGAAAATCCGCGCCATAGGAGTGAGCAACTTTTCGGTTCTCCAGATGGAGCGGTTCCGCCGCGTCGCGCCGCTGCACGTGCTGCAGCCGCCGTACAATCTGTTCGAACGCGGAATCGAAACCGACCTGCTACCCTATTGCCGCAAAAACAAGATTGCGACGCTGGGATATGGCGCGCTATGCCGGGGCCTGCTGTCCGGACGAATGCGGGCCGACACGGTTTTCGATGGCGACGATCTGAGGCGCACCGACCCGAAATTCCGCGAGCCGCGGTTCGCACACTATGTAGCCGCCGTGGACAAGCTCGATCGCCTCGCGCGACGCTTCGGCAAGCGCGTCATTCACCTGGCGGTGCGTTGGATGCTCGACCAGGGCATTACCACGGCCCTATGGGGAGCGCGGCATCCCGATCAGTTGCAGCCTGTCGACGAGGTGACTGGCTGGACGCTCGATGCCTCCGCCAAGGCCGAGATCGATCGGATCCTGCGCGACACCATCACCGATCCGGTCGGCCCGGAGTTCATGGCCCCGCCGCCGCGCAGCGTCGCAGCGTGACGCAGCACCGGTTGCCCTGATAAAAAAGTATGGCCGACAACAGAGGAGCGGTTGCTGCCCAACGGGTCTCTTGATCCGCTTGTCGAGGCGCGGGCCGCATCACCGTTCCGGTTCGAGCTCACAAACTAACCGCGAATTTAATCGCGCTACCTTGCTCCGTCACTAGTTTCGGGTAGTTGTCCTCGGCCGCGAGAATTGCAATGGATATGACGGCGCTTCTCCTGTCGCGAATTCAATTCGCCTTTACCATCACCTTCCACATCATTTTTCCATCCTTCACGATCGGGTTGGCAGCCTGGCTCGCTGTTATCGAGGCCATGTCTCTTGCAACCGGCCGTGCAGCCTATCGCGTGATCTTCGAGTTCTGGCTGAAGATATTCGGCGTGGCATTCGGATTGGGCGTGGTATCCGGGATCGTGATGGCATTCCAGTTCGGCACCAACTGGAGCGTGCTGTCCAGAATGTCCGGGCCGATCCAGGGTCCGCTCCTGATGTATGAGACCTTTTGGGCCTTCATGCTCGAGGCCAGTTTCTTCGGCGTCCTGATCTTTGGCCGCAGCCGCGTGCCGCCATGGTTCTATCTATTTTCAACCGCGATGGTTGCGTTGGGGACCACGTTTTCGGCGTTCTTCATCATGGTCAACAACAGCTGGATGCAGGTGCCATCGGGCTACGTCATGGAAAACGGCGCCTTCGTTCCCAACGATTGGACCAAGATTCTCTTCAATTCAGTGGTGTGGTCGCGATTTCCCCACATGTTGTTGGCTGCCTACCTGACCGGTGCTTTCTGCGTTGCCGCAACCGGGGCGTGGTACGTGTTGCGGAAGGTCTACCACGCCGAGGCGCGCATCATGCTGCGCATGGGGCTTGGTCTCGCCGCCGTGCTGATGCCGATCCAGCTGCTGTTCGGGCATCTGAACGGCATCTATGTCAACACCTATCAGCCTTCGAAGATGGCTGCGATTGAGGGACGCTGGAACGATGAGAAACCGGGGTCCGAAGTGCTGTTCGCCTGGCCGGATGTGGCGAACCGGCGCAACCTGTTCGCGGTTACGCTGCCGCCGCCATTCGGCAGCCTGATCGATTCCGACAGTCTTACTGCGGCGGAAACCGGACTCAACAGCATCCCCCAGCAAAACTGGCCGCCGGTGGTCATCCCGTTCTTCGCATTCCGGATCATGGTGGGATGCGGCCTGGTGATGCTGGGGCTCGCCTGGGTCGGCAGCTATCTGAGTTACAAGCACCGCCTGGCGTACAATCGCCCGCTGCTTTGGCTGACTTTCTTCAGCTTTCCACTGCCCTTCATTGCCATCATCACCGGCTGGTTCACCGCTGAAGTTGGCCGTCAGCCCTGGGTGGTGTTTGGCGTGTTGCGAACCGCGGATGCCATGACGCCGTTCCTGACCACGCAGCAGGCGACGATCTCGCTTGTGATCTTCTGCTCGGTCTACGCCTTCATCTTCCTGTTTGGCACCTTTTACATCTACCGGCTGATCCGTATCGGTCCGCGGAAGCCGTTCGAAATACCCCATCTCGCGGTTCCGAACCGGCCGATGTCGTTGGCCGATGACGAGCCGATTACAGAACCGCATCATTTCGTCACCGGAGAATAACCATGGTCATGTTCTGGGTCTCACTGTTGGCGATCAGCATTTTGCTCTACGTGCTGCTGGACGGGGTCGATCTCGGCGTCGGCTTACTGTTCGGACTCACAACCAGCGAAGCCAGGCGTGGCACGATGCTGAGCGCGGTCGCGCCGATCTGGGACGGCAACGAGACCTGGCTGGTCGTCACCGCCGTTATTTTGTGGGGAGCCTTCCCGCTCGTCTACGCGAATTTACTGTCGGCCTTCTATCTCCCGCTCATCGTCATGCTGCTGGGCCTGATCTTGCGCGGCGTGGCGTTCGAGTTTCGCTACAAGACGCAACGGCTGCGCTGGGTCTGGGATCTGAGTTTTGCCGGCGGATCCCTGATCGCAACCTTCATTCAAGGGTTGACGGTCGGTGCCCTCGTGGAAGGACTGCAATTCACGAACGGCCAATATTCCGGCGGTGAGGCCGGCTGGCTGACGCCGTTTGCGATCCTTTGCGGCATCGGCCTGTGCCTTGGTTATGCGCTTCTCGGCGCCTGTTGGCTGGCGAAGAAATGCGAAGGCGAGGTTCGCGACGTCGCGCATCGGCAGATCCCGATACTCGCGGTCGGCGTACTGGCGTTCCTCGTGGTTGTCTTCGCTTACGCGCTGGCCGAAAATCTTCCGATCCTGCATCGTTGGATCGATCGGCCCTATCTGTTCGTATTCCCCGCGATCGGCGCGGTCGCCGCAACCGTGCTTGGGTTGAGCATCCTGCGTCACAACGATCATTGGCCGTTCTACATGGTCGTACTGATCTTCGTGTCGGCGTTCGGCACGCTGGCGCTGTCGTTCTGGCCCTACATGATCCCCTTCGTCATCACCATCGACGAAGCCGCCTCGCCGCATTCCAGTCTCGCGTTCATGTTCTGGGGTTGCGGCATCGTCGTCTACCCGCTGATGCTGCTTTACACGGTCATCAGCTACACCGTCTTCAGGGGCAAGGTCCGAACAACAGCCGGATACGGACACCACTAAATTTCAAACGAAATCGATGAGCGGCGCTGTGCCGGGGAATCGAGCCAGGCCACGAGCCTGTGAGCAATCCGGCCTACCCGAATGCGATGCGTCGCTTGAGCAGCGACCGACAGTCGCTGCGGCCGCAGCCGTCAGCGCAGGCTGATGCCGTTGGGCGGCGTGAGGGCCCGGCCACGGAGTTGTTGGCCGGAGTTCGTCTGGGCGGCAGCGGGCGCTGCTGTTCAGGTTCGCGATCCTGTCATGGGCTTGTGGCCACCTGATGCCACAAGCGGAGGGCCGCGTTCTACGAATTGGGCATCACGCCCGGGCCGTTGTCGGGCCATTTCGCAATGGTCGCCTCGTCCACGTTCAGATGCTGGGCAACCAGCGCCGGCGGCGTATGCGTCAGCCAGTTGGACAGAGAAACCTCTTCATAGCGCGGAGTCCTGAACACCCCAATAAACTGCAGGTCGGTATCGCCGACATTCTCGACGTAATGCCCCAGGTTCTTGTTGACGTAGCCAATGTCTCCGGCATTGAAGTCCATCGTCATCGCATTCGGGCCGGTATTGAATACCGTCATGCGTCCCTTGCCCTTGATGTAATACTGCCACTCGTCGGCGTTCGGATGCCAGTGCATCTCGCGAACCCCGCCGGGACGAACCGTTACCAGCGCGGCCGCAACCGTCGTTGAAACGGTGAAGTTGCGGCTGTCGGCAACCCGCACCTCACCGCCTTTGGTTTCCTTCGTCGGAGCTGTCGCGCCAAGCCGATAGATGAAAGGATGAGGTGAAACGCCGCCGGTCTTGCTGACCACAGCGCGGTCAGCCGCCAGATCGCCAGGCAGCTTTCCCTGGAAGATCCAGAGATTTTGCAGCGGGATCTTGGCGAACGTCTCGGCCGGCACGCCGAAATTCTTGGCAAGCGCCTCGGGCGGCGTATGGGCAAACCAGTCCGATATCAGCAGCGTATTGAATTCGTTGGCGTGGCCGTCGTCGAAGCAGATCACGAATTCACAGCCGTCCGGGCCGAGCCCCTGCAGCGAATGCGGTGCGCCGGCAGGGAAATACCAGAGATCGCCGGCTTGCACATCGGCGACATACGGCCGTCCTTCCACGTCGAGACACGTCACGCGGCAACTACCGTAAGTCATGATCGCCCACTCTGCGGCCTGATGCCAGTGCAGTTCCCGGATGCCGCCGGCGGTCAGCCGCATGTTGACGCCGGATATCTCCTTCGAAATCGCAAAGTCTTCTACCGTCACCTGGCGCGCCCAGCCGCCGTTCTGGACGCGCTTTGGCGCGTTGTTGAATGTGGCCCAGTCCATCGGCATGCCGCCGACGTCGGTTGCCGGTGGAAATTGAGCCGACGGGAATTGCTCGCCGAGAGCCGGATTCTGCGGGCCCGGATCGACAAGATTGCCGGGCCCCTTGGCGTTGACGGCGCCCTGCGGCGGCAGGTCCGGATTGCCGAAGGAGGCGGCTCGTGCTGCGGTCGCAGTCATGACAGCGCCCGCGGCGGACACCGTCAGCATATCCCTTCTCGAAAACATGATCGTCACTCCTCGACAAATCAAACTGTTGCTACAGGAAAATAGGTTCGCGATCGTCGTGAACCATTAAATTAACGTTCAGAATGTCTCACGGATCGAGCGGGAGTATGAAATCTCGGCAAGCAGTTGGCTCGCCTGCGAGATGGCCTGTGCCTTCTATTCAGTTGCTGGTGCAGTCGTTTTCCCGGCCGGGCGGCTTTTGCTTCGAAGCCTGCCGGGTACCAGGTGCCCGGCCGGCGAAGCGGTGTGCGGCAGATGCGACCAAAGCCGGAGGCCGGCATGTGGCTTTCACCGAGACGCGCAAGGTGCGCCCGATCAGCTCGGCATGACTTCAGGCTTGTCCTTGGGGAATTTTGCGATGGTGGCCTCGCTCACATTCAGGTGCTGTGCAACCATCGCCGGCGGCGTGCGGGAAATCCAGTCGGACAGCGAGACATCAGCGAAGTAGGGAGCTCTGAACACTTCGAGGAACTGCAAGTCGGTGTCGCCGGTGTTCTTGATGTAGTGCCCGAGGTTCTTCTTGACATAACCGATGTCGCCGGCGTTGAAGTCCATCGTGACGGCGTTCGGACCGGTATTGAAGACCGTCATTTGCCCCTTGCCCTTGATCCAGTACTGCCATTCATCGGCGTTCGGGTGCCAGTGCATCTCGCGCAGGCCGCCGGGATGCACGGTTACCAGCGCGGCGGCGATCGTGGTGGAAACGGTGAAGTTGCGGCTGTCGGCGATCCGCACCGAACCGCCCTTGGTCTCGCGCGCCGGGGCTCCCGATCCGAGCGAGAAGGTGAACGGGTGCGGCGGCGCGCCCTTTCCGCTCACTGCCTCGCGGTCCGCGGCCAGATCGCCGGGCAACTGGCCCTGGAAGATGTAGAGATCGCGCAGCGGAATATCCTGGAACGTCTCGGCCGGGACACCGAAATTGTCGGCGAGGATATCCGGCGGCGTATGGGTAAACCATTCCGACACCAACAGGGTGGTGAACTCGGAGGCCTTGCCTTCATCGAAACATATGAGAAACTCGCAGCCGTCCGGGCCGAGCCCCTGCAGCGAATGCGGCAGGCCGGCGGGGAAATACCAGAGGTCGCCTTCTTTCACATCGGCGATATAAGGCCGGCCCAGTTCATCGAGAACGGTGATCCGGCAGGTGCCGTAGGTCATGTAGGCCCATTCTGCAAACTGGTGCCAGTGCATCTCCCGGATGCCGCCCGACGTCAGCCGCATGTTGACACCGGAGATGGTGTCCGCAACTGCGAAGGAGTCTTGTGTTACCTGACGCGCCCAGCCGCCATTTTGAATGCGGCGTGGCGCGTTGTTGAATGAGGCCCAGCTCAGCGGCATGCTGCCGACGTCGGTCGCCGGCGGGGAAAATGCCCCCGGAAATTGGTCCCTGATGGCCGGATTCTGCGGGCCGGGATCGGTGATGCTCCTCGGATTTTTGGCGTTGATCGCACCTTGGGGCGGATCGTTCGGATTGCCGAAAGTGATATCGCTCTTCACCGGAGTGGCATTCGCCGTGGTCATTGTCGCTGCCGTCACCGCACCGCCTACGGCTGTCGCCGCCAACATGTCGCGCCTCGAGAACATCGTTTATTACTCCTTGCGCTGAATAATCAGAGAGATAGTCGCTTGCTCTTGGTGTCCTATTGAATCGAGGTTTGGAACGGCCCGGTCATTCGGCAGCCTCCGGCCGAGCGTGGGCGGGAGCCGCTGCATTCTTTTTTTCTCCTCCGAAGAGCCGGGTCTGCAGCCGGTCGAGATAGATGTAGACAACCGGCGTCGTATAGAGCGTGAGGATCTGCGACAGGGCGAGGCCGCCGACGATGGCGTAACCCAGCGGCTGGCGAATCTCCGAGCCGACGCCCGTACCCACCATCATCGGCACGCCACCGAGCAGCGCCGCCATCGTGGTCATTAGAATAGGCCGGAAGCGCAGGATGCAGGCCTGGTAGATCGACTCTTCGGCTGTCAAGCCTTGGCTGTGTTCGACCTGCTGGGCAAAGTCGACCAGCATGATGCCGTTCTTCTTGACGATGCCGATCAGCAGGATGAGGCCGACGATCGCGATCACGCTGAGGTCGACATGTACCGCCATCAATAGCAACAGCGCGCCGATGCCGGCCGAGGGCAGCGTCGAGATGATGGTGATCGGATGGATCAGGCTCTCGTACAGCACGCCAAGGATAAGGTAGATGACGAACAGCGACGCGACGATGAGGATCGGCGTGCTCTTCAGCGATGCTCCGAATGCCTGGGCGTTGCCCTGGAAGCTCGTCTGCAAAGAGAGCGGCGCGTTCAGCTCTTTCTCGACCTGCTGAATGCCGCTTACCGCCTGGCCGATGGCCGTGCCCGGCGCGAGATTGAACGAGATCGTCACCGACGGGAACTGGCCCGTGTGGTTGACCACGAGCGGCGCGGCCTTCACCACCGAGTCGACCAGCGTGGATAACGGCACCTGCTGCCCGCTCGATGATTTGACGTAGATGCCGTTGAGCGCTTCGGGCCCGTATTGGAACTTGGGGTTGACCTCGAGAATGACATGGTACTGCTGCAGGGTGGTATAGATGGTCGAGACGATACGCTGGCCGAAGGCGTCGTCGAGCGTGTTGTCGATCGTGTAGGGCAGGATGCCGTAGCTGGAGGCGACTTCGCGCTTGATGGTGATGTCGAGCAGCGGCCCGGCATTGAGCTGGTCGGTGGTGACGTCGGCGATGCCGGGGAGCGCCTTGATCTTGTCAAGGAACAGCGTCGACCAGTGATCGAGTTCGCCGGGATCGGCGTCGTTCAAGGTGTATTGAAACTGGGTCTTGTTCAGCCGCGCACCGATGGTGATGTCCTGCGCTGGCTGCATATAGAGCGTGATGCCCTGGATCTTGCCAAGGCTGGTCTGCAGCCGCGCGATCACCTTGTCGATTTTGTCACGCTGGTTTGCGGGCTTCAACTGGATGTAGACGCGGCCGTCGTTGAGCGTGTAGACGCCGCCGCCGGCACCCACCGCGGCTCCGACCGTGTCGACGGCTGGATCCCGCATGATGGCATCCTGCATGGCCTGTTGGCGTTCCAGCATGGCCTGGAAGGAAATATCCTGCGCCGCCTCGGATTGGCCGATGATCAATCCGGTGTCCTGCTGAGGAAAGAAGCCTTTGGGAATGATGACGTACAGATACCCGGTCAGCGCGATGGTGCCGAACATCACCATCAGCGTGATGAATTGATGCCGCAGCACGATCTTGAGGCCGGCCTCATAGACGTGGAGCAGGCCATCGAAGCCGCGCTCGGACATCCGGTAGAGCCACCCGTGCTCCTTGCTCTCCGGCTTGAGCAGGTAGGCGCACATCATCGGCGTCAGCGTCCGCGAGATCACCAATGAGAGTACGAGCGCCACGCTCACCGTCATCGCGAACTCGCGAAACAGCAATCCGACATAGCCACTCATCAGGAACAGCGGAATGAACACGGCAATCAGCGAGAACGTGATCGCCATGACGGTGAAGCCGATCTCGCCGGATCCCTTCATCGCCGCATCGTACGGCGACATGCCATCTTCTATATGGCGTGTAATGTTCTCGATCTCGACGACCGCGTCGTCCACCACAAAGCCGACCGCGATCGACAGCGCCATCAGCGAGAGGTTGTCGAGGCTATACCCCATTTCGTAGAGCACCGCGAAGGTGCCGACCAGCGCCAGCGGAACGGTGACGGCCGGGATTACGGTCGCCCAGAAATTACGCAGGAATATGAAGATCACCATCACCACCAGCGCGACCGTCAGCATCAACGTGAACTGAACGTCGCTGAGCGAAGCGCGGATAGTCTGGGTACGATCGGAAATGACATCTATCTTGACGGCGGCCGGAATCGAGGCCTGGAGCACAGGCAGCATCGCCTTGACCCGACCCACGGTCTCGACGACATTGGCGCCGGGCTGGCGCTGGATCGCCAGAATGATTGCCCGCTTCTGGTTAAACCAGGCGGAAATCAGCTCGTTCTCTCCCGCGCTGATGGCGTGGCCAATATCGCGTATACGGACCGGCGACCCGTTGCGATAGGCGATCACCAGGTCGTCGTATTTGTCGGGCTTGAACAGCTGATCGTTGGTGTTGAGCGTGTAGGTCTGGCGCGGGCTGTTGAGCGTGCCTTTCGCCAGGTCGACATTCGCCTGGCCGAGCGCCGTCCGCACGTCCTCGAGGTTAATGCCGCGGGCTGCCAGAGCCTGCGGGTCGAGCTGCACGCGAACGGCGGGCTTCTGCTGACCGCCGATACCCACGAGACCGACGCCGGATATCTGCGATATCTTTTGCAGCAGGATGTTTTCCGCATAGGCGTCGACGGTGGTCAGCGGCAGGCTGTCCGACGTCACCGCCAGCACCAGGATCGGCGTATCCGCCGGGTTGACCTTCCGGATCATGGGCGGATACGGCATGTTCGGCGGCAATTGCGCCTGCGCCGCATTGATCGCCGACAGCGTGTCGCTGACCGCGCCGTCGATGGCGCGGCTCAAATCGAATTGCAGAGTGATCTGGGTGTAGCCGAGCGCGCTCGCCGAGGTCATCTGGGTGAGGCCCGGAATTTCGCCGAACTGCAGCTCCAGCGGCGTCGCCACCGAGGACGCCATGGTCTGCGGATCGGCGCCCGGCAACTGCGCCGTGACCTGCAGTGTCGGATAGTTGAC
>Ga0209736_1000055_pt1 | contig 38946 bp, 37 predicted proteins | sample BlaSpr_A8_Ref_M3_FD_187992 | JGI IMG/M metagenome (GOLD analysis project Ga0209736, IMG submission 187992) | Forest soil microbial communities from Thunder Bay, Ontario, Canada - Black Spruce, Ontario site 2_A8_Ref_M3 (SPAdes) (version 2) | ecosystem: Environmental > Terrestrial > Soil > Boreal...
TCCATGGCATGCATTTGTTCTACACGCATAGCCCAAAATTCCAGCAGTGTCAGCGATGCTCCCGGTCTGATTTGTCAGGGATGCCCCCGGTCCGTACCCCGCCTCGATGCCTCCCCTCCCCTTTACTCTCTTGCGTTCTTTGCACACCAAAACGAAGATTATCTCTCTCCTTTTCAAATGGTTGCGCACTCTTTTGCGAAAACACCGGGGTGCCACCCGGAGCGCTCTTTCTTCTCGCCACTCGGCACTCCGCCACTATCTTCTTTAGAATCCGCACTTACAGACGATCTCCGCGTTTTAGCCGATATCGCCCGAAATCGTCCGCCAGCAAGTCCTTTAGAATCCGCACTTACAGGATTGGCGCCTATAACCCCTTTAGAATCCGCACTTACGAAAAAACCGGGGGGAGGGGGTTCTTATGTTAACCACCACCAGTAGCACGAGCACCACTAGCACGGGCTTTAGCCTGTGTTCCCGCGACTACCGCCACAATCGCCACCGCCTTCGCCACCGGGGCGAGGCCGCGCCGTTCGTTACCTCCTTACCTTCCTACGTCATTACTTCTTCTCCTCCCATCAGTTCTTTCAATCCACTCCAGCACTTTTTCGATTTGACGCTCCTTCGACCGCCGCGATACGCTTACTCGCTCATGTGCAACCACGGTACGCTTCTGGCTTCGTCCCCCAGGCATCTTTCATCTCTCGAGGAGATTCATGCCCACCGAATTGCGTAATTTTCTCGCTCTCTCTTATGAGGAGCTCGAGCAACTGAACCTACAAGCCAAGCAACAGCGCCACAAGCGCGTCCCGCCCCACAAAATTCAGGAAGACCGCCTCAAGTACCTCACCGACGAAAAGCGCATCAAGGCCGTCACCGTCCTCTTCACCGACCTTGAAGGCCGCCTCCACATGCTCGACTACGACAAGAAATTCCTCATCAAGAGCTGGGACAACCTCACCTTCGACGGCTCCTCCATCCGCGGCTTCACCGCGCAGCGCGAAAGCGATCTCCGGCTGGCCATCGATTGGTCCTCCTTCTACTGGGCACCCGCCGATGTCTTCGGCTCCGGCAAAGTCCTCGTTTTCGGCCACGTCATCGACAAGGACGGCACGCCTTACGCCGCCGACATTCGCGGCGTCCTGAAGGGTTTCGCCGACACCCTGCACGAAAAGAAGGGCTACACCCTTAACGCCGCCAACGAAATCGAAGGGTTCCTCTTCAAAGGAGCCGATGCCGAGCGCCGTTATCACGAAACTGGCAAATTCGAGTACGTCAACACCGGCGGCTACTACCACTCCCTCCCCGGCGATCCCCTGCGCACGTTCATCGACACCACCGCCGAAGTGCAGCGCTCCATGGGCTTCCAGAATGAAAAAGATCATCCCGAAGTCGCGCCTTCGCAATTCGAGATTAATTATGGTTACGGCGAAGTCGTCGCCGCCGCCGACCAGATTCAGCTCTACAAACTGATCTGCCGCCAGGTCGCCACGCACATGGGCTTTACCGCGTGCTTCCTCCCCAAACCCGTAGTCGGGGTCAACGGCAACGGCATGCACACCAACGTTTCGGTCAGCAAAGAAGGCAAAAATCTTTTCTGGGATCCCAAAGGCGAAGAAAAGCTCAGCAAAATGGGCTGGGAATTTGTCGACCGCATTCTCACGCACGGCAACGACATTTGCCTGCTCTTGAACGCTAGCGTGAATGCCTATCGCCGCCTCGATCCCCATTTCGAGGCCCCCAACCAGCTCAAGGCTTCGGCCGTCGATCGCGGCTCCATGATTCGCATCCCCATCGGCAACGAGAAGAGCATGCGCGTCGAAGTCCGCTCCGTAGCTCCCGACGCGAATCCCTACCTCGTGATGTACTCGATCTTCAAGTCCGGCCTCGACGGCGAAACCGCGAAGGTGAAAAATCTGCGCTCCGCAGAACGCTATCTGCCCGACAACATCTACACGGCCATCGAGAATTTTGAAAAAGCCGACTGGACCACCAAAATCTTCGGCGCCGACGTCAAAGGCCGCTACGCCGACCTGAAACGCGCCTCCGCCGACCGCTGCGCCCGAGCCCTCGGCACCTTCGTAAAAGCCCCTGAAGTCCAGTACCACCACGAGGTCTACAACCAGTTCCTCTGGAACATGTTCTAGAAGCCCGTGGCGGCGTGAATTTGTAGTGGCCGACCTTTAGGTCGGTCAGCATTTCCGAAGCAATGGTAGTGGCGCTGCATGCTGCGCCAGCGTAAGCAGGGAGCAACAACAGAACGAAGAGCTAGCCGGCTGCAACTAATCGCCGGAAATGCGAATGGCTATTTCGCGTAGGGACGAGAGGCAGTCACGCCTTTGCCTTCGGTAACGATGACCGTCTGTCCAGCACCGACGTTCGCCAGCTTCTCAACGAGCCCGCTGGGCCAGCGAATCTCGACAACGTCAGCCGAGTCCCGCTGCGCAAGGCCAAACGTGAGCACTAGTTCGCTGGCGGAAAGATAGCTCGACCCGCTCCGCAGCATCTGCGTTTGCGTCTCGCCGTCAGAGGTCACTCTCACGGTAGTGCCGATGCCATCGCGATTCGATTTCGTGCCGACCAGCTTGATGCGCAAGCTGCGATTCGCCGCGCCAGCCGCAGCCCCAGTCGATAATTCGTTGCGGAACAGGACGGCAGCGCCGCCATTGGTGGCGATGAGCAGATCGAGCCGCCCGTCATTATTGATGTCCGCGTAGGCTGCGCCGCGCGCCACGCGCGGCGCGGAGAAGGCCGTTCCCACGGATTTTGTGACTTCGGCAAATTTGCTTTTGCCGAGATTGCGAAATAAATGTGGCGGCATCGCGTATTTCACGTTGGTTTGCACGCGCTGAATGTCGGCATCGATATGGCCGTTCGCGACGAGAACATCGGGCCAGCCATCGAGGTCGTAATCGAAAAAGAAGCAGCCAAATCCCAGCGTGAGCAGAGAAGCGCGGCCGATATCGGAGCGCGGCGCTTCGTCCACGAAAAGGCCTTTGCCTTCGTTGTGGTAGAGGGAAAGCATTTGATTCGCGAAATTGGTGATCAGCAGACTCGGCTTGCCGGAATGATCGTAGTCGGCGGCGTCCACGCCCATGCCCGCGCGGGCGACGCCGTCTTCGCTGAAGGCGATGCCGGCGACCACACCTTTTTCGGTGAAGGTGCCGTTGCCGTTGTTGCGATAGAGTTTGTTGGGCTGCGTGTCATTCGAAAAGAGCAGATCGGGCCAGCCATCGTTGTCGTAGTCGAGCACGGCGACGCCTAATGTTTTCGAAGTGGCATCGCCTAGGCCGGCTTTTTGCGTGGCGTCTTCGAAGGTGCCGTCGCCGCGATTGTGCCAGAGGCGCACGGACGTGCCTTTGTAAGATTCGGGCGTGCAATAGGATTTGCTTTTGCCGTCGAGCGTGCAATACAGATCGGTTTCCGGCGACCATTGCACGTAATTGGCGACCACCAGATCGAGATGGCCGTCTTTGTCGTAATCGACCCACGCGGCGCTGGTGCTGAATTCTTTAGGACCGAGCAATCCGGCTTTTGGCGTTACATCGGTGAAAGTGCCGTTGCCGTTGTTGTGGAACAAATGATTTTGGCCGTATGCGGTTATGAATAGATCGTCGTAGCCATCGTTGTCGTAATCGCCGACAGCCACGCCCATGCCGTACATTTCGATATCGAGTCCGGCTTTGTGGGTTACATCGGCAAAAGTGCCGTCGTGATTGTTGTGATAGAGCTTGGGCGTGGTGTGCTTTTGCAGGTGGCCGGGCCAATCCATGCCGTTGACGAGGAAAATATCCGGCCAGCCGTCATTGTCGTAGTCGATGAAAGCCACGCCCGGACCCATGGTTTCCGGCAGATATTTTTTGCCGAACGCTCCGGTGTTGTGCGTGAAATGAATGCCGGCTTGCTGCGTGACGTCACGAAACTCGACGGCAGGAGCGTCCGGCGCGGCGGGAGCCGCAACGGTGGACAGTTGTCTCGCAAAGATCAGCGCGCAGACGAACGTGATAACCGCGAGAGTCAAGCGTTTCATGCATTCCTCGCAATCGGTTCGCGTCCCACGCCCAAAGCATCGGCGACTTTATTGATGTAGTTGAACCAGGACGCGATCAAAGTAATCTGTAGAATACCTCGGTCATCGAAGCCGACGGCGCGCAAGGCGTCGTGATCGGCCGGCGAGCAGCGTGTGGCGTCTTTCGTGAGCTTCACGACGTAATCGAGCATGACGCGATCCTGTTCGCTGATGGGCGCGGTGCGATAGTCCTTGCGCAGCGCTTCCACCATGGCCTCATCCAGCGTGACGCGACGCAGAAACTCTGCGTGGGATTCGATTCAATAGTGGCACCGGTTGGTGACCGAAACGAGGGTGGCGATCATTTCGTGCTGTTGGCGCTGCAGAGGCAGTTCCGGCGAGAGCATCGCGCCGTAGGCGGAAAAAGAATGGTATAGCGCGTCCGGAATCAGAGAGTGCGACGCGGTGATGCTGTTTGCCTCGCCGTTGTCCACTGCTGCCGCCGGGGTGCGATATTCCTGCGGATAGAGGCTACGCTGTGCTTCCATGGCGCGTTTGACGTGCTCGTCTTGATCCATACGCAAGGTTTTGATCCAGGTCATGTAACAGGCTCCTCTTGCGCGGATGAGATTAGCGTGGCGATCTGGCAACGACATTTTTGGCCTGGGCGTTTGGGCCGCAGCAGTGCTGCGCCACTACGAGGGCGCGCCGATGCGCGCCGAGCCGCCGAGAACGGATATGAGTTAGTTTGGTGCACGGGTTTGGATTCCTTCGCTTGGGTTTTGGCGGCGAGCGTTTTGTTTAGACGGAATGTTGGATGAACGGCTCGGTTGCGAGTGCGGAGAAAGTGCAACGGTTACGTGTTCGTGGATGGTTTGACGCTCGTTGTTGTCTTCAGGATGGGCTTGCCGGTACGGTCCGGTGATGGCTTGTGCGGATTCGTCGGCTTTGAAACGCAAGTAGCGGGCTTTGTGCTGCTCCGCTTTTACGTCGTCGCCCAGGCCGTTGTAGCAAAGCATCAAGTTATAGTGGGCCTGCAAATCTTCGGGATCGATGGCCAGAGCTTGCTCGAATTCTTCCACGGCTTCGGCGTAGCGTTTTTGCAGAAAAAGGATGCGGCCGAGCTCGTTGCGAACGACGCGATCGCGCGGGAATTGTCTGAGTACGGTTCGCAAGTGGGCGGCGGCGCCGTCGTAGTCGCCTTCTTCTTTTAGTACGCGCGCATAGAAAAAATTAGTCCTGCCAAGCTGCGGATCGATGGCCAGCGACTTCTCAAGGACCTTATGCGCGCCCGCGGTGTCGCCTTCCTGGACCAGGACGCGGCCGACGTTGGTCCAGCCATCGGGGTTGTTCGGGTCCGCTTCGGTGATCTTGGTAAACGCGGCGGCAGCGGCGCGCAGATCGCCCTGCAGGAAGAGGCCGATGCCGTAATCGTTCCAGCGCGTCCAATCTTCTTTTGTGCTGATCGTTTTTGGCGCGGGGGCCGACGCGTTACGCCGCAGAACGCGCAGCGTCTTGGTGTCCTCAGCGACAACCGTAGTCGGCAGATCGGGAATGGTCTTGAGATTACCGGAAACATGCGACGTGTCGCTGTCGAACGTAAATTTGCGATCGTCGTAGCCGGGAGTGTGGTCCGGTGTCGAGCCATTTGGCAGATTGCCTACGTCTTCTTCAATGCCCGCGTATGAGAAATGTGTATTGAACCAGGTGAATTTGCGGTAGTTGAGCCTGGCGTGGAGGGTAATCTCGTCGCCTGCGCTTTCGGGGACATGCAAACGATAGTGAACGGTGTCGGCCGCGCCTGGCGGAATGAGACGCACGTAAACCACGGAGCGTGTAGCCCAGGCGTTTCTCTTGTTGATCATATTTCCGTGGGCGTCGATCTGCAGTGAACGATAAAAGTGCGCTCCTGGCTCGACCGGTCCCTTGCCGTCGTCGTCGACTTTGCCGCTCCAGAAAATCTGCTGGCCCTTCTCGTCGGTGGCTTGTAACTCGAGCCAGACATCGAAGGCGTCGACCGTGCCTCCGGGGAAGAAATGGCCGACTTTGCGTGTGCGCACGACAACGTCGACGCGCACATCATCGCCGCGCCGCACTGCGGCGTTAGTGCGATCAAGCGGGGCGGTAATGGCGCGCTCTTCTCCCGCCGGGCCTTTCGGCGCGGTGACATCAGCCTCGTCGCCGACGGCGAAGGTCGTGGCAATTTCCGCTTTGCCGATTTCGTTCCGCGCGGACGCTTGGATTTCTTTTCCGGCTGGAGAAATGGCAAAAATATCCACGGTGAGTTGCTTGTCCTGCAAAAACTTTTGAGCAAATTCGAGCTGCGCCTGATCCTGATTCGCCATCGGCACCGCCGTATTCGCGCCGGGAAAGCGATGCGAGTGCACCAGGCCATTGACGTTGCCGGCATCGGCGCTGGGCACCTGGGGCATGTGGCAATCGGCGCAATTCATGGGCGCTTTCGGATAGTAGAAGGCGCGGGCGCCTTGTCCGGAGACGCCGCTGGCTTGCCAGTTGTCGTATTCGTTGAAGCCGCGAATCCAGCGGTAGCGATTCACTGGCACGTCGAGATGCACTTTGTGGCAAGAAGAGCAGAACTCGGCGGTGTCGGCGCGCATGAAAGGTTTCAAGAAGGCGCGACGATGCGGCTCGGGATTGAGGCGAACCATGAAATCGTGCAGCGAGCGCACCACTGGATTCTCGCTGGCGGCGAGTTCATGCAGCTTGGGATACTCGAGAAAAAAATCGCCCTGGCCCATGGTGCTTTTCACTTGCACGATGCTGTGGCACATCAAGCAGCCGAGTCCGGCGCGGGACTCTGGGCGGTCGACGATTTGTTTGATGGGCGTGTCGAACAGGCCGCTGTAGAGCAGTGCTGGGTCGTGGCAGCCGGCGCACCATTTGGAGGAGCGGACACCGGCGACCTCCTGCATGTACTCGATGCTTTTGCGGTACCACTGATTGTTGAAGGAAGAGAAGTGGTGCATGGAACTGTTCCACTGCGCATAGATGTCGGCGTGGCAGCGTTGGCAAGCGTCGGATTTCATGAAATATTGCGAAGGAATGTTGCCGCCGTGTTTGGTTTGCGCGGAGCTGGGAAAGAATTTGCCTTGCAGGCCGTCGCCTTCACTGTCCATGTTATCGGGCGGCATGGCAGGATTGTGGATGCGATTCGCGCGCTCCCACGCGATGGCGCGTGTCCACCAGACGCCCCAAGACACGGCCGCTGTCAGCGCGAGCAATCCCAGAAACGCGAAAGCTCGTTGCGATGCGGTGCGGCCGAGCCAGCCGCGCGCCGCCAGCCACGACGCTGCCACGAAAAGCGTGCCAACGAAGCACATCGCAATGTGCGCGTACAGCCAAGACTTCAAGCGGTTGGGCGTGCCAATGCGAATCAGAATCAGGCCGAGAATTCCGCCAACACCAAGAAACAGCCAGCCAAGGCGAGCGAGCAAGGGCACGCTGGCGAGGCGCGTGAACACGAACCACGCGAGGAGCAAAGTGAAAGCAACTCCTGCGACCACGTGGAAGAGGACGAACGATTCGTAGAAAAGGGTTGGGGCAGGGAATCCGTACAAATACACCGCAGTGAGCGCGAGAAACACCAGTGCGCGGCCAAGCCAAAGGTTTAGTCGGTTGCTCATAGCGAGGACCTGCATATCCTATAAGAAAGAGCGGCCGGATGGTTTGTCGTCCGGCCGCGATTCTTGATTGGGGGTGCTTCCAGAGTCGGCCAAGAGGCGGATAGGAAGCGTTCGGTCCTGTTGGAGCCAGTTTATAGAGAGGGCGCGATGGGGGTGCAATAGTGCAAAAGAATTAGGGGGAGCCAACGAGGTTAGACCGAGTGCATTGGCGCCGGGCGGGCCCTTCGAGGCTCAGGGTAAACAAGCCCCGCCCCTGCAACGGCGCGCCATTTCAGCCTTCGGGGAGTATGCCTTTGGATTCGGTGCAGATGTAGGTTTGGCCGGCGGCGATTTCCTTGAAGTCTTCGGTGCGGCCGGAGGGCCAGGCGATCAATACGCGTTCGACTTTGTCGCGTTTGCCAAGGCCGAAGGTTACGGGCAGCTCGGATTGTGAGAGGTAGCTGCCGCCGCTGTGCACGGCGCGGGACTGCGTTTGCCCTCCGGAAAAAATGCGTACAGTGGCGCCGATGGCGTCGCGATTGGATTTGGTGCCTACAAGGGCGAAGCGGATGCTGTGATTGCCGGCGAGTTGATCGTTGCGAAAAAGGTAAGCGGGGCCATTGTTCGTGGTCATCAGCAGGTCGAGATCGCCGTCGCGGTCAAAATCCCCGATGGCGAGGCCCCGGCCGATTTTTGGCGTTGCGAATCCGCCGCCTGCTTCGCCGGCCGCGTCGCGAAATTTTCCGGCGCCGAGATTCATAAAAAGATGCGGTGGCTGCGCGTAGCCAACGTTTCCGCGAATGTTGCGGACGGTGTCATCGATGTGTCCGTTGGCCACGGCGAGATCGAGCATGCCATCGAGGTCGATATCGAAAAACGCGCAACCAAAGCCGAGCGTGCTGCGCGAAGGGCCGCCGACGCCCGCGGAGATGGCAATGTCATCGTAGGATGCGCCGTTCGCAGCGCGGTAGAGGCCGATCATTTCATTGTCAAAATTGGTGATGGCCACGCCGGGCTTGCCGGAATTCTCGAAGTCGCCGACCGCGATGCCCATGCCCGCGCGGGCTTTGCCTTCGGTGCTGAAAGCGAAGCCGGTCTCGACGCCGACTTCCTTGAATTGTCCGTTGTGCAGATTCTTGTAAAGCTTGTTCGGCTGCGTGTCGTTGGCGACGAGCAGATCGGGCCAGCCATCCTGGTCGAAGTCGAAAACGGCAACGCCGAGCGATTTCGAGCTGCTATCGAAGATGCCGCTGGTCGGCGTTACGTCCTCGAAAGTGCCATCGCCACGATTGTGAAAGAGCCAGCAGGTATCGCCGCGATACGCTTCGGGAGTGCAATAGGATTTGTGGGCGCCATCGAGCGAACAGAAGACATCGTGTTCGGGCGACCAGCGCACGTAGTTACACACGAAGAGATCGAGGAGGCCGTCGCGGTCGTAATCAAACCACAGGGCCGAGGTGCTGAAGCCTTGATGCTTTTGCAGGCCGGACTTGGCGGTGACATCGATGAAGGAGCCTTTACAGTTGTTGCGGAACAGGAGACTCTGACCGACACAGGAGATGAAGAGATCGGGGAAGCCGTCGTTGTTGAAATCGCCGATAGCTACGCCCATTCCGTAGAGTTCGATATCGAGGCCGGCGGATTTGGTTACGTCGGTGAAGGTGCCGTTGCGATTGTTGCGAAAGAGGCGGAGCGTGGAGCGCTGGCGTTTGTGGCCGGGCCAGTCCATGCCGTTGATGAGCAAGATGTCTTGCCAGCCGTCGCGGTCGTAGTCGAGAAAAGCGCAGCCGGAGCCGAGGGTTTCCGGAAGCAGTTTGCCGCCATAAGCGCCGCTGTTGTGGCGGAAGTCGATTTTCGCGGCGGCGGTGACGTCGGTGAGGCGGAAACCGAGCGGAGCGTTTGGCGCAGCAAAAGGTTTGCGGGAGAAAAAGCTGGACGCGAATGGGAAGGCCGCGGCGCCTTCGAGAAAAGTGCGGCGGTTCATGGCAGGGTTACCAGGCCGTTGCGGATGGCGTAGACGACCAGCTCGGCGGTTTTGTGAATGCCCAGAGCGTCCATGATATTGGCGCGATGGACCGCGACGGTGTTGGCGCTGAGACTCAGGTCCGCGGCGATTTCCTTGTTCGATTGTCCCGCTACGATGTGCTGAAGGATTTCGAGTTCGCGGGGAGTGAGCGCGGCGACGCGTTCGCCTTTCAGTGCGGCGGGCTTGGCGAGCTGCGGATCGAGCACCTGCTTGCCTGCGGCAATGGTTCTGACGGCGTGGACGAGATCGAGATTGTCGGCGTTTTTGAGAATGTAGCCGCGGGCGCCGGCTTCGAGAGCCTGGCGAACGAGGGTGTCTTCTGCGTGCATGCTGAGCATGAGGATCTGCGTTTCCGGAAGTTTCTCGTGAATCTGGCGCGCGGCGGCGATGCCGGATTGTTCGGGGAGCGCGCAGTCCATCACCATGACGGCGGGCCGGAGCTGGAGCGCGAGGCGCACAGCTTCTTTGCCGTCACCGGCTTCGCCGACAACGGAAATCTCGCTGTCGTCTTCGAGCATGCGGCGGAATCCGCGGCGGACGAGCGCGTGATCGTCTACTAGCAGCACGGTGATCCTACGCGGCGGCATGAGCTTCCACTTTTTCCCGATGGACATGGAGACGGATGAGCGTGCCGCCGGCAGCGGGCCGCGAAATGGCCAGAACGGCGCCGAGAATTTCGGCGCGCTCGCGCATGGCGACGAGACCGATGCCGCGCTGCCCTTTTTCAGGATGAAGGCCCTTACCGTGATCTTCCACTTCGAGTTCGAGCGAGCAGGGCAGGAATTCTAGGCGTAGCCACGCTTCGCGCGCGCCGGAGTGGCGGCTGATATTGTTCAGCGCTTCCTGCACGATGCGATAAATGTGCACGCCGGCGCCGGTTTCGACGGGAAAAGAGGCGCCGGACTTTTGGTAATGAATGTCGATGCCGCTCTGGCGTTCCACGGTGGGAATATACCAGTCGAGCGTGCTTTCGAGGCCGGCTTCTTCGAGCAGAACGGGATGTAGAGCTTGCGAGAGGCTGCGAATATTGTTGAGCGTGGACTGCGCGATATCGCGGACTTCCTGCAAGTCCGCGCGGAGCGGCGAGCCATCGGGGATTTGATTGTTGGCGCGGGCGAGCATGGAGCCCATGGCGGTGAGGATCTGGCCGAATTCGTCGTGCAGGTCGCGGGAAATGTGACGGAGCGTGGATTCCTGGGTGGCGATGAGTTGTTGCGCGAGTTCGCTGCGTTGTGCGGAGAGTTCTTCCATGCGCGCAAAAATCAGGCGATTGGTGCGGATTAGGTAAAGGCTGGTGAAGACGATCGCGATCAGCGTGGCGGCAAGAAAAAGAAACAGCTCCCGCTGCACTCCTTGATAAATGTGCGCGATGCGCGCGGCAACTTGCTGCTCGCCTTCATTGTTTTCCACGAGCAGGCGGGAAACGGAAGTGCTCAGGGCTTGCAGGCGCGCTTGCAGCGAGAGGCGAATCTGCTCGCGGGCTTCCGCTTCGCGTTCGCCGGCGGCCAGCGCAAACATGCGGTCCACAGCGTCCCAGAATTGCGCAAGGGATTGCGCGAGAAAGCGGCGCTGCTCGGGAGTGCGGCCTTCGCCGGCGAGATCCGCTTCGATCCGCAGGCCGGCGTCGAGATCGCCGCGCATGCGTTTGAATTGCGCGGACCACGCGGTGAGGGGGTAGGGGCCCGCGGCGTCGAGCATGTCGCGCATGGCGAGGGCGACGGAGTTCAGATCGTTTTGGATGCGTAGCAATTGCAGCGAGTCTTTGCGGTTGCGGTCCACCATTTCACTTTGCAATTTGCGGAGGCCTGCAAGCTGCACCATCATGTACGCCGCGAAGGCCAGGACGGCGGCGAGGGTAATCACCAAACCGAAAAGAAGAGCGGCGGTGGGCGAACGCTGCGCGGACGTCTGCACGGAGAGAGAATACCTCAGGCCGCGGTTTGCCGCCGCAAAAGGAGCAGAAGGACAATCATGAGGAGAGCGCTGAAGAGGGGCACGAGCAGGCCGATGCGCAAGCTGCCCGCCTGGGTGGACACAAAACCGACCAGCCAAGGAACAGCCGCGCCGCCAAGCGACGCGAGTGAAAACATGATACTGCCCAGTCCGCGAGCGGCTGCGCCATACCAGCGCGAGAACCAGGCGATCAAAATCGGATAGATGCTGGCGCAACCGAAACCCGCTATGGCAACGCCGGAGAGCGCAACGGGAAGGGTGTTTGAAGCGATCACAATGGCGGTGCCGAGCGAGGCGATCGCCAGCGCGGCGAAAACCAGCATGTTCTCGCGAATGCGCAGCAGCGCGATCGGTGCGAGACCCCGTCCGGTGGTCAGCCCGAGGTAAAAAAACATCGGCGCCAACGTGGTGATCAAGCTGGCGCCGTTGACCATGCGCTTGGCGTGCTCGGCGGCCCATCCGCCGATGCTCGTCTCCATGCCTACGTAAATGAAAAAGAGCGCTGCCAGCGCGATGGTGATCCAGAGGGCGGGAAGGGTAGAAGTTTCCGCCGCCGCTGCCGCTGGATCCGCACGCTTTGCGGTTGCGAAAGGGACAAACAGAAACGCCAGGGTAAGCACGCCGCTCACGCTGGCGAAGGTGATCAGCAATCCCGGCAGAAACTGGTATTTCAACGCGAGCAGGATCAGCGGCGAACACGAAACCGCTCCAATGCCCCAGGCAAAATTCAGATAGTTCAGCAGCGCGGCATTCCGCGCGCCAGCGGATTCGGCCACGAAGAGATTGGTGCCAGGGATGACCAGGCCGTAACCGCCGCCAAAAAAGGCGGTTGCCACCAGCGCAATGGTGTGTGCGGGGGCATTGAGCATTCCAAGGCCGAAGCTGATCGCCAGGTAACCGAGGATCAGAGCTGGGCGAAAGCCCCAGCGAGAAGTGAGCATACCGGAGAGCAGCACGCCGCCGAGCGACGCGGCAAATTGCACCGTGAAGAAAAGGCCGGCTTGCGAATCGTCGAGGGCCCAGCGGGAAATGAAGACGGGAAGGATCGGACCGACGATGACGGTGGAAATACCGGTGAGCACGAAGCCGGCGAAGAGTAGCGTTAGCGTGCTGCGCGGGCTGGAGGCGGCGCTGGGGACGGCAATCGCGGTGCTCATGAGTGATAAGCCATTTTGCAGGAGCAGGGTGATAGGCGCAACTTGGGCTTGCGCGATTGCTGCAGATTCCTCGGGTGGATTGTTAATGGCTTGTTGCAGATTTGCAGGCGGCAGAATTCTTGCTCTTGCGTACGCGAAATTCGTTACTCTGGGCGGTCGGCTAGGGAGGGTGCGCTGTGGCGGAAATTGGCGTTGGGCTGATTGGATTTGGATTGGCGGGGAAGGCTTTTCACGCGCCGGTGATTCGCGCGGTGCCGGGACTGCGGCTGGCGGCGATTTTGCAGCGCAGCGGTTCGGAAGCGGCGGAGGAATATCCGGATGTGCGGATCGTGCGCAGCGTCGACGAGTTGCTGGCGATCCCGGAGACGCGGTTGGTGGTGGTTGCGACGCCGAACGATACACACTATGAATTGGCGCAGCGATGTCTGGAAGCTGGGCGGGACGTTGTGGTCGACAAGCCATTCACCACCACGGTGGCGGAAGCAATTTCTTTGGTGCGCTTGGCGCGCGAGAAGAAGCGGTTGCTGACCGTGTACCAGAACCGGCGGTATGACAGCGATTTTCAGGTGGTGCGCGGGCTGGTGGCGGAAGGGCGGCTGGGACGCGTGGTGCGATTCGAAACGAACTACGATCGCTACCGGCCGGAGTTGAAGCGGGGAGCCTGGCGGGAGAGGTCGGGGCCGGGCGCGGGCATTCTGTTTGATCTTGCGCCGCATTTGATCGATCAGGCGATGGTGCTTTTTGGTTTGCCGGAGGCCATCACGGCGGATGTGCGTATCGAGCGGGACGGGGCGGCAGCGGATGATGCGTTCGACATCGTGTTTCACTACGGCGGCAAGATGGGCCAGATGGGCGTGCTGCGCGCGGTGCTGCGTTCCACGATGCTGGCGGCGGTGCCGCGGCCGCGATTTTTGGTGTACGGCACGGCGGCGTCATTTTTGAAGCAGACGTTTGATCCGCAGGAAATGAATTTGCGGCGCGGATTCATTCCTGCGGACACGGCGTGGGGCGCGGAGCCGCAGGAGGATTGGGGCGTGGTTACGCGTCCGCAGGGCGAGGGATTTGTGCAGGAACGGATGGCGCCGGCTGATTGCGATTATCGGGATTACTATAAGAACGTGCGCGACGCGATGCTGGGGACGGCGCAACTTGCAGTCGAGCCGGAGTGGGCGCTGAACGTGATGCAGGCGCTGGAGCTTGCGAGAGAAAGCAGCCAGAGGCGATGCGCGGTGCCGTGGCGGGCGCCTGCGCTGGAGCAGCGCGAGGGTGCCGTTTAGGGCGGCGCGAAAAACGGCGACGGCCGCTTTTCGTCTTAAGTTTCGACCGCGAGTTTCCCCCTTGACGTTAGTTCAATGAGCGAGCGAGCTCTTCGGAGATGACTTGGGCTTTCTTGGCCAGGCCGCGGGCGCGGGTCCAGTCGTCGAGGCGGGCGGCTTCGCGAGCGTCGTTCATGAAGCTTTTGACTTTGTTGGACATGTCGGTCTGCGCGGGATTCAGCGCTTTGCCGCGAACCGCTGCGAGATTTTTTTCGGCGGCGGTCAAGCTAGCGTTGGTTTCCTGCTGCGCGCTGGCGGATTCTTCGGCCGTGAGTTGCGGGACGATGAGTGGGCCTTCGTCCTTGGCGTTTGCGGCGGCAGCGGGCTGGACCGGAACGCGGGGCCGCGGCGGAACAGAGTGCGCGGGAAGAAACGCGGGGCGGGGCGGGGGCAGCTCGAGTGCCGGGATGGAAGTAACTTCGGGCAAAGTGCTTTCGTCCGCGGGTTGCGCCGCGGGAATGATGGGATGAACGATGGACGCGGTTTGCCAAGAGATTGTGGGGCGGGTTCTTGCGGCCATGCAGCCGCCGAGTAAAAAGGAAATGCTGGCGAACAGCAGCGCGCAAGAGGCGCGGTGGCGCGAGTGAATGACGGTTGGGGACGGGGGATTCGGGGTCATTTTTCAGGCGGCGAGAGGCAGCTCGATGCGGAAGGTCGTGCCGCGGCCAACCTCCGAAGTAAAGTCTATCGAACCGTTGTGGAGCTGCACAATGCGGAAGGCGCTGGCGAGGCCGATACCGCTGCCGCCGGGCCGCGTTGTAAAGAACAACTGGAAAATTTTCTGGCGGTTTTCGAGAGCGATACCTTTGCCGGTATCGGCAACGGAGATTTCGGCCATCTCGCCGCGGCGGCTGAGCACGACGCGCAATTGGCCGCCATTGGGCATAGCTTCGATGGCGTTGAGAATAAGATTGAGGACCGCTTGCTTGAAGAGATCTCGGTCGACGTAGACTTGCGGAACGTCGATAGGCAGAAGCTGCGCGACCTGGACGTTGGCGCGTTGCATTTGCGGGCGAGCGATATCGAGGACTTCGCCTAAAAGCCCAGCGAGGTGCGTGGCTTCGAGCCGGACGTCCATGGGGCGGCTGAAATCCAGAAAGCGCTTCACCACAGCATCGAGGCGGTCGATTTCCTTGTCGAGGACTTGCACGGCTTGCTGCGCGCCGCTGTCCTGGTCGTCGGGGAGCGAGGCCTTGAGATTCTCGAGCCAGAGGCGCATGGAGTTGAGGGGATTTTTCACTTCGTGAGCGACGCCGGCGGTGATGCGGCCGAGCGCGGCGAGGCGCTCGCTGACCTGGAGCTGCGTGTTGAGGCTTTCGAGCGAATCGAGATCGCGCAGAGTGACGAGCGCGCCCATGCGCTCGCCGCCTTCCTGGATGGCTTGCACGCTGACGCTGACGCGCTTCACCCCTTCAGTGGTTTGCAGCTCCGTTTCAGCAGCGACTTCGCTCAACTCGTCGCCATCGAGGTGCAGCGCGTCACGCAGAGGATGGCCGGGCGGGAAAATCTCCGTGACGCGGCGGCCGAGAAACTGGCCGGATTCGCCGCCGAGAAATTTTTCAGCGGCGGGGCTGATCATCACGGCGCGAGCATCGCGAGTGAAGAGCAGCAGTCCGTCTTCGAGGCCGGCCATGACAGAGTTCATATTTTCGCGCAGCGTGCTGAAAATTTCGTGCACGCCGCGGAGTTGCTGGCCGACCTGCGTGATCTTACGGCTGACCTGGCCGATTTCGTCGCTGTGGCCGGCAAATCCCGCGAGGCCTTTCATTTGCGGAGCGGGAGCGTCGAATTGTCCCGCGGAAATTCGGTCGAGTTGCGCAGAGATGTTGCGCAGAGGAGCCAAGGCGGCGCCGCTGACGATGGCCGCAAGCAGAGTTGAAATCACCAGCGCCACGCCGACAATTGTTGCGGAGCCGCGAATGCGGGGCGCGAGATCGTCGACGAGCAGGCCGGAGGAGAGCACCACGCGGACTTCCCCGAAAGGCTGCTTGCTGACGTTGAAGGGCAAGTCGAGTTCATACTGGCGATCGGCGCCGCGAAGCACTTTGATTTGATGCCAAAGACCGCGCTGAACGAGCTGGGAAAGCGCCAGACGCCGCGGCTCAAACTTTCCGGGCAGGCTTTTGTCGGTGGAGATCAGCACCATACCGTCGTCGTCCACGATGGAGAGTTCGTACAGCGGCTTATAGTGCGAAGCCGCAGCATCCAACTGGTTTTGCAGTCCTTCGCTGATTTCGAAGGCGTGACGCACATAGTCGTGAATGTCTTCCGGTGAACTGGACGAAGGGCGGAGTCCGCGATCTCTCGCATCGTTCAAGGCGCCTTGGGCCTGGATGAGAACGAGCTGCGCAATGTAGGTCACGCGGCTGTGCGTTTCCTGAAGTACCTGTTCGAGGAGTTCGCCGAGAAAAACGGCGGAGAGAACGGTGACCACGAGCAGCACCAGGCTGGTTACGACCAGCGTCAGCTTGGTGCGCAGCCGGAGCTGCATGGGCATTACTCGGATTCGGCGCGGTCGCCGCCGTACTCTTTGAGCTTGTTGTGAAGGGTTTTGAGGCTGATGCCGAGAAGGTCGGCGGCGCGGGTTTTGTTGTTGCTGGTGGCGCTGAGGGTTTGGATGATCAGCTCGCGCTCCATGGCGTCAACGGTCGTGCCGATGGGGAATTTGACCGTGGAGAGATCGCTGGGAGGCTTCGAGGTGGATTTGCCGAACTCGCCCGGAAGCGACGCGCGAGTAATCAAATCTTTTTCGGACATGATGGCGGCGCGCTCCAGGACGTTACGCAGTTCGCGAATATTGCCCGGCCAGGTGTGGCTCATGAAAATATCCATGACTTCGGCGCCGATGCCGCGGACGTGCTTGTTGTGCTTGGCGTTGACGTCGCGAAGGATGTGCTCGACGAGCAAGCTGATGTCATCCTTGTGTTCGCGCAGCGGCGGCAGATTGATGTGGAAGACGTTGAGGCGGAAATAGAGGTCCTGGCGCAGGTGGCCGCTGGAAACGGCTTGCTCGGGATCTTTGTTGGTGGCGGCGAGGACGCGCACGTCGACGGGCGTTTCCGACTTGCTGCCCAGGCGCCGAACTTTGTGGTCTTCGAGCACGCGCAGCAGCTTGGCCTGCGTGGGCGCGGGCATCTCGCCGATTTCGTCGAGCAGCAGCGTGCCGCCGTCGGCCAGTTCGAAGCAGCCGATGCGGCGCTCGGCGGCTCCCGTAAAGGCGCCGCGCTCGTGGCCGAAAATTTCGCTTTCCATCAAAGTTTCCGGAATCGCGGAGCAATTGATGGCCACGAACGGCCCTTGCGCGCGCGGAGAAAGTTTGTGAATCGTGCGCGCGACAATTTCCTTGCCCGAACCGGTTTCTCCGGTGATCAGCACGGACGCGGAACTCGGTGCGGCCATTTCCACGATGCGCATCACTTCCTGCATGGGCTTGGACGCGCCGACAAGTTCGCCAAGGCGCCCTGCTTCGCGCAACTGGCGCTGCAGCACGACTAGCTGCCGCGCGTCGCGAGCCTTGCCCAATGCGCGATCCAGCAACGCGCGCAGCACCGGCCCCTTCAGCGGCTTTTCGATGTACCAGAAAGCGCCCGCTTCGATCGCTGCGACGGCGCGCTCTTCGCTGCCTTTGCCAGTGATGATGATGGCGGGAACATCGTGCAACTCCGGACCAAGTTGCTTCAGCAAATCCAGGCCGTTCATACCGGGAAGCTCGACGTCCGCGATCAGCGTGTCGGGCTGATAGCTGGCAATTTTAGCGAGCGCGTCTTCGGCCGTGCCCACGCTGAACACGTCGTAGCCCCAGCGCTGCAGAAGCTGCTCGTAGCCTCGCCTGGCGTTATCCTCGTCTTCGACGATAAGCACGCGATCCTTGCGTTCCTGCGTTTCCATCGCGCGCACCGCTCCCCGCGTCTCTTCGCCCATGCGTCTCAGCCTCTGATTGTCGTCGTCAAGCTCTGTGCTGGGGTACCACGACTCTAACAAGCCGCTCCACGCTTGCCAAGCCGCTCGCCGGGCCGGATAGAATCGACGGCCGCACGGCTTTTGATGCGGCAGCGAAGGAAAAAGGGAGGGATCGGCGCCGGGGCGGCTTTCTTTCTGAGCGAATTTCGCGGGCGTGGTGAAGCGCTACTCCTTCAGGAGATAAAGCGCACGCTCCAGTTCCAGTTCGAGCTTGGCGCCCTTGGGCAGGTTAATTTCATGGCCGCGGCCGGACTCCATCAGATACGCGGTGAGCGCCCCGAGAGCGGCGCCTTCGGCGGCTTCCTTCTTGTCCTTGTCTTTCACGCCGTGCATGGCGCCGATGGCAGCGCCTGCGGCTGCCGCCTCGGCAGCGTCCTGCTGTTTGCTGTGGCGGCCTTCGATCAGTCCTTCTTGCGACGGGCCGGCTTTAACGCTGTGATCGCCGGGCACGCTGACGACTTCCGCGACGATCGGCAAGTGCCCAAACTTGGTGCGGATTTCGTCGAACGTGAGATAGAGCTTGGCGCGGCCCGCGACTCCTGCGGCTTCCACGCGGCTGACGTGGCCGGTGATTTCCGCGCCGGGCGGGAGATAGATTCCGCTTCCGGCCTCGAGCGGCTCGAGCGTTTTTACTTTGAACTTTGTATTCTGGGGCGTGTCTTTTGTGCCGAGATCGCTTTCGAGCCGCACCAAGAATTTGCTGCCGGGGACGACGGCGTAAGCCTCGACGGGCAAGCCGCGCTGGCGTTGGCCGTCGGCAGGCTGGGATTCGATGTGCTGTTGTGGCGATGATGGGCCGTCTTGCGACTGGTAGCGCGGCTGCGGCTCTTGCGTTTGCGCTCGGGCCGGGGCTGGCGCGCTGAAGCCGGCGGCGCTTGCGGCGGCGAAGCTAAGCATCGCGCGAGAGATTCTGTTGGCGAGAGATTTGCGTTGGCGCTGCATTGTGGTGTCCTCCAGACTACAAAACACCTGCTTGCGATGCACTCGCGCGGCCAATGGCGAGTTTCCGGCGGCTGCGCAAGTGGATGAAATGGCAGGCACTTGGCGGGCGGGTGCGTCAGATGGGTCAATCTCGCCGCTGGAACTGTCGGGAGGAGCCGCCACAGGGCGCAAGGGAAATCCGTCACCTGAAGGGGTTTGTGGGCGGCGCGGGCGGCACTAAGTGCTCGCGGAGTCCAGGAATCGGCGGATGCGGCGCAGGACTTGAGCGTACATCGGCGGTGTGAGGCGGCCAGTCTGCGTGTTCTGCTGGCTGGGATGATATACGCCGAAGAGGCGTGGCGCGTTGCCTGGCAGTTTTTCTTCCGTGCCGTGCGAGAAAATGTACGCCGCGCGCGAAGCGATTGCCCCGCGCCGCTTGAGAATGTCGAGGTAGGCATCCCACGCGATTTTGCCGAGAGCAAGAATGGCGCGGGGCTGCAGAATCTCGAGTTCGCGCTCCAGGTAGCCTCGGCAGTTCAGCATTTCCTGCGGCAGCGGCTTGTTGTCGGGCGGAGCGCAGCGGCACGCGGCGGAAACGTAGACGCCTTGCAGGCACAAACCGTCGTCGCGGCTCACCGAAGCTGGCTGGTTAGCGAAGCCGGCTTTGTACAAGGCGGCATAGAGGAAATCGCCGGAGCGATCACCGGTGAAGACGCGGCCGGTGCGATTGCCCCCGTGCGCGGCCGGAGCAAGTCCGAGAATCAGCAGCTTGGCTAGCGGATCGCCGAATCCGGCTACGGGTTTGCCCCAGTAAGTCCACTCACGGAAAGCGCGGCGTTTTGTGCGCGCCACTTCTTCGCGATACGCAACCAGCCGTGCGCATTTGCGGCACGCGACAATCTCTTCGTTCAGCACTTCGAGCTGTTCAGCGCGATCGGCCATTTCGAACAAAGAGTATAGCTGCTGCGCGCCAGGAGTCTGCACGCAAGTAATTTCGCTCGCCCAGCGCTTGTGCGATCGCGCGGTCGGCGCTTTCTCTTGACGCGGCTTCCAGCGCTCGAGTCATTCCGCAGCGCGTCAAAGCTTCATTTCAGAATTTGCAGCACTTCGCCGTGAAACTTGCCGTTCGTACTGACCAGCGCGCCGGTGTAAATGTTTCTCTGCCCCTGCAGGTTTGTGGACACCCCTCCGGCTTCTTCCACGATTAGCAGCAGCGGCGCCAAGTCCCACGGCATCGAGGTCAAGTCCACGGCCACGTCGACCGCGCCTTCTGCCACCAGCATATGTTGCCAGAAGCCTCCGATGGCGCGCCCATTTCGCGCCGCGTCAGCTAGCCGCCGCAGGCTTTCGCGTTGCGCCGCATTTTTCTTCGTGCTCGTGCCCGTGGTGAAGATCATGGCGTCGCCGAGCCGCGCAACACTCGAAACGTGAATCGCTTTCCCGTCGCGGTAAGCGCCCTGCCCGCGATACGCCCACCATCGCGAACCCAGCGCCGGAGCGCTCGCCATCCCCGCAACGACTTCACCCTTTTCCTCGATTCCCAGTAGCGTCCCAAACGTCGGAATCCCGCGCGAAAATTCCTCCGTGCCGTCAATCGGATCGATGATCAGCCGCGCTCGCTCCGATGCGTTCGCCGCCTTGGCATCGCGTCCGCCCATTTCCTCGCCCAGAACATCCAGCGCCAGCCCGCTCGCCACGACTTTTGCCCGCGCCATCTCTTCCACCGCGCGATCCGCCTGCGTCACCGCCGACCCGTCGCCTTTGCGTTCCACGCGCAACTCATCCGCGCGAAAATAGCGCATCGCAATGGCGTCCGCTTCGTCCGCGATCGCCTCCAGCAACGGCCCGTATTCCTCCCGAAAGCCCATTTCTTCTCCTTGCTTTCTGTTAGCGTACTAACTCAGCACCGTGATGGCGCGGATTTGACACTCCATCGCTCCACACCTAGCATACAAACTTATCCTCATGGGCGCTCACGCCAATACAGGAACCGTGCTGGACCGCATTCTCGAAGCGCGCCGCGCCGAAGTCGCGCGCCGCAAGAGCGTGCTGCCGGAGCCTGCGCTCAAATACGGCGCCGCGGCAGCTTTGCCGCTTCGCGACTTCCCCGCCGCGCTTACCCGCGGCGCCCTCAACGTTATCGCCGAGCTGAAGCCCGCCTCGCCCTCGCGCGGCGTCATCCGCGATCCGTTCGATCCCGTTGCGCTGGCCCAATCGCTCGAAGCCTCCGGTGCTGCTGCGCTTTCCGTCCTGACCGAAGCCGAATTCTTTCGCGGCTCGCTGAAAAACATGCGCGACGCGCGGAAAGCCGTGCAGATCCCGGTCCTGCGCAAGGATTTCATCTTCGATTCCTGGCAAGTCTGGGAATCGCGCGCCAACGATGCCGACAGTTTTCTGCTGATTGTCGCCGCCCTCAGCGACCCGCTGCTCCGCGATCTGCTCGCGCTCGCCCGCGAGCTGCGCATGGAGCCGCTCGTCGAAGTGCATACCGCTGAGGAGCTTGACCGGGCGCTGGCGGTGGATGCGCGCATCATCGGAGTCAACAATCGCGACCTGAAAACGCTCGCGGTGCAACCCGAACTTTCTTTCGATCTGGTCGCGCGCATTCCCGACCATTGCATCGCCGTCAGCGAGTCAGGGCTGAGCACGCACGAAGACTTGCAAAAGCTTCGCGAAGCCGGCTTCGACGCTTTCCTCATCGGCGAACATCTTATGTTCGCGCCCGATCCCGGCGCCGCGCTCTCCGCTCTTCTCGCCGCCGCGCCGGCCAAGGACTAGCCGCCGTGGTGCGCATCAAAATCTGCGGCATCACCAGCTTCGCCGACGCGCAAGCGGCCTGTGAAGCTGGCGCGGACTCCCTCGGCTTCAATTTCTACGAACAAAGTCCGCGTCTCATCAGCGTAGCCGACGCCGCAAAAATCCGCGCAGCTCTTGCCAAACATGTCGAAGCCGTCGGTGTTTTCGTCAACCTGCCAATCGACGACGTCTCCGCTACATGTTCCTCCGTGCGTCTCGATGCCGCACAACTCCACGGTGACGAATCTCCGAAGACCGTTGCCGATCTCGCGCGCAAATTTGCCATCATCAAAGCCTTTCGCGTCAACGCAGATTTTACGCTCGACGCCCTCGACCGCTACGCCGAAGCCTTCGCCTTTCTTCTCGACGCCTCGCAGGCAGGCCAATATGGTGGTACCGGCCACACCACCGACTGGGCCCTTGCCCGCCGCGCCGCAGCCGCGCACCGTATCATTTTAGCGGGCGGTCTCAAGCCGGAGAACGTCGCCGCGGCCATCCGTACCGTGCGTCCCTACGCCGTGGACGTTGCCAGCGGCGTCGAAAGCAAGCCCGGCAAGAAAGATCACGCCCGTCTGCGCGAATTTATTCAGGAAGTGCGCCGTGCCGAAAAGCAATTCGACGCGCACGCGGAGAAATCCAACCTCTCATGAGCTCGATTCTGCAATCTCCGACCGCTGCGCCGGGCCGTTTCGGCCCCTACGGCGGCCGCTATGTGCCCGAAACGCTCATGGTCCCACTCTTCGAATTAGAACGCGCCTACGAGCTCGCAAAATCCGATCCAGCTTTTCAATCGCAATTCCATAATCTGTTGCGAGATTTTGCCGGCCGCCCCACGCCCCTGCAATTCGCGGAACGCTTGACCGCGCATCTCGATGGCCCGCGTATTTATCTCAAGCGCGAAGATTTGCTGCACACCGGCGCGCACAAAATCAACAACGCCATCGGCCAGGCCCTGCTCGCCGTAAAAATGGGCAAGCCCCGCATCGTCGCGGAAACCGGCGCAGGCCAGCACGGCGTCGCCAGCGCCACGGTCGCCGCGCATTTCGGCCTGGAATGCGTCGTGTACATGGGCACGGAAGATATGGCGCGCCAGGCGCTCAACGTGGCGCGCATGCGCATGCTCGGCGCGCAAGTCGTCGGCGTCGATTCCGGCAGCCGCACGCTTAAAGACGCCATCAACGAAGCCATGCGCGATTGGGTCACCAACGTCCGCACCACGCACTATCTGCTCGGCTCGGTTCTCGGCGCGCATCCCTATCCCACCATGGTCCGCGATTTTCACGTCGTCATCGGCCGCGAAGCCCGCGAACAAATCCTCGCCGCCGAAAAGCGCCTTCCCACGCATCTCTTTGCTTGCGTCGGCGGCGGCTCGAACGCCATCGGCCTCTTCCACCCATTTCTGCGCGACGCCGGCGTGAAGCTGATCGGCATCGAAGCCGGCGGCCGCGGCCCAGGCTTGGGCGAACACGCCGCGCGCCTCGCTGCTCACCAAGGCTTCACTGGCGCGCGTCCTGGCGTTCTGCAAGGCACCTACACCTACGTCCTGCAAAACGAAGACGGCCAAATCTCGACTACGCATTCCATTTCCGCCGGGCTCGATTATCCCGCCATCGGTCCCGAACACGCCTGGCTCGCCGATCAGCGCCGCGCCGAATACTCTGCCGTCTCCGATGCCGCCGCGCTTGACGCCGCCCGCACCCTTGCGCGCATGGAGGGCATCATCCCCGCCCTCGAATCCGCCCACGCCATCGCCGGCCTCATCGAACGCGCCCCCCGCATGACCAAAGACGACCTCGTCATCCTCAATCTTTCCGGCCGCGGCGACAAAGACATGGACACTTATTCGCGCCTGCTCTAGTCTTTTTCGCAGCCATGACCGCCTCGCCCGCCAACTCGACTCGCGTCTCCCGCCGCTTCGCCGAGCTGCGCGAACAAAGCGAACTCGGCCTCGTCGCCTACATCACCGCAGGCGACCCCTCGCTTGACGCCACGCTCCAGTTCGTTCTCGCGCTCGCCGAAGCTGGCGCCGATGTCATCGAGCTCGGCGTTCCATTCAGCGATCCCCTCGCCGACGGCCCGACGATTCAGCGTGCCTCCGAACGCGCCCTAAAGTCCGGCACTACGCTCCGCGGCGTCATCGATCTGGTCGACCGCATCCGCCAGTCGTCGCAGGTTCCGCTAGTCCTCTTTAGCTACTACAATCCCATCCTTCAAATGGGCCTCGATAAATTTGCCAGTGCTGCTGCCGAAGCTGGAGCCGACGGAGTTCTAGCCACGGATCTAACGCCCGAGGAATCCGCCGAGTATCGCAACATTCTTCACGCGCACCATCTCGACACGATTTTCTTGGCTGCGCCTACATCCGACGACGAACGCCTTGCAAAAATCGCCGCCGCCTCGTCGGGCTTCCTCTATCTGATTTCGCGCACCGGCGTCACCGGCGCGAAGGACGCTCTGTCTGAGGATCTGCCCGCGCTCATTCGCCGCGTGCGCAATTCTACGGATCTGCCGATCGCTGTCGGTTTTGGTATTTCGCAACCCGGCCACGTCTCCGTCCTCGGTGGCCTCGCCGATGCCGCAGTCGTCGGCTCCGCGCTCGTCGCCGAAATCGAAAGCGCTGAATCTGTCACCGCCGCCGTCACCGCGCTCCGCGCAAGAGCTTCCAGCCTCAAGGAAGCCGCCCGCCGTGGCCTCTCCCGCCGCGAGGTCGCGCCATGAATCTCAGTGATTGGCGGCGCCGCATCGATGAACTCGATAAGAAACTCGTCGAACTTCTCAACGAGCGCTCGCGCTGCGCTCTCGAAATCGGCAAAATCAAGCAAGCCGAGCGTCTACCGCTCTATCAACCGGATCGCGAAAAGGAAGTGCTGCAAAACGCCGAGCGCCACAATCCCGGCCCGCTCACCGACGCAGCCATTCGCCGCCTCTTCGAGCGCATCATCGACGAAGCCCGCGCCGCCGAACGCAACGCCATGCACGCAGACTCCGGCGGAAAGGAAAAGAAAGAAGGGAATTAACTCCGGCGTGCGCCAGTTATATTCATAAGGATTCGTAGCTGCGGTCTCCATACCGCGGATTTCCGCTCCAGGGATCGGACTCCAGCAAGCTAGAAAGAAAAGGAATTGCGACAATCATGGTCATCGTAATGCAAGAAGGCGCCAGCGACGCCGACATCCAGCACGTAATCGATCGCCTCATCGCCAGCGGCTTCAACGTGCACCGCTCCACCGGCGAATCGCACACCGTTCTCGGCGCCGTCGGCGTGCACCGCGATTTCGATCATCGCGATTTCGAGCTCCTCGACGGCGTGCGCGAAGTCATGCGCATCACCCAGCCCTTCAAGCTCGCCTCGCGCCAGTTCAAGCCCGAAGGCACCATCGTCGATTTAGGCCGCGGCGTCCGATTCGGCGGCACCGAAGTCGTCGTCGCCGCCGGTCCCTGCTCCGTCGAATCCCGCGAGCAAATCCATTCCGTCGCCGACAGCGTAAGCCAGGCCGGCGCAAAAATCCTCCGCGCCGGCGCGTTCAAGCCGCGCACTTCACCTTACGCTTTCCAGGGCCTCGGCGAAAAAGGCCTCGAGCTCATGCAGGAAGCCGCCGCCAAATTCGGCCTCTTCACCGTCAGCGAAGTCATGGACGACTCACAAATTCCCATGATGACCAAGTACGTCGACATGTTCCAGGTCGGCGCCCGCAACATGCAAAATTATTTTCTCCTCCGCGCTCTCGGCGAAGTCCGCAAACCCGTGCTCCTAAAGCGCGGCCTCTCCGCCACCATGGAAGAGCTGCTTATGAGCGCCGAATACATTCTCGCCGGTGGCAACTACAACGTCGTCCTCTGCGAGCGCGGCATCCGCACCTTCGAAACCTACACGCGCAACACCCTCGACATCGCCGCCATTCCCGTAATCAAAAAGCTTTCGCATCTTCCCATGATCGCCGATCCCTCTCACGGCACCGGCCGCCGCGACAAAGTTCCCGCCATGGCCCGCGCCGCCGTAGCCGCCGGCGCCGACGGCCTGCTCATCGAAGTCCACAACGATCCCGACCACGCGCTCTCCGACGGCGCGCAATCTCTCGATCCTCCCAGCTTCACGCGTCTGATGGCCGAGCTCCGCATCATCGCCCCAGCCATCGGCCGCCGCATGGCCTGACGCGCATGCCCACCGGCCACCTCATCAATCGCGTTACCATCCTCGGCACCGGCCTAATCGGCGGCTCCTTCGCTCTCGCTCTCCGCAAACACACCACCGGCATGCACGTCTCCGGTTGGGACCGCGCCGAAATCATCAGCGAAGCTCACGCTCGCAACGCCATCGACGCGCCGTTCTACGGCGAACTCGCCCCCGCTCTGCAACACGCCGACCTGATCTATCTCGCCCTTCCCATCAGCGTAACCCTCGATCTGCTTCCCGAAATCGCCCGCCTCGCGCCAGCCCACGCGCTCGTCACTGACGCTTGCAGCACCAAGCAGCGCATCGCCCAAGCCGCCGCCGAGCTTTTTCCCGGCGATGGCGGCCCCATGTTTTTAGGCGGCCATCCCATGGCCGGCAGGGAACTCTCCGGCATCGCACACGCTGACGCCGATCTCTTCCGCAACACCACTTACGCGCTCATCGGCGAAGCAAAGCAAAAAATGGAAAATGCCCCGCGCGATCCCCGCGTCGCCGCCTTCGTCAAAATCCTCGAAAAAATCGGCGCCCGCCCTCTTTGGCTCGGCGCCCAGCAGCACGACTACGCCGTCGGCCTGGCCTCGCATCTTCCGCAACTCACCGCCGTCGCGCTGGCCTCTTTCCTCTACGATCGCCTCGACGAAAACGGCTTGCCTATCACTCTCGCCGGTCCCGGCCTCCGCGATTCGCTCCGCCTTGCCGGCAGCCCGTACCACACCTGGCGCGACATCGTGCTCACCAACCGCGAAGTCCTCTCCGCCGCACTCGATCTCTTCGCCCGCCGCCTCGACGATCTCCGCGAACGCCTTGGCTCCCGCGATCTCGAAGCCGATTTCGACGCCGCCAACGAACTCTACAAACTCCTCCGCTCTTTGTAACGCTCTTGTAGTGGCGCCCGCCGCGGCGGGCTGCGCCAGGCTTCTCCTCCTGGCCCTCTTGCCGTTTCCCTCTGCCGCTTTCCGCCCAACCGCGCCACCCACCCTAAAAAATCTTCTTCCCCGCCACCCGCCGCGCATACGCTCCCGCCGGATTGTGCGCCGTAGTCGCCGCGGCCTTCCGGTAAAACTCCAACGCTTTATCCTTATCCCCCAACTTTTCGTAGGTCTCCGCCATCATGCATTGAATGAACGTATCGTTCTGGTTCGCCTTAGCAAATCCCGCCAGCGCTCCCGCATAGTCTCCGCCATAGAACGCCACATATCCCACCAGGTATGCAAGAAACGCAGCCTGCTGCGGATTCGTTCCCTTGTCCAGCACCGCTTTCGCCGCCGCCGCATGCTTCTGCGCTTCCTCCGAATTTCCTCGCCGCGCCGCCAGCCGCGCCTGCGCATGCTCCCAGCGAAACGCCCACAAGTCGGCCCTTTCCGCCTTGATCTCCGGCTCCTTCAGGCCTGCCTCATGCCCTTTGCGGTACCATTTTTCCGCCGCTTCCAAATCTCCCGCGTCGATGCACACGCGCCCCGCTTCGTTCGCGCTCTCGCCTTCCTCAAAATAATGTTTCCCGCTCACCCAGTAATCGAATACCTTCTCTTCGTACTCGCTCGCTTTCTTGCAATCGCCCTCAAAGGCATACGACATCGCCATCGACCGCTGCGCAATCGCTTTATCCTGCGCAGCCGTCGCCACATCGATCGCCCTCTGCAAATACTTCCGCGCATCCTGATACTGCCCCATCAGGTCCAGCACTACCCCCGCATTGTTGTTCGCGATACTCGATTGCGGCGAAGTCTGGAGCACGTTCTTGTACACCGCCAGCGCCTCCTCCAGCTTCCCCTCGCGCACCAGCTTCTGCCCCTCCACCACAAACACCGGCGGCTGCTCCTGCGTATCCGTCACTGCCGAGCCTCCCGCCTGCGCCATTGCTCCCGGCACACACACCAACCACGCCAACCCAATCCACCCCAGCATCACGCCCCGACAACCACCCAGCACACAATTACGCATAGCTGACCTCCTCACGGTCCGCGATTATCGCACTCTCCGCCGCCTTGCCGCCTCCACATCATGATCCTTCCGCAAGGCTGTAACACCAGACACTCCTCGAACGTCCTACGAAGCAAATGTACCTCCGCGCGACCTTCGGCTTCTTCGCACTCTGCCCCTTCTTCAGCGGAGCCGCCTCAGCGCAGACTCCCCCGCCAAAAACATTTTCCATCAACCACGTCACGGTCATCGACGTCGCTACCGGAAACAGACTCCCCGACCGCACTGTCATTCTCCAGGGCGATCGCATTCTCTCCGTCGAGCCCGCAAATCCCGCCTCCCCACCGCCAGGCCACGTCCTCGATGCGGACAACGCCTTCCTCATCCCCGCTCTCTGGGATATGCACGTCCACATTCAAGACACCGAGGATCTGCCGCTGTACATCGCGAACGGCGTCGCCGGCGTCCGCCTAATGTTCGGCGCCAGAAACACCAGCGAACTCAGCGCCACCCTTTCCGCCGTTCCGCTCGCCCCGGAAGTCATCTACGGCAGCGCCATCGTCGATGGCGATCCACCGGTCTGGCCCGGTTCCATCATCGTCAAGAAGCCCGATGACGCTCGCCGCGTCGTCGACGAAATCAAAGCCAGCGGCGCCGATTTCGTCAAAATCTACAACGACATTTCCCGCGACACCTACTTCGCTCTAGCCGAAGAAGCCCGCAAGCAGAACATTCCCTTCGCCGGCCATCTGCCCTACGCCGTGCGCGCCTCGGAAGCCTCCGACGCCGGCCAGCGCACCATCGAACATCTCGACGGCATCGCCATTGCCTGCTCCAGGCGCGAACAAGACCTGATCAAGCAGCTCCACCCTCTCCGCTACCTCGAAAAAGTCAATTTGATCGCCGAAGCCACCCGCAGCTTCGATGCCGCGCAATGTCAGGCCCTCTTCGCGCAGTTTCGCCGCAACCATACCTGGCAGGTGCCCACGCTCACCGTGCACCGCGGCATGGGTTGGATGAACGACAGCCATTTCACCTCCGACCCGCGCCTCGTCTACATGAGCAGCGAAGTCCGCAATCGCTGGCATCCCGAAAACGATTTTCGCTTTCGCCGCTGGACCCCCGCCGAATTCGAGCTCCACCGCGGCCTCTTCCATGCCGACCAACAGATCGTCGGCATGATGTTCCGCGCCGGCGTCCCGCTTCTTGCCGGCACCGACGCCATGAACCCGTTCTGCCTTCCCGGCTTCAGCCTCCACGATGAGCTGGTTCTGCTGGTCGAATCCGGCCTGACTCCGCTCGCCGCGCTGCAAGCTGCAACCCTTCGCCCTGCCGAATTCCTCGGCCGCTCCGACGACTTCGGCCGCATCGCCCCCGGCCAGCGCGCCAACCTCGTCCTCCTGACCGCCGATCCCCTGGCCGACATCCACAACACCACGCAAATCCAAGCCGTCTTCTTCCACGGCCAATTCCTCGACCGCCCCGCCCTGGACGCCCTGCTGGACCACGCCAAACACCGCACCGGCAAAGGCAAACTCCGCTAGTATTGCGACTCCTTTGTAAGGCCGCCCCCCTGGTATTTCATAAGTGCGGATTCTAAAGGAGTTATGGGCGCCAATTTTGTAAGTGTTGATTCTAAAGGAGTTGCTGGCGGACAATTTCGGCTGATTTCGGTTAAAACGCGGAGATCGTCCACAAGTGTTGATTCTAAAAGAGATAGAGCGGATGGAAGGAAGCAAGGTTGTAGAGTTGAAAGAACGCTCCTGGCGACCATCCTTGGTCGGCCGGCACCCCCGGTGTTTTGCAAAGAGCGTGCGAGCGATTGAAAAGTAAGGAGATGCGCTTCGCTCTTTTGCACGGGACTGCAAAAGACGCAAAAGAGCCGGCAGTTAGGGATCGGGCGTGGGGAAGTTAGGAGTACAGCCGGGCGGCGGGACATAAGAAGGCGGGCAGGGACGAGATCGGGGCCCGCGATGATAACCCATTATATCATATTTTTGGTATTTGTCAAGTGGTATCTAGTAAGTCGTTTGTCTTCCGAGGGATAGCGGGCAGGGCAAACCAGCGGGAGGGCCGAAAAGTCTTCGCACGGGCTGGTGAGGCGGTATTGAGGTCATTCTTGGTTCTTTGTTGCGGTACACTCTTCCGGCCATGGACAAGCGCGTCCCCTCAGCCGACATCGCCATTGCCAATCTCAAAGACGGCGCCACTATCCTTATGGGCGGCTTCGGGCTTTGCGGCGTTCCGGAGCACCTGATCGCTGCGGTGCACCGCAAAGGCACCAAGAACCTCACCATTGCCAGCAACAATGCCGGAGTCGACACCTTCGGCATCGGCGTGCTCCTGCAGGACCGCCAGGTTAAGAAGATGATTTCCACGTATGTCGGCGAAAACAAACTTTTCGAGCAACTGGTCACCAGCGGCCAACTGGAACTCGAACTGAATCCGCAAGGCACTTTCTCCGAACGGCTGCGTGCCGGCGGCGCCGGCATCCCCGCCTTCTACACTCCTACCGGCTACGGCACGCTGGTCGCCGAGGGCAAGGAAACCCGGGAATTCGAGGGCCGCATGTACGTCCTCGAACGCGGCCTGCGCGGCGATTTCGCTTTCGTCAAAGCCTGGAAAGGCGACCGCTGGGGCAACCTCATTTACCGCAAGACCGCGCGCAACTTCAATCCCATGATGGCTACGGCCGCCGACTACGTCATCGCCGAAGTCGAAGAACTCGTCGAGCTTGGCCAGCTCGAACCCGATCACGTGCATACCCCGGGCATTTACGTAAATGCCATTTTTCAGGGCCCTCATTATGAGAGACGCGTCGAGCGCCGCACCTTGAGGAAGGCTTGAGCGCCATGGGCCGCCAAATACTCGCTGTCATAGTTGGGATTGTCTTTAGCTTTCTCGCGACTGCCGCTTGCGGCTACGCGCTATATCAGTTCTCAGACCGCTGGTCCGAACCTCAATTAGGCACATTCGCTCGCTATGTTGCTGACCCCATCATCGCAATTATCGTCGGAGCGTTGGTTGGCCTGCTCGCCAAGTCTCGGCCAGCTTTCGTCGCTGCGCTGAGCCTAGCGCCGTGGGCTTTTGCATTTCCCCTGTCTCGGCGACAAAGCCTGCGAAACGAGATGATCCTTTTGGTTTTGAGCCTGATCTATATTGTGGTCGGAGCAATGGTTGCGAGGATCGTGTTCCGGATGCGCGCGCGGGCGCGGCAGGTCAACTAATTAAGTAGCAAACGAGATGATATCTATTGAACCGGAGCATAGTATGCCGCTGACAGACGAACAGAAGCGGGAACGGATTGCTAAACGGATTGCGCTGGAGTTGCGCGACGGCTACTACGTCAATCTGGGCATCGGCATGCCCACGCTGGTGGCCAACTATGTGCCGGCGGGGATGGAAGTGATTCTGCAATCGGAGAATGGGATGTTGGGCGTGGGGCCGTATCCGACGGAAGCTGAAGTTGATCCTGATCTCATCAATGCGGGCAAGGAAACGGTCACCGAGCTTCCCGGCGCTTCGTTTTTCTCCTCCGCGGATTCGTTTGCCATGATTCGGGGCGGGCACGTGGATCTCACCGTGCTCGGTGCGCTGCAAGTCGATGAAAAGGGCACCCTCGCCAATTGGGCCATTCCCGGCAAAATGCTCAAGGGCATGGGCGGAGCCATGGATCTGGTGGCCGGAGCGAAACGCGTTTACGTGGCCATGGAGCACGCCACCAAGGACAACAAAGCCAAGATTCTGAAGAAGTGTTCGCTGCCGCTCACCGGGGTGGAGTGCGTCGATCACATCGTCACCGAACTCGCGCTCATCGATGTCACGCCCGAAGGACTGGTGCTCCGCGAACTCGCGCCGGACGCGACATTCGAGGAAGTGCAAGGGGGCACGGAGCCGAAACTGATTGTGCCGCCGGGCGGTACCAAGCGCATGCCGGTTTGATCGGGTTGGCGTTGGGGTTGGCCGGGGCAGAAAGAGGGCACGGCAATGCCGTGCCCCTACAAGGGCTTGCGGTGGGCGCAATTACGAAGTCGGGGAGCGCTTGTGGTGGAGACTAGGTGGTTTGCACGTGAAACGAAAGAAACCAGCCAAGCCAGCATCGAAGAAGCCTGGGGCCAAACGAACGGCCATGCCCAAATTCTTTGCGGTCGATGAGGAGATGAAGCAGCTGGCCAGCTTGTTGGAAGGAGAGTTGCGTGGATGGCCAGGCGTTACCACCAAGCCGATGTTTGGCATGATCAGCTTCTTTCGCAAAGGAGCTATCTTTGCGGCGGTGCCGCGGACGCGTACGCTACGCTCGCCGCAGTCGATCATTCTGAAATTCGATCCTATGCCTCCCTCGCTGGCGGGAAAAATGGCTGAAGAAGCGCGACTGAGCCGCGATGCGCCGGGTCCCGGGGCTGGCTGGCACGCGTTCGATCTGAATTCGGAGAGCGATATCAGGGATGCGCTGTGGTGGTTGAACCAGGCTTATGAGTTGGCGGGAAAATAATTTGGCGGCGCGACGCAGGGACGGGCACGGCAATTCCGTGCCCCTACACATGGAATGGAAAAGCTGCGATTGGTTGGAAGGCGTGCCAAGGTGGGGCGCAGCAGTGCTGCGCCCCTACAAGTGCGACGGTGGGTTAAGAGGAGTGCAAGCGGCTGGCAATGGTGATGGAGTAGTGGAAGCCGGAGACGGTGGTTAGCACCGCTACGGTGTAGACGAGAATGCGGATCATTAGCGTGAACGTATCGCCGGGATAGGCCGCGCCGAGCACCACCAGGAACACCAGCAGAATTTGCGCCGCGGTAGTGCATTTGCCGAGAATGCTGGGCGGAAAGGGCCGGTAGCCGGAGATCAGCAGAATCACCGCCGCCACGGTGAGTAACAGAATGTCGCGGCTCAGCACCATGATAGTGAGCCACCAGGCGATTTTGCTCTTGAAGGCGAGAATCACGAACGAGGAAGAGAGCAGCAGTTTGTCCGCGATGGGATCGAGGTATGCGCCCAGCGCCGATTTCTGATTCAGCTTGCGCGCCAGCAACCCGTCGATGCCGTCGGAAAGCCCTGCGACGACGAGCAGCAGCAACGCCCAGCGGTAATGTTCGTAGGAAATGAGAATGAGAAAGAACGGCAGGAAGCCGAGGCGGAGAAGCGTGATTTGATTGGGTACCGTCCAGATGCGGCCTTTCATTGCAAATAGGTTAGTTCAGCGGCCCCTGTTCAGGCAAATTGCTTCACGCAAATTGCGCGAGATACTCGGCCAGCGAGCGGCCCACTTTGCGGGCGAAGATATCGGACATCGAGGGGATGGCGCCGGAAGGCTCGTCAAGCGAGACGCGCTCGATACGAGTGATGGGAAAGAAGACCGTAGGCAGGCCCATGCGCTCGCTCTCCGGTTCGTTGATTTGCTTGATGAAATGATCGAAGGAATTGAGATCGACGCCGCGCACGGTGATTCCCGCAGGCGTGATGGAGAGCAGCTCGCCCCACACTTTTTCTCGCGGGCTATGCAGACTTACCACGACGATGGAGTGAGGGTCCATGGGCGCTCCACGAGAAGAGTACAGGAAGAAGGAAGTAATGCGCTACGGTTGTTAGTTCGCGTTGTTAGTTGGCGCCGGGAAGCGGGTCTTTGAAATGGAGCACCATAAATACAAAGCAGGCAATCACGGCGAGGCCGGCGAGCCAGCCGAGCGCGGCAGCGAGGCGCTTTTCGTTGACGCCTGCGGGCGGGCGGTCGGCGAAGATCTTGCCGAGCGCAAATCCTGCGGCAAGGCCGCCGCCGTGTGCCCAGTTGTCGATGGCGATGCCTCCATAGAGGCCCATGGCAAAAAGGATGACCGTGGAGGTAATGAGTTGGGAGCGGAGCTGCCGCGCGAAACTTCCGCCGCGTTTCGAGGTGACGGCGAGCAGGACGCCGACCAGTCCCAGAATCGCGCCGCTGGCGCCGAGAGAAACGTGACCGCCGCCTCCGATTGAGCTGCAAAGGAAGCCGAAAGCGCCGGTTACCACGTAGATGAACAGAAAGCGGGAGGAGCCGTACAGCTCTTCGACGGCGGGCCCGAGTTGGAAGAGAGCCATCATATTAAAGCCGATGTGAATCAGGCCGCCGTGGAGAAACATGGCGGTGACCAGGCGCCACCATTCGTTGAGGTACTGAAGATAGAGAAAGGGAAGACTCTCTCCCAAATGGTAAGTCGGTTCGCCGCCGATGCCCCACAGGCTGCTGAGGCCGCCAGCTTTTCCGGCTTGCATGGTCATGACCAGAGTGACGCCGAACATCATGACGTTGGCGATGAGCATCACGGTGGTTACCGGAGCGTCGGTGCCGATGACGCCGGAGAGCTTTTTGCCGAGGGCGGCGAGGGAGAAATTGAGATTGGTGCCGCATTCGTGGCAGCGTGAAGTGTTGATGCCGACGAGGGATCCGCAAACGGGACAGATACGCGGGCGGGGTGGCTGGCTGCCACCAAAAAGTCCGGCGAACGAATTTTTCCACTGTGCAATGCGTGTCTGCCAGCGGTAGGGAAGCGGCAACGGTCCTCCTTGCGGCGTGCGTGCAGCGTTCCTATAATACCCAAATCGCGGAAATGAATTTGGTTTGGCGGGGCGAAAGGCCCCTTAGAGGAGCTTAGGGCAAGGGCGATGACAACCATGGATAAATTCGAGGAGATTGGCCGCCGGATCGACGAAGAGTTGACGCGGCTGCGGCGCTTTGTGGAAGAGGAAGTAGCGCCGGAGACGGAGAAGCGCACGGCCAGCTTCCTGCGCGATGTTTCCGGCAAGCTGAGCGAAGCGGCGCAAAAGCTGGAAGCGCGCCAGGCAGCACGCGGCGGCGCAGGCGCGCAGTCAACGCAAGAGCCGCAGACCCCGCCGCCGGACGAGACCCCCAAGGCGTGACCGGGCGCGCATTGATCTCCGCAGCCCAGTCGCTCAAACGAAGTGCAGGGAAAGAGCTTCGGGCATTTGCGGCGCTTTGTGTCCTCACTGCCGTTTGCGTTTTGGCGATGTCGGGCTGCGCATCGCGGCGGCCAGTGGTGGGTAGCGGGCAACCGCCTCCGTCACAGCCGAAGCCGACACCCGCGGGAACGGAGGAAGCGGCGAAGCGCTCGACCGACGTGCCGGATGGGGCGCCCGCGACGTCTGCCGCCGCTGCGTCGAAGCGGAATCGTGCCGCTGTGCCGCCCGCGCCCGCCGGGTATACGGAAGAAGGGAACGCTTCATGGTATGGCAATCCGTTTCACGGGCGGCGGGCATCGAACGGCGAAGTCTACGACATGTACAAGATGACGGCGGCGCACCGGACGCTTCCGTTTGAGACGATGGTACGGGTGACGAATTTGAACAACGGGAAATCGACGGTGGTGCGGATTACGGATCGCGGGCCGTTTGTGGACAACCGGATCATTGATTTGTCGATGGCGGCAGCGCGCGAAATCGAATCGATTGGGCCGGGCGTGGTGGCGGTGCGCGTGGAAGTGCTTTCGGCGGGCATCGATCCGACGAGCGGATACTTTACCGTGCAGGTGGGAGCGTTCCGCGAGCGGGCGAATGCGGAGCGGCTACGGGAACGGTTGCTGGCTTCGTATGCGCCGATTTTCATTCAGGCGTACGATTCGCCGGATGGCATGTTCTACCGCGTGAGGGTGGGCAAGGTTTCCGGCGAGGATGCAGCGCGGCAGTTTGGCGAGCAGCTTCGCAGCCGGGAGGGATTTACTCCGATGGTGCTGCGTCTGGATGAAGGCGCGGCAGGGGGAGAGAATCGGTGAGCGCAGATTGCCTGTTTTGCAAAATCGGCCGCAAGGAAATTCCCGCAAAGCTGGCGTATGAGGACGGCGAAGTGTTTGCCTTTGAAGACATCGGGCCGCAAGCGCCCACGCACATTCTAATTTGCCCGAAGAAGCATTTTGCGTCGCTGGATGAAGCGACGGCCGAGGACCAGGCGCTGCTAGGGAAAATGCAGCTGGTGGCGGCGCAAATCGCGCGGGGGAAAAAGCTGACGAGCGGTTACCGAACGGTGTTTAACACTGGCAAGGGCGCGGGGCAAACCGTGTTTCACTTGCACTTGCATCTGTTAGGCGGGCGCGATTTCCGCTGGCCGCCGGGGTAGATTCAGGGCTTGTTCTTCCCGATTGGTCGATGCAAAGAAATATGCAAAAACCCTTTCAGAAAATACTCTGGAGTTTCTTGTTGGCTGGTTTTGTAGTTCCGTGCCTACTTTTTTTAGTCATCTCAATCGGCCAGCTGGAAGTACGAGGGTCCTTCACCTGGATGCTGCTGATACCGTGGCCGACATTCCCACTGATTATGTCAGCCGAGGCGGGCGGTGGCGCGGCCGGTGAGTTCTTTGCTTTCTTCATTTCTGCGCTTGCTAACGCAGCTGTGTATGGACTAGTTGGAGGTTTTGTAGCGGCGGTCTATCGTCGATTCTCGTCGCGGCCCGAATGAATGGGCGGCGGAACCTCGTGGATCAGAGTCAGGGGTGATCTCGATAGGCCGGATGATCAAATGATCTCGATAGAGTTATGCGCGCTGGTTTTCTCTGGGAGTAAAGCGGAGACCGATCGATCCAAGGTCGCGAGCTTGGCTTTCTTGTGTATGGCCAGACCCAGGAGATAGGCATCGGTGATTTGTTGGTGTCCTATGAGTTTTGCCGCAAAGTACTGAGCGGCCTGAACGAAATCTATCTCGTCCGCCCAAAAGCTATGGGCGGGATGCTTGAGACTGGCGCTAAGGATTTTCATCGCCTCCGGCGGCGCGACGGCATCGCGAGAGAATCCGGGGTTGCTAACAATTCTGACGAAGCCGGCTTGCGTAATCGGGCAAGTAGCCCAGCCTTCGTGAGAGTGACGAGCGAACCATTGTTGGACTCGTGGGTGTGCCTCTTCGGCAGGCCACATCAAGGCGATAAGGACATTCACGTCCAGGAGAAAGGCAGTCATTCCTGCTCCGCATCCAGCTCGAGGACCCGTTTGGTCGTGACTCGGGGCGAGTCGGCGGGCAGGACGACAACGTGAATGCCATTGACGACGCGGGTCTGCAAGGGTGCGTGGAGTCCACGGCGAACCAAGTCTGAAACCGCTTTGCCGATAGCGACATCGCGGCGTTTTGCGTATGCTTTTACTTCCCGAAGGACATCATCATCCAGCGAAAGAGTGGTTCTCATGTGCATATGATGCATTAAAACAATAATGATGTCAAGGCGTGAAGAATGGCATCACTTTAATAATACGATGCTTCACGCAATCGAATTGAGAAGGAAGCGAAACCAGTCGTTAGAAGCGGGGCCGGTGCGATTTTGTTGAAGAGGACGCGGTGGCAGATGACTACTACTTCGGAACGCGTCTTCTACTGGGTGAGCGGTCCGCCTCCCACTACCCTCGGGGGCAAGCAGAAGGCGGACGCTGCAAGGACGGAGAAAACAGCAGGTGGAGAGTTGCGAGTCGGTTTGGGGCGTGCCTGTTGCGGCGAACGACAGCAGGCTAAGATATGGGCCGTTTCGAGGAGGGTTCATGCGGCGATTGCGGGCGGTTTGCGGCGTTTGGGTTTTGAGTGCGGCGTTGGTTTCGGTTTGCGCGGGCCAGGAGGCGGCTTCGCGGAAAGAACTGACGGTGGAGCGGATTTATTCGCAGCCGTCGTTGACCGGGCGGCCTACGCGGGGGTTGGCGTGGAGGCCGGATGGCGGGGCGGTGAGTTTTTTCGAGATGGCGGGGACAGGGAAGGAAACGAAGACGGAGTTGTGGTTGATGGACGCGGCTACGGGCGAGCGGCGGGTGTTGGTGTCGGCGGAGAAGCTGGAGTCGGTGTTGCCGGCGGAAAAGGGCAGAACTACGCAGGCTACGGGTGCGGCGCGGCGGCCTGCTGCGGAGTATCAGTGGGCGGCGGATGGTGCTGGGCTGCTTTTTGTGGGGGCGAAGGCGCTGGCTTGGCTGGATTTAAAGACGCAGGCGGCGCGCGTGTTGGTTTCCGGGAAAGAGGCGATCAGCGACGCTAAGATTTCACCGGACGGGCGGTATACGAGTTTTGTGCGGGAACACAATTTGTGGCTGGTGAGCATCGCGGACGGGAAAGAGCGGGCGTTGACGAAGGGCGGCACGGAGGAGATTCGCAAGGGCGAGCTGGATTGGGTGTATCCGGAGGAGTTGGAGATCAAGACGGCGTATTGGTGGGCGCCGGATTCTTCGACGATTGCGTTTTTGGAGATGGATGAGCGGAAAGTGACGCAGTATCCGCTGGTGAATTTCGAATCGTTCAGTGGAGAAGCGGAAATGGAGCGGTATCCGGTGGCGGGCGGGGCGAATCCGGTTGTGCATGTTTATGTTGCGCCGGTGGCGGGCGGGGCTGCGCGGCTGATGGATACCGGAGAGGAGACGGACCAGTACATGGCGCGGGTGAACTGGCTGATGGATGCGAAGCGGGTGTCCATTGAGCGGCTGAATCGTGCGCAGACGCAGCTGGATTTGCTGGTGGCGGATGCGGCGAACGGGAAATCGCGGGTGTTGCTGACGGAGAAGGATGCGTACTGGATCAATCTGAGCGACGATTTGCGATTCCTGAAAGATGGCAAGCGATTCTTGTGGACGAGCGAGCGATCGGGTTACCGGCATTTGTATCTGTACGATCTGGAAGGCAAACAGATCGCGCAACTGACGAAAGGGAATTGGGAAGTGACTTCGCTGGATGCGGTGGATGAAGCGAAGGGGGTGGCGTACTTCACGGCTACAGAGAAAACGCCGCTGGAGCGGCATGTCTATAAGGTGGGTTTGGACGGGAGCGGGTTTGCGAGGGTGACGCAGGAAGACGGGACGCATGGGGCGAATTTTTCGGGGAGCGGCGGCTACTTTGTCGATACTTTTTCTGAGGCGATGAGTCCGCCGCGTGTTGAACTATTGCGTGTTGATGGTTCGCGCGCGCGCGCGATTAATGAGAATAAGGCAGCGGAACTGGCGGAGTATCACTTGGTGCGACCGGAGATGTTTACGGTGACTTCGCACGATGGCATGCCGCTGAACGCGAGCATGATCAAGCCGCCGGATTTCGATCCGCAGAAGCGGTATCCGGTGCTGATTTACATTTACGGGGGACCGCATGTGCAGGTGGTGCGGAAT
>Ga0209736_1000056_pt1 | contig 38623 bp, 43 predicted proteins | sample BlaSpr_A8_Ref_M3_FD_187992 | JGI IMG/M metagenome (GOLD analysis project Ga0209736, IMG submission 187992) | Forest soil microbial communities from Thunder Bay, Ontario, Canada - Black Spruce, Ontario site 2_A8_Ref_M3 (SPAdes) (version 2) | ecosystem: Environmental > Terrestrial > Soil > Boreal...
CTGCAAAAGAGCGAAGCGCATCTCCTTCCCCTTCAATCACTTCCCGCCTCTTTGCAAAAACCGCGGGTGTGCCGTCACCAGCGTTTTTTAGTTCCCGATGCTCCTTCCCAACCTTCCCACCTGCAAACCTGCTTGCCCAAAGCCTCGAAGGGCCAACCTGCCAACCTTCCAACCGGCTCGTACACTTCTACACCTCCTGTACACATCATTTGTGTACAAAAACGGAGCCCATCCCCTTTCCCCTCAACCACTTCCCCACTGTACACAAAAACACCCGGATGCCACCCGGAGCGTTCCCTGATTTCTCGCGACGAGCCGCCCGCCCTCGTCCTATTTCCGGTCATTTTCCGCACTTTTCACCACCAGAACGAAGCCCATCCCCTTTCCTTTACCTCCTTACGTCCTCTATCTCATTACTTCCTTGCCGTCACGACCGCAGAGGGCGGCGCCGCCGGCTATGCCGACTTCGGTGCCGTAGCTGGCGGGGAGCAGGGGGATTTCCTGGCAGCGTTGGTTGAGGCAGCAGGTGGGGAGACGCTGGGTGATTTCGGGGAAGAACGGCGTGAGCATGGCGGAGACGCCGCCGCCCATAATGATGACGTCGGGTTCGAGCAGGTCGATGATATTGCCGAGCCAGATGGAGAGGAAACCGACGACATCCTGCAGGACTTGCGCGGCGATGGGATCGCCGGCGGCGCAGGCCTGGCCGACGAGCTCGCTGCTGACGCCGTCGAGATGGCCGCCGGCTAGCTTGCGGAGCAGGGAATCGGCGGCAGGCTGCGCCGCGAGGCGACTGCGCGCGAGGCGGGCGATCGCGGGACCGGCGGCGAGAGCTTCGATGCAGCCGCGTTTGCCGCAGGCGCAGGGTGGGCCGTCGTAGTCGATGGTCAGGTGGCCGCCTTCGGCGGCGGCTCCGGTGCGGCCGTGGTAGATCTGGCCGTCAAAGACGATGCCGGTACCGATGCCGGTGCCGATGGTGGCGAAAAAAACATTGCGATAGCCGCGGCCGGCTCCCCAGAGGGTTTCGGCGAGAGCGGCGGCGTTGGCGTCGTTATCGACTTTGACGGGGAGGCGGTAAGCGCGCGCGAGTTCGGCACCCAGCGGGAAATTGCGCCAGCAGGGAAGATTGGGCGGATTGAGGATTACGCCAGTATTGGGATCGAGCGGGCCAGGAGCGCCGACGCCGATGCCTTGCGCGCTTTGGCTGCTATCTACGGCTGGCGCGCTGGGTGCGCGCCGTACGCCGTGAGCGCCCTGGGCTGACGAGGATTGCAAACCGCGCGATGCGGCGAGCAGGGAATCGATCGCGGTGGTGACGGCGGCGAGGCCTTCGGCGGGTGTGCCGTGCGCGGACATGGGCACGCGAGTGGGATGGCTGATGGAGCCGGTGCGGCGATTGACCAGGCCGGCGGCTACTTTGGTGCCGCCGATGTCGACGCCGATGACCCAGGCGTCCGAGCTGGTGGGGGCGTCCGAGACTGGCTGGTTTTGCGTGGGCGGGTTGCGAGGCATAGCGTCGATCAAGGCCAGTACGAGCTTGATGGGCTGGGGCTAGATGTGCTGGATCGGTGGAGGCGCGAACGGATGCGCCAGGCTTTGCTCTAAAAAATCAGCGGGAACGCGCCCGCGAAGTGTCACGTGCGCGAGAGACTCGAATGGGCTAGTTTTGCGCCTCTGGTTCGAAGGGCGGGGCGTTGGGTTCGGTCATGATGGCGATGTCGTCTTCGGGAACGGTGGTTCCATCGCGCTTGGCTTGTTTTCTTTGCGCGCGCTTTTCCGCTTTTTCGCGCTGCTTTTCAAGGCGCTTCATTTCTTTTTGGCGTTTCTGGAATGTGATGGTCATGAAATCTTCTCCTTAAGATCGCGTTGAGCCGGCGCTGCGGCGATGCTGCAACTTCAGTCCGTACCTCCGCTCCGCGAACTCGACGGTACGGTGCTCGGTGCCTGAGGCTTAGCGCTTACCAGCGTGGTTCGCGGGGCTGGCGTGCGGATTCGCGATAATCCTCATTCGAGAATCGCTCGCGTCCGCGGCCGCCACCGCCGCCGCTGTTGCCACCGCCACTGTTGCGGGAGGGCGCGGGGCCGCGGTCGGACTTGGGGCGGGCTTCGTTGACTTTGAGGTTGCGGCCATTCACATCTTTTCCGTCCAGGCCAGCGATGGCTTTTGCGGCTTCGTCGTCATTGGGCATTTCGACGAAGGCAAAGCCGCGAGCGCGGCCGGTTTCGCGGTCCATGGCGATGTGAACGCGTCCGACCTGGCCGAAGGGCTTGAACAGGGCGCTCAAATCGCTTTCCGTGGTTTGAAAACTCATGTTGCCAACAAATAGATTCTTCATTTTTCCTCTCAAAGTCTTACTGGAGCGCGAAGCGCCAGTTTGTATCGTTATATCTGAATACTAGGGCCCTTTCCGGAGGATTCTCAAAACGAACCTTCGAGAAAAATCCGGAACCTGCGGGAACGGGAAGGGTGGCGGAGCTTGCGCAACGCCTTGGCCTCAATTTGACGGATGCGCTCGCGAGTAACGGCGAAGACCTGGCCGACTTCTTCGAGGGTGTGCTCGCTGCCGCCATCGAGACCGAAGCGCATCTTGATGATACGTTCCTCGCGCGGAGTAAGCGTGCCGAGCATGTGAGCCATCTGTTCTTTCAAGTTCAGGCTGATGGCGGCGTCGGAGGGAGAGGCAACACCTTTGTCTTCGACGAGATCGCCGAGATGGGTTTCCTGGTCCTCGCCAATGGGAGTTTCAAAGGAAATGGGTTGCTGGGCAATTTTTTTGGTTTTGCGAACGGAGTCGACGGAGACGTCCATTCTCTTGGCGATTTCTTCGGAAGTAGGTTCGCGGCCGAGTTCCTGGACGAGCAGCTGGCTGGTGCGGACCTGTTTGTTGATGGTTTCGATCATGTGAACCGGGACGCGGATGGTGCGAGCCTGGTCAGCGATGGCGCGGGTAATGGCCTGGCGAATCCACCAGGTGGCGTAAGTGGAGAATTTGTAGCCGCGGCGCCACTCGAATTTGTCGGTGCCTTTCATGAGACCGATGTTGCCCTCTTGAATGAGGTCGAGAAACTGGAGGCCGCGATTGCTGTATTTTTTGGCGATGGAAACGACGAGACGGAGATTGGCCTCGGTGAGTTCTTTTTTGGCTTGATCGGCTTCGGCTTCGCCGCGGTGGATCAGCGTGAGAGTGCGCTTGAGACTTGCGGCGCCGACAATTGTGGAGTCGTTGAGCTCTTTGCGTTCCGCGCGGCGGAGACGAAGCTCTTTGCGAGCTCCGGCGGAATCGCCGCGAGGAGCGGCGGCGCGGCGCTCGAGGCGGATGATCTCGCGATCCAAGGTGTGGAGGCGCTCGGCTGCGTGACGGGTGACGTCGATGAGACGCTTTTTCTCGCGTTCCTTGAGGTTGAGGGAACGGACGAGGTGCGACATGGCGATGCGGGTGCGGGCCAAGCGGGTGCGCGCGCGAAGATATGGGCGTTTACTGGACTTGGCGGTTTTTTCGAGATGCTCTGCCTGGCGAAGGGCCACAGCGTAGAGCTTTTCGATCTTGCCGATGATCTGCAGGGTGCGGCGCGTGGCGTCTTCCAGTTTTTCAGCGGTCAGTTCTTCGTCGCTGAAGGGAATGATTTCCTTTATGGAGCGGCTGCCTTCGCGAAGGGCGTGGCCAACGGCGATCAATTCCTTAAGGACGATGGGGGAGCGAGAAACGGTTTTGAGGACGATGAGCTGGCCGCGCTCGATGCGCTTGGCGATGACCACTTCGCGCTCGCGAGTAAGCAGGGGGACGATGCCCATTTCGCGGAGGTAGGTACGCACGGGGTCGCTGGTTTTGTCCATCGGGCCCGGGGTGCGATCGAGGTCGGCGTCTTCGTCGTGAACGGGTTCGATGCGCGGCTCGATGTCGATGGCTTCCGGGGAGTCGAGCACAGTGTGCGCAGCCTTGGCGGCGGAATCGTCTTCGAAAATTTCGATGCCGTCGGTTTCGAAGCTGGCGAAGAGATTGTCGACTTCTTCGGGAGTGTGATCCTCCGCGGCGAGCACGACGTTGACCTCGTCGGAGAGCAGATATCCGCGCTCTTTGCCGACATTAACAAGGTTGCGGATGTGATCGTGTTTTTTTTCCTGAATCAGCAGCACGAAGGTTTCTCCCCTGCAAGACACTGCGAGAACTGAACAGGCCTTCCTGAAGACGACTGCAACGCGAGCGGAAAAGACAAAGACGGCTGATGGATAACGGGTAAGCCGATGAACGGGTGACCGCCGCGCCTAGCGGCGAGGTGTGTGGCTGTTGGCGGAATGGATTCCCACTGTGCTGATGCTATTGACGGGCCTCGTGTATGCAAATCGCGGAAATTCGTCAGTATCATTGTACACCATCTGCCGCGCGGCGCTGCGCGCTTACTGGGGTTGGCCGAGGCGCGTTTTTGCGCCCCAGCCGAACCTGAAAAAGGTTAACTCTCCATCTGCACTTGAAGGACTTCCCCCGGAAGGGAAACCATTCTGGGTCTGGGCGCGTCCGGCGATGATGTTGCGGGCGCACGATTGATGTCGCGGCGAAACGGCGCCTTTGCGCGGGGCGTTTCGTGAGTTTTAGGAGCGTCGTGGGCTTGAGGCGGACGGCCATCGGTGCGCATGCGTTCGATGCGAATGCCGAGGGTGCGTTCGAGCTGGAAAAGCTCGGTGCGCTGGTCTTTGACGAAGAGAGTAGAGGCGACGCCGAGTTCGCCGGCGCGGCCGGTGCGGCCAACGCGGTGAATGAAATTTTCGGCGACTTCGGGCAAATCGTAGTTGATGACGTGGGCGATATCCTGGACGTGGATGCCGCGGGAAGCGAGATCGGTGGCCACGAGGACGCGGTAACGGCCGCGCTGAAAGCCTTCGAGGGCCGCGGTGCGCTGGGATTGCGAACGGTCGCCATGAATCATGGCGGCGTTGATGCCTTCACGATTGAGGCTCTTGGCGATGCGCTCGGTGCCGCGCTTGGTGCGGGAGAAAATGAGGCAGCGTCCGGTCTCTTTGCTGAGCAGATGGAGGAGCGTTTCGTGCTTGGCGTCGGCGGCAACTTCAAAGGCCTGGAGGCGTACATTCTCCGAGGGCTTGAGAGTGGAGCCGAAGGTGAGGCGGACAGGATCCTTGGTGTAGTCCTTTACGAGGCGAGCCATGGCGCCTTCCATGGTCGCGGAAAAGCACATGGTTTGGCGGTCTTTCGGCAGGATGGCGACGATTCGGCGAATGGCCGGGAGAAAGCCCATGTCGAGCATGCGATCAGCTTCGTCGAGGATGAGGGTGTGCAGGCTGCCGAAGTGGAAGAGGTTGCGATCGAGATAATCTTCGAGGCGGCCGGGAGTGGCGACGACCAGACGAGCGCCGTTGCGAATGGCAGTGAGCTGCTGGCGTTCGGGAAGGCCGCCGACGACCAGAGCTGCGGCCGGAAGCTTGCCGCGCAAGGCGTTGTACTGCTCGAGGACCTGCATGGCGAGCTCACGCGTGGGAACGAGAACGAGGGCAGCAATGCCGGGGGTGGTTTTCCGGAGCAGCTTTTCGATCACGGGGATGAGAAACGCGAGAGTCTTGCCGGTTCCCGTTTGCGCGGTGGCGAGAATATCCTTGTCTTCGAGCGCTTGGGGAATGGCCGCGGCCTGAACGGGCGTGGGCGTCGAGAAACGCGCGAACGCGAGACGCTCCTTCAGGGTAGGCGAAATAGACAGTTCAGAAAAAGTTTGCATTTAGCTTTCTTGCTGGAGCAAGCCATCGCCGGACACACACGATTTGACTGTCGTGTTGGCACAGGGACTTGCAATGCCAGACTTATTTTTAAATTACGCTGAAAACGTACGGAGGAAACGGAGGGCGGGTGTTCTCAGATCAAGTACCGAACCAGAGGGACCGCACAACACAACCGCGGTATTAAGCGCAAGAGGAGTATAGCACAGTTGGCGAAAGAGTGTTGGATTAAAGAGGGTAAGGTTCGAGAAATGCGGATTTTGGCTCAGTCACGGCCTTTACGGGCGTTTTTGCGCGGAGAGCGAGGCGACGGCCGGGCTGATGGGGGCCGGATTTTGTTGCGCGGGCTGACTTTGTTGGTGGCCCATCTGTTGATGGCGGTTTGGCGCGAATGCGTTTGCATCTGCTTCTCGATGTCGCTGACGTCGCGGTGTTTGCGCATAACGGCGATGGAGGTCTCGGGAAAGTGCAGCGGGTCGCGGAGGCTTTGCAGTTCGCGGTAGTAGTAGAGCGGGGTTGGGCGGTGGTGCTTGAACTTGAGGCTCTTGAGGAAGTCGATTTCTTCGCCGGTGGCATCGGCGCTCATTGCAGGAATGGCGAGAAATTCGTTAAAGCCCGGTTCTTCGGCGGAAAGGGAGTCCGATTGCATTTCGACAAACTGAAATTTCATGAGCTGCGTGGAAGTAAGGCGCTGATTCAAGACGATTTCCATGGCGAAGGTCTGGAGGTCGATGTCCCAGGAGTCGATCAAGGGATCGAGGAAAGCGGAGCAATGGTCGATGGAGACGTTGAAGACGTCGGTATCGAGGAATTCGAGAATGACGGCGCGCATTTCTTCGTAGGAGCGTTGGCGGAGTTTGGCGACAGTGCGCAGCCAGTTTTCGTTGTTGAGCTCCTCTTTGGCGATTCTCTTGGTTACGTCCAAGAGTTTCTGGGTGACCAGGCGTTCGAGCTCGCCGAAAGCCTGTTTTTCAAAAATGTCGCGAAGCTGGTGTTGTTTGGCGGCGGGACATTTGCGGATGATCAGGCGACGGACTTCGCTGAAAAGGGGCGCAGGGGGGGCGGCCAGAGCCTTCTCGAGCTCTTCGCGGCGCTGAGCTTCGACCATGGCGGAAAGCTGGCCTTTGGGGAGTTTTAAGAAAGAGTTCATCTTCTCGTAGAGGCCGGTGCGATCGGCGGCGGGAGGAGCTTTCTTGCGGTTGAGGAGCTGCGAGATATAGGACTCGGTGACCTCGGCAGCGGCGGCGAGATCACGCTGTTCGAGGCGCAGTTCTTTAAGGCGCTGCTTGATGATCAGGCAAACGTCCACGGGGCCTCCAAAGACTTAACTGTAGCAGTAAATTGCCGTTTTGGCCACGCGAATATACTTGACAAAAAAGGTAAAGTGGCGCACCGTGGGAGATGGACTAAGGCTGGCTTCAGGTGTAGGGGGACAGGTGGCGGTTCCTGAATTTACTCCTTGGTCGCAAAGCTAAGGAGGGTGCCATGTTCGCACGCAAAGTATCGATGCATTTGAAGGCCAACGGGGCCGCGGAATTCAAACAAAAAGTTGAGAACGAAGTGATTCCTCTGCTGCGCAAGCAGGCAGGGTTTCTGGACGAGATTACGTTCCTGTATCCAAGCGGAAAAGAAGTGCATGCGTACAGTCTGTGGGAGAGCGCGGAAGATGCGGAGGCGTACAACCGCGGAGCGTACTCGGAAGTGACGAAAATGCTGGCGTCGGCGATCGAAGGCACGTCCAGGGTGCAGACCTACGAAGTACTGAATTCGACCCTCCAAAAGAGCCTGGCGGCCGTTTCGGCCTGAAGCGGGAGTTTTTCGTTGCATTAGCAAGTCAACGTTGGTCTCGGAGTGTCGGCGCGCGGTTTGGCAAAGGAGAAAATATGTACTCGCTACTGTGGATTGTTGGGGGATTGGGCGCCGGTTGGCTGACGGGCAAGAGCCTGGACGGCAATGGATACGGCCCTTCGATGCATGGTGCGAAGGGAATCGGCGGCGCGGTGGCGGGCGGTCTGCTGGCGGGTTCCGCAGGGATTTCCGGTTATGGGCAGACGATGCTGACGACGTTCATGGCGATCACCTGTGCGGTACTGTTTGCGACGCTGAACGGCCAGACGAGTGGAAGAAGGATTTACGCGCGAGCCGGTTCGAGCTAGTGAGAAGGGCTGAGTTAACGCGCAAGGACCGGGTAGCTGGAGATTGAAATGGCAGGCATGTACAGCACAGGCACTGTTTTGGTGAAGGACGGCACGTCGTTTCCGGCGCCGCTGGCGATCGAGAGCGAAGAGTTTTTGCCGGGCTGGAGAGCGGTGAAGAGCCTGAACCGCGATGGGTTAGCGCGGCAAATCGAAGGCGCGAATTGGAACTTCTTCTATCTGGCCGGCGGAGTCAGAACGACGGTGATCGGCGGACAGCCAAGCAACCTGCGCAGGGCCGTGAAGCATTTGGTGGCGAAACAAAAAGACGACAAGTACAACTGCCTGGAAATTACAAAAATTGCGACGAGGCGGTTTCTCGGCATTCCTTACCTGCGTGTTACGGCGCATTCCCGGCACATCCAGAAGAGCATCTACCTTATCGCTCCGAAGGACACTTCCTTGCGAAGGACGGTTGGGGCGGTGCCGAAGCTGGAGATGGATCGCGGCGAGCAGTTGCGACGCGAAGAAATGATTGCAGAGCCGCATGCGGCGCTGGTTTCGAGTTCCTAGAGATTCGCTGGAGATATGGAAATGAAGACGACACGCAATGTGGTTGCTGTTCTGGCGCTGCTGCTGGTGGCGCCGATGCTCCGAGCACAGGAGCTTTCTAAATACCGGGCTTTTTCTGTGGGAACGAGCTTGCCGGCGGTGCTGAAGCTTACGGAACAGAAGCTGACGGACGCCAAGGTGATTCATGTTCACCCGGCATTGATCCAGGAGCTGACGTGGTGGCCCCCAGCGTTGCGCGGCACTAACTTCCGATCGGATTCCGTGGAGCAAATTCTTTTCTCGTTCAACGACGGGCAGCTGTACAAGATGTCCGTGACGTACGATCAAAGCGGCGTTGCCGGGCTTACGATCAAGGATCTGGTGGACTCGATGTCGGTGAAGTACGGAACGCCGACCAAGGTGACGTCGGAAACTACGCTGCCGGCGTCCGACCGGTTTGCATCGGCGCAAACGGTGATCGCCAGCTGGGAAGATCCGCTTTTTCAGGTGGAGTTGGTGCGCTCGTCTTACTCCAACGGATTCGGGCTGGTGATCACTTCAAAACATCTGAATGGGCAAGCGGAGACGGCCATTGCCGAAGCGGTGAAACGGGAAGAGCAGGAACGTCCAATAAGGGAAGCTGAACTGCGAAAGAAGGAAGCGGACGACCTGGAGGCGGCGCGGCAGAAGAACAAGAGGGTCTTTCATCCGTAATCCTGGATTCAAACAATAGTCAAACGTTAATGAAAGAGGAGAAAATGGCGAAATTGTATGTCGGGAACCTCCCAGCCGAAGTGACCAATGACGGGTTGCAAGAGTTGTTCAGCAGCAAAGGATTTCAGGTGACGTCGGCGAGAGTGATCTGCGATCGAGAAGGAGGACGCTCACGAGGATTCGGATTCGTAGAGGTCGGGTCGCAGGAGGACGCCGAACGGGCCATTGGCGAGTTGCATGGAAGCGATGTGGAAGGCCGGGCGTTGCAGGTGAATGAAGCGCGTCCGCAGGAATCGCGGGTTGGCGGAGATCGGTCTGCGGGCGGCCATGGACACTCCGGCGAGAGGTCGGGCGGCCGAAGCCGGCGGCAGTAGCGGCTTCCCGGAATTGCAAAGCTATACTAGGAGCGAAATGGGGTGTGGACCCAGTCGTTCGCGAAGCATGGCGAATCACGCCGCTCATGTGCTTATGGAGGTTTCAGTGCGGACCCAGCCGGCAGGCCAGTACCTGAGGTATTTTCAGTACGGCAGCGGAATTAACATCTACTCGGCTGCGAGCCGCCCCACGGGTTTCCCCCCCCTGTTCGTGACAGGCGCGAAATGAGCAGTGTGATCGTCCAGTACGTCGGGTACACGCCGAAGGCGCTAACGCGCGAATACACATTCCATGTGCGCGAAGCTGGAGAAGAGCGCGAATTCACACTGCACATAGCGAATGAGGCATTCGTGTCGCATCGCGTACAGTACCAAGACGCGCCAGCGATTTGTTCAGCCAGGCTGCAAGCGGAGTTGACGGCCTTCTCCAATCACCCTCCCGAGACGCAGTACGAAATCACCGCCGCGGAATTGGATAACTATCGGAAGGCGCGCACACCGGCCGGCGCGCCGCCCCCTTGGAAGAAAAAGCCGCTCGAGGATTACTAGCTCCGGAATGCCGCGCTGACCTGTAGGGGAGCGCACGCGTTCCGCGAATCGATGATGTCCCTCTGAATCGTTTTTCTGCGTCTTTTCAGCATTGCCAGCTTAGTGCGAAGCCGTCCCGAAGGCAGGCGCAGGCGTGTTGCGATCCGTCGGACTGCGGATTAGGTCCGCGGCGGAAAAACTCCCTGCAGCGCGATGATGAAAGTGAGGCCCAGGTACGGGGGCATATTGTTGTGCGGCGAATTGGCGCCTGCTACAGACACGGCGAAGGGATTCATCTGCACGTTAGTGGCGGGGCTGGAATTGGCATAAACGCCAGGCCGGCCCCGGAGACCGGAGGCCCAGACATTGTTGGCCGGGCCAGGCAAACCGCCCCCGGAAGCCGCGGCTTGCACGCCATGGGAATGAGCGGGCATTTCCGTTTCGAGGAGAGTTACGTTCTGCTCTCCGCCAGTTTCGCCGAGGTTGCGCAGACTCAAGCCGGGCCCCTGGCCGGGGTGCAAAGGAGCACAGCCTTGGAGGTTGGGCAGGGCAAAAGTGGTCCTGCTGTCCCCGCCGTAAGTGGTGCCGAGAAGAGAAAACAGGGCGGTGTTCTGGCTGATGGGGAGCAATTGACCGTCGCAGAGGGCCCAGCCGGTGGGGGCAAAGTTTCCTGCAAAAATTCTGATTTCAGCGACAAATGGGTTGGACACGAGACTCCTTCTCCGCGGCTAATTCAGGCTTGGAAAGATGCCCTGAAGGGCAATAATAAAATTAAGGACGAGATAGGGCGACAGGTTGTCGTGAGGCTGACTGCCCCCTTGAGACAAAATGCCAGCGGGGTTCATGGAAGCGTTAGGGGCGGGGCTATAGGGGCTTACGGCGCTGGCGCCCCACAGCTTCCCCAAGGCGCTGGGAAAAGTGCCGGTTACGGAAGAACCCACGGGCACGTGAATGTGCGCAGGCAGCTCGGGAATCGTGAGAGTATGGGCGGTTTCTCCAGCGCTTTGGCCCAAGAATATGCCGTTGCCAACGTGCACGGGAGAACGGCCCTGCAGATTGGGCAAGGCAAAAGTGATCCGGCCGTCGCCGCCATAGGTGGTGCCTAAGATGGAGAACAAGGCCTGGTTCTGATTGATGGGCAGGAGCGCCCCGTTGCAAAAGGCCCATCCTTTGGGCGGGAAATTCCAACTGATAACTTTGATCTCGCCCAGAAATGGCTGTGACATGCGGTGCCCTCTCGCGTCGCAAACTTCGGCGACTCATTACGACGGAAAAACTCCAAAAAGAGACAGAATAAAATTGACAGCCAGAAATGGGATCATATTGTCGTGGGGCTGCGAGCCTCCGGTAGTCCCGAGCGCGCCTGGGTCCATGCTCACGGACGGGGCGGCGGCGGAAAACTGGCCGAGCGTGGACTGCGCCCAAACACCCGCAGCAGGGCTGGATTGAGTTCCCGGGCTGGAATTTCCTTGAGGCCCGTGGGTGTGCGCGGGAATCTGAGCAGTGGTTAAGGTGACCGTTTCCTCGCCCGCGACTTGCCCGAGCGTAAATCCAGGCCCTACGTGGATGGGGACGCGGCTGCGCAGGTCCGGCAAGGCAAAAGTCGACTGGCCATCGCCGCCGTAGGTGGTGCCAATCAATTGGAAGAGCGTGTCATTATCCGATATGAGCAGCAGGCTTCCATCGCAGAAGGCCCAACCTGCGGGAGCAAAGTTTCCGCCAAACATCCGGATCTCACCTACAAACGGGCTTGACATAGGATTTGAACTCCACGATGCAGGTGCCATCCGGCGGAATCTCGACAGCGGAAAAGTTCCGCTGTTTGGAACCGCGGAAGAAATGGCTCCGATGCAGGCATCATTGTAACGAAGGAGTGAATATATATTCTATTAAAAGATTCAAAGGATCGGCACCTATTCGTACTGTGTGACGATGCGGCATGCTGGTACCGTTTGGGTATTTCAGTGAGCGGTCTTTTGAAAGACACTGGAGAGAGAGCTGCGCCATCTCGAATCCAGGAGACCTACATGGATGCTTCCAGACGTAATTTTCTAGTTGCCGGACAAACGCTCCTGGCCTTGGCGGCCATGCCGATAAAATTTTTCGGAGCTGCTGCTTCTAGTTTTGGCTCGGCGAAGGCCGCAAACCTGGCTTTGCTGACCAGGGAGGCTTTCCTGCCGCTGGTGAATAGCAGCTTTGCCGTTCGTTGGGGTGTGCTTACGACGGCTTGGCTTACGCTCTTGTCGGTGGAGGACATGAACCAGAAAGCTCCCGCGCCGGCGATACCGATGGCGGTGCCGCCAAGGGCCGCGAAGACAGCGCTGCCCAAGGTCGACACGTTTGCGCTGCACTTCCATTTAATTGGCGAAACGCTGCTGCAGGGAACCTATGAATTGGAGCACGCTGCACTCGGCCGGTTTTCTCTGTTTGTTGTGCCGTCCGGAACATCGATGTATGTGGCGGTCATTAGCCATCTCCAGGGACTCGCTGGACCCGCGCCACAGCCGGTCCGTTCCAAGGGGCAGCCGGGCGATGCAGCAGCGCCTGAGAATTTTTGAGCGAGCAGGACCACTCGGATTTCGGCGTCTGGCAGGGGCGCGATTCTCAGGCGGGACTATCGAGCGCCTGTCGCATGCGGGAAAATATGGCTTGATAGCGCATGCCCGCGGAGTCTGGGCCGAGCGGAACAAGAAAGAGATCGAACTTCCCCAGTTTTTCGTGCTCCACGGTGTAAGTCCCTTGCGGAAAATGCGGTTTCAGCGGGCCTCGGAAAAGGAGGGAGAATTGCTCCACACGGGGTCCTTGGTCGTTTTGCGTCACTGCGCATAACTCGAGTGGCAGCGGCACGGCCCCCTCAACGCAAAGTCGAAAAGTAGTTTGCAAGTGCTCGGAAAAAACCTGGCTATTCAGATTGTCGGCCATGGACCTTATTCTCCAAGGACACGCGCTTCGAAATTCTCGCCGCCTGGCGCGGGCGCCCATTCCATCTCGCAGTACATCGCGTCACCGCCTTTGGCGACGAAGCCGAGGCGTTCGTACAAGTGCGCAGCCCGGTTGCTTCGCAGGACGTTGAGGCGCAACGGGAAGTTGGAACGAGCAGCTTCGGAAAGCAGCGTTGCAATTAGATCTCGCCCGATCCCGTGGCCACGATACTCCTCGAGGAGCGAGATATCCAGAAGCCGGATCTCGGCGGGTCCGCGAAAGATAATGATAGAACCGGCGGGTACACCGTCAACCGAGACCACGCTGACCACTGCCGCGGGATAGGCTGCAGCATAGCCGCGCTGGCGCACATCATACTGCATTCGAACAAAGCTCGATTGCTGCGCAGGGCTCCAACCCCAGGAGGCCATTTCATCCCGACGAATGCTCGCATAAACGTGGATCAAGAATTCGCTATCGTCGGCGGAAGCAGGCCGCACAGATATTTTGCGGGCCGAGGCTGCTTGATTTTCCGTGGATGCCATGAGTTGTGGGCTCCAGGCGATACAAGATCACCTAGGTCTTGTGCAGTTTGGCGTACTCGGCTTTCGCTTGCTGGTAGATGGGGATGTCGGGATCGGCGTCCTTCCAGAGGCTCAGAAAATCCTCATAGGACTTGCGCGCGGCGGCTAGATCACGCATCAATTTCTGCGCCCGCGCCAGCTCCAAGAGCGAAAGCGCGCCAGTCACAGATCGTCCCACGATACCCGGATGATCGAGGATCGTCTGGAACTCGGCGGCCGCGGAGCGGCCCTCGCCTATGTGAAGGTAAGCGAGTCCGCGAATGTAGGCAGGGTAGAGACTGTTAAAGGAACGAGAATACGCTAAATCGTACTTTGCGGCAGGCCGCAAAATGTCGACTGCGCTGGCCGGATTGCTGTGGTGCAGCTTGATGACGGCCCGTATCGTCGGCAGGTGGGGAAGACGAAAACGCGGCGGCGCGAGCCCTCTATCCTTACTCATTTAGAATCAATTCCTTTCTGACTTGACTCCCATTTCACCGCAAAATCACCGCGCGTGCCTTTACTCCTAACTCCCGTCTGGCCAAACTGGGTCCGATTCGGGAACGACCAGCACGGGCTGCACCCAGTAAGGTTAGGGCTTGGGGCGCTCAGACCGCAAATGGGATATGGCCGGCAAAACCCAGTCCGTTTTGCAGAGACTTCGCGAATTCGCGAGGCTCGCGGAATCTATGGCCGTCAGGTTCGCGGGCGAGGGCCGTTCGCTGATTGCGCGCAGCCGTATTTGGCGGCCAGACGCTCGCAGCAACTCGGCGAAGGTGGCGACGCTGGTCCATCAAATATCATTCGTTAGACAATATGATTTGCCAACTCTTGGGAGCCCCCGGTGTTAGGGAGACATTCTTCGCCTCAAGGATTAAGTGCAGAGGAATAGCTCCTCGATCCCCTCTGCCTAGGGCATCGTCGCCTGTTGCGTAGGCGGAAATCTGGACTGGCCAGTCGGAATGTTCGAGTTGCACATTCAGCATCGTTCCGTTGGAGGTGAGTCGTTGGATGCGAGCCTTGCCAAGCTCGATAGTCTCCAAATGGCTTTCGCGGCTCGGAATGGCCAGCCAGAGACGACGAATCTTCAGCGGCTTTGACGCAGTCAGCAATTCCACTCGGTGAAGACTATTTCCTTGCAGAGACCAGGTGACCTCAGAGACGAGATCTGGGTCCACCGTTTCTCCAGCCTTGGACCCAACCACTATCCAACGCTTCCAGGACGCAGTCACGCTTTCTCCACCAGCTGCGGGCCTAATCTCATCTGCGCCGTCCGCCGGAGCGATGGTCCGCCCGTCTTCCAACTCCAGAAATAGAACCAGGCAGGGGTAGACCTTCTCGACGGGCACAGCGAAACCAGGAAAACCATGAGGCGCGGGCTGATAGTCGGATGTTGCAGCCTTCGGTCCAGTCACGAATGGCAGCGCAAAATGGATATTTCCCTGGCGAACGACCCAAACACCAAATTTGCGGCCGGGTCCGCTTCGGAAGTACTCAAAGCGCGCCAGGTCAGCAAGGTTCAGTTGCGAAGAAAAGCTTTTCACTCCTTCTTTTTCCAGTGCTTTTATGAACATCTGGTGAGCACCGATCACCTTTCCCAAAAAAGTTGTAGTTTGTTGCCATTCGCGTTCCCTTGTTATGTAGCCGTAGTCACCTTTCCCGAACGCGAATATGGACAGCAAGTGAGTCTCAGCGTTGAAGTCTTTTCGCAGCCACGACCATGCAGCAAAATAAGCGGACGCAAGCTGCGGAAGCGGAGCGGGGCGGAACTCCGGGTGCTTCCCAAGAAAGGCCGCAATCTCCATAGTGTCCATGTAACTGATCGCGCCGAGGCTGCGTCCCCAGGAATAGCCGTAGCCGTCTGGTGACAGCAAATCCCACCAGAGTTTCATCTGTTCGTGGAGCGATGGCGCAACGGCCATCAAGATGTCTTCCCGCCCGGCTAGTTCAGCCGCATCGTAGATGGCTCTGGCGTACTCATTGGAGTATCGATCATACCGGCCGGTCGGCAACGAATCGTCGGCAAAAAGCGCTCCATCGGTGAACTGCTTTGCTGCCCGGTTCAGCAGGTCATCCAGTGAGGTGCGATCTTGGTTGAGGCCGAGTTCGAAGTCGATTGCGGCGATTCGCGCCGCGACACCAAAGTAATTTTCGGGGAGACGGATTAGTTGGTGGCTCTTTGAATCATAAAATCGGCCGGGGTCGAGCAAGGTTCGATACATTTCCTGCTTTTCAGAAGATAAGGCCTGCCATAGCGCATTGTGTTTCAGGTCCGTCCCGAAGCTTTCGAGGGCCATTGCTGCGTAGAGTTGGGCCCAGGTTTTCCCCCCGCGATGCAATTCGATCTGAGCCATCTTTCCGATCATTTGTGGGGCGTCATGGCCAGCAATCGTCTTCGTGCCAGCAAAGTCAGAATAGGAGGCGAGGGTACGCATAAAGGTTCCCCAGGAAAACTCTCCGGTCGTCAGTGCGCCGGCCACGCGATCAGGGGGAGGATCGAGAGTCTTGATATCCGCAACGTGAGCTGACACTTCCCGCTGCAGAAACGCTCGAATCTCCCGATCAAGATCGGAGGAATGCACTTGCGACGGAGGGTTCGTTTGAGCGAAAGAAAGGCCAGCAACGTTCAGCGACACGAAAAGAAGCAAGAGCAGCGCTCGAACTTCGGGGAATTCCGCATTTCGCATGTTTAGCCCTCATTCACCCTAATTCCGGTGACTGCGAACTTTATTGATGTGGGGAAATGCAAAGTAGCATCCAGCTTTCACCAGTTATGCATGGTACCGTCGAGTTTTCGATTCACCGGCAAATACGCCCGGCGATAAGGAAATCGCGCGGCTAGCGCTTCATCGAGGTCCACTCCAAGCCCGGGATTGTCTCCTGGATGCATCATGCCGTCAGTGAATGTGTAGGAGTGAGGAAATACGCGGTCCGTCTCTTCGGTGTGCCGCATGTACTCTTGAATGCCGAAATTGGGAACGCTCAAATCAAAATGCAGCGCGGCCGCCATGCACACAGGACTCAAATCCGTCGCGCCGTGTGACCCCATTCTGATGTGATACATCTCCGCAAGGCTGGCAATTTTGCGGAGGTGCGATATTCCGCCAGCGTGGACCACCGTCGTTCGGATGTAGTCGATTAATTGCTCCTGGATCAACTGTTGGCAATCGTAGATGCTGTTGAACACTTCGCCCACCGCAAGAGGTGTGGTCGTGTGCTGCCGAATGAGCCGGAAGCTTTCCTGCAGTTCCGCTGGGACGGGATCTTCCAGCCAGAAGAGATGATAGGGTTCGAGGCTCTTCCCAAGCCTGGCCGCTTCGATGGGCGTCAGGCGGTGGTGGGCATCGTGCAGCAAGTGAAGATCTGGTCCAACTTCTCGCCTCACGCGCTCAAACAATTGCGGTACAAAATTGAGGTATAGCTCAGAGTTCCACAGGTTTTCCAGCGGAGCATCGATTTCCGCGGGCTCGTAGTACATCTTTCCTCGCCCTACCCCGTACGTGCTCTTCAACTTCGGAATTCCGCTCTGTACGCGAACCGCTCTGTAGCCAAGCGCAAGGTAATCAGAAACCGCCTTGACGGTATCTTCGAGGTCCGTTCCGCTGGCGTGCCCATACACGAGCACTCCATCGCGAGACGCGCCGCCCAGTAATTGATAGACCGGCGTACCGAGGGCCTTCCCCTTGATGTCCCACAAAGCGGTATCCACGGCTGAAATGGCCGCCATCGTTACTGGCCCGCGCCGCCAGTACGCGCCCTTATAGAGATACTGCCAGGTATCTTCGATGCGCCGCGCGTCGCGTCCGATCAGGATGGGAATAAGATGATCCGAGAGGTAGCTCGCAACAGCCAGCTCCCGTCCATTCAGAGTGGCATCGCCGAGGCCATAGATTCCGTCTTCCGTCACGAGCTTGAGGGTGACGAAATTGCGGCCAGGGCTGCAAACAATCACTTTGGCGTCGGTGATCCGCATTGCCAAATTATCTCCTCACTGTAGAATGGGGCGGCCTTCGGGTGCATGACAGGGGAAAGTTTTTGGCCCATCCGCAACTTGATCTGGCGAACAAAACTGCCATCGTGATTGGCGGAACGAGCGGCATTGGGCTGGCACTCGCGAAAGGGCTCGCTACCGCGGGCGCAGACGTGGTCGCCACCGGGAGGCGCGCAGACTTGGTCCGTTCTGCAACGCAGGAGATCAAGGCTCGCGGAGGGCGCTCGATCGAAATCACCTGTGACGTTACGGACGAGGCCACGCTCAAGGAGCTCCTTGAGGCCACCTGTTCTGCCCTCGGCGGAGTACAAATACTTGTGAACTGCGCCGGCCTGGTGAAGCGTGCTCCCACTCTCGAAGTTTCCGAAGCGGAATGGAACGCGATTTTGGAAACAAATCTGAACGGCACGTTTCGCGCTTGCCGCGTCATCGGGCGCCATATGATCGAAAATGGTTATGGACGCATCATCAATATCGCCTCGTTGTCTTCGTTTGTGGCGCTTTATGAGGTGGCTGCCTATTCGGCGAGCAAGGCGGCTGTTGCATCCTTCACGAAGTCTCTGGCCATTGAATGGGCTTGCCGCGGCGTTTGCGTCAATGCGATCGTGCCCGGAGTGTTTCGTACGGAGCTCAACGCCGGACTGCTGGACGGCACGGAACGAGGGCGGGAGCTTCTGATGCGCACACCCATGAAGCGTTTTGGTGAGCTCGATGAGCTGGTCGGTGCAGCCGTGTTTCTGGCTTCCGATGCCGCGAGTTTTGTCACTGGACATTTGCTGGTGGTTGACGGCGGTTTCCTGGCGAGCGGCGTCAATCAATGACTCTGGCGCTCTCATGGTTTCGCAGGGCTCACGGAACTTTGGTGGCCCTGGTGTTGCGCTAGCCACAGCAGGTCTTCCAATAAATAATACTGACCGTAGATCAGCATCGCATCATTGGGACGTACGCCACATCCGTGGCGCAAGACTCCCGGGGGCGTTTGATCTTTGTCTCCGACCGGAGCCAAGTATCGATCGATCAGCGATTGCACGATGCGTTGGCCCGCGTCTCGATAAGTCTTGGCGTGTGCTGGCTCGGTAGTCACGCTGGAGAGACGGAGGAGTCCGCCGGCGATAATCGCGGCTGCAGAAGTATCCCGGTTCCGAAAATGAACGCCCTGATCGTCAAAGTCATACCAAGGCACGGAATCGATGGGCAGGTGTTCAATGGCATAGTCTGCGATGCGCTGCGCAGTGGTTAGCAACACCGGCTCCCGAGTTTCCGAATACGCCGCGGAGAAACCATACAGGGCCCAGCCGACTCCTCGCGACCACGTTGTGTCTGCTCCGAAGCCCTGATGCGTGTGGGCGAAGACCCAGTCCCCTGGAGCGGAGTTGTTCTCAAGCGTGAGTTCCGCATCCTTGGACGCGCCGCCATGTAATTGGAAATCCTGCCGGTCATTTCCCGGATTATAGTGCACGGATTGAAAGACGGATCCATCGGGACGCACAAACCATTCCGCGGTGCGCAACGCGTGCTTCCTACCCAGGTCTCGCCACTTTTTGTCTCCTGTCCGATCGCTGGCCCACCAGAGTAATTGCAGATTCATCATGGTATCCACGATGGTGTCGTCTCCATCGACGGCCCACGATGCGATTAACTGCGTCTTTGGATTGAACAGTTGTTCGAGACGCTCGCATCCGCGGATAGCGCTGGCGAGGAGGGCGTCCTCGCGCGTCAGGTCGTATCCCAGCGCGGAAGTGTAGTAGTAGAGAAAGCCCGCGTCATGATTCTGCTGGGATTCCTGGCCGATTATCTTCGAGCCCCACAGTTCTGCCCACTTGCGATATTTTTCATCATGAGTCGTGGCGTACAACTGCCAAAGCTCTGCAACCCAAAAGCTCCCGGTCCAGTAAAATCCGTTCTGTTTTTGCCATTCGGAAGTCCGGTTGTCAGCCTCGGTGAAGAATCCTTGACCAGTTTTTGAGCTGATCGCCTCAGGCGTGGAGGCAAGAACTGCTTCCCACTCTGTTGCCGTGCGGTCAATTGCCAGCCGCAAGAGTGCGAGTGCCTGCTCAACGGTCTTTGTTTGATGAGGAACGAGAGAATCCGCGGGCGCCTCTGCGACACTTGCCGCGCTCGAAAGAATTCGAAAGGTTGCCGGCTGCTCCATCCGGCCGGCCTGTTCCCTCACGGCATTCAGGAATCCCTCCCTGGTGGCAATCGCATCCGATGGGAGCACCAGCGACTGACTTCTTCCTTCCTCGTGTGAACTCCCATAGCGAACGCGACGGTTCGAGCCTTCCTGGTCCCAGGCTGCCATCGCGTACCAGGTAGCTGAGCCACCCTTGAGGCCGAAGGTGATGAGATGGTTTTCACCATCGTCTACAAATTGTGCGTTTTGCCCCGCGGTGAGAACCGCAAGGCCGAGATTTTGCCCTGGGATCGCTTCCGTGGCCGTAGGGCCCGGCGCGACGACTTGTTCTCCCCAAGTCGCAAGCCACGTCACGGGCGAATCTTTTGCGGACACCCCGGGAGATAGTCCGGGCTTGGCGGGCATCCCAGTGACGAATTCAAAGCCATCGCGGGAATTCGCAACAATAGTGTGATCGAATCCGCGCTCTCCAGCCCACTGCGTTATTCGCGAGCGAAGGTGGATGATCGTGCCCCCGGCGTTCCAGCCGTCATATTCCAGCTCGACAATGGAACGCACTGGCCCGCTGGCGAGAATGCGCCACTTGCGATCTTTCACCTCGGCAACCTTTATTAGTTTGCCGTCAACCATCGCGGCAACTGCGCCTATTCCGATCGAGTTGCCGACCTTAAAGATGTCGCGTCCCTCGGGCGATTCGTCGTGATAAGTGTAGTCGGGCGACGCGTACATCCCCAGTTGCAAGGTCTGGCGGCGTTTGCCATAGATGTCCACGGCATTTCTGGGGTCGAAGTAAACTCGAAACGCGATGCGCTCCGACTCCCAACCGAGACCTTCGATCTTGCGGCTGAAAAGCGCGGCCGTTCTCTGCTTGTAATCGTCGCGCAGACGCCAGATGCGACCCTGATCGCCGTAGGAAATGGTGACAATGCGGATCTGCTGCGGGGCCAGGTCAACCTGAAACGCCAGTTCGTCTGCCTTCCCGGTTCCATTCAGATCGTCTACCTGCGATGGAAGCTCTTCGGTCTGCAGGACGGACGCGTCCTGTTCCAACGTACTCGCATCGCTCACCGTCACAACCATCGCGCCGGGCTTGAAGTCAGGAGCGATTCTGCGGATTTCCGCAATGGGAATGACGATGTCGGCCGCTGTGCGGGCAGCGTAGCTAGGATTTGAAATGGCCACTTTGATGTTCTTGATCTGTTGCCCTCCCCACGCTGAATCAACGAAAAGAATCGGGATGAGCCACAGAGTCCGAAGGTAAGATTTGCGCATAGAGTTCCGGTCTTCGCGAAAGATAAAAAGCTTCACTCCTGAAAGACGAATCAGGCGATGTAGTCTTCCCTGCAAGGCGTAAACACATCGATTACGAGCGAATTATCGATCGCAGTTGCGCCGTGCCGCACACCCCCGCGCACGACAAAGGTGTCACCCTTTCGAAGGTCAAACGTGTTTTCCTGGCAAGTGACCCTGAGATGGCCATGCACAACGTACACAACTTGATCGTGCGGATGGCTGTGCACCGTTCCCACCCAGCCTTTCACCATCTCGTGTTCGGCAAGAAACAGTTTGTCGTTATAGGCGAGCACGCGACGTTTCAGCCCGCTCTCCGGTTCCGACTCCTTTCCTTTCTCACGGGGCACAACCACGAGGTCAGGAAAAGTGTTTGATTGTGTTGTCATCTGCTTTCTCCCGTTCAACGCGCTTGGGCAGTCCGCACTGCTCAAGCCGCGGTTCGATTCCTCGCATCGTTCACCACCTGGACATATCGCGCAGCCAAGCCGCTGATGAGTTCTGCCTTGCGGGCTTTCAACGCTTCCCTTAGGATCAACTCGCTGCCCACCCCGAGCGCCGCCGAACCGGCTCGAATGTAGTCCGCTGCGGTTTCGAGGTTCACCCCGCCTGTCGGAAGCAGCGGCACTTGAGGTAGCGGCCCCTTCAACGCCCTGAGGTAACTTGGACCTCCCAAATGGCCGCAGGGGAAAACTTTTACAAAGTCAGCTCCGGATTTCCAAGCGGCCATTACCTCCGTCGGCGTAAGGGCACCCGCTATCATGAGCAAGTTCAATTTTTTGGCCACGGCTACGGTTGGAGCATCAAGACCAGGCGAGACCAGGAATTGAGCTCCAGCTTCGGCGCATTGCCGTGCCATGTGTTCGTCGAGAACCGTTCCTGCCCCGACGAGGACTTCCGGGGTGGTTCTCACCAGCTCCGAAATCACTTGCAGCGCTCCCGGAACCGTCATAGTGATTTCAACAATCGGAATCCCGCCGCGCCACACTGCCTCCGCGGCAAATCGTGCCTCTTGGGGAGAAGAGGCGCGGATTACCGGCACGATCCCGATCCGCTCAATTTGCGCGCGTACTTCTTGTTTTTCCATGGAAGCGGTGCTCTCCTCAGCGGGCAATTCGTGCTCCCGTCCCCTTCATCACCTGAAGCACTTCCTCGAGCGTGGCCATGGATGTGTCGCCGGGAGTGGTCATGGCCAAGGCGCCATGAGCGGCTCCGCACTCGACTGCCCACTGTGGGTCCTTTCCGGCCAGAAAGCCGTAAATCAGACCCGAAGCGAAGGAGTCGCCGCCGCCAACGCGATCCAGAATCTCCAGATTCTCCCGATTCCGCGCTTGAAAAAAATTACCCTCGCAATAGCAGATCGCACCCCAATCATTTCTCGATGCCGTCGTCGCTTTGCGAAGCGTCGTCGCCACGACCTTGAAGGGAAAATCCTTCACGACTTTCCGAATCATCTGTTTGAAGCCTTGCGGGTCCAGGGCGGAGAGACTCTCGTCGGTCCCAGGAACGTCGTAGCCTAGAGCGGCAGAGAAGTCTTCCTCGTTGCCCAACATGACGTCAACAAAAGGGGCAATCCGCTGATTGACTTCCTGGGCTCGTTTCTTGCCTCCGAAGGATTTCCAGAGCGAATCCCGGTAATTCAGGTCATAGGAGACTATCGCGCCGTGCTTGCGCGCCGCGCGCATCGCCTCCATGGCGACTTCAGGGGTCGATTCGGACAATGCGCAGAATATTCCACCGGTGTGAAACCACCGCGCGCCATCGGCGCCGAAGATAGACTCCCAATCCACTTCTCCCAGCTTCAGCGCCGCCACCGCCGTGTGCCCTCGATCCGAACATCCCAGAGCGGGGCGCACACCGAAGCCGCGCTCCGTGAAGTTCAACCCGTTGCGGGCGTTTCTGCCCACGCCATCGTAGTCCACCCATCGAATTTGCGAAGAGTCCACTCCACTTTGATAAATCAAATCTTGAACGAGAGCACCGACTGGATTTCTCACAAGCGCTGTGACGATCGCCGTGTCGAGCCCAAAGCAGCGCTGCAAACCGCGCGCGACGTTGTACTCGCCGCCGCCTTCGCTCACCGTGAATTGCCGCGTCGTCCAAATCCGGTATTCGCCAGGATCGAACCGCAGCATCACTTCGCCCAAGGCCACCAAATCCCTGCGGCAGCCCTCTTTCTGTCGCACTACAAGCGCCATTTTCTCCTCACCGAGCCAGCCAGCCTCCGTCCACCGCGAGAACATGTCCGTGGACATAGTCACTTGCTGAAGAACAGAGGAAGACAGCGGCGCCCGCGATGTCGCTTGGCTCTCCCCAGCGCGCCGCGGGAATCCTGTCCAGAATTTGCTTGCTCCGAACGGGATCATTCCGCAGCGCGGCCGTGTTGTCCGTCGCCATGTATCCCGGGGCAATCGCGTTCACATTGATTCCTTTGGAAGCCCATTCATTCGCCAGCGCTTTCGTCAACTGCGCGACTCCGCCCTTCGCCGCAGCATATGCGGGAACCAAAATTCCGCCTTGAAACGAGAGCAGCGAAGCGATATTCAATATTTTGCCTCCCGCGCCTCGTTCCAGCATGTGCCGCACTGCGAGCTGGGACAGGTGAAACACCGCCGTCAGATTCACGGCAATCAGTTCATTCCAGAATTCCGCGGGGTATTCTGCGGCAGGAGCCCTCCGAATCGTTCCCGCGTTGTTCACAAGAATGTCGATGGAGCCAAATTCTGAGATGGTTTTCTCGATAAGCCCCGAGCACGACGTCGCATCCGCCAAATCCGCGGGAAAATAGAATGTCTTGCGGCCCGCCGCGCGAACCTCGTCGCAGGCAGCTCCAGGATTCGGGTGCCGCCCATGGCAGCCCACGTTCGCGCCGGCCTTTGCCAGCGCCACGGCGATTGCGGCGCCAAGGCCTCGGTGCGAGCCGGTCACCAGCGCATTCTTGCCGTTGATTTGAAACGCTTCGCGATTCATCGGCTCACCCGTTTCTAATCACTGCAGGCTCGAGCCTTGGGCTGAGCATATGGATCAAAAGCAACGCAATAAGGTAGGCCGAGGCGGCAATGAAAAATGGAATCATGTAGCTGCCAGTCCATTGCAGCACATGCCCGACAATTTCGGCGATCAGCATTCCGCCAATCGCTCCGAGCATGCCGCCAATGCCGACCACCGACGCGACCGCCCGCGAAGGAAAGAGATCGGAAGGCAGCGTAAAAAGATTTGCGGAAAAGCCCTGGTGTCCTGCTGCCGCAAGACCGATCAGAAGCGTGGCAGGCCACAATCCTGAGATGCGGTAAACAGTGGCGACCGGCAAAACGCACAAGGCACAGAGAAACATCGCCCATTTCCGCGCTGCATTCACGGAGAATCCCCGCCGGATCAAACCCGAAGAAAGCCAGCCGCCGCCGATGCTGCCAATATCCGAAATAACATAAATCGCCAGAATTGGCAGGCCGATTTGCGTCAAGTGCAGTCCATGCTCCCGCTGCAAGTAGTCCGGAATCCAGAACAGATAGAACCACCAAATCGGATCAATCATGAACTTTCCCGCTGCGTACGCCCAGGTCTGTTTGTAGCGAAGAAGAAGACCCCATCTGATTTTTCCGGATGGCGCAGCGGGATCGCTTTGGATGTACTCCCGTTCGCCGACGGTACAGTAGGAATGGTCTTCCGGTTTTCGGTAGAAAATCAGCCACAGAATGAGCCACGCAAAACCAAGTGCGCCTGTGAGCAAAAATGCCCACTGCCAGCCCAGATGCACCGCGATCCACGGCACGGTCAGCGGAGTAACAATCGCCCCAATGTTCGTCCCGGCGTTGAAAATCCCTGTGGCCAGCGCCCGCTCTTTCTTTGGGAACCATTCCGCAACGCTCTTGATGCTCGCGGGGAAGACTCCAGCTTCGCCAAATCCCAAGGCGGATCGCGCGATTACAAATGTCGTGAGGGAATGCGCGATGGCATGCCCCATTGACGCGAGGCTCCAGAAGACCATTGCCAGGGCATACCCGACGCGCGTGCCGAGGCGGTCTATCAAGCGGCCCACAAAAATCATGCCCAGCGCGTAGGCCGCCTGAAACGCGAACACGAGATTCCCGTAGTCGATCTCGTTCCAGCCAAACTCGTGCTGCAGCGGGCCTTTCAGCACGCCGAGCACTTGCCGGTCCATGTAGTTCTTGGTGACGCCGAGAAATAAGAGTCCGCAGATGACCCAGCGGAATCGTCCTGCAAATATGCCGACTTTTTGTAAGGAAGTAGAGGGCCCCGACAAAACTCCCGCGCGTTCGCGCCCCGCGGCCTCGACGATCGGATTCTCTTCCCGCATCGGCTCCCTTGGCTTGATTCGATCGCTTACTTGCGGCCCACTTCCAGTCCAGATCCGCCTTGTTGAAACCCCGGCTGAATATTCACGACGCCAAACTGCCGGTCTTCGACCTCACGATGCGCCGCCATCGCCCATAGGAAAGCGATGCGATGGCCCGGAACCGAAACGTTCGGATGATACCCGCTCGGCATCAACACCGCGTCGCCGTCGCGCACCACGGTCACCAATTCCGGATACTCGGTGTCGTTGTAAACCAGCTGGATGCCGTAGGCCGGTTCTGGCATGTCAAAGTATACGTACATTTCTTCGAGCATCTTGGCGTGTTCGTGTGGCGGCCAGCTCGTCCAATTGCCCGGATCGGAGTGCGTAAACCCGGCAACCAGACGCCCCGCTTCCACGTTCTTGGCGATCAGCATGTTTAGCTGCCGCGCAGAACCCGGCCCGCCTGCGCTGAACTTCATTCCCGGGTCCTGGGAAGTCTCCGCATAGCGCACCGCCTTAAGTGGATACTTGCCTTCGACATCGCAAGAAAACTCTGCGATATCCGCTTGGCTCTTGGTGGACACTTCAATCTTCGAGTCTCTCGGAATGTAAATCGCGTCATACTGGCCAAGTTCGAACTTTTTTCCGTCCGTTCCCACCGTGGCCATGCCGGACAAAACAATCAGCCCGCTTTCGCGATCTCCATTGCCAAACGATACGGCCGGCACGGAGGCATTCAGCCGGATCCTCCCGTACGCCAAATGCCGCATCGTGCTGTTCTCAGGAGTCACTGCCAAATGTCTTCCAGCGTGCGCGTTAGTTTTCCGAAATACCATCTTCTCTAAAGGACTTGCAGTTTTGATGTTCATGGTTCCTTTAAACACGGTACGTGTTTCCTCGACTGAGACCGACAAGACAAGTTTGAGTTCGCCTCCGGGTTAGACATTTCATGCAGCCGGAAAACCCGAGGCGCCTTTCCCAACTGCCCATGATGCAGGAAGACCACCTCCGGCGACAGCGTCCGCCGTCAGAAGGCGAGACGAAGACCCAGCTGAAGCTGGCGCATGGCGCTCGCTGAGGTGATGACTCCGAATGTGGCGGAGCCGACCGTGGCACCCGGGAGACCCAGGCTCACCGTGTTGAAAACATTGTAGGCGTCGGCGCGCAACTGTACATTCAAGTGCTCCTTCAAAACAAAGTCGCGAGAGATCGCGAGATCCACGTCCTTGAACGTGGGGCCGCGGAGCATATTGCGCCCGGAGTTTCCATCAACGGCTATGCCGTTAACCAGATTTGCCGGATTCGCTGCTTGAAACGCGGCGACGTTGAACCACTCTGCCGCGCTGCGATTGCTCAAGACGGGGTTCTGCCCCGGCGCAAGCTGAGCACGCTGAGCGGCACTGTTGCCAGTCAGGTTGGCGTCTTTGCCATTGAGAACGGTAAAAGGCAAGCCGCTGTGGATCTTGATGATTGGCGAAATTGTCCAGCCATTCGCGATTTCACGCGCCAGGAAATGGTCTCCATGGTAGTACTGCAGCTTCCATACCAGCGCGGTCACGAATTGATGGCGAAGATCGAAATCCGCCGGGCCGCGTTCCAGACCCAGGTTGGTCATGTCCTCCGCGCCGCCTTGTGTGGTGTTGTTGTCGAGTTGCACGCTGTCAAAAGTGTGGCTGAAGGTGTAGAAGCCGTACAGCATCAGACCACGGGTCATTCTTAGTTGGGCCGTTGCCTGCAGGCCATTGTAGGAGGCAGTTTGATTGGATTGCACCAACAGAACAGTGCCAAACGGGCTTCCCGGAGCCTTGCAAGTGGCGACGCCCGGATTGTCAATCGGGCGGCGTGCCACGATATTCGCGCCGGCGCTGGTTGCGCAGGCGGGCGCGAGAGCGCCCGTAGCAGGGGCATTGATATCTTGCGCGAAGGGCAAATCGTGGGTCAGATTGCCCACGTAAGCCACAGACACGGCGAAATTCGACGTTACTTGCCGCTGCACGGACAAATTGAACTGATAGCTATACGGCCATTGGAAATTCTTCGCGAAGCCGAAGAACGGCCCTCCGGGAGTGAGGAACTGCGGCGGACCGAATGGAAATGGATCGGTGCCGCTTACGCCGCTGCCGCTCCCAGCGGCACAAGTCACCGTCGGGCCAAGCGGCACACCCGAGGCATTCTTCGCCACCAGCTTATTGTACGGGCAGGAAAGCGTAGCGCCCTGCGGCACGGCCGTCATGCCCGAACCCGTCACTTGCTGTGTCACGTTGGTGAAACCGAAGCGCACAGCGGAAGGCTCGAAATTGGTCACCGTGTTCCATTCGTTGCCTGATACGCTGCCGTAAAACACTCCGGCACCGCCTCGGATCGAAGTCTTGCCGTCGCCGAACGGGTCCCACGCAAATCCGACTCTCGGTGAAACATGATGCCACCGAACAGGCACGACGCCGCGCGTGACCCCCGGATCTCCATTGAAAAGGGCGCCCTGCGGAGCCGCCGGGACCGCCGTCGATTGCTCCCCCAGTTGGAAGCTGGTCCCTCGATTCAAGGGATCGGTGGGCGGGGTCTGAATATCCCAGCGCACACCAAGGTTGAGAGTCAGGCGCGGGAAGATTCGGAAATTATCCTGAAGGAACAGCCCGGTGCTCCAAGTGTTCGTGTAGCCGGTTACTGGGGCGTCCTGAGAGATCGACGTCGGGAGACCCATCACGAAATTCGCGAGCGCTGGAACCCCAATCGTCTTGCCCGACGCGGAATCCTTTATATTCGTGGCATTGAAGCCGAATACGCCGTAGTTGTTCAACAAGGTTTGCTGAATGTCCTTGTCGAGAGTTTCGTCACCTCCAAAAGAAATCGCATGTCGGCCGCGGGTATAGTTGACCACGTCCCGCGCGGAATAAAAGTTCGAGCCGGCGACGGGCCCGGCGATGGCGCTTGCTGCTGTAAAGAAGCCCGTCACGGTGATCTGCGGTAGTGAATGCGGCCCTTGGACCGTGAATTCCGAGCCCAGATCGCCCAAGGATGTGCCCGGCAGGTTTAATCGTCCAGCCATATTGCGCGTATAGCCGAGCCACAACTGGTTCGCCAGATTGGACTTGGCCGTCCAGGTATCACTCACGTTCACATTTTGCTGCCGCCAGCTGAATTGCTGCACGTCCCAGGGCACGTTGCCGTTTGGCTGGCCTGTTGTGGCATTCAGAGGTGGGATCTGATTGTTTCCGCTTGTGTAAAAGTAGCTTCCGCTTAGGCGTTGTTTGCTGGTGAGATTGTGATCCACCTTGACCAGAAACTCATCCGTGTTGTACGGGCTACGGGCGACCGCCTGGAAGGCGCCAGCGCCCGCCGTAGGGATATTGGGGAAAACGTTTGAAGTGAGCAGCTTCTGAGCAACGGGATCGAGCAGCGAAGAGCAGATCGCGGTCGACGAACCGCACGTATACTGGGCCGGCAAGGAGCCGCCCTTTAGAAGCGCGGCCATATTTCCTCCCGCCTCCGCTGCTGTAGGCAACGTCGCGCCGGTAAACAGCAAGCTGCTGAGCTGGCGCAGACCCTGATAGGAGCCAAAGAAGAAGGTCTTGTCCTTTCTGAGGGAGCCGCCGAAAGTCCCGCCGAATTGCTGCCGCCGCAGAGGAGGAGTACCCACAGTCGAGTTCCATGGAGCGGCGTTCAGGGCATCGGTCCGCCAGTAATCGAACAGCCCGCCGTGATAGGCGTTCGTGCCGGTTTTTGTAAGTACCGTTATGACGCCGCTGGACATTTTTCCGTACTCCGCGCTGTAGTTGTTCGTTTCGACGCGGTATTCCTGAATGGCATCCGGATTGGGAAGAATGTTGCCGGTGTTCCGCAATCCCGTCATGTTGATTCCGCCGTCGAGGTAATAGCTCACCGATCCTGCTCCGCCGTCCACGCCGCCATTAATGAACGTTCGCTGCTCCGGGTAACCCAGTGTGATAACCGGATTCGGCTGGCCCGGATTGAAGCTGCTGTTCTGAACGCCTGGTGTGAGCTCCAGCAATTGATACGCGTTGCGATTCACCAGCGGCAGGTTGGCGACTTCTTGATTCTCTATGGTGCGCCCGATTTCCGGGCTGGTGGTGTCCACCAGCGGTACACTTTCAGAGACTGTGATCGTCTGGTTGATGTCTCCCAACTGCAGCACCGCGTCTACACGGGCGGGAACACTCACTTCCAGCACCAGGCCGGATCGCACGAATCTCTTAAATGACTGGGCCGCGATCTCCACCCGGTAGTTGCCAACCGGAAGGAATTCGATGCTGTACTCGCCTTCGGCGCTCGTTTGCACTGTTCGCGAGAGGTTGGTATCCGTGTTCGTTACTGCCACTTCAGCACCGGCGATCGTGCCACCGTTCGCATCGGTCACTCGGCCATAAATCGTGGTCGTGGTGAGTTGCGCCCGCAAAACAATCGGAAGCAGCACGGCTACCAAGCAGAAAACCACCCTCACTCCGAATTTTCCACGCATCGGCTTCTCCTATCTGCGCGCAGGGCACCTCTGCGCATGTCTGTTACCGGCACTTTTGAGATGTGGCGCAGCAAGGTCCGCCTCACCGGAGCCTGCCGTACCATATTATGAGACTGCATCTCACTCCCAAAAAGCGCCGCAAAAAAACCCGGCCTTCGCCGGGTTCCGCACACCCTTTAATTAGCTGCGCTCTGAACCAACTCAGCTGAGGCAGCCTGATATCCCAATTCCGCAGAGAGCTTGTTTGCCGCTTCCATCAGCGCTCGCCCGATCTCAGGAACCCTCTCTCTGGTCATCCTGAACGCCGGTCCGGAAATGCTCATCGCCGCAGCCAGCTTTCCGGAATGAGAACGCACCGCCGCACCGATGCACCGAAGGCCTTCCTCCTTCTCTTCGTCGTCGATGGCGTAGCCCCGCGCTCGAACCGTCTTTAACTCGGCCTTCAGCGCGCTAGCCGTGGTGATCGTATTTGGTGTGACCGCCTTTAACCCCCACCGGCGCACTATATTGCTCACCTCAGCGTCCGGAAGTTCGGCCAGCATGGCCTTGCCAACTGCTGTGCAATACGCGGGTGCTCGGCTGCCCACCGTGCAGGCCGTGCGCACGCTGCGCTGCGACTCGACCTTCTCCACGTAAAAAACCTGCCCCTCGTCAAGAATGCAAAAGAACACCGTCTCTCCAAATTCGTCTTGCAGCCGGTCGAGATAGGGCCGCGCACGTCCGCGGAGATCGAGCCCGTCGATCGCTCTGGATCCCAACTCGTAGAGCCTCAGCCCCAAACGATAACGCCCGGTATCTGGGTTCTTGACCACCAGCCGGTGCTGCTCCAGCACCATCATCAGCCGGTGCACCGTGCTTTTGTGGAGCTTCAGTGCAGGGCACAGTTCCGCCAGGCTGCAATCGCTCGAGCTCTCTGCCAATATGGCCAAGGCCGCCAAAGCACGGTCGAGAACTTGGACCTTATAGGGAGAATTGCTTGTCTTGGATTGTGGCACGCGTGCCATATTATGGAATTGTTTCTCAATGTCAAGAAGAAAAATCGATAGTTTGCATCGAAGCACCCGATTCGCGCCGCGTATCGCCCGGGCCTTTCCAGCTTTTTGCGCGTATGGCTTTAAGCATCAGGCCGTGCCACGGATTCGCCGGAGCCTGGAAATGGACAAACCAAGGAGAAAAAAAGCGATACGTGCCGAGGGCGTGGAAACGGGTTGTTATCCGGCGGGATCTTTCTGGCGGGTTGCTTTTACACCTGTGAGGATGCCGATTCCCAGCAGAATGACTGCTCCGACGGCAATCCAGTGTGCGGGCACATGCACCAGGTAGGCGGCATAGATCAGCCCGCCGATCAGGATGGCGAATCCGATGGCGTAAAGTCCGAACGACATAGGGTCTCCTTCTTGAGCGAGCTCTCGAGTGCGCTGCGGCAGTTTTTGCGTAAAAACCAGACTTGCGCCACTTCGCGGGCGAGCGAGTTGGGACGCCGCGGCTCTCCCTCCTGTGGCGCGGAGCAATTCTGCAGCCCCCTGCGGGTCCGCCGTGCTTACTGTGAGGAACTGGCTTTCTGATTTTTTACCTGCAGATCATTCACGACCTGCCTGACGTTGGGGACCGATGTGGCCACCTGCTCGGCATGTGCGCGCTTGTTCTGCGAATTAACCTCTCCGGAGAGCGTGACCACGCCGCTTTTGACTTCGTACTTCACGTCACCGTGCATCCGGTTCTGGATGAGCGCAGCGTCTAGGTTCTTCTCAATGCCTGAGTCCAGATCGGAGTTCACCGCTTTGGCTTCTTTTTCGTTGCCCACGGGAATCACCGCGATCTGATCGGCGACAACCTGCGCGCCGGCCAGCGACTTGGCCAGGGATTCGGCTTGGTACTTGTCGTTCTCGCTGGTGACCTTCCCGCCGAGCGTCACCACGCCTTTGTCGCGATCCTGGCTGACGGAGATATCTTTGAAACCAGCCTGATCGAGCGATCTGCGGATGCTGTCGGAAACTTCGGGGGATTTTGCGGACGTCCCGAAGCAGCCGGACAAGATCGCGGCGGCGAACAGAGTGAGCAACGTTGCTGACAATCTGAGCTTTTTCATGTTTCTCCTTTGCAGAACCCGAACGGAATGCGGGGCCGTGGTGAATCGATGGCTAGCTGGTCTTGCCTTTGCAGCCTTTATGTCCGCAATGGCAATCGATGTCTGGTGTCTTTTCCATGGCCTCGCACGCGGCACTGCAATACTTACCGGAGGTTGTCGGGCACGAACAAATGGGGTGCGCGCACTTCTCTTCTTTTGTAGGGGTCATTATCATTTCTCCTAATCGCGGAACCGGGGCGGACGATCCTGGCGGCAATATTAATCGTGCAGGCGAAAGCGTTCTGTGCAGAACGAAACACACTACGATATTGGTTGCCAGGCCTGCCACACGGCGGCGCCGCGGCTTCCGAGACTATTCCCGCCGACTCTCAGCAACGGCGTGCTGCGAACCGTGGCTAACCAGCTAAAATGAACAGAGTGTGTCTTCGGTAGCGCCCGTCGTTCAGACGGTAGCGGATCTGCCTCGGAAGAAATGCAGTAGAAGCATCACGATACCGATTACCAGCAGGACATGAATGAGGCCGCTGGAAACGTGAAAAGCCAAGAACCCAAGCAACCAAAGAACGATCAGTACGGCAGCGATTAATCCAAGCATGTGTTCATCTCCTTAGCACTTTAGCGCGTCAATTTGGAATTGTTTGTTCCGTGCAAAGCACCAATGCGACTTCGCGCTGCATTTGTGCTTCCGTTCCCAAGACTCGCAGATTAGGAATTTGAAATCTGTTCGATATGAGTCACATCGCAACGAATCTGAAACGCGGAAGGCCCGGCACTGTATCCGGGTAGCGGGTTGTGCGTCTTAGGGAAGCACCGCCTCTGGCTCGCGGATCAGCTCCTCGAAGAGCGTGCGGTAATGAATCATGGCCTGGCGCAAGTCTTCGGTGCTGGCCTTCCCACTCGTCTGAAGAATGGCGCTTTGGTGCGCGGCACGGTAATTTTCGAGAACGAGCGGATGATCCACCGAGATATCCGCGGCGCGCTGTTCGAAGTCGCTTACCGGATAGCCGCGCGTGGACATGACGTCGCCCAGCAGTCGGTCGGCATCGGTCACGGCGCCTCCGGGACCATCGACGAAGCCCGCCTGGACTTTGGCCCATGACTCGACAAATCGCGTACGATCACCCGCAGCCAGCGGGCGAATGTGCAAGCGCTCGACACGTTCTGCGCGCTTGTCGAGCGCGGCTTCGGCTTGCCGCTGGCCGCCGCCTTCCTTGACGGCGCGGGCATACTCAGCGGCGCCAAATTGATTGTGCAATCTTTTGGTGCGGCGCTTTCGAAGCGCCAGCAAAACAGCGATGCCCGCGACCGCCAGCACGGCGACAGCGACGACTATGACTGTTTGTGTTGCACTGATTGCTGATAAATCCACGATGTGCCTCCAGTTTTCTCGCCTTCTCGACTCCAACCCGCCAGGCTGCGCGCGGCTCGTCCGCAACTGCGCCCCGTTAGGGTTTTTCGATGACTTTTTCCACCTGGCCGATTTTCTTTTGGATTTTCCCAGCTATCTTTTCGCCCATTCCTTGGCCTTCCAAGTCGGGATCGTTGGTCAGTTCGCCCACCTTTTCCTTGATCGTGCCCTTCACTTCGTGAACTTTGCCCTTGATCTCATTCTCGGTACTTAGCTTCATCTTCTTACCTCCTGTGACATGATATGCATCGAACTAAGTGTCCTTCACGGCGCACGAGAAAAGGCATGTTCGCGAAACATCTTTGCGGCTCTCATCGCCCCAGGAAGAGGCCACTAGTTCTTGCGCCAGCGCGAGTAACCCCAACCGCCACCGCCGAGCAAAAATACAACCAGAAGGACGACCAATATGGTTCCCATTCTTCACTCCTCCACGTCGCACGAAGCTAACGCGGCCGCACCGTGGCCGCGCTACTCCCTCGGAGCAAGCATCATGAAAGCGACGAACAGAAATGTCTGTTCACATCGGGACACAATCCGATGTTCCTGCACCTCTTATACTTGGGTTGCACTTTGCTGGAATACCGCCGGACCGAAATCGCCAACGCGCTGCGCCGCGGCGAAGTTCAGCTCAATCGTGCAGCACCACGCTGAGGAGGGAATTGTTGACGTGGATCTCGCCGTTGTACTGGATGAAGCCCAATTTCCTGAATTTGTTCATGAAAAAATTAACGCGCGAGCGCGTCGTGCCAATCATCTCCGCGAGCATCTCCTGCGATATTTTGGCGAGCACCTTTTGCGGCTGGCCCGGATCGCCATAGCGCGCGAGGAGCAGCAGGGTGCGCGCCAGGCGCTTCTCGCTGGAGTTGAAGAGCTGGTCGACGAGGTCTTCCTCTACGCGGATGTTTCGTGCCAGCATATGGGCGATAAAACGGTCCGAGAACTCATGTTCTCCATGCAGCGCCCGAATCATCTCGTTTTTTTCAATGACCATTACGGTGGTGGGTGCGACGGTGGTCGCCGTCGCCATGCAAACAGGCTGGCCCGCCAGACAGCCTTCGCCCAAAAAATCACCGGGTCCCAGGATCGCCACAACCGCTTCCTTGCCGGTTTCATTCACCACAGAAAGCTTAATGCCGCCTTCTTGAATGTAAATGACATTCTTGGCGGGGTCGCCTTGCGCAAAGACCGTTTGTTTCGCCGCAAACTCGGCTACTTTTCTCCCCAGACCGGCGGAGTCGAGAAAAAACTTCAGATCGAACGCAGGAACCCTCGAAAGCGCCTTTTTGGGGGAGCGCGGAACCTTGACGGATACACGGCGAACTGCGGAAGATAACATACGCCAGAATAGCATGAAATCGCATCGCGCTGACTGTCCAATATTGAACAGTACTTCCCGAGCCGCCCTTTGCTGCTATATGGAAGGTGAGCCTAGCAAGTCCATAAAATTCAAGCGCTTGCACCTAACTGCTACCCGCCGGGCAGAGCCTTCCGCAAGGACTGGCGCACTTCCAAGCCTCCATCGTAGTCAATATATCCCCGCTTCCGGAAGCCATTCATAAACAAATTGACTCGCGAACGCGTGGTGCCGACCATCTCCGCCAGAACCTGGTGACTCAGAATGGGAATCTCCACAACCGGCGGGCCCTTCCTGTCCAAGTGGGCCAGGCGCAAGAGCACCCGCGCGAGGCGTTCTTCCGCCGAGGAAGTCAACAGTGCCGCAACGTGATCGCCGTAGTGCTTAACGCTGGACAACAAATACGCCACCATGGAGTTGGACACCTTATGTTTTGTGCGGAGGATTTGCAGCATCTTTTGTTTGCTGATGGTGCGGATGGAGCTGGCGGTCAACGCCACGGCCGTGGACACGCGAAGCGGATAGCCCGCCAGGCAGAGCTCGCCGAAAAAATCATGCGCGCCCAGGATCGCAGTGACTGCTGACGGTTGATGTTTCGTTCGGGTGGTTAGCCGCACGCCTCCCTGTTGAATGTAGAAAAGCGTGTACGCCGGAGTGCCTTGCGAGTAGATTTTTTCTTTGTCTCGGTACTGCGAGACCTTGCCGCCCAGGCTGGCTCCTGAAGAGAACCCGCCGTTACCGATAGCGGAAGTCCGGTGGTTCCCGTTTTTCTTCGGATTCTTCGCGACCGCCGCTCTGCGAATCATGCTTATTGCCTCCCGGCTGATTTGCCGGACTTCTGATGAGCTTCTTGCGACAACTGAAAAGCCTTGTTGGCATGTTCCAGCGCTTGCTTGGAATGCTCATGTCCGGTCTGATGATCTTCCTTGCCGTGGTGCGCGGCCGCAGCGCGATGCGCGTGGGCGGCGAGTTCATGGAATTCTGCAGCTCGTTGGTGCGAGTCATTTGGCATAATGTTGTCTGTCCAGATGCTTAACACATATTAGGGCCGTTCCATTTTTCGAAGCTGTGCAATAACGCACAGTCGCTCCGCGGCCTGGCCCTTCGAAGAATTCTGTCAGTACCTTAATGCTGCAGGGCATTGCCGGCGACGGATATGACAGCGAGAAAACACCTCTCTACCCGGAATGTCGAAAAGGCAAAAGAACCCGGACTTGTAAAAAGATCCCTTGCGATCCTGGGGCCCGGATTGATCACCGGCGCGGCCGACGACGATCCGTCTGGAATCTCCACCTATTCGGTTGCCGGAGCGGCGTTCGGATATGCCACGTTGTGGATCGCGCTGCTCACGTTTCCGCTGATGGCCGCGGTTCAACTCATGTGCGCGAGGCTGGGGATGGTCACGGGGCGCGGTTTGGGGGCCGCGATTCGCACGAACTATCCGCGCTGGGTGCTCTGGGGAGCCTGCTCGATTCTCGTGCTGGCAAATGTAATCAACATCGGCGCTGATCTGGGCGGCATGTCGGAGGCCACCCAGCTGGTCACCGGGATTCGAGCGCTCATCTGCATCCCACTCTATGCGCTGTTCATCCTTGGGCTGTTGTTCTGGAGTTCTTACCAGCTCATCGCGCGAGTTTTCAAGTGGGTGACGCTCGTTTTGTTCGCGTATGTGTTCGCTTCGTTTTACGCGCACGTGGACTGGAAGCATGCGCTGGCGGTGACGTTTGTGCCGCACCTGGAGTGGTCCCGCGGATTCCTGGCGGTGCTGGTGGCCATTCTGGGCACCACAATCTCTCCCTACCTCTTCTTTTGGCAAGCTGCCGAGGAGGTCGAAGAAGAGCGGACCAAGGGCGGAACGCTGGCTCAGCGCAAGGGTGCGACTGATAGGGAATTGCGAAACGCCCGCGCCGATACCGTGGCGGGAATGTTTTTCTCGAATCTCATCATGTATTTCATCATTCTGACCACCACCGCCACTTTGCATGCACACGGCCAAACGGACATCACCACCGCCCGGCAAGCCGCCGAAGCGTTGCGTCCGCTGGCCGGTAATGGCGCGTACTTGCTCTTCACCCTGGGCTTGATCGGCACCGGCATGCTGGGCGTCCCGGTCCTCGTGGGCTCTTGCGCTTATGCGGTTGCCGAAGGAGCCGCCTGGCGCGGCTCCATGGCCGACAAGCCAAAAAGTGCGCGCAAGTTCTACGCAGTCATGGCCGTAGCGATGGCCTTGGGACTAACGCTCAATTACCTGGGATTCAACGCGGTGAAAATGCTGTTCTGGTCCGCGGTGATCAACGGCCTGCTCGCTCCGCCGCTGATCCTGCTGGTCATCCTGCTGACCAGCAGTCACAAAGTCATGGGTAAGCAGGTGAACACGCCGCTGCTCAAGTATCTAGGCTGGGCTACCTTCGCCGTGATGACCGCCGCGGCGGTGGGCATGCTCATCACATCCTGAACTGTGCAGGGGCGACTGATGTTGCGGATGAAACCTATTTATCGAGATACTTAATAAATACCACTTCGTTTTGCCGTTCGTTGTACAGCAGTTCGTCGGCCAGCCCTCGCACGATGACCATCCCCAATCCGCCAGGCCGCAACCCTTGCTGCTCGCGGACCACCGTGTGCTGCAACGGATCTTCCTCGGGATTGTTGATGGCCGCATGCTTCAAGTCTTCAAATCGAAAGCCGGACCCGGGATCGGCGATGCGATACAGCACCAAGCGGGGAGTACGCAGATACGCCACGCGCACGTTGCGCTTGGCATCGAGCTTGCCGCCCCACTCGACCGCGTTCGTCAACAGTTCGCGAAATGCCTGCGCCACCGCGTTGCGCACATCATCCGGAAGATCCACGGCCAACCGCGCCAGGAAACCCTGGATACGCCCAGCGGCCTGCAGATCGCACGGCACCAGCAGCTCCACCCAATCCGGCCGCGCCGATAGAATTTGAATGTCCGGAACCGTGGAAGATGCCAGCGTGTTGCGAACTAACTCCAGCATATCGCCAACTTCAAAGGGTTTGGCGATGTAGTCGAAAGCCCGCTCGCGAATAGCGGACAGCATCGTCTCCGGAGAGTTGTCTTGCGTCATGACAATGACGCGCATCGCAACGTGCTGCTGCGCCAGGTCCACCAGCAGGTCCAGGCCGCTCATGTCCGGCAGCCAGACGTCCAGCAGCATCAGTTGAAAGCGCGTGGTTTGCAGTTCGCGCAGCGCTTGCGCGCCATCGTTGGCGCTGGAGACCAGAAACCCTTCGCCGCTGAGCACGCTGCCGAGAAGCTCGCGCAGGAGTTCGTCATCCTCGACGACTAGGATCCTGGCTTTGTCTGCGCGTTTATACTCGACGGGGTTCATGCGTTCCGCCTTCGCTTGAGCGCGCTCATCCTACTTTTGCTTTCCGTGGGCGTCAAGATGAAGACGGGATATCAACCCGTGAGCAGGCGCTCAATCTCGTTCTGCAACAGGTCAGCGTCGATGGGTTTTGTCAGATAAGCGTCAAAGCCGGACTGCAGGCCCATTTCCCGGTCCCCGCGCATCGCCGAAGCGGTCAGCGCAATCACCCGCAGATGCTTCAGGCTCGCGTTCTCGCGAATCCGGCGAATGGCTTGGAGACCGTCGAGATTGGGCATGCGCACGTCCATCACTACGAGGTCCGGAACGGATTCTTCCAGACGCGCCAGCAGGTCCGCGCCGTCGCTTACGCCCTGGCCTGCATATCCGAACGAAGACACCAGCTCCAGAATGAGTTCGCGAATGGCAGGATTGTCCTCCACTACAAGGATACGTTTCATGGCGATGGGCAAACGTGGCTGCAGCCGGGCCAGATCAGCGCTCGGGCCGCTACTCTAGTCCCGCAACAGCTCAAAGTCATGCGAAATGCTGAAAAAGGGTCATCCGCGGGCGCAAAAAATCGCGCGCAGGAAGGGAACTGGCGAACGCTACCAATTCCCCAGACGCGGGGGTATGATGCCTCCCACATTAGGCTCAGAGCTCGGTTGGCGGCCACGAGTCCCGCTCCCCAACCAGGCCATTGGGCCCGCGCCAGGCACGGCGCCATCTGGACTCCGCGAG
>Ga0209736_1000057_pt1 | contig 38255 bp, 34 predicted proteins | sample BlaSpr_A8_Ref_M3_FD_187992 | JGI IMG/M metagenome (GOLD analysis project Ga0209736, IMG submission 187992) | Forest soil microbial communities from Thunder Bay, Ontario, Canada - Black Spruce, Ontario site 2_A8_Ref_M3 (SPAdes) (version 2) | ecosystem: Environmental > Terrestrial > Soil > Boreal...
GGCGCGGGTTGTTGGGGTTCCGGGGCGGGTTCGGGGTCGGGCGGGAAGAGATAGTCGCTGTTGCTGTTGACGGAGTTGCGGACGGCTTTGCGCCAGCCGTCGGTGCTGAAGGCGTTGATATATTCGTCCTGGGAGAGGTGGATGGCCTGCAATTGGGTTTGGAACATGTAGGCGACGGTGCGGGCGAGTCTGGGTTTTATATCGCCGCGGACGACGGCGGGGATGAGGCGTGCCAGGGCGGTGCTGAGGTTGCAGGCGGAGAGGTAATCTCCGGAGAAGAAGTAGGCAAGGTCTTTGCCGAGTTCTTCGGTGGCGCGGGCGCGGGCCTCCTTCTGGGCGTGGTAGTAACAGATGTGCGGGTGGCTGCTGATGCGCGGAGTGCGGCAACGACGGCCATCGACAAACGTGAATAGACACAACGGTACGCGGTCCTTTGAAGTGAGAGAGGACATGGATGTCTCCTTAGATTGAGTTTTGAGATTTGCTGAACTGAAAAGAGCACAGGCAAGAGTGCCTGTGCTACTAAAAAAACAAACGCCTCGCGGGAGGGCGAGGCGCAGTACTGAACGAGATAATCATATCAGGATAGGTATTTGGTACACAAGGGGAAAATTCGGGCGAAACAAGAAAGGAAGGAAAAAGATAACGCAGAGGTGCAGAGGACGCTTAGATGCGCAGAGCAAACAAAGAAAACGAAACGCAGAGACACGGGGAGCGCAGAGAAGAGAAGACCCACCTTTTCAGAAGGCAAACCCGAAAAGGTGGGCCACCCGAGAGAGATGCAAGTCAAAATCGTTTCGCTGCGGATGAGCGTAGTCCACCCGCCTCGATCGAGCAACGTGCTGCTTATCTTCGGAAGGTGATGAAAGGGTTAAACCGGGTGGGCACGTAATCGTCAGCACGTTTGGGTCGGAAGGTCCTACAAAATGCAGCGGTCTTGAAGTGATGCGCTACGATGCCGAATCTCTGCATAATGAGTTCGGCGTTCGTTTTAGGTTAGTGGAGAGTTCCAAAGAACTTCATAACACGCCCTTCGGCACTACACAGCAGTTCTTATACTGCTACTGCAAAGTGAAATAAACATCTTTCGTGATTGTATCGGCCTTCCTATAGAATTCTCGCCGGAGGTCTTGTAATGAAACGCCTATCGCTTTTGCCTCTGGCCCTGCTGTTAGCAACGACAGCGTTTGCACAAACAAATTCCAACGACTCCGATACGCTGAAATCCCTTCTCTCAGAAGTTCGTCTGCTGCGGCAGGACTTGCGGACCACAACAGTCGCCGCCCAAAGGGCACAAATCTTGGTCTATCGCGCCCAAGCTCAAGAATCCGTCGTTAGACGCATGCAGGAGCGCGTGGATGATTCTCGGTCGAAGCTTGCTCAGATTCAGACCGAGCAAAGAAACCGTGCGGCCAGTATCAAACAGATCGACGAGAAGCGGAGTCAGAGTGATACGACTGCAGCGGAGCAAAAGGAACTTGAAGGGGTGCTCGCTCAAATAAAACCAAGGTTCGACGCGGACGCGAATAAAGAACAAGAAACTCAAGCAAAGTTAATTGAGTCTGAGGAACAGCTGCGTTTGGAACAGGCGAAACTCGGCGGACTTCAGGATCAATTGGACCGACTGGAAAAGCTGTTGGAGAGTTCCGGCAACCCAAAATAGCGGATCCTCTCACCCGCCATGCTGCAGACGGATGAGGCACGGCAAAGGAATGCATAATACTGCATTCTAGGACTTCGTAAAGCGGACTTCTGAGGAGTCGGTAAAACTACACTTGTCCGTTAAACGCATTATACATCCAGGTGAACCTATCATTCCGGACGCTAGTCTGCGCGACTTCAGCCATTATTGCGGAACGGGTACTTGAAAGAGGTTGCGGTGCACGCTGACACGAGAAAACGCGTAGACCGAGGGATTGTGGCCAAACGAGATGTGGGAAATACCCTCAAGGTCAACCTTTTGCACAACCGGTAGACCCGACAAATCTTTCTCATGATCCACACCGTTAGGCGAAAAGTTGGGAGTGGGCCGCCCAGGGGCCTGAGCAATTACAAACACCTTGCCACCCTCACCGCTGCCCTCAGCCCGAAACCTCACGAAGAAGAACCTCTGATCATGCGACCATGCCGCATCGCAATACGTACAGATACGAATCGGCGACCCATTTTTGATTGGATAAGCGAATACTCCTGTGGGCCTTTCCTCGCCCGGCGCTGGCCCTACAGCGATAATCCACTGACCGTCAGGCGAGACTGATTTCATGATCAAATCAGGGTAAGAGAGAAGCTTCTCTTGCTGGCTGCCGTCGTCCTTCATGCGGAAAATAAATTGATGCCCGGCTTCGGAGCGATGAAAAATAACTTCTCCTTCGGGACCGAAAAATACCCGGTCGTTTTCCGTCGGCGCTAACAGGCGCGGTGAAAACCGCCGTTGTAGCGAAGCGATCCACACAGAGGATTGGCCCTGAGCGTCGGCCGCGCAATACACGACTTTTTTCCCGTCAGGCGATATTTCAAACGCTGTCATCGACACGCCCGGTAGCGGACGCTCGCTCTGGCCAGAGTCCATGTCGGTTACCCACAATTCCCCTGCCGCCACGGTGCTGGCTGGACCGCGGCGTACAACGTAATAGAAACTTCGTCCATCCGCGGAGAAGACCGAGGAGACAGGTCCAACCCCCAAGCCCGGCAAATTCGCGTAGCCCTCAGACGAGACCTGACGATCACCGCGAGTGTCATGGATCCAGACGGCACTCTCCTTGCCTCCCACTGAAGTAATCAATGAGCGCCCGTCAGGGGCCACGGCGATACCTTCCTCTTCGGTCGGACCAAGAGTCAATTGCTCGCGCTGCCCATCCGGGAAGCGTTGCCGCCAAATGTGATACCCAGTACCCGTGTCCGCAGCGAAGTACATCCACCTTCCGTCTGGGGACCATGCCGCCGAGGTACAGGGCGCGCCCGGCCCGACCGCCTGTCCGAGAGACTCGCCGTCAAACGGCACGAGTCGACACGGTAGCCATCCGGATTGATTCATCTCTGAGACCAGCACCCATTGTCGGTCGGGCGAGAGGGCGGAGCGATGCGCCATGCTAAATTCGGTTGGCGGCACGTAGATCGGACGCTCTTCGCTGCGGTTTTCATTGGCAGTCATCAAAGCCATGTGCTGACCTTCGATTATTTCAGAGAACATAACGTGATCGACATCGGTCCAACTTAGTCCGGAAGCATTTGGTAACAACCGCTGTGGCTGCCCGCCGAGTATGGGCACGATCCAAGTTTCCCAACCACCGGACTCCTGAATGACCGTGTAAGCAAGTCGGGAGCCCGCAGGTGAAAAAATGGGGCTCATTTTTTCCTCATTATCGTGCGTGAGCTGTGTGGGATCGCCGTCCGGCAAAAGCTTAGCGTAGACCTGCCCGCGACCCGTAAACGTTCCCGGTCCCCGAATGAAGGCTATGAGACGACCATCCGCCGAAAACGCGGGCGAAGTCGCTGAATCGGGAAAATGTGTGAGTTGCACCCAAGTCGAAGACGCAGGTGCGCGCGGGTGGGTCCAACGCTCCAACGCCAAAGCAGCTAACAGCAAAAGGACCAAGACGAGTGCGGCAGTATAAAAAGCGAATCGACGCTTCGGACCCTCGGTCGGTACGGCCATTGAAGACAATTTGCCCGACTCTGAATCGCGTTTCAGGCATTTCAAATCCGCGCGCAGGTCGGAAGCGTGCTGGTAACGTACCTCGCGATCCTTCTCCAGCATCTTGTTGATGATCCGCTCTAGTTCTGCAGGCACGTCCGGGTTCAAGCGTACGGCAGATGTGGGAACGCGGTTGAGTATTGCGTCAAAAATCAGTCCGGAACTATTCCCACGGAATGGCAGCGTGCCCGTGGCTGCCTCGTATAGCACTACTCCGAAGGAAAACAGATCGGTACGTGCGTCCAAATCCTGGGCACGGACCTGTTCGGGGGACATGTACGAGACTGTGCCTAGGGTCGTTCCCGGACTTGTGAGGTGTGATGGTTCGTTTGCCAGTGTCGTCCGGGCTCCGGAGGCACTGGGAGCGTCCACCTGGGCCGTTACTTTGGCGAGGCCGAAATCCAGAACCTTGGGATGCCCACGCTGCGTGACGAATATATTTGCAGGCTTGATGTCACGGTGCACGATGCCTCTGGTGTGCGCGGCCTCCAGCGCATCGGCGACTTCGATAGCGAGTCCGAGCAGTTGTTCCAAGTCAAGTGGACGCCCGCCGATCATGTGCTTCAGCGTCGCACCGTCCAGAAATTCCATGGCGATAAAGGCTTGACCGTTTTCTTCGCCGATGTCGTAGATCGTGCAGATATTGGGATGGTTCAAGGCAGATGCTGCCTTGGCCTCACGACGAAAACGTTCTAGCGCCTGGCGATCTTGGGCAACATCCTCAGGCAGGAACTTCAAAGCGACAAACCGCTCGAGTCGCGTATCCTGAGCTTTGTAGACCACGCCCATACCGCCAGTCCCCAGCTTTTCTACGATGCGGTAGTATGAAACGGTCTGTCCGAGGAGTGATCGGGATTCCACCATCAGTGCCCAATCTTAAGGTTGCGGCCAGACGCGAGTCAATGAAACGGATTGCGCAAGGTCAGAGATGCCGTGGAGGCCATAGATATGACAAGCTTTTGGGCGTGAACGGCGTTTTTAGGTTGGGCCGAAACCGCTTGTTTGGCGGGATAACCCGACACGTCGCCTTCGCCTCCAGAAACGGGGTTTTGCGGAAGCCACAGCTACGTTTGGGCGAATCGTCGGCGATCCGGAAGTAATCCTAGGAGACCTGATCGCGCTATTAATTCCGGATTGCCGACAAACCGGAAGTTGGCCAGATTCACTCAATACAAGCGCGTTTCTCGATACTAATTTCGCCGACCAGCCCGGAACGATTCCAAACACCTCTCGCTAGAAGGCAGCCCCACAGTTATGCGCATCAATATCCGCGGTCCCTGCCGAGAATTCTGGAATTATATCGGGGTCCGTTTGATTTTAACTGGCCGCGAACCGGTGATGAGAATATCGACCAGTCTCCTGGCGCTTTGCTGCCAGTCCGGACCGCACGCCACGTTGGACACCCCGATCAGGGCGCGAAGTAAATCGAGTGGGTCGAGGTCCCTGCGTATATCGCCGCTCTCGATGGCGCGCTCCACCAGTGCACGAATCGCCCCTGTAATCTGAGCGCCGGAAGCTTCATACACCTTCGAGGGGCCTCCCACGAGCGTATTCAGTGCGGGCGCGATGATCTGCTTGGTTGCGATGTAGTCAACGAACAACAACATCCAGGCTCGCAACGCTTCCATCGGGGACAGGTCCTGAGCTAGCTTTCGCTGCGCCGAGGCTAATTTTTCAACCTCAGTCCGATACACCGCCTCGAGAAGCGCGTCGCGAGTAGGAAAGTGACGATACAAAGTTCCTGCTCCAACACCGGCCTGTTTGGCGATGTCATCCAAGCTGGTGCCTGCGCCTGACCGGGCGAACGCGTCCTTCGCCACTTCCAGAATGCGCTCGCGATTCCGTTGCGCATCCATGCGGGGCTTTCGCTGAGTAGGTTGGGAGCGCTTCTTAGGCATATCAAAAATGCGTGTAACCGGAGACAGTCTCCGATTATCTAATCCAGTGCGGAGACACTCTCCGTTTTATTCGCAGTACGGCCGGCTTGTCAACATCGGTGCGACTGGGCGAACCTCGAACGGCCGATCCAAGGAGGAAGAGAATGGTGGACCTATTTGGGGCAACGTCAACGACAGAGGACGTTTTGTCCGGTGTCAATTTGCACGGCAAACGGATCCTCGTCACGGGTGTCTCGGCCGGGCTCGGCGTGGAGACAGCGCGGTCTCTTGCCGCGCACGGCGCGCAGGTTGTGGGAGCGGCGCGGGATTTGGCGAAGGCCGAAGCCGCGACCATGCAAGTACGAAAAGACACAGCAGCCAGCGGTGGGAGCTTCGGGCTCGTTGAGCTCGATCTCGCCAGCCTCAAAAGCGTGCGCGCGTGTGCCGACAAATTGCTCGCAAAGGGTGAACCCTTCGACGTGGTCATCGCCAATGCGGGCGTGATGGCCACACCGTTTGGCCATACCGCCGACGGCTTTGAAACACAGTTCGGCACCAATCACCTGGGCCACTTTGTGTTCGTTAACCGCATCGCGTCGCTTATCCGCAGCGGAGGACGGCTGATCAACCTGTCTTCTTCCGGTCACCGCTACTCCAACGTCGATCTCCAGGATCCCAACTTTGAACGGACGCCCTATGAGCCCTTCGTTGCCTACGGCCGATCGAAGACGGCGAATATCCTCTTCGCTGTTGCGTTCGACGGGCGGCACCGTAAGCGTGGTGTGCGCGCCGCGGCCGTGCATCCCGGAGGCATCCAGACCGAACTGGGACGCCACATCGATCCGAGTCGCATACAAGCGATCATGGACCAGATGAATCAGCAACTTGCAGCAGAGGGTAAGGCGCCTTTCCAATGGAAGACCATTCCTCAAGGAGCCGCAACTTCGGTATGGGCCGGCTTCGTTGCTCCCGCTGACGAGATCGGCGGCCGATATTGCGAGAACTGCCACGTCGGCAATGTCGTTCCGGACGACGTGACCATCAGCGCCATAAGCGAAGGAGTGCGCGGTTATGCGCTGGATCCAAAGAATGCCGAGGCACTCTGGAAGAAAACTGAGGAATTGGTCGGAGAGTCCTTTTAGCGATCAGATTTCAGAGTCGTAGCTTAAGAACGAGAGTCGGCATCCCGTCAGGAAATCAAGCACTGACGAGATGGGCGTTTCTCGGTACTAATCCGGGAGGCATTACTTCCGGCTGGCCCGTTAGTCGGGCTGAATCGCACACAGCGAGTAATAACCCTGCGCGTTGGCCGGACGGGTTGAACGGACTCTTTACTCCTCGGCGAGAGTCTCCCTCGGGGATATCCGAGCGGCGCGTTGGGATGGCAGCAGGCAAGCGGCAAAGGACACTACCCCCATCACGCACGTAGCACCGGCGAGGATTGGAAGGTTAAGCGGCTGTACGTGGAAGAGCACCGAACCCATGGCTCGGTTCGCCTGCCATGCTCCGATCAAGCCCAATAGCGTTCCACCAGCGAGCAGGCGCAAGGAGAGATAAAAAAACTGGCTGCGGATTTGCCCCGGCTGCGCCCCCAAGGCCATGCGCAGGCCGATTTCGCGGCGACGCTGTGCTACGGCGTAGCTCAACACACCGTAAGTGCCAATGGCCGTGAGCAACAGAGCCATGCAGGAGAAGAGACCAGCCAGCAGCGCCGGCGAACGACGCGCGACAAGGCTATCGGCGATGCGCGTGTCCATTGAGCGGAGGTCGTTGACCGGTATGTCGGGGTCGATTTGCCGTACTACTGTTTGCAGCGTCAACCCGAGCGATTCCGGTGGAAGGCTCGTGCGGACGGCGACGAAGAAGCTGTCACCGATACGGAAGACATAGGGATAATAAATCGCGCCCTGGGCTTCGTCTTCGGTGAGCCCCGCTTGTTTCGCCCCGCCAACAACACCGACGACAGTGAAAGCTTCGGCATCCTTCCCCGTATCAGAGCCATCCCACAGACGTTGGCCAATAGCGCTGGCGTGCGGCCAGTAGTATCGAGCAAAGTCTTCATCCACAACGCAGACTCGCTCGGCGCGACGTGGATCGTCGGCCGTGAGGAAACGTCCTGACCGCAGGGAGAAGCCCATGGCGCGAAAGTAATCGCCCGCGACGCCGTAAGAATAGTGCCCTCGCACTGATTCGCCAGGGCGGAGAACGTGACCCATTACCGTGGCGGCACTTTTGCCGCTCTTGCCACTGAAGGGCACATTGTTGACTACGCCCGCGGACAACACTCCCGGTAGGTGGCCGATTTTGTCTATCAGACTTTCAACAAATGTCAGACGGGCTGTCCCGTCCGGGTAGTCTGCCCAGGGAAGCAAGATTTGCCCAGTGAGGACGTGGTCGGACTGGAAGCCGGGAGAAACGGCCATCACTCGCTGGAGACTGAGTCCGAGCAGACCGGCTCCGGCCAACAGCATGAATGCCAAGGCAATCTGAGAGACGATGAAGCCATGGCGCAGGAATTGAGCGGCGCGGCCGCTCGTTCCACCCCGGCTTTCCGCTTGAAGCGCGTTACCGAGATGGCGTCGAAGATTGAACCAAGCGATTGGCGCAGCGAGCACGATTCCCATGACAATGGCTGCGACCAGGCAGGCCAATGCCAATCGCGCGTCGAAGGCAATGCGACCTCCCAAGGGCAGGCGATCAACACCCAAGACGCGCAGGAGATGGATTCCGCCAGCGCCGACGGCGAGTCCGAGTAGTCCTCCGACTAACGTGAGCAAAGTGGTTTCGACCAGCGTTTCACTCACGATGTATCCGTGGCTTGCACCCAGCGCCTGCCGTACGGCGAGTTCCTTGACTCGACCGCTGGCACGGATGAGAAGCAGGTTCACAAGGTTGACTGCGCCGATTAAAAGGAGGAGGAGTACGCCTGCTTCTAGCAAGACTAACGTGGGGCGGATGGTTGCGACATGGTCGGCATGCAAAGGCACCACCAGAGAACGAAAGCCCGCATCGGCAATCATTTTGGCCTGGGGGTCGTCGACTTCCAATGCCGCGTTCTGCGCGTCGAGCTGAGACTGGGCTTGTGCGAGAGTGGCGCGCGGTTCGAGGCGGGCAATCATTTGAATCACGTTTCCGCCGGAATGCCGCCCCGATGGCGCGCGATCTTCCGGGCGCGATGCAAGGGGTAAGAACACCCGGGCATCGGAAGAGAGAAAGCGGAACGCGGGAGGCAAGACGCCGATCACCGTTCTGGGAACACTGTTTACACGAATCAGCTTTCCGATCACGTTGGGATCGGCGTTGTATCGTTGCCGCCAAAATGCGTCGGAAAGAATGGCAACATGATCGGTTTCAGAAGTGGTTTCTTCTTCCGTGAAAGTGCGTCCGATGGCCGGGCCGAGCCCAAGGGTCGAGAAAAAATCCGGAGAGACGCGCATGGTCTGGAGGCGTTCCGTCGAGCCGGGCTCGCCGATAATCTCGGTGCCATAGTGATAGATCGCGAGCGAGGTGAAGGCGGAAATATGACCACGTCGTTCGTAATAGTTCGTCAGCGAGGAGCCGTCACGATCGACACCAGCCTTTGGATACGTATTGAAAACGGTTACGAGGCGGTCGGGCTCGGGAAATGGCAGCGGACGGAGCAGAACGGAGTCGATCACGGCAAAAATCGTTAAATTCGCGCCGAAACAAACGGCGAGTGTCAGAAGAGCGGTGGCTGTGAATCCGGGCGTCTTTCGCAACAATCGGGCGGCGTAACTCAGCTCCCTGCGGAGCTCATCGAACAGATGAATGCCAAATGCCTCGCGGCAATCCCCTTTGACATTGGCAAGACTGCCGAGTTCTCTCTGCGCGAGGCGGGCCGCCTTTTCTGGAGTCACGCCGGAGCGCACGAGCTCGTCGGTGTATTGCTCGATGTGAAAGCGCAGTTCCTCGGTCATACCGTCTTCAAATTCACGCCGCCGGGTGAGCACGCGAAACAGGGAACGCAAGCGCTTAAGCATGTCACACCTCCTCCGACGTCGTATTCAAGGCCGCGGCAATCGCAGTTGCTAGGCGGTTCCAGCCGGCCGTTTCGTCGCGCAGGCGGCGGCGCCCCGCGGCTGTTAGGGTGTAATACTTCGCCCGGCGGTTGTTCTCGCTCTGACCCCATTCGGCAGCGATAAGATCGCGGTGCTCCAATCGGTAGAGGGCCGGATATAAGGATCCCTGTGGAATCTCGAGCGCGTCCCCTGAGATCTGCCGAATGCGGATCAACACACCGTATCCATGCAGCGGTTTCAAGGACACCGCTTTGAGAATCAGCATATCGAGTGTGCCCGGGAGTAGTTCCGCGGTTTTGCTCACAGCGCAATGGCCTCCTAGTCTAACTAGGAGTGTACCGGTGCTCTCCTAGTTTGGCAAGGGGAAAGGATGGCGGCCACGAGTGGCACCATCGGAATGCCAACGCAGACGGTACTCATGCGCTCGTGGTTGGATGGTCGGCAAACCGGAAGCTATCCGGGTTCTACGGCGGCATTAGTGCTGTGAAGCGTGCAACTGGCTTTTGCCAGACAGGATGAAAAGGAACGCGGGGAGAGCGATGATGCTGGTCACCGGTCGGATGACAGCTACAGCCCGCGCCGACATTGGTGCTCGATGTTCAAGCCCGACGGTGAAGCGTGGGTCCGAGGCTCGCGTACAGACGTGTGATGACGCTCGTCAGCTCTGACAACGATCTCGATTGGGAGTTTGCCTTTGATTCGCGCCTTGGGCATCCGACCGGTACTCGGAGGAGCCAATGGCAAAGAGATCAAAGAAACGGTGTGAGGAATTGCCCATCTTGCACCCGGCGGCCAAGTCGAACCACAAATGGTTTTCCGCAAGCTGTGCCCGAGAGCGGTGATTTATTTTGCTGGGGCGCTTCTTAGAGGCGGCCTATAATCCGCGCTATCTATGGGCCTGCCGAATGGCACCAAAGTGGGTTTCTACGAGATCGTCGCGCCGCTAGGCGCTGGTGGCATGGGCGTCGTGTACCGCGCGCTCGATACCAGGCTGAACCGTTCGGTCGCGATTAAATTTATTTCCGACGAACTGGCGGACCGCGTCGCTCGGCGGCGGTTCCAACGCGAAGCGCAAATGGCTTCTGCCTTGAATCACCCGCATATTCTTACCGTATATGACGCAGGGGAGTTCGAGGGCCGACAGTATCTGGTAGCTGAGTTCGTAGATGGCGGCACGCTGACGGATTGAGCAAAAAGAACGACGCCAAATTACCACCAAAGCTTCGAATTATTGATCGGCGTTGCCGATGGACTTGCCACGGCCCACGAGGCAGGCATCTTGCACCGCGACATCAAGCCGGACAACATCCTAATCACCAAAAGCGGATACGCCAAGTTGGCGGACTTTGGTCTGGCCAAGCTCCACGAAAATTCGGCCTCGCTGGACGAAGCTCGAACGCTAACCGGGACGCCCACGATGCCAGGGGTAATCCTTGGGACGATTCCATACCTCTCCCCCGAGCAGGCCTCAGGACGCGCCGCCGACGCTCGCAGCGATGCCTTTTCTTTCGGAGTTGTGTTGTACGAACTACTCGGTGGATGCAGGCCTTTCACCGGAGCGTCCGATTTCGATGTCCTGCATTCCATCGTGCGCTCGCCGGCCCCGCTATTGCCGGATGACGTGCCGCTTCCGATGCGGCTTCTTATCGAGAAGGCGCTCGAGAAGGATCCCGGGGATCGTTTCCAAACCATGCGGGACATGGTTGTTGATATGCGGCGTGCAGCCCGGCAAACGGCTGACGCACCGCCAGCACTTGAGGCTGCGCCGCGGTCCAAGCATGCGCGCAATTGGCTTATAATCGTCGCGGCAACCGTCACCCTTCTTGTGGGTGGGAGCATGCTGCTGGTGCCCCGCTTGCGGCGGTCCACCGACCCGACCCGTCTGGAATACACACAGCTGACCAGCTTCGCCGATTCAGCTGTGGCCCCGGCGATATCAGCGGACGGCCGCATGCTGGCTTTCATCCGCGGCGAAAACACCTTCGTGGGACCTGGGGATATTTACGTCAAACTCCTTCCTGACGGAGAGCCCGTGCAATTGACGCATGATGGAGCACCCAAAATGGGCCCCACTATGTTTTCTCCGGACGGCTCGCGCATTGTTCCTTACTTGGAGGTGGCCAGGTTCGTCACTTAGCATTGCGAGAGCATGCCTGGGCGGGAAAGAAAGCCTTTCAGCTCGGTCAGAATTCACATCTGTTTGCCGGAACACTCTCCATGGCAAGCATTGACTTGGCCTCAAAGCGAGGCCTAATATGCGCGTCCAGAGGTTTCCCCCGCCCCATGATTGGCCAGACGCTCGGCCATTACCTGATTGTCGAAAAGATTGGCGCTGGTGGAATGGGTGAAGTCTACCGCGCCCATGATGAGCAGCTCGACCGCGATGTGGCCCTCAAGATCCTACAGGCCGGAACGTTATCCGATGAGGCCGCGCGCAGGCAATTCCGCAAGGAAGCCCTGGCACTCGCCAAGCTGAACCATCCAAACATCGAAACGGTTCACGAATTCAGCAGCCAGGACGATGTGGACTTCCTGGTAATGGAGCTCATCGCCGGGAGTGTCCTGAGCGACAAGCTTAAGCAAGGACCTCTACCGGAAAAGGAAATCGTGCGTCTAGGGACGCAATTGGCAGAGGGGCTGGCGGCAGCGCACGAACACCGGGTGATCCACCGTGACCTGAAGCCCGGCAACTTGATGATTACCCTGGACGGCCGTCTGAAAATTCTGGATTTTGGTCTCGCTCGCCTACTGCAACTTCCACAAGAGGTGGATCTCACGGTGAGCGTCACGACCAACACAGGTACGGTATCCGGCACAGTGCCCTACATGTCTCCGGAACAGTTGCGGGGACTCCCCGTGGATGCGCGAAGCGATATTTATGCTGCGGGAGCATTGCTGTATGAAATGGCCACCGGCCATCGGCCCTTTCCGCAATCGCAAAGCGCCGAGCTCGTGGGGGCGATCCTGCACCAGACTCCTGACCCCCCAAGCTCGCGCAACCAGCGGCTCACGCCAATCCTGGAAAGCGTCATCATGAAGGCGCTTGAGAAAGACCCGGCCGAGCGTTACCAATCGGCGCGAGAGTTAAAGGTCGTCCTGGAAGGAGTGGCTGCCGGACAGCCGGCAAAGGTCCAGCGGCGAAGTCGCGTTTCTCTCTTCGTAACCGTGGGCGTCTTGGGAATGGCCGTGCTGCTCGTGGGCTTAGGGTTGGGCCTCAACCTCGGCGGGTTAGGCGATCGATTTCTGCATCGCGGGGCGGCGCGCTCCGCAGGGGTTAGCTCCGCGCCCGTAAAAGCCCGGCGCTCGGTGGCCGTCCTTGGCTTCAAGAACGTTTCAGAGCGCCAAGATGAGGCTTGGCTTTCCACGGCGCTTGCGGAGATGCTGACCACCGAGCTAGCTGCGGGAGAGCAACTGCGCGCGATTCCCGGAGAGAATGTCGCTCGGATGAAAATCAATTTGTCGTTGCCGGAGACTGACAGCTTTGGCCAGGATACGCTGGAGAGAATTCGCAAAAATCTGAATGCCGATGAGATTGTTCTTGGCTCGTATGTCCCTCTCGGCGGAGGCCAGATTCGCGTTGATTTGCGTCTCCAGGATACGCGGGCGGGCGAGATCCTCGCCGCTGCTTCCGTCAAGGGCAATGAAGACCAAGTGGATGATCTTGTCGGCCGGGCCGGGACAATTCTTCGAGAGAAGCTCGGCGTGGGCGAAGTTTCGCCGGCACAAGCACTCGCGGTAAGAGCCACCTTACCGCAGAATGGCGACGCCGCTCGCTTTTACTCGGAAGGTTTGCAAAAGCTTCGTCAGTACGACTATCAGCGCGCTCGCGACGCGCTCCAAAAGGCTGTCGAAGCCGAACCCCCGTATGCCCTGGCGCATTCAGCTCTGGCCGTCGCCTGGAAGGGACTCGGTTACGACGCCAATGCGAAAGAGGAAGCCAAGAAGGCTTTCGACCTCTCTGCCAATTTTTCCCGCGAAGATCGTCTTTGGATTGAGGGACAGTACCTGGAGTTAACCAACGATCGCGCCAAGGCCGTCGAAACCTACAGAACGCTTTTTGATTTTTTCCCCGACAATCTGGACTACGGCCTGCGGCTCGCTGCGGCGCAAACTTCCGCCAGCAAAGGAAAAGACGCACAGGCTACGCTGGCTTCACTGAGGAAGTTTCCGGCGCCTGCTTCAGAAGATGCGCGGATTGATCTCTACGATGCGGTTGCGGCCGGATCCCTCGGCGACTACAAGAGACAGCAAGCTTCCGCAGCCAAGGCTTTAGCCGCCGCCGATTCGCAAGGTGCTCGTCTCCTCGCTGCTCAAGCACGCATCTCAGAATGCTCCGCCCTTCGCTATGTTGGAAATCCACTGGAAGCAATCTCGGTCTGCAAGGATGCTCAGAAGATTTTCGAGTCCGCCGGAGATCGCGGCAACGCCGCCCACGCCCTCAACAGTATTGCCGTTGTGTTGATGGAGAAGGGAGACGCTGCGGGCGCCCGCAGGGCGTACGAGGAGTCCCTCGCCACAACGAAGGAAATTGGCGATAAAAAGTCCCACGCCATGGCACTCAACAATCTTGCCGGAGTCCTACGCGATCAACTGGATCTCCCGGGTTCTCGAAAGCTGCTTGCGGAGGCTATGGCTGACTTTCGCGAGATCGGCGAGAAAGGCGGAGTCGTTCGCTGCCTTGAAAACACCGGCATCATATTGGTGGACGAAGGAAGACTGGAAGAGGCGCGCAAAAAGCAAGAGGAAGCCCTGGCCATTGCCCAGGAGATGGGTAATAAGAGCCTCACGGCTTACGCGTTGTATCTCTTGGGAGAAGTTTATGCGGACCAGGGCAATCTGGCCGCGGCTCGCAAGAGCGACGAACAATCGCTGGAAATTCGCAAGGGTCTTGGCGAGCCGCGCATGATTGGCGAGACGCAACTCTCACTCGCTGATTTGGCCATTGAAGAAAAGCAATTCCCCGGCGCGGAATCCACGGCGCGCGAATCAGCCCAGCAGCTAGAGAAGCTCAACGACGTAGATGATGCGGCTTTCGCGTATTACGTCCTCGCCCGCGCCCTCGCCGCCCAAGGCAAAACAAGCGATGCGCATGCGGCCATTGACAAAGCCTCCGCGCTCACGCAAAAAGGCGGCGACACAAACATTCGCCTTCGCGTGGCCGTCGAAGCTGCGGTCATTGGTGCAAGTTCTGGCGCTCCTGCTGACGTCTCTGAAGCCAAGAAATCAATCCAGTCGGTCTTGGCTGACGCCACGAAACAAAACCTTACCGGTATTCAGTTGGAAGCCCGCCTGGGCATGTGCGAAGTCGAAATGAAGTCTGGCGATCGCTCCACGGGCCGCGCGCACCTCGCTGCCCTTCAGAAGGATGCTACCGCCAAAGGTTTCTTGCTGATCGCACGCGAAGCCGCTGCAGCTGGCAAGTAAAGCGAACCAGACCTATGTAATTTTCAAACAGCTCATTTGATCGATTTTAACTGCCGTGGCTGATGCATTTAGATCCCGAATTCTGCCAGCCTTTCGGCACAGTCGAACAGGCGCCTGTCTCAACAGGAGTCTCTTGTGCTTCGATAGGCGGTGATGGGCCATGATATGTCGCGAAGTGTTTACCAGAGATTGGGAAGGGTCCAATTCGCGATCGTGGTCGGATGACGGGAAGCCGGAAGTAATAATAACTGTCGAAACAGGCAGAATAGATACTTGGTACACAAGGAGAAAATTCGGGCGAGGCAAAGAAAGGGAAAGAAGGAAGGAAGGAAGGAAGGAAGGAAGGAAGGAAGGAAGGAAGGAAGGAAAAAGATAACGCAGAGGCCAGAGGACGCTGAGATGAGCAGAGCAAAACAAAGAAAACGAAACGCAGAGACACAGAGAGCGCAGAGAAGAGAAGACCCACCTTTTCAAAAGGCAAACCCGAAAAGGTGGGCCACTCCAGAGAGATGCAAAGTCAAAATCGTTTCGCTGCGGATGAGCGTAATCCACCCGCCGGTCCGAGAACTAATATGTCAAAGGGCTTCGCCTTTTGCAGCCTGATTGGGAAGCAAAAACGTCTTGGGGTAGGAACCGCGACCGCAGATTTTGAATGAGCCGAAGTCCTTGTACCAATCTCCGTCCGGCACTTCTGGCAGTGATTTTATCCAAAGACGAAGCTGATTGAGGTCGGCGATGCTTATGGCCCGTTCGCGCATGCGCTCGATGAGATGCTGACGGACATTCGCGGGAATGTTGTCCCAGCTCTCGACCCTGGGCATCAGCTGCCAAAGACCATCCGACCGAGTTCATCGCCGAGACGCTTGGCTTCTTCTGGGTCATCGGCGTTACGGAATCGCTCGGCGAGTTCGAAAAACTCTTGCTGCTTGCGCTTCTCGGCCTCGATGCCGTTCTCGATGAGTTCGACGAGCATGCGGTTGGAACTCAGCCTGCGGGTCTTTGCCAAGCTGCGGACCTTAGCCGCGGTGGTTACTGGAAGGCTGACGCTTTGACGTACGGTCTTGTTTGCTGAGCTCATGACATCATTATGCACCAGAATGGTGCAAATGTACAGCGGGAGCAACTACGTGGGTGACTAGCTCAGTTTTCGGGTTCCGCAGGCGGCCAGCCGACTCGGTGGATTCCGAGCGTGTACTCTTCCACTTGCTTGGCTGGGAAGCCGATGATCACAACCATTCGGGCACTACTGACGTTTCGGCACACCCGCCTCTCCCAAACTCCAAAAACCCGCACAGGATCGTCTGGTCGGTAGTCTCGAAACTCTTTATGCAGGTCATCTGTCCTCCTCCTTTTCAGCAGATTAGATTGTCTCGCGAGTGCTGGTCAAAGCTAAGTTGACGGTTCGTCATCTCACTCGTCGCCACTGTCCGTTACCTCGTGGTCGCCCCCCAGGAATCCAAATTGCCGCTTCTTCGTCTCCAGGATTGCGTCCGCACCAATTTGATCACTGTCGCCCGTCAAAGTGCTCCAGAATTCTCCTCGTAGGCGCTCAGCCCAATTCTTGCAAATTTTGAATCCTCTGGAAGACCCAGCATTTTCAGAGTGACTGACGAAATGCTCAATGGCCAATCGCTCGGCCGCATGATATCCCACATGGGTCAGATCCGGAGGGCCGTAAGCCTGATAAGTCTGGTAGTAGTCGCACCGCCTTGTTTTGCAAACCCACCAAGCTTTGAGAATCGCCCAACGTCGTTGGAGAAGACGCCGCCAGAGGAATCTGAGAGACGGCATCAACAACCAAAAGAGGAGCAGGAACGCCGCGAGCCAACAGTAGGAACCCGATGACGGACTGCCAGCCGTAATAGCGCGAAATATTCACGAAGGCGATTGTGGCCAAGAGTCTGGCTGCGTCTGCCCAATTGAGGCCGGGTTCTTTGTGGTACTTTGCGGTTTTTTTCTCAGTCTCGCCAGAAGTACTCGGGCGATTCGCAGCGCACGTGCCTGCGGCAGCTTGCGGGCGCGGCTCTAGAGTAGCCCTTTGCGGTGCGCCGCATATCGGGCAAGTCCCCGCTTCACCAACCTCCCGACCACAGGAGCAGCAGAATGCCATGATGCGTCTTCGCTTGAGCGAATGACGACACGGCCTCGAATCCCACACAAGGGCACATCCCTACGGGAGTGTGGTCCACGAGATGAGTACACAACCTGGATTCAGCGAGAGCGTTACCTGGAAAGCTTGGACTGCAAATCGAGGGCGGCTTGGGCTAGGTCGGCGGGTTTGCCGAGGTCGCGCCAGTAGGAGTGGTCGTGGCGGAAGGCTAGGATTTTTTGGCCTAGGGAGGATAGGCGGAGGTAGGAGTCGATGATGGAGAAGGGGGCGGTTTCGGTGAGTTGGGGGAGGAGGCGGGGGGAGAGGATGTGGATGCCGGAGAAGGCTGCGGGGTGCAACGGGGAAGGAGTTGTGGACTCGGGAAGTGGCGAGTGGCTAGTGGCGAGTGGCGAGTGGGGGACGATTTGGGGAGCACAGCCAGGAGTGGCTGTGCTACTGGTGCGGCCGGAGAGTTGGAGTTGATCGTTGAAGAGGAGTTGGCGGGAAGAGGGGCGGGATTGGACGGCTAGGGTGGCTAGGGCTTGCTGTGCGGTGTGGAATTGGAGCATGGCGGCTAGGTCGATGGCGCTGATTACGTCGACGTTGTGGAGAAGGAAAGGTTCGTCAAGGCGCGCGGAATCTTCCTGGAAAAACCAGGCGGCTTTTTTCAGGCCTCCGCCGGTGTCGAGGAGTTGATCGTCTTCGCGGGAGAGTTCGAGGCGCATACCGAAATTGTTTTTGGATTTGAGGTATTGCACGACCATGTCGGCGAAGTGATGGACGTTGATGATGGCTTCGGTGATGCCGAAGGTGCGGAGGCGGGTGAGCGCGATTTCAAGAAGGGTGCGGTTGTTGATTTCGACTAGGGCTTTGGGGCGGGTGTCGGTTAGGGGGCGGAGGCGGGTGCCTAGGCCGGCGGCTAGGATCATGGCTTTCATGCATGCAGACTCGAGAAGTGGCTCGTGCGAAGAAACAACCGGGAAAAAACATTTACACAGAGGACACGGAGAGCACAGAGGGCGCAGAGTTCAGAGGAGAGCGGACCTAAAGGTCCGCACCTACAACCGGAACGGAGAGTGCAGATCATTTGCGGAGGTTCTCCAGGCCCAGGTGGCGGAGTTGGACTTCGACTGCGGGCTTGGTGCGGAGGCGTTTGGCGAGCTGCTCAGCAAGATAAACGGAGCGGTGCTGGCCACCGGTGCAGCCGAAGGAAACCATTAAGTTTTTGAAGCCGCGGCTTTGGTAGCTGGCGATGCTCGCGTCTACCAGGCTCAGGACGCTGGCGAAATATTGGTGCACGGTTTCTTGTTGGTTGAGATAGTCGATGACCGGGGCGTCTTTGCCGGTTAGGGATTTGAAGCGGTCTTCGCGGCCGGGATTCGGGAGGCTGCGGCCGTCGAAAACGAAGCCGCCACCGTTGCCGGTTTCGTCGGTGGGGAGGCCCTGGTGAAAGGAAAAGCTGAAGATGCGAACGACTAAATTGTCGGCTTCGCTCGCAAGTCCTTGGAGCTTTTCCGAGGCCAGCATTCCTTTGAACGCGCCCATCAACGCGGGAAGCGCGATCGGTAGCTCGACGTGATGCAGCAGCCAGCGGAGATTTTTTAGCGCGTAGGGGACGCTTTGGAGGAAGTGGGCTTTGCGTTCGTAAAAGCCGCGGAAACCGTAGGCGCCGAGGGCTTGCATGATGCGGACGTGGACGTAGGCGTAGTAATGGCGCGTGAAGGCTTCACGATCCACAGGGATGAATTTGGCGAGCGTGTCGAGATAGTGATCGAGGAGTTGCTGGCGGAGTTCGGGCGGGAGATCGGCTTTGGCGTCGTAGAGGAGAGAGGCGATGTCGTATTGCAGGGCGCCTTTGCGGCCGCCTTGGTAGTCGACGAAGTGGGGTTGGCCGTCGCGGAGCATGATGTTGCGGGACTGAAAATCGCGGTAGAGGAAATAATCGCGAGGGGCGCTGAGGAGGAATTCGGTGAGGCGGCCGAAGTCGTCTTCGAGGGCTAGTTCGCTGAAGGGGATGCCTGCCAGGCGCAGAAAATAGTATTTGAAATAGTTGAGGTCCCAAGCGATGGATTGGCGATCAAAGCTGGCGATGGGATAGCAGACGGAGTAGTCGAGGTCGCGGCTGGCTTCGACCTGAAAGCGGGGGAGGGCGGCGACTACTTTGCGATAGGCTTCGACAACTTGGGGAGCGATGATACTGCCGTGGCGATTTTTGGAGAGAAATTCGTAGAGCGTGGTGTCGCCGAGATCTTCTTCTAGATAGGCGCCATGGGTTAGATCTTCGGCATAGATTTGCGGGACGGGGAGGCCGTGGCGGCGAAAGTGTTTGGAGAAGGCGAGGAAGGCGGCGTTTTCTTCGCGGACATTGTAGAGAATGCCGATGGCGGTGCGCGGGCCGGCGCTTAGGCGGATGATTTTGCGGCCGGAGCCGCCTAGTTCGCCCTGCAGCGGGTGGACGCGTTCGACGGGGGCGTGGAACTGTTGCTCGAAGAGATTTTTTAGAACGTCGATGGACATGGTTTTCAGCCGAGCCGTTTTTGACGAATTAGCAGCGCAAACTGATTTCTAGCATAGCTGATTCCTTGCAAGGTGATTTGGGTGGAAGTGAGCGAGTGTGCCCAGAAATGTCGAGAATGATGGAGGGCAGTGCACGGGCTGAAGCCTGTGCCACTGGCGGGCTTGGCTGGGGCGGCTATAATTGCTGGATGCGTTCGCGGTCCATTCACAGATGAGTTCACGAAGAAAAGATGCGAGAAGGACGGAGCAGCGGCTGGCGGCGTCGAAGAATCTTGACCGGATGACGGCGGTCGAGATTGTGCGGTTGATGAACCGCGAGGATCGCAAGGTGGCAGCGGCGGTCGGGCAGGAGTTGCCGGCGATTGCGCGGGCGGTGGATGCGATTGTTGGAGCGATGAGCGGCGGTGGGCGTTTGATTTATGTGGGAGCGGGATCGAGCGGGAGGATGGCGGTGTTGGATGCGGCGGAGTGTCCGCCGACGTTTGGGATTTCGCAAAAGCAGATGATTGCGTTGATCGCGGGTGGGCGACGCGCGGTTACCGGGGCGGTCGAAGGGGCCGAGGATTCGGCGGCGAATGGGGCGCGGGATTTGCGGCGATTGAAATTGAGGCGGAAGGATGTGGTGGTGGGGATCGCGGCAAGCGGGACTACGCCGTACGTTTTGGGGGCGATGAAGTATGCGCGCGGTCGTGGGGCCTTGACGGTGGCGGTGATGGCTAACCGCGATATGCCGCTCGCGCGGTTGGCGAAGATTGCGATTGCGGTGGAAGTGGGGGCAGAGGTTTTGACGGGTTCGACGAGATTGAAAGCGGGGACTTCGCAGAAGATGGTCTTGAACATGCTGAGTACGGCGGTGATGGTGAGGCTGGGACATGTTTATGAGAACTTGATGATTGATGCGGTGCTGACAAATAAGAAGCTGCATGGGCGGGCGGTGAGGATTTTGATGGAAGCTAGCGGGGCGAGTGTGTTTGCGGCGGAGGACGCTTTGCGGGCGGCGGGACACGATATGCGGGTGGGCTTGGTGATGTTGAAGTTGGAAGTGGGTGCGGGAGAGGCTAGGAAAAGATTGGCGGGGGTTGGGGGAGATTTGCGGCGGGCGTTGGGGGAATAAGAAAAAACTTTACACAGAGTTCGCAGAGAGCACAGAGGACACAGAGAAGAGAGAATGGATAAGTTTTTAATACGAGGCGGGAAGGCGCTGCGGGGGACGGTGGCGATTAGCGGGGCGAAGAACTCTGCTTTGCCGGTGATGGCGGCGGCTTTGCTGACCGCGGAGAAGGTTGCCGTACATAACATTCCTAAGGTGCGCGACCTGGTCACGATGAGCAGGCTGCTGACGTTTATGGATGCGAAGGTTTCGGTCACGGAGATGCCTGCCAGCGATTACCTGATCGAGGCGCCGACGTTGAAGCATGCGGAGGCACCGTATGAATTAGTGAAGACGATGCGGGCGTCGATTTTGACGCTGGGGCCTTTGATGGCGCGGCTGGGTGTGGCGCGGGTTTCGTTGCCGGGGGGTTGCGCGATTGGGGCGCGGCCGGTGGATTTACACTTGTCGGCTTTGGAAAAGATGGGCGCGGAAATTACGACGTCGCACGGGTACATCGAGGCGAAGGTGCCGGGGAATGGATCGAAAGGCCGGAGGTTGAAGGGCGCGCACATCGTTTTCGAGAAAATTACGGTGACGGGGACAGAAAACATTTTAATGGCGGCAACGCTCGCGGACGGAGAGACGGTTTTGGAAAATTGTGCGCGCGAGCCGGAGGTGACGGACCTGGTGGTGATGTTGCGGAAGATGGGCGCGCAGATCGCAGGCGATGGAACGGCGACTTTGCAGATTCGCGGCGTGGCGGAATTGCATGGGACGGAACACCGCGTGATTCCGGATCGCATCGAGACGGGGACTTTTCTTGTGGCAGGCGCGATTACCGGCGGCGATTTGACGATTACGAATTGCGAGCCGGAGCATCAAGGCGCGGTGATCGCGAAGTTGCAAGAGGCGGGAGCGTGCATCGAAATAGTGGATAAGACGATCCTGCGGGTGCGCGGCGGGGAAAAACTGGTGGCGGCGGACGTGACCACCGAGGAGTATCCAGGCTTTGCGACGGACATGCAGGCGCAGTACATGGCATTGGCGACGCAGGCGGAAGGCACGTCCCTGATTACGGAGACAATTTTCGAAAATAGATTCCTGCACGCGAGCGAGATGGTTCGAATGGGTGCGAATCTTGCGGTGGATGGGAGACGAGCGCTGGTACGCGGGCCGGCGGCGTTGTCGGGGACGACGGTGCAGGCTTCCGATTTGCGGGCAAGTGCGGGGTTGGTGCTGGCGGGATTGGTGGCGAGCGGAGAGACGGTGATCGACCGCGTGTATCACATCGATCGCGGTTACGAAGGGATTGTGGAGAAGTTGCGGGCGGCGGGGGCGGACATCGAGCGTGTACACGGCTCAGGAGCATGAGTTAAAGCCGTCGGTACAATCCCAGGCTCATCAAGAGCGATACTCAGAATGAAAAAGGCCCCCGAGAAAATTGGGGGCCTTTGAGTTTGTCGAGCGAATCGAAATTATTCGTGGCTGCCGGAGTCGCCGCCGGAGCTGACTTCGCTGCCGGAGGAACTTTGCTGGCCGCCGCCGCTGGCGGCTGCTTTTTGCTGCTTCTCGCGGGCTTCCTTGATGAGGGCTTTGCGCGAAAGGCGGACTTTGTTGCCCTCGATGGAAAGGACTTTTACGAGGACCTGGTCGCCGAGCTTCAGTTCGTCGCGAACGTCGCGGATGCGATGTTCGGAGATTTCGCTGATGTGCAGGAGGCCGTCGGTGCCGGGGAAGAGCTCGACGAAGGCTCCGAACTCCGCGAGGCGAACGACCTTGCCGAGGTAGGTTTTGCCGATTTCGGCGGAAGCGGTGATGTCGCGAACCATTTGCAGAGCCGCATCGCCGCCGGCGCCGCTGGTCGAGAAGATGTGGACGGTGCCGTCTTCGAGGACGTCAATCTTGACGCCAGTGGCTTCGATGATGGACTTGATCTTCTTGCCGCCTGGACCGATCAAGTCGCGGATCTTGTCCTGAGGAATTTTCAGTTTGAAGAGGCGCGGAGCGTAGGCGGAAATTTGCGTGCGGGCTTCGCTGAGCGTCTTTTCCATGGTGTCGAGAATCTGCAGGCGAGCTTTCTTGGCCTGGGCCAGGGCTTCGCGCATCATGCCGATGCTGATGCCGAGGACCTTGATGTCCATCTGAAGCGCGGTAATGCCTGCGCGGGTGCCCGCGACTTTGAAGTCCATGTCGCCGTAATGATCTTCGGCGCCGGCGATGTCCGTGAGGATCGAGTACTTTTTGTCATCGCCAACGACGAGCCCCATGGCGATGCCAGCGCAGGGGGCTTTCATCGGAACGCCAGCATCCATGAGCGCTAGAGAGCCGCCGCAAACGGTGGCCATCGACGAAGAACCGTTGGATTCGAGAATGTCGGAAACGAGGCGCATGGCGTACGGGAAATCCGCCTCGGGAGGAAGCAGGTTGACGAGCGCGCGCTGCGCGAGAGCGCCGTGGCCGATTTCCCGGCGTCCGGGGCCGCGCAAGAACTTCACTTCACCAACGCTGAACGGCGGGAAGTTGTAATGCAGCATGAAGCGATTGAATTGGTCGTGCTCGAAGAGCAGGTCGAGGCGCTGCATGTCTTCCTTGGTGCCGAGCGTGAGTGTCGCGAGAGCCTGGGTTTCGCCGCGGGTGAAGAGCGCAGAACCGTGCACGCGGGGAAGCAGGCCGACTTCGCAGGAAATATGACGGATCTGGTCGAACGCGCGGCCGTCAGGACGGCGACGAGCGTTTAGAACGTCATCGCGGAAGATGTTTTCGCGCAGGCGCTCGAGGGCGCGCTTGGTAAGGGCGCGCTTTTCGTCCATCTCCTTCTTGGGCTCTTCGGGAATGGCTTTGATGATTTCTTCCTTGAGGGCGTCAACGAGGTGATAGCTCTCTTTCTTGGGATGCTTCTCGGTATTGAGAGCATCGTGGAGCTTGGCGCCGTACTTTTTGTCGAGGTCTTTGTAGATGGCTTCGTCGAAGGGGAGCGGCTTGACGACGACCTTCACCGGCTTGATTTTCGCGTGCAGCTCCTTGATGGCGGCGACAATTTTCTTGACCTGAGCGTGGCCGAACTCGAGGGCGTCCACGACGGCTTCTTCAGAGACTTCAAGAGCGCCGGACTCGACCATGACAATGGCTTCCTCGGTCCCAGCGATGACGATGTTGAGCAAACTTTTCTTCTGTTCCGCGACGGTCGGGTTGGCAACCAGCTGACCATCCAAAAGGCCGACGCGAACGCAGGCAATGGGCTTCTCAAACGGAAGATCGGAACAATAAGAGGCAGCGGAAGCGGCGGTGACGGCAATGACGTCCGGATCATTGTCGCTGTCCGCGGAAAGCACCATAGCTACGATTTGCGTTTCGTTGCGCCAGGATTCCGGAAAAAGCGGGCGCATGGGCCGGTCAATCAAACGAGAGGTGAGAATTTCTTTTTCCGAAGGACGGCCTTCACGCTTGAAGAAGCCTCCGGGGATTTTCCCCGCGGAATAGGTGTTTTCGCGATAGTCGACAGTCAACGGCAGAAAATCGCGGTCGTTGGCCGCGGACGACATACAAGCGGTGGTCAACACGACCGTGTCACCGTAACGAGCGGTGATTGCGCCGTTCGCTTGCTTGGCAATCTTTCCAGTTTCGAGAATGAGGGCGCGTCCCCCGATTTCAACCGATACCTGGTGTGGTGCGGGAATATGCGTATTTTCAGACATAAGTGATCATTTCCTTTGGCCCCGCTTCATACGGAGCATTCTAAGAGCGTCCACAGGAGTGACGACCGTGCAGGAGTAAACAGCCGCTTGGCGGCCTGGAAAACAATTCCCTGCTTCGAGTAGGTCGGCAAATGCCTGGCCTGGATAACCCCAGAGAAGAAAAGAGGCGAGAAATACGATAGGAGACTTATAAAGCAATCCGGACTAGAGCACGAGAAACACCGGCCAAACTGCAGCCGGAGGCCTGACGATTTCACTGGCGACGCAACGGACACATGTCGCGTCAGACAGACTTCGATTTGAAGTTGTCATTGCGTGAAAACGCAGAGGCTTCTGCCCGTTGAGACTTTTAAATGTAGGGCAGTTACTTGCGCAGGCTAAGACGTTCAACAATCTCGCGGTACCGATCCGGGTCGCGACGGTTTAGATAGTCCAGCAGGCGGCGGCGCTTATTGACCATCATGATCAACCCGCGCCGGGATGCGTGGTCTTTAACGTGGGACCTGAGATGCGTTGTGAGGTAGCTGATCCGCTCACTCAAAAGTGCAATCTGGACTTCCGGTGAGCCAGTATCTTTCACTTCTCGCCGGAATTGCTCGATCAACACCGCTTTGGCTGTGCTCAAGTGCCCCTCTCCGTCGTCCCCTGAATTTTTTCCTCTTCTCTTCGACCCATTCAGGCTAACACAAATATGTTTTGAGTGTAAAGGAATGTAAACATTCTTCGCCGGGCTCAATTTTTGCGGTCGGAGGCTTTGGGAGTTGCGTTGCGGCGGCAAATTGGGTTGAATGCTTGGTGCGAGTGTAGAAGCTTTGAGAGGAGAACGAAAAATGCAAAAGCGAATCGCGGTGATTGGTGGGCTGTGTCTTAGCCTGAGTTTTCTGGCGACGCAGTCGTCCTGCCAATCGGACAAAAGCAAGCGCCCGAGTCCGCCGGCGACGGCGTCCTGCGCGCTGGCAGACGGAAAGACGATTACCGTGGACTACTCGAGCCCGCGAGTTAAGGGCAGAAAAATCTTCGGAGAACTCGAGCAGTATGGCAAAGTCTGGCGCGCCGGCGCCAATGAAGCTACGACGTTTGTAACGACGACGGACTTGAAGGTTGGCGGGAAAGACGTGCCAGCCGGCGACTATACAATTTTTGCGATTCCCAATCCGGACAGCTGGACGCTGATCATCAGTAAGAAAACTGGAGAATGGGGTTTAGCTTATCCTGGGCCTGGGGAAGATCAAGCGCGTGTAGAGATGAAGGTCTCCAAGCTGCCATCGCTCGTTGAGAATTTTACGATTGCATTTGATAAGGGCGGGAGCGGCTGCACGATGAGAATGGAGTGGGAGACGACACGGGCATCCGTGGAGATCGCCAAGAAATAAAGGTGGGACAGACACTCTTGCCTGTCCGGTTTTCTCTCACTTTGAAAGTAAGAAGAATGAGCGCGACAGACAAGAATGTCCGTCCCGCTCAGGAATTTTTCGTGCGGACGAGAGAAAGGAACTCGTCGCGCGTCTGTTTGTTGTGGCGAAAACCGCCAAGCATGGCGCTGGTCATAGCCTGCCCGTGCTGCTTCTCGACACCGCGCATCTGCATGCAGAGATGACGCGCCTCGATGATCACACCGACGCCTTCGGGGCTGATTTTTTCTTGAATAGCCGCGGCGATTTGGCTGGTGAGACGCTCTTGAATCTGCAGGCGCCGCGCGAACATGTTGACGAGTCGCGCGACCTTGCTGAGGCCAATGACGCGTTTGTTGGGAAGATACGCCACATGGCACTTCCCGAAGAACGGCAGCAAGTGGTGTTCGCAAAGGCTGAAGAATTCAATGTCCTTCACGATGACCATTTCGTCGTAGGCGACGCTGAACGTGGCGCCATTGAGAATGTTTTCCGCGTTTTGGTGGTAGCCGCTAGTCAAGAATTTCAGCGCCTTTTCATAACGCTCCGGCGTCTTGCGCAGGCCTTCGCGATTCGGATCTTCGCCGATCAGTTTGATGATTTCGCGGACGTGGCAGGCAATTCTGCGCGCGTCCAGCTCTTTCTCTTCGTGCAAGATGATTTCTTCCGTGGGTTTAGCCATCGCTTTTACCTCTCGAAGCCTTCTGGATTATCTCCGGCGTATTCGAAACTGTTATTTGAAGTTTCCTGGACGCGGATGCGTTCGAGCTTCGCGTTGGGAAACGGTTTCAGGCGGCGGAAAATCTCGATGCATAAATTTTCCGTCGTAGGGACGGTGGCGTGAAACGCAGCGACATCTTCGTTGAGCGACTTATGGTCGAAGGGCTCGAGGACTTCGCGTTCGACAAAGCCGTCAAGGTCCGCCAGATTTGCGATCATGCCCGTGGCGGGATCGACTTTTCCGGAGACAAGGACTTCCACGACGTAGTTGTGTCCGTGTCCGTAAGGATTGTTGCACTTCCCGTAGATGCGGCAGTTCTCTTCTTCGCTGAGATCGGGACTGTGCAGCCGGTGCGAAGCAGCGAAGCGATAGCGGCGACCGAGTTCGATCTTAACTGCACCGTTCTGTGCGCCGGGACTCATGAGACCTTAACCCCTTCTGCTCCGTTGCGATAACAATCCGCAAAGAGATCCGGCGTTTCATACAGCCTCACGCGATGCAACTTTCCTTGCTTGATCTTCGGATCGAGCAGTTGCCAAATGACGCGGGCGATGTTCTCGCAGGTCGGGATCTGTCCGGCGAGTTCGGGAACTTCGTAATTCAAAAAGCGATGGTCCATGCGCTGCATCACTTCGCGCTCGAGTATTTCCTTCAAATCTTTCAGGTCCAGGACCATGCCTGTTACTGGGTCGGGTTCTCCGGCGACGGTCACCTCGAGGGTGTAGTTATGCCCATGTCCATGCGGGTTATTGCATTTGCCAAAGACGCGACGATTCTCTTCCAGCGAGAAATCCGGATTGTGGTAGAGGTGCGAGGCGGCGAATTCGATTTTGCGCGTGAGGAGAACCATGGCGTTTGGCTTGTCGGTACCTCTATCTTGGCGCGCCGGGAAGAGTCACCGCAACTTCCCGTCCTTTCCATTCAACCTTCCCCTTCACGTGGCCCCGATAGGAGGCCCAGAGCACACCCGCGTACAACGCCACCGCAGGCACGTAATAAATGATGAATTTGAAGGGGTATTGGTTACGAGAAAGCTCTAATCCGTAGGTGAGTTGGCGGAGCAGGAGGAAACAGACACCCAGAAACGTGGCGATCGGGATCTTGAACCCGAGAAAAAGGAGAGCAAGTGGAATCCACGGGATCGCGGACTCCAGTTCGCGAAGGACGGCGCCGGGAGTGCCACCGACCAATACATAAAGATTTTTTTTCCAGCCTTGCCACATTTCGCGGAAGGAACGATACATGCGAACGCGCACGATTCCCTGCCCCGGACCAAACCACAGGCGGAAGCCGGCGGCCTTGGCGCGCTTGGCGAGGGCGACGTCTTCGAGGACTTCTGCCGCGACGCTTGCATGGCCACCGATGGAATTGTAGGCGTCGCGCTGGATCATCAAGAATTGTCCGTTGGCGGCGGCAGCGGGCGAAGAGGGATCGTTCACGGGGTCGTAGGAAAAATGTTTTGCCAGGCGGCTGTAGACAAATGGAATGAGTGCTTTCTCGTACCAGGATTGCGTGACTTGCTCCGGGGAAAAGGAGATCAGCGCGGCGCTCTTTTCTTGCGCGATTTGCAGCGCGCGAGCGGCCGCGCCAGGTTGCAGCTCGGCGTCGGCGTCGGTGAACAGCAGCCAGGGGCTTTTGGCTTCCTTCGCGCCGAGGAAAACCGCGTTGTTTTTTCCAACCCAGCCGGCGGGGACCTCTTGCGTTTCCAGTAACCGCAGGTGCGGAATTTTGGTTATTAAGCTGCGAACAATTTCCGCGGTTTTATCGGTGGACTGGTCATTTACGACAATTATTTCCGGGATTTCGCGTTGCAGCACCAGCGACTCGATGCACGCGGCGATGACGGCTTCTTCATTTCGCGCAGGCACAATGGCAGTAATTGATGGCGGCAGAGAAGCCGAGGGTGGGGCCGAGTTTGGCGATTCCTTGGTCACGGTAAAGTCTGGGGGCAAGGACCGGTTTTCGATCCCAAGCGGATAGGCTAGTATAGCATTCGATGAGAATCGGCTCGAAAATTGTGGCTTGGGGAGGCCTGGCGGCCTTCTTGGGAATTATCGTCGTTTTTGCGCTGCCGAGTTACCGGCATGGCGAAGCGACGATCGCTGGGAAGCGAGCGGAAGACTTCTCGATGGAGCTCGGCGGCAAGCCGTCACGCCTTTCCGACTTTCGCGGCAAGGTTGTGGTGCTGAATTTCTGGGGTACGTGGTGCCCGCCTTGCATCGAAGAAACTCCCGGGCTGAACCGGTTGCAGAAATACATTGCATCGCGCAACGGCGTGGTTCTAGGCGTCGCCGCCGACGAGGATCAGGGCGTTTACGAAAACTTTCTTCGCGAGCACGGGGTAATTTTTCAGACGTACCGCGATCCAGCCACCAAAGATAATCATTCGCCCATCGCGCAATCCTACGGCACGGTCATGGTCCCGGAGACGTATATTATCGACCGTCGGGGGAAGATTGCGCGCAAGATCATCGGATTTCAGGAGTGGGATTCGCCTGAAATGCTCGCGTATTTTGATTCCATCCTGGGTAAGAGCTGAAGCGCAACCGCTGGAAGAATTCAGAGCGAGGCTTTGCGCAGGCGCAGGGCGTTGGCGATGACCGAGACGGAGCTGAAGCTCATGGCGGCGCTGGCGATCATGGGGCTGAGAAGCCAACCGAAGAATGGATAGAACGTGCCGGCGGCGATGGGGATGCCCAGCGCATTGTAAAGAAAAGCAAAAGCCAAATTTTGTTTGATGTTGCGGATGGCCGCGCGACTGAGTTTGCGAGCGCGCACGATGCCTCGTAGGTCGCCTTTCATGAGAGTGATCCCGGCGTTTTCGATGGCTACGTCGGTGCCGGTGCCCATGGCGATGCCAACATGCGCGGCGGCTAGCGCTGGGGCGTCGTTGACGCCATCGCCAGCCATCGCCACGATGCGGCCTTGATCGCGCAGGCGCTTGATGACCTCGCCTTTTTGTTGAGGCCGCACTTCCGCTTCGACATCTTCGATCCCGAGTTCACTGGCAACTTTGACTGCCGTGGCGCGACGGTCGCCCGTCAGCATCACGATGCGAATGCCGTCCGCGCGCAATGCGCGAATTGCCTGTGGCGTGGATGCTTTGATCTGATCGCTCAGGGAAAAGGTCCCAGCCACTTTCCCATCGACCGCCAGGTAGACGGTTGTAACTGCTGCGGAGGCGGGTTCGAGGGCCGCGGAAAGCTGCCCCGTGGCCAATTCAATTCCGCGCCCTTTCAAAAAGGCGACCGTGCCGACGAGAACGAGCTTGTTCTGAAGGCGGGCCTCGACTCCTCCTCCAGCAGTTGCGAGAAAATCGCTTACTTGCGTGAGGAGCAATTTTTTTTCTTTAGAAGCGCGGACAATGGCGCGGGCCAAAGGGTGTTCGCTCGATTGCTCGACGCTCGCGGCTAGCGAGAGCAACTCGTCTTCTGTAAAGCCAGCTCCTTGGAAGACTTCGACGCCTGTGATTTGCGGTTTGCCTTCGGTGAGAGTGCCGGTCTTGTCGACGACGAGGGTGTCGACTTTGGCGAGCGTCTCAAGAGCTTCGGCGTTTCGAACGAGGACGCCTGAGTGGGCGCCGCGGCCGACGGCCACCATGATGGACATGGGCGTCGCCAGGCCGAGGGCGCAGGGGCAAGCGATGATCAGCACGGCGACGGCGGCGATGAGCGCGTGCGCAAAGCGCGGCTCGGGACCGAAGAGCGCCCAGCCTACGAACGCCAGCACAGCCGCAACGATCACAGCGGGCACAAAATAGGCGGCCACTCTATCCGCGAGGCGTTGCATCGGGGCGCGGCTGCGCTGGGCTTCGCTGACGAGTTTGACGATTTGCGCTAGGAATGTTTCGTTGCCGATGCGTTCCGCCTGCATGACAAAACTCCCGCTGGTGTTGAGCGTGCCGCCAGTGACTTTGTCGCCGCTGGATTTTTCTACGGGCATGGGCTCGCCTGTCACCATAGATTCGTCGACCGCACTGGCGCCTTCGAGGAGTACACCGTCTACCGGAACACTGTCTCCTGGGCGGACGCGCAAGCGGTCGCCTTGTTTGACAAGATCGAGCGCGACATCGCTTTCCGTGCCGTCGGGCGCTAGCAGGTGCGCTTGCTTGGGGGCCAAATTGAGCAGAGAGCGAATCGCACTGCTGGTTTGCTGGCGTGCGCGCAACTCGAGCACCTGGCCGAGCAGCACCAGCGTGGTGATGACGGCGGCGGCTTCAAAGTAGGTCGAAACGGCGCCATGCATATCGCGAAACGAGATGGGGAAAATCTGCGGGAAGAACGTTGCCACAACGCTTTCAATATACGCAGCACCGGTCCCCAAGCCGATGAGAGTGAACATGTTCGGGCTGCGATGAATGATTGACGCCCAAAAGCGCTGGAAGAATGGCCAAGCTCCCCACAGAACCACCGGGGTCGCGAGAACGAATTCGATCCAATTGCGCGTGCCGCCCGGGATAGGAAGCTTCAGCGCGTCGCCGAACATAGCGATCAGTAGAACAGGCAAAGAGAGCGCGGCGCTCACCCAAAATCGTAGCCGCATGGAATTGTATTCCGGATCAGCTTCCACTTCGGCGAAGGCATCCATTGGTTCGAGGGCCATGCCGCAGATTGGGCAGGAGCCCGGACCAAGCTGGACAATTTCCGGATGCATCGGACAGGTGTACCGCGCGTCCTCGTTCGCGGTGCCGACCGGCTCAGGAACGGGCGAAACGTTTGCGAGAGGTTTGCCGGGTCCAGCGTTTGGAGCAGATTCCATTCCCGCGGCGACAGACATCGCCAAAAATTTTTCCGGTTCTTTTTCAAACCTTTGGGCGCAACGCTGCGAACAAAAATAGTAAGTCTGATCGCTGTGTACGATTTTAGCCGCGGCCTTCTGCGGATCAACCATCATTCCGCAGACCGGATCCTTTTGCTTGATCGGGCCCTGCAAAATCGGGAGTGACGTTCCACCTTCGTTCCGCGAACTCATTGGGTGATCTCCTCTTTCCTGGCGGGGCTATCGAAGATGCGCGTAGATCAATTCGAGCAGTTCGTTGTACATGGCTTCGGTCTCTTCTTTTTTTCCGCTCTGCAGAGCCTTGGCCGCGCAATGATGGAGATGATTCTTCATCAGGTTGCGTGCTACACCGCGCAGCGCTTCCTGCACGGAAGCAACCTGCGCGATAATGTCCGCGCAATAGCGGTCTTCTTCCACCATTTTTTGCAAGCCGCGAATCTGCCCCTCGATGCGGCGCAAACGTTTCCTGTTGGCGTCCTTCAGCTCAGGGTCCACGCCAGCGGCTTTGCGTCCGCCAGCCGCCGACGCGCAAGCGCAGTCGGCCAAAGAAAGTGGGCCGTGCCCTTTTGAGCTGCCGTGGACCCGCTTCAGTGCGTTTGCTGGCATGATACCCTCCACCCCTATTTATACCCCTACCCCCTATCTGAAGTCAAGGGCGTATGGTTCCGATGGCCGGCTCACTTGCGGCGGGCTGCTATAATGCGGGCATGACACTCGTGGAAATTACCTACGAACTGCAATCCCCGCTTACGCAGGATCAGCTGCGGCGTCTCGGCGAGTTTTCAAACACCTACGGACTGCGGCGTTTCCGCTTCGATGAGGGCAAAAAGCACCTGTCGTTCGAGTATGACGCTTCCCGGCTGCAAGACACACAAATTGCGCATGTGCTCGGGCAGGCGACCATCGCCATCGCGCGCAGAGTTAGTGAGACAGGCGCCAGCCCAGGGATTCGTCCTCTAGAAGCGTGAGCGACACAGCAGCGGAGTTCACTTCTTTGCGGTTGGGACAACCTTGGGCCATGTGAAACTGGCGCAAGAGTCTGTCTGAGTTGTAATTGATGTTCCGGAAAAAAATGAGGCCCCCGCTTGGGATCGGGGGCCTCGGAGAGTGCGTTTCGTTGTCAGTGTCGTTTTCACACTGACGCGTGGGGTCATCCATCCTAGCTTCCCTCTCAGAGGCAGGTGGGAACGAATTGCGAAAAGTGGCGAGCAAGCCCCTTCCCCCTCGCTCGCCTCTCTCCTCAACTCGTCATGTGAAACGCACTCATGCGCCTCTCTAATGCACGGATTGCGCCAATGTGTACCGTGAGCTGAAATCCTACCAAGTCATTTATTAACAAACACTTGCCTAAACCGAGAGATTACCCCCACCGCCCCAAATCCGTCCTTCGAGTTCAGTTTGGAACTCTCTAAAACTGATTCGGGAAACGAGTCCTCTCCCGCTCTCTGCTTCACTCTGTCCACCGGGTTCCAGGACCCAGGTAACAAAATCTTCAGCCTCCCGGAGCTATCGGTTTTGCGAAGCATTACACACAGAATTGCCTCATGCGCATTCTCCCCGGCAACCAGCCTCTTTTGCGGACTCTTGGCCTCGGAGGCGCGACTTTGCTCGTGTGCTTTCTTGCCGGATCACGGATTCTCTCGGCGGACACTCCGACCCAGTTGCGGACCGCCACTGTCGGGACTTGCTATTGCCACTGTGCAGAAGCGCGGGCCCACCGGAACTGCGTGAAGATGTGTGAAATGCCGAGGAATGCCGCGCGGCGATGGGCTGCAAGCTGCGCCAAGCCGCGGCTCAAGCTGCCCGCTGAGAACCGCGATGCCGGCCCGCGCTTTCCTCATCCGGGCCGCAACGAGCGAGCACAGCTCCCAAAGCTAGCAACTGCTAGTTAGGCCGTGGTTTGCGTGTGGATCGCGGCCGCGTCAGGCGGCTCCGCGGTTTCGTTTGGCTGGTCCAAAAGCTTCGCTAACATCTCTGGAATCTCAAAGATGGCGCGATTGTCGAGGGCCGCGACATTTTTTCGAAATTCCGCCAGCCTTGCCGGTTCCAGCATTTGGCGCACGCCGTCAACGACTTCGTGGAAGCTCTTTAGGACAATGCCGACGCGCTTTTCCGTCACCCACTCCGCGTTGTAGCGTTCCTGAGGCAAGGTCCAAGCATTGCATTCGATGAGCACCGGTAGCTTGCGAACCATGGCTTCCGCGATGCTCCCGGGGCCGGGCTTGCCGATCAAGAAATCCGCGGCGCGCATGAGCTTGTGAACTTCCTTTGTGAAACCAACAACATGCACGGGCATGTTCCATTTTTGACCGCGTAGTTTCGCCGCCAGCTCTTCGTTTCGCCCGCAGATCAAGATCAGCTGGAGAGGAAGGCCGGCCGTATTCAACCGCTCGGTTAAATAGTACATGACCTTGGAGCCGTGCCCGCCGAAGAGGACAATCGCGGTTGGTAGATCGGCTTGCAGGCCCATCTCCTTGCGAAGCGCAACCGGATCGACGTTGTCTTCCACGTAAAAATCGGGTCTCAGAATCATTCCAGATGCTTGAAAAATATGGGCGTTATCGTGACCAAAAGCGCGGGCTTGCTCGACCGCGCGCTCGGTGCCAGCAATGACGTATTGTTCCTTGATCGGCTCGATCCAGAAGTGCGGAGGATAGTCTGCCAGGTCTGTAATAAGAGTCACAAACGGCCGCCCGGGGTAAACGGCGTTCCAGCTTTCCGAGATCTCGCGATTGAAGTGCGGGATCACTGAGACAAGAAGGTCGGCGGGGTGTTCGCGCCAGAATTGTTCAAGAAGGCGTACCAGGGGGCCGTGGAAAAGCCGAATCGTAAGTTGCAGAACCCTCAAGAGATATTTACTGCCGAGAGTCCAGCCGTTCTGCAGCATGAGATTGTATTGCTGCTGGATGCGGATCCCGGTCAGTTTGCGGAGGACGTCCAGGCGGTCGGTCAAATCCTGGAATTGCACGAGCTCCACCTGCCAATCCCGCCCTTGTTGAGCGGCGATGGTCTGGAGGGCGATGGCGGCGTTGCGGTGTCCTCCGCCGCCGTCGTGGAAGATAACGTGAATTTTCTTCATGGTTTAGATTGTGCCATACGCCTAATGTTCGCCGCGAGGAGCAACCACCATGCCATGTGGATAACTAAAGAAGTCCAATGTGTTCAAGGAGTTCCATGAGCACATTCACGTACAATTAGCGCCCTCTTCATGGCCTGTTCATATCGTGGGTTAACAATAGTTTCATGCGCTGCGACCTCCACGTTCACTCGATCGCATCTGGCATGTGCAACACTCCCATTCTGGACCGGATCTGCCGCGAGTCGTACAACCAGCCTGCGGAAGTTTACTCCCGGTTGAAGCAGCTTGGGATGTCCATCGTCACGCTAACAGACCATGATTCCATCGACGCCGGGGAAGCTCTCCGGAAACATCCCGATTTCTTCCTGAGCGAGGAAGCGACCGTGAAGATGCCGGGTGGAACTGAGATGCACCTGGGCGTTTACGGAATCACTGAACGCGACCATATTGAAATCCAACGCCGGCGTAAAGACTTCATTTCACTGATGATGTATCTTACCGAGAAGAAATTATTTTTCAGCGTGAATCATGTGTTCTCGGGGCTGACGGGGCGACGGCTTGATGAGGACTTCTGCTGGTTTGCCTCCTATGTGCCAGCGTTTGAATCGCGGAACGGCCAGATGTGGCCGAAAGCGAATGAGAGCGCCGCCAAGCTGGCCTCGCGGATAGGCAAGATTGCCGTTGGCGGAAGCGACTCGCACACAATAGCTGGTGTGGGGCGCACCTTCACAGAAGTTCCTGGAGCACGCACTGCCGATGAGTTCTTCGCCGGACTCCGGGCAGGCCAGGGACAGGTGCTCGGCGAGCATGGCAGCTACGCGAAGTTGACTGCAGACGTCTTCCGCATCGTGTGGTCACTTTGGATGGAAAAGCCGTGGACTCTGGCACTTATGCCGCTTTCGCTACTGGTTCCGGCGTTTACTGCGGGACATTGGGCTAACGAGATCCGCTTTTGCCAGAAGTGGTCGGCCGCTTTGGAGAGTGGGGAAAAGCGCCAACGGATGTTCTGGGATATGGATTCTAGCTTCGAGGCTAACTGGGGCTAGATGGGCTAAAAACCATGGCTGCCGCACGCAGCGTCTCACGCATTGTCTGGGGATACATCGAACGGCGGGATCACCGCCTGATGCGCCGGATGAACCGCTGGCGAGCTCCGCGGTGGGTGCGTCTGTGGATGATCCTGGCTACGCGGATGGGCGACGGGTGGCTGTGGTATGGGTTGGGGATCATGCTGCTGATCGATGGAGGCCCTCAGAAGTTCTCAGCGATTGGTGCGGCTGGATTCGCCGCGGTCTTCGGGATTTTCGTGTTTAAAGCATTGAAAAGACTCAGCCAGCGGCCGCGGCCTTGCCAGTTGGAGCCGCATTGCTGGTCGAAAGTGCTACCTCCGGACAGGTTTTCGTTTCCTTCAGGCCACACGATGACGGCGTTTTCGATTGCGCTGGTAGTGAGTTACTTCTATCCGTCGCTGGAAGGGCCGCTCTTCTTCCTGGCTATAAGCATCGCGGTTTCCCGCATCGTGCTGGGAATGCATTTCTTGAGCGACGTGCTGGCGGGCATGGTTCTGGGTGTGGCGCTCGGATGCGCTTCGATTACGACCTTCGCTTCTCTGGGCTGGGCTTAGATTTAGAAGGGCTCGCGGCGTCTGCGGCGCATTGACCAAAACTTAGTCTGCATTTCTTACCGCTTGCAAGCGGGGCGAAAAGGGCACGGCGTGCCGTGCCCCTACGATGGATTGCGCAGCTTGGCTCAGTACTTGTGAGAGACGCGAGCTAAGGACTTCTACAAGGGTTTCGGGTGGGCCGCCAACGCCTCGCGGAACCCCGCCAGATTGCTTTTGTCCACGGTAGCTGTACCGGTGTCGACCCACGCCGGCAACGGAGCTGCGGGCGCGGTGCGCCAGTCCTTGAACTCGTGAACAGCGTTGTGGTGGAGATCGTCGGCAAACTTCAGCCCGTAATACGCCATGATGTAAGGCTTTTGCACGATGGTGGCGTTAATCCAGCCCTTTTCAATGGCATCGAGAGTTTCAGGATCTTTGTCGAAGGAGACGATGGCGACCTTGCCGGTCAGGTCCATGCGGTGCAGAGCTTCGGCAACTCCCGAACCGCCGGAAGCTTCGAGACAGATAACCCCGTCAATCTTTTCTTTCTTTGCTAGAAGAGCCGACACAGCGTCGTTGGCGTTGCGGGGATCTCCTTTGTCGTCAATGGTCTGGGCAATTTTAATGCCTGGATATTTTTTCAGGGCTTCGGTGACGCCGCGTACGCGCTCGTCGAGGTTGAGCTGTCCGGGGACGGAGATGATGACGACCTGTCCCTGGCCCTTGAGAATATCCGCCATGCGCTTTCCGCTCTCCTGACCGGCGCGGAAGTTGTCGGTGCCTACGAAAAGAACGCGGTGGGAATCGGGCGCATCGGCGTCGATGCAGATGACGGGGATGCCTCGGAGGACCGCGGCGTCAATGGCGGGTTTGAGAATTTCCTGGCTCGTGACGGAGACGAGAATGCCGGCGGGATGCAGGGCCGCTGCCTTCTGGAAAGCGTCCAGCTCTTCCTTTGGTGAGAAAGTGGCGGGGCCATCCATTTCCGCTTTGACGCCCATTCCCGTCGCGGCATCGCGCAAGCCTGCTTCGGCTTCTTGCCAGTAGGGCAAGTTGATATTCGCGGAGATCAAATAGTATTGCTCTTCTTTTTGGTGTAACGGCTCCTGGCAGGCGGCGAGCGCCGCACCGAGGAGGACAGCCGAAAACGCAATAGCTCTGGGATGAAGTCTCACGGAAGGTCTCCTTTGCACGAAGTAGCGGCTCGGGATCGACGAACACAAAAAACAAGAGACCCGAACTTTCTGGCGCAAGAGAGTACCACAAGAGTTGCATAGTACAACTGTTGAGGCTGCAGGATGGTGGATCAGTTTCCCATTAGCGTTTATCGGGCACTGCGAACGACCTTCGTCCGCACGTCATTTCGCGGTCAAGTGATCCGCCCCTGCTATCCACTGCGCCGCAACTCATTCGTAGCGTAACGCTTCTAGCGGATCGACCTTTGCGGCACGGCGCACCGGCACCCAGCATGCCAGCAACGCCACTCCCACGAACAACGCGCCCACAACGAGTAACGTCGACGGATCGCCGGGCTGCACCTCAAATAGAAAAGTCCTCAGCACACGCGACAAAACGATCGCCAGCGCCACTCCAGCAAGTACCCCGCTTGCAATCAATCGAAATCCCTCGCCAAAGATCAGGTTCCGAATATCCTTTTGTTCGGCACCAACCGCGCTGCGAATCGCCAGCTCACGTCGCCGCGAGGCCACCGAAAGCGAAAGTACGCCGTAAATTCCGACCAGCGTCAGCACGCTCCCTACAACCGAAAACCCAACGAGCAACTGCATCGCGAACGTTCGCGATGCCAGCGAATCATCGCGAATCTGTTCCAAGGTCTTCGGATTTTCGATAGCTGCGGTTGGATCGACGGCGCGCAGCTCGCGTTCCACCGCAAGGAGAACCGCGCGCGGGTCCGCCGTTGTGCGGATCACGAGATGTTTCGAAAACGCCGTCGCCTGCCACAACGACAGATAAATCTCGGGCGAGGCTTCTTGCGTCAAATCGTCGGTGCGGCCATTGGCGATCTGGCCAACGATTTCCATAGCCGGCTTGTCGCGCCCTTGCATCCAAATCTTGCGTCCGATGGCATCGGCATGCGGAAAATAGCGATCCGCGAATGCCTGGTTGACGATCGCTACGGTTGCCTCCTTGCCCTCATCGGTCGAACGAAACTCTCGCCCGAGGAGCATGCCCACGCCCATCAGCTTGAAATAGTCCTCGGTGACGGCGCGCATCGGCAGCGCAGTCTTCTCG
>Ga0209736_1000058_pt1 | contig 38001 bp, 32 predicted proteins | sample BlaSpr_A8_Ref_M3_FD_187992 | JGI IMG/M metagenome (GOLD analysis project Ga0209736, IMG submission 187992) | Forest soil microbial communities from Thunder Bay, Ontario, Canada - Black Spruce, Ontario site 2_A8_Ref_M3 (SPAdes) (version 2) | ecosystem: Environmental > Terrestrial > Soil > Boreal...
GCAAGCCTCGCGTCTGCTCCCGCCGCCGCGCCACCCCCGTCTACTCTCGCCGCCGCGCCACGCGCCAAACACTCCTGGCTGAGCCGGCCTTTTCAGCGCCGCGACCTGTGGACCATGGCCGCCGCTCTGTTCTTGCTCATTTCCGCCGCGTCGATTGCCCGCACCCTGCGCGGACACGCGATCGCCGATTCGCCTGCCTCTGCGGCCGCCTCTGCTGCCACGGTCCCGCTATCATCCGTCGCCCCGGCCCGCACCCCACCGCCTGAACCTGGCACGGCTTCCGCGAGCATCGTCACTTCCTCTACAGATCTCAATTCTTCTTCCCTGCAAGACTCGTCTTCTCCCTCAGCGCCATCGCCATCGGCGCTTCCCGACCTGTCCAAGCCCGCAGCCGCCTTGCCAGCTTCTCCGCGTAGAAAATCCCGCGTCGCCCGTCCGCAAACCGCTACTGTGTCGTCTACGCCAGCCCACGAGTCGTCTGCGGAACAACCTCCCGCCCCCGCCCCGTCCGCCAGTCCTCAGCCCCGCGCTCCGCAACCCGCTACTCTCCGCGTCGACATCGTCTCCGCCATTGCGGAAGAGACCCTCACGGTCTACGCCGGACAAGACGTCCTCTTCACCACCCGCCTCGAAGCCGCACATCTGGGCGAACCGCTCCATTTCGATTGCCCTCTAGCCCTCGGCGCGCACCCCCTGCGCGTGGCCCTCTACCACGCCGACGAAAGCCTGCACCTGCAAAAAGAAGGCTTCGCCGAAATCCTCCCCCAAGGCTCCAACACCCTGGCCATCCACATCGCCCGCCGCGCCAAACTCCTCATCCGCAAGGAAACCGCCCTCGAAGTCACCTGGCCCAACCCGCATTCCGAATACACTCCCGCAACCTCCGCCTCCGCCCTCAGTCCCTCTTCGTCCAAGTAATCCCGGGAACGCCTCTCCCGATTAGCGTGCTCCCGCTCTTCTCTCTTTGTTTCTCGTGCGCGTTTGCAGCGGCCTGGCTTGGATTTACTACTGCGGCGGACTCAAATGGAATCCGTCGAAAACTTCTAATGGCTCGGATGCCCCGCCGGACTTCGATTTCGTCAGTGCCCATCCGTGGTGGCTGCCGTGCCGTCCGACCACTTGGCCACGGGAACCAAAAACACGGTATGTCGCTCCGCAGTGTTAGTAAATGCATCAACCACCGGGGAACCCGGCAAGCCTGCTCCCCAGCTTGCAGACTCCGTTAGTGGAACGAAAAACATCAGATGTGGACGCCAGTGCCCGGCACTGTCGTCCAAGTATCCTTGCTTGGACAGCATGTAGCACATGGCGCCGGGTTCCAGCGCCGGGAATTCCTTCTTATCGAAAGCGCTACTGATATCCGCGAACACCTGAGATTTGGATCGCCCCGCCAGGATCAGTTCGGTTCTCTTGACCGTCAGTGGGACATTGAATCGCGCGGCGGGCGGATTCAAGCACACCGGACCGCGCAGCTTGGGATTCCAAAAGTTGGGATCGTCGATTCCGGAGGCCCATGAGCGCCAAACAAAACACACGAAGCCGTTCTTGCCTTTCACCGCGGTTTCGTAACCGTGCCGTCCGAGGACCATGACCTCGGCATCACCTGAGATGGAGTCCGGTGCCGCGCTCCGTGCCAGCGCTATCTCCGCATTTCGGTCCATCAAATATTGTTCCAGCGGCGCCATGTTCGGATACGGTGCTTTGGCATCCTGAGCTCGCGCCTGCCCTGCCCCGCTGAGCACGACCAGCATCGCAAAGCTTCCCAATGCAATCATCCTGAGAATTTTTCGCTCCATTGGTTCCCCCCGAGACACAGGATTCTTGTCAGACCAACCGCATGGCCCGTCCTGCTCTCCTTCTGAGCTTCCTGGCAATATACCTTGATACCATTCCAAGGCGTCACGGGAACTTAGGGCAGTTCGGCTCGTCATCAAGGGCGCTAGGCCGCCAGCGCTGGACGCGACAGCCTCATCGTCGGCGGCTGGCCCCGGCCTTGGGGAATCAATGATTGCGGCCATCAGGATTGTGGCGGCAATACCACCGCCGGATTTCTCAAGAAAGTACAGAGAGGCGGAGGGTGCCCCTCCATAAGAAGGTTCGTTGTTGGAACCTGGGTCTTGCGGTTGACCTTCCTTCCGTCCCGGCGTTCAGACGTTTCAACGTTCAGACGTTCGGACGATTTCTCCCCGAGTTTCTCAGCCCACCCGTTGCCGAGAAAAACAGTTAGTGGAAGCCTACGGCTCCCGCGACGGCCTCAGCTAGTTTCTTGGGGTCGTAGGCTATGCCGTCTTTGAAGACTAGCTCAACATTTTCTATGTCTTCGATTTTGCGGCTGGGATCACCCTTCAACACGACTATGTCGGCGCGGTGGCCGGATTTCAGGGTGCCGATGCGATCGGATTCGCCGAGGAAGTCAGCACCGTTTTGCGTGGCGATGTGAATAGCTTCGAGCGGAGTGAAGCCGGCTTCGACGAGCAGCTCGACTTGGCGCTGGTCGCCGTAGCCGGCCAGGACGCCGCCGTAACCGGTGGGGTCTTCTCCGGAGAGGAGCACTCCGCCGGCTTTGACGAAAGCGTACTCGAACTGCATTTCTTTTTTTAGCAGATTAACGGAGGGCGGTGGGCCCTCAGCGATTTGGGTGCGGACGGCGAGATAGTCCACGCGCGAGGGTTGCGAGAGCGCTTGCAGGACGCGCTGCTGCAGCGGCGGTCGATTTTGCTGGAAGGTCTCGAAAATGACCAGCGTCGACGTTATGGCTACGTGGTGCTCGACCAGTTTGCGGATCATCGCTTGGACCGGCGCACTCTCGATATCGACATTTTCTATTGCCGTGCCGGCGTCTGGCGGGCACTGATCGAGCTGCTTGCGCGGATTGAACTCCTCGTCGACGATGATGCCGTGCTCAAGATTGTCGATGCCGAGGTCGGCAGCTTCGGTGAAGCCTACGGAGCAGAGATGGCCGGTGACTTTGATGCCGCGCGCGTGAGCGGCTTTGATGGCGGCGCCGAGTTCGGCGCGCGTGATGTGCATGAACGCTTTGAACGAAGTGGCGCCGGTGTCGATCCAATAATTGACCATGCGAGTGGCTTCTTCGGGGCCAGAGAGTTCGTGAAACTGTGGAACGAAAGACCCTAGGCCTTCAAGGTACGGGCCGGTGATGTGCATCTTGGGGCCGGGTTGCTGACCGGTGTCGATTAACTTCTTTAGGGCGAGATCGGTGTACGGCTCGATACTGCCCGCGGTGCGGATGGTGGTGACGCCGCCGGCGAGATACAAGCGCGGAAAACTGAAACCCATTTCGTTCAAGAGCCCGGGAGCGCCGGGAACCGGTCCGCTGCCCGAGGGTGCGGGATAATACATGTGCTCATGCATGCCGACGAGGCCGGGGATAGCGGAGCGGCCGGAGAGGTCGACAATTTTTGCGCCTTCGGGGATCTTGACCGACGCATCGGGGCCGAGTTCGCGGATGTTGCCCTGGTCGATGAGCACGGTTTGGTTTTCGGTGGCAGGCGCGCCAGTGCCGTCAATGACTCGGACGTGCTGGAGAGCGATTACCGGCGCATCGATAGCAACGAAGGATCTTGTGACCGCCGAGAGCGCGGACTTTTCCTGCGCTGAGAGACCAGCGGCGAGACTTGCGACAAGAAGAATTGCGGCTGAGAGTTGGCGCATGCGTTTTCCTCTGACAGGGATCCTATGTTATCAGCGTGAAAAAATCAGGGTGAAAGGGGGGGCTAGCGGGGAACTAGGGACGGGACTCGGGACCGCCGGGACGCTTTCCGACATTTTTCTGACATGGCTAGTTTGGCTCGTGTTTGTTCAAGTCTCAAGAAAAGGGAAACTTCCCGTCTGTCCCCATCTGTCCGGCAAGCACGTTTTATCCGGCACTGGGCTCTTCTTAGCTTGATTGATGCGGGCGCAACGGATGCGTCCTTCAGGCTTCTCCGGCAGGTTCCTTAGGAAGGTCACTCCACATCAGCGCCCCCACGATGTACCCCATTGCAGACCAGACGACCAACGAGACTAAGATACGGGCGGACAAATGTCCCCTTTGGGGAGGGATATGCCGCGCATAATGGTCATACAACCGCAAAAGTGCTGTGAGCAGAAACGGCGGTAATCCGAACCCCAGGACGCCTCTGTAAAAGATATAGTGTCTGCGGCCTTTCGCCCGAATCGTGCGAAGGCGCTCGGCTTCACTCGGAGAAAGCAGGCGTGGCTCGAATAACTTCACTGGAGGGACTCTCGAAGCACAGTCTATCAGCAATCGCTTGATAAGTTGGGCGGGTGGCCGCGCTTTAATTCCGAAAAACGCCTTTGGGTGGGCGGGTGGCACAGACAATAAATCCTAAGACGATTTTGGGTGCCGCATACGCCGATTTTGCGTGTGCGGATTTTGACTTTCTCCCTCTCGCCCCACCCGTAGGGGCACGATACATCGTGCCCTCTTCGCCACCGCTCTCGTAACCTCGCGGATGCGCGGGTGCCGCACCCTTCGATTCCAAGGGTGCGGATTCTGACTCTCTCCCTCTCACCGCAACCCGTAGGGGCACGATACATCGTGCCCTCTTCGCCGCCGCCCTCGTAACCTCGCGGGTGCCGCACCCTTCGATTCCAAGGGTGCGGATTTTGACTTTCTCCTCTCGCCCCACCCGCAGGGGCACGATACATCGTGCCCTCTTCGCCGCCGCTCTCGTAACCTCGCGGATGCGCGGGTGCCGCACCCTTCGATTCCAAGGGTGCGGATTCTGACTCTCTCCCTCTCACCGCAACCCGTAGGAGCACGATACATCGTGCCCTCTTCGCCGCCGCCCTTGTACGGGCACGGCACTGCCGTGCCCATCTGCCCAGGACGGGTGGCCCGGACGCCTTTGGGTTCTTTCCTCTGCCGACAATCGATCCGCAAGCACAAACTGTTTCGTCGCAGACAACTCACAACCGACCCCTCGGTTTGTGAGGGTGGGTCTTGGGGTCGCCTTTCCGCATTCGGTCAGGCGCTGCTCTCTTCCGCGCCGCCGCCAAAAGCCCCTCGCATCTTAGTATCTGCGTTTTTTTTTGCATCCCCGTGGTCCGTACCGGGACGCGACGATTCACCAGCGCGTGCGGTCGGAGATTTCCCGAAAGGGGAATCGGAGACTCCGGCCCTGGCCGGAGAGACTCTTCCGCCGTCCCGTTTTGGGAATTCAGCGCCTCGCGGCCTCTCGGTCTCCATGCCCGCTCCTTTATCTCTCAGAAGACAAACCACTTACCAGATACCACTTGACAAATCCTAAAAATGTGATATAATGTGCTATCATTGCGGGTGCGGATCTCATCCCTGCCCGCCACTTTATGCCTCGCCGCCCGGCTGTACTTCTAACTTCCCCACACTACATCCCTGACTCCTCGCTCTTTCTTGCCCTGCCTGCCCTGTTTACCCTGACGCAGGAAGGGAGCCTCGAACGGAGCTGCGGAGGGTGCTCTTCTTGCACCCCTGCGCAAAAGAGCGAAGCGCATCCCCTTCCTTTTCAACCCGTTGCGCGCTCTTTGCAAAAACGCCGGGTGTGGCGCCAAGAGCGTTCCTTAAGCTCTCTAACTTTAAACCATTCCACTTTCACACCCATAACTCCTTTAGAATCAGCACTTACAGACGATCTCCGCGTTTTAGCCGAAATCAGCCGAAATCGTCCGCGCGCAACTCCTTTAGAATCTGCACTTACGAGATTCTCGTTTATAACCTCTTTAGAATCCGCACTTACAAAAAAACCGGGGGAGGGGCAGCATGGTGTTAACTAGCTCCCTTTGGAGTGCGGGAGCTCGCTCCCGCTTTTCCGTCGTCTCCGGCGTTCAACCCTTGTCGCAAAGGTGTCTCGCTTCTCCCAACCGTTCCTGCAGCCGCCAAATGGATCTTCTCGCTCGCCACTCCTCACTCGCCACTCACCGCTTTTTGCCGACCAACCGCTGTCTACCCCTTGCATCTCGCTGCATCTAATGAAAACCTATCGCGCAGCGCCCGCGCTATGGACGATCTCGCCAAACTCGGTAGCTTCCTTCTCGGTGACGCTGAATCCGTCCCCGAAAGCCTGCTGGCCTCGTTTCCCGAGCAAGCCAAGACGCTTACGCTGCTGCACGATGTCAGCCGCGAGCTCACGGCGATCCTGGACCGCGAAGAACTCCTTCGCCGCATCGCCGAGCGCGTCAAGAAACTCGTCAACTATCATCTTTTCACCGTCATGCTCTGGAACGAGCAGACCCAGCTCCTCGAAGGCATCTTCGCCATGCACTACGAAGATTCCATTCCCACGCGCTTTCGCGTGCCTCTGCACAAAGGCATTACCGGAGCCGCTGCCGGCGAGCGCCGCGCCGTGCGCATCGGCGACGTTCAGCTCGATCCACGCTATATCGGCAATTGCGGGGGTATCGAGGACCTCGTCCCGGTGCGTTCGGAACTGGTCGTCCCGCTGTTGCTGCGTGACCGCCTGGTTGGCGTGCTCGATCTCGAAAGTATCGAGCCCCACGCTTTTACCGCGGAGCACGAGCGCATGCTCACGACCCTCGGCTCGTACATCGCCATCGCGCTGGAAAACAGCAGGCTGTACCAGCAAGCGCGCGAAAACGAGCAGCGCCTGCTCAGCGATCTGGAGACTGCGCGCGAAATCCAGCGCCAGCTTCTGCCCACTGGCGCGCGGGAAATCCCTGGCATCGATCTTGCGCCGGGCTACGCTCCGGCGCGCGAACTGGGCGGCGATTTCTACGACTTCTTGCCCTACGGCGAAGGCCGCCTCGGCTTCGCTCTCGGTGACGTCTCCGGCAAAGGCACCGCTGCGGCTCTCTATGGCTCGCTGGCTATCGGCGCCTTGCGCGAGCATTCCGCCGAACATCGCTGTCCGCCGTCCGAGTTGCTGGAGATGCTCAATCGCCGCTTGTACGCGCCGCGCCTGGACACCCGCTTCATCGCCATGGTCTTCGGCGTGTACGACGCGCGCACGCGCACTCTTCAACTGGCTAACGCCGGCTCACCCTATCCACTTCTGGTGCGCGACGGTGTCATCCAGGAAATTCGTATTGCCGGTGTGCCGCTCGGCCTGTTCCAGGAAACGACCTACGAGGAGGTCACCCTCGAGCTGCGTCCCGGCGATCTGCTGCTCTTTGCCTCCGACGGCATTCTCGAGTCCGAAGACGCCGCGCAGGAAGCCTTCGGCTCCGCGCGCCTCAATGCCCTTCTTTCTACATTCTCTCCGGAGGACTCGGCGGAATCGGTGGCCGCAAGCATCCTCGCCGCCACCGATTCCTATTCCAGCGCCGCCTCCACTCCGCACGACGACCGCACGCTGTTGGTCCTCCGCGTAACCGACGAATCCGCCGCCGACTACTCGAAGATGCCAATCATTTATTAAGCGCGCGGCATGAACTATTTGGGAAAGAGGTAAGGAGAAGGTTTTCGTTGCATGCGGATGGTTTCGGCGAAAGGCAGGACTCAGCGGCCGGGCGCAGCGGCGGCGCTAGGCACGTTAGCTTGCAACAACTCCGGATTCTTCAGCAGCGGCAGATATTTTTCGCGGACGGCCGCGAATTCCGGCCAGTTCTTCTTGGTGATCGGATCCGAAGGCGGCAAGCCCAGTCTCTCGAAATTCTTGTACTGCCCCTTCCGCAGAATGCGGAAATCGAGATGCGGCCCCGTGGAAAGCCCCGTGCTGCCGACGAGGCCGATGGTCTTGCCAATCTCGATGTGTTCGCCGGCGCGCACGAACATGCGCGAGAGATGCAAATACATGGTCTCGTAGCCGTTGCCGTGCACGACATGCACCATGTTGCCCTCGCCGCCTTTGCGCCCGGCGAAGAGCACGCGACCGCTGCCGATGGTCTGCACCGGAGTGCCGATGGGGGCGCCGTAGTCCGTGCCCATGTGCGCGCGGTAGGTCTTCAAAATTGGATGGAAGCGCGCGCGGCTGAAATGCGAAGTGACCGGAGCTCCGAATTTTAGCGGCGAGCGCAAAAACATTTTTTGCAGCGAGCGGCCGTCGGAATTGTAGTAGCCGGGCTGGCCGGCGGGATCGTGAAAGAGCAGGGCTTGGTATTTTTTTCCGCCGTTGTCGTATTCGGCGGCGAGGATTTTTCCGTAACCCGCGATGAGGCCGTTCGCGTATTTCTTCTTTTCGAGAATGATGCGGAAGGTGTCGCCTTTGCGCGGGTCGGTGTAGAAATCGAGATCGTAGCCGAAGATTTGCGCCAGACGCAGGGCCAGGTCGGGTGATTCGCCGGAGTCTTCCACGGCATTGAAAAGCGAATCGTCGATCGTGCCGGTGACGGCGGCAACTTCCACTTTCGAGGGAATCTCGCGCACCTGCGCGGAAAAGCCGGAATCTTGGGGAACGATGCGCAACATGCGGTCGGCGTCGATCTTATAGTCGATCTCGCGGAGATTGCCTTCGACGGAGCGATTGACGGTGATGGTGTTGCCGGCGCGCACCTGGCGCAGATTGAAAGCATGCTGCGCGGCCGCGGAAGCATTCGCCGCTTCTTCCGGTGTAAGGCCGAATTTCTGGAGAGCGGCGGTAAAGTTTTCGCCCGCGGGAACTCTCTTTTCGGTGGGTACGATGGTTTGTTCGCGAATGCGCTGCGCTTCGGCTTGCGCGAGCTGCACCTGATGGTCGAATTCCTCGGCGGTCGCAAGGCGCAGCCGGAACACGTAAGCGAGCGAAAAGCCGCCGGCGCCGAACACCACAGCCAGAATCAATAGAAATCGGCGATGCACTTTCCCCCCAAACGGCCACTCGCGGCTCTTGCGTTGGTGCCGCACGCAGAGCCGAAGCAAGACTAGCGCACCCGGCGGCAGGCCTCAACCGGTAAGGTGCGGCGCGCATCGCTACTTGATTAATGGAGACGGACGGAGACAACGGAGCGGCGAGCGACGGTCCGCCCTCCGGCCACGATTGCCATGAACATGTGAATATTTTGATGCGGAGGGGAACTAACCTTCGGCTACTAACGTAGTCTATCTATGGTATAAGCGTAGGCGGTCTATGGCAGGAAGGGCGAGGTGAAGGAAGTAAAGGAAGTAAAGGAAGTAAAGGAAATAGAGGATGTGGGGAATTGGAGGCGAGTTTTGAGCCGAGAAGAGATTATGCCGGGGACGCTGGATTTATTGATTTTGCGGACTCTAGCGCGGGATGGGGAGAAGCACGGGTACGAGATTGCGCGGGCGATTCAGCAGCGGTCGGAGGATGTGCTGCAGGTGGAGGAAGGGTCGCTGTATCCGGCGCTGCAGCGGATGTTGATCAAGGGCTGGGTGAAAGCGGAGTGGGGCGTGACGGGAGAAAACCGGCGGGCGCGGTACTACAAACTGACCGCGGCGGGACGAAAACAACTGGAGGCGGAGCTTTCGCAATTTGAGCGGGTGATTGGGGCGGTTCGGAGAGTGATACAGACGGCTTGAAGAGAGGAAGTAACCAGGTAATGAAATAACGACGTAAAGAGATGCGGAAGGAGAAGAGAAAAGATAGCGCAGAGACGCCGAGGGCGCTGAGGAAACGCAGAGAAAGAAGAAGGAAGAAGACGAGAGAAGCGGCAACGAGGGCGGAGATGAGCTGGATTGGGGAAATATGGCGGCGGGTGGGAATGTTGATGCGCGGGGAGCGGTTTGCGCGCGAGCTGGAGGAGGAGATGCGGGCACACCGGGAGATGAAGGAGCGGGAGTTGCGCGACGCAGGCGTGAACGAGGAAGAAGCGCGCTACGCGGCGAGCCGCGCGTTTGGAAACACGGCGGTGCTGCGAGAGCGGAGCAGCGATTCGTGGGGATGGCGGTGGCTGGAAGACTTTGCGCAGGATTTGCGGCTGGCAGGGCGAATGCTGGTGAAGAGTCCAGGATTCACGATTGTGACGGCGCTCACGTTGGGGCTGGGAATAGCCCTGAACGCCACGATCTTCAGCATGGTGAGCGCTTTTCTACTTAGGCGTCCGCCGGTCCGGGAACCGGAACGAGTCGTGGTGATTTCCGCGGTGAGCCCCAACCCAGTTTTTCTGCCGGACGCATTTCCTGTTTCCACGCCGAATTATCTGGCTTGGCGGGAAGCGAACCACGTGTTTGCTGAGGTGGCTGCCGCAAACGAATCTGGCAGCGTTAGCCTGACGGGGCAAGGTCAGCCGGAGATTCTGCGTTCAGCGGAGGTAACGCCCAACTACTTCAGCGTGCTTGGCGTTTCCCCGAAGCTCGGGCGCGCCTTTGTCGATGGAGAGGGCCATCGCGGACAGGACCATGTGGTCATCCTGAGTCACGACTTGTGGGAGCGCCGGTGCGGCTCAGATCCTGCCATCGTGCAAGGCACGATTCGCTTGAATCGGGAAAATTACAACGTAGTGGGAGTAATGCCGGCGAATTTTCAGCTACTCGGCTTCACGCCGCAGTTGTGGACTCCCTTGGTGCTGAACGAAGCGGATCAGACGGCTGATGCGCGCCAGCAGCGTTTCTTGCAAATGTTCGCACGATTGAAGGCCGGCGTAACTCTCGAGCAGGCGCAAGCGGAGATAACTGCTCTAGGGCGGCGCGCGGAGGAGAGTTTTCCCGAAGTGGAAAAAGGGTGGGGCACGGCCGTGCGCACGCTGCCCGATTTCCTGGTGCATGCTTTCGCGATTCGCGGCGCACTAGCGGTGATGATGGCCGCAGTCGGTTTTGTGCTGATGCTGGCGTGCGCCAATGTAGCGGGGCTGCTGCTGGCGCGCACCGCCGGCCGCCGCAATGAAATGGCCATTCGCGTTTCGCTAGGGGCCAGCCGGCTGCGAATTGTGCGGCAATTCCTGACCGAAGGGTTGCTGCTCGCGCTGATTGGAGGAGGGATCGGTGTGCTGCTGGCGTACTGGAGCGTGCCCTTTGTCCGGTCCAAGCTGAGCTTCAACGAAGCGATCAGAGCCGTACCGTTGCAGCTCGATGGGAACGTGCTGCTGTTCGCGCTGGGCGTATCGGTGTTTTCGGCGGTGCTGTGCGGCTTGGCGCCGGCGCTCAAAGCCGCGCGGGCGGATATCAATGCGAGCCTGAAGGATGGTAGCCGGGCGGCCTCAGTTGGCCGCTCGCAGAGCCGCCTGCGGACGGTATTGGTCGCCGGCGAAGTCGCGCTGGCGTTGTTTCTGCTGATCGGGACCGGACTGCTTACCCGCGGACTCTTTCTTGTCGAACATCAAACACTGGGCTTCCAGGCGGAACCGTTGCTGACCGCGGATTTGAAGCTGGACCAAGCGCAATATAAGGATGCGTCCAAGCAAAGTCTGTTCGTCAGCAACCTCTTCGCGCGCCTTCAAGAGATTCCCGGTGTTGAGGCCATCGCGGCTGCTTCGGACTTGCCGGCAACCGGGCCAGACAGCGTGAATTTCCTAATCAAGGGCCAGCCTGAATTGCCTGCCGGTCAGCAACTCAGTGCGCTGGACGTTGTGGTGACCGCCGATTACTTCCGAACCGCGGGAATACCGCTGGTACGCGGCCGAACATTTACGGAGATGGATAACCCCACGGCGCCGCGCGTGGTGCTGGTCAATCAAGAGTTTGTGCATCGCCATTTCAAAGACGGGGAAGCACTCGGACGGCAAATCCGGTTGAACGTAGGCGGCACGACGCCGGAATGGAGCGAGATCGTTGGAGTGGTAGGGAATGTGAAGACGTATTCGGAAGAGACTCGAGACGATCCCGAGATCTATGAGGCGTTTCTTCAGCGACCGGTGCCATCGTTTTCTCTGATGGTGCGGTCGAGTTCCGATCCGAACGGACTCGCGCCGGCGGTGCGCGAGGCGGTTGGAAAAATCGATGCCGAGCTCCCGTTGGCGCGGGTGATGAGCATGCCGACTCTGATCGAGCGGCAAAGAGGAGGAGGGCCGTTTTTGGCGCGTGCTCTTGGCAGCTTCGCCATCCTGGCACTGATCCTGGCGGGCATTGGAATTTATGGGCTGGTGGCTTTTTCGGTGGGCCAGCGAACGCACGAAATCGGAATGCGCATGGCGCTGGGAGCGCGCGGTAGGGACGTGCAACGCATGATCTTGTGGCAAGGGACAAAGATGACGGGAATCGGAGCGGCCATCGGACTGGCGATGGCAGTGCCGCTGCCAAAAGTGTTCGACGCGGCTTTCTACGGCTTGCATGTCCGCGAGCCGCTTCTTTACCTCATTGTGCCGGTGGTGATTTTGGCGGTCGCGGCGCTGGCCACGTATGTGCCGGCACGGCGGGCTACGCGAGTTGATCCGATGAGGGCGTTGCGAATGGAGTAGGAAAGCAGCGAAAGCTGGAGCACTTCTAGGTGTTGGGAGGACCGTTCGATGGCGTGGCTGAGAGAATTCGCGCGGCGCGTAATGATGCAGCTCAAGCGAACGAAGTTTGCGCGCGAGCTGGATGAAGAGATGCGGGCGCATCGAGAGATGAAGGAGCGGGAGTTGCGCGAGGCAGGCGTGAGCGGGGAGGAAGCGCGCTACGCCGCGAGCCGCGCGTTTGGAAACGCGACGGCGTTGCAGGAACGAAGCAGCGAAACGTGGGGATGGCGATGGCTGCAGGACTTGGGCCAGGACATGCGATTCGGCGCGCGAATGTTGCGGAAGAATGCGGGCTTCACGGCGGTGGGAGTGCTGACGCTGGCGCTGGGGATTGGAGCGAATACGGCGATCTTCAGCATCGTGAATGCGGTGATTCTGCGGCCGCTGCCGTACAAGGATTCGGCGCGGATGGTGCTGTTCCACACGAAGACGGCGATGTTTCCGACATTCACTCTGAATCTCTCGTGGCCGGCGTTTGAGGAAATTCGAGATCATTCCGGATCGTTGGAAGAGGCTGCCGCTTATTCGGAGATGGATCGGACGCTGACCGGAACCGGACAGGCGGCGGTGTTGACGGCGGCGGAGGTTTCGCGCGGTTTCTTTGAAGAAATGGGAGCCGCTGCAGAACAAGGGCGTTTGTTGTCGGACGCGGACCTGGCGTCTGGGGCAAATCCCGTGGCGGTGATCAGCGACGCCATGTGGCGCACGCGATTTGCGGCGGATCCGGGGATCGTCGGACGCCTACTGATTTTGGACCAGCAGGCGTACACGGTCGTAGGAGTTACCGGCCGGGGATTCGCATTCCCAGAGCGAGTGGAGGTTTGGCTGGCCGCGGCGCCGACGGCTGAAGTGAAAGCGAACCCGACATTTTTTATGTTGAGCGTGGTGGGAAAGCTGCGCAAGGGAGCAAAGATCGAGACGCTGCAGGCCGAATTGGGAACGATGGCGTCGCGGCTGGCGAAGGATCTGAAGGCGAAGAAACCGGAACTGGCGGGAGATTACACCCTGAATGCCCAATCCTTGCTGGAAAACCGGGTGGGCTACGCACGGGAAGGCTATTGGGTCTTGCTGGCGGCAGCGACGCTGGTGCTGCTGATCGCGTGCACGAATTTAACGAGCTTGTTGCTGGCGCGCGGCTGGGGCCGGCAGCGGGAGATGGCCTTGCGCGGCGCGCTGGGCGCCTCACCGGGAAGGCTGCGGAGGCAAGGATTGGTGGAGAGCTGCCTGCTGGGTTTGCTGGGCGGAGCCGCGGGGATCAGCGTGGCGGTAGGCGGTGTGCAGGTCTTTCGGGCGATCGCGCCGGGGGAAACCCCACGGCTGAATGAAATCTCGGCGGACTGGACGGTATTGTGGTTTGCGCTGGGAAGCTCATTGTTGTGCGGTGTGTTGTTCGGGCTGGCGCCGGCACGCAATGCGTCGCGTATCACGCCAGGCGAAGTGCTTAAGGAAGGAACGGGCGGCAGCGTCGCACGGACATCGCGGTTCGGGAGCGCGCTGGTGATCCTGGAAGTGGCGCTGGCTTTTGTTCTGCTGATCGGCTCGACGCTGATGATGCAAACCTTGGCGCATTTGCTGCGGCAGAATCCGGGGTTCCGCACCGACCGTCTGCTGACCCTGGACCTGCCGCAGCCGCCCGATCGGGAGCAAAAGGACTCGGACAAGCGCGCCGCAGGGCAGATCGCCCGCGTACAGGAAATCCTGGCGGAGGTGCGAGCAACGCCCGGCGTCGAGGATGCGGTAGCGGCGGACCATGGAATTCTGAACGGGATGAGATTCTCCCACGCGGGATTGAAGCTGGAAGGAGCGCTACCGGAAAAAGAGGCGGTAACCCAGGGTGTGGTGTCGCGATATCTCTCGCCGGGATATTTCCGGATGCTGGGCGTGGCACTCCTGCGCGGGCGGGAGTTCAACGAGCGGGACACGCTGGGAGCGCCCAAAGTGATTCTGGTAAACGAAGCGATGGCTCGGAAGTTCTGGGGCACGCTGGAGGTCACCGGAAGGCGAATGAGTTTTTCAAAAGACGCACAGGGCCAGCAGGTGTGGCGGGAGATCGTCGGAGTGGTGGCAAACGCTCGAGACCTGGACATTCAGAGCGAAGCGGACCCGGAATATTTTCCAGCGCTGCTGCAGTCGGAGACGAATTCCTATCATTTGATGCTGCGAACACGTGGGAATCCGGAGGCGCTGGCCGACACGATTTCGCAGCGGATCTGGACGAAAAATCCGGAGCAGCCGGTGACCAACGTCACGACAGTGGCGCGGACGGTCGCCGAATCCGTGGGAGACCAACGAATGCACACGACGCTACTGGGGATTTTTGCGAGTGTTGGATTGGTGCTGGCGCTGCTGGGAGTCTATGGCGTGGTGTCGTATTCGGTGGAACGGCAGACGCGGGAGATCGGCGTGCGCATGGCGCTGGGCGCGGAACGGCCGGATGTGTTGGGAATGGTGATGCGGCGAGGACTGCTGCTGCTGGCTTCAGGCGCGGCGATCGGCGCTCTCGGGGCGGTGGGCGCAGTGCGAGTGATTGCCAGCGAATTGTATGGGGTGAAGCCGAGCGATCCGTGGACATTCGCAGGGAGCGCGCTGCTGATTCTGCTGGTGGGAAGCCTGGCATGCTACATCCCGGCGCGCCGGGCGATGCGGGTCGATCCGGTGGTGGCGCTGCGTTACGAGTGATAGTGGAGACGGAGGGAAGGGCCGAGATGAGGATTCTCCAATCTGGCGGGATGGCGCGGCAGGAGCTAAAGAAAATCGGTGCGGGGCCGATAGAGCATTCAGGGGACTCGCCAGCATGAGCACCAGCGCCACGATTCGCACGAACAAGAATCTGAAGGCCCGACGCAGCCAGCGGGTTTTTCTGGGTATGGATGTGATCGTAGCAGGAGAAAGAACGGTGGGCACGAAGTTCGCCGAACACACGACGACGGTGGTGGTGAATGCGCACGGCGCGCTGGTGCTGCTGAAAGAAATGGTACGCGAGGAACAACTGCTGAGGATTCGCAATGAGAAAACAGGCGACGAGCAGCCGTGCAGGGTGGTGGTCGTGGGCGAGACCAGAGAAGGAAAGACGGAAGTAGGGATCGAGTTTCTTGAGCCGGCGCCGCGCTTCTGGCGGATTGCGTTTCCGCCGGAGGACTGGAACTCGAGCAGCCCGGAAGCCAAACGCTACGAGAAACTGCCCAAGACCGAGCTGAAGAAGGTTGGTCCTTCGCAATAGCGGTGCATTCGTGCCACGCGCGGCCGGAACGGCGGTCAGACCGCAACCCTGCCGCAGAGTGAAATCCTAGTTTAGAAACAATTGCGGACTAACCGGCTTCAGTTGCCGGAACGAATCGAGGACGAAAGCTGCAGTCCCGCGAAATAGTTCTGTTCGCGGAGACGGCGATAAATGTGGCCGGCAACGCCTGCGGCGAGCGGGCCCTTGATGCGCGAACTGCTGCCGCGAATGAGCACCGCGAGAGCGATGCGCGGGTGGAGTTCGTCGGCGTAAGTGAGGAACCAGCCGACATGAGAAGTCTGGTCGGAGCAGGTGCCGGTCTTGCCGAGAGGAAGTTCGTCGCCGCCAGAATCAAAACTGCGCTTGCCGGTGCCGTAGAGCACTGCGGCGAGCATGCCTTCGCGAAGCTCCGGAAGCAGCGCGCCGATATTCAGCTCACGCTTGACGCGCGGCTCGAAAGCGGAAAGCTCCGCGCCGGGCTTGGGATATTGCAGATAGTAGAGCGTGCCGCCATTGGCGAACGCGGCTGCCAGAGAAGCGAGCTGGAATGGCGTAACCTGAATGCCTTCGCCGAAACTGGACATGCGCGCGATGCCGCCGTGCACCGGCGGAGCGGAAGGAAACGCGCCGGGATGCTCGTTTTCGAGGCCGTAGCCGGCGAGTTCGCCGATGCCGAGAAGCCGCGCGTATTTAGAAACAGTGTCGAAGCCCATGCGGGTGCCCAGCGCTTCGAAGAATTGATTGTTGGAATGCGCCATGGCTTCGGTCAAATTCATGTATTTGCGGCGGCCGACTTTGAGCATGGTGTCGCGGGTGATGACGTTCTCTTCAAGAGCGGCGACGGCGATGGTCGGCTTGATGGTGGAGCAAGGAATGGCACCGTCAGAATAAGCCAGCCTTTGATTGACCACGGTAAGGATGCGGCCCGAGCTCGGATCGACGGCGACTACGGAACCGTTGTAGCGGCCCAGCGCTTCGATAGCAGCGGCGCGAACGATGGGATCATCGAAGTCCGCGACATCACCGACGGTGGGATCAACGCCCTTTTCGCGCGTGACGCGATGACGGGAAACGTGCTTCACAGGAGGCTTGGCGGCGGCCTTGGCTCCGGGCGTAGCAGGAAGCGGCGCGCCCTGCGCGGGAAACGCGCAAAGAGCGGCGAGCGCGACGGCCAAAATCATTTTTGTCGTTTGCAAAGCTTGCTTCAATTTTCCCATCCTGCTTGGAATTCGCGCCTTCGCATTTCTACTGTGCACTTCATCCTGGGGGCGCCTTTGTACCTCAGCCTGTCCGGGCGGTCAACGCCAAATCCGACCACTCGTGCGCTGCGAAACAACGCGGACAGTCTGCGAGTGTAAGAGGTAGCACCTAACCAGCCAAAATCGATCCGATTGATTAGATGCGACTTAGCGGCCGGTTGATTATGCGTCTCCATTCCCATGAGAAACTGTTTCTCTGATGGTGAGACAAAGTTTAGACCGGAACGCGGGGCCCGGCAATAGGCGGTGCGGCCCAGTACGAAGCTATGTGCTTTATTTTGAATAGGCTGGCCGGGAGTACAGGCGAGGGAAAATACCTGCCCATGTGTCCGGCAAGAGTAAGAACCCCCAGGAAGCTTGAAGGGAAGCAAATGGGTGGTGAGACGAAGGTCAGTCAGCGACCGCACCAGTTCGAGCGGGCCTACGGGTCGCCTATTTGGGAAGGGGCGCGGTGAATTGCGCCCCTCGGGCTCTATGAATTGAGGCGTCGCCTAGGAACGCCGGACAGCGCCCCCTAACGCGATGGGCGCTTGGCGTCTGCGGCCGAGGCGGAAGCCGTGGCGGCAGCGGCTTTCACTTGTGGCTTGTCGGTTGCCGGAGCGGTGGCGATCGCGCCGTTGGTGCCGTGAGAAGCGGCGTGGTTGTGGCCGACTGGGGTGAGTTCGAGTTTCTTGCGCAGGGCGGCTTCGAGTTTGTCGCGGATGTCTTTGTTTTCCTTGAGGAAGACGCGGGCGTTGTCGCGGCCCTGGCCGAGGCGCTCGCCGCCGTAACTGATCCACGTGCCGGATTTTTCCAGGACGCCTTTGTCGACGCCGAGGTCGATCAGATCGCCTTCGCGGGAGATGCCTTCGCCGTAGAGAATGTCGAATTCCGCTTCGCGGAAAGGCGCGGCCACTTTGTTTTTCACGACTTTAGCGCGGGTGCGCGAGCCGATCACGCGATCGCCTTCTTTGATGGCTTGAATGCGGCGGATGTCCACGCGCATGGAAGCGTAGAACTTGAGTGCGCGGCCGCCGGTAGTGGTTTCCGGATTGCCGAACATCACGCCGATTTTTTCGCGGATCTGGTTGATGAAGATCAGGCAGGTGCGCGACTTGGAGACGATGGCAGTGAGTTTGCGCAGCGCTTGCGACATCAAGCGCGCTTGCAGGCCCATTTGCGGGTCGCCCATATCGCCTTCGAGCTCGGCCTTAGGGACGAGCGCGGCGACCGAGTCAACCACAACGACATCGACGCTGCCGGAGCGAATCAGCGTCTCGGCGATCTCGAGCGCTTGCTCGCCGTTGTCCGGCTGCGAGACCAGCAGATTATCGACGTCCACGCCGAGCTTGCGCGCGTACACCGGGTCGAGCGCGTGTTCCGCGTCGATGAACGCGGCCAACCCGCCGAGCTTCTGCGCTTCAGCGATTACGTGCAGCGTCATCGTAGTCTTACCGCCGGATTCCGGGCCGTAAATCTCGATCACGCGGCCGCGCGGAAAGCCGCCAACTCCGAGAGCGGCATCGATCGAAAGGCAACTCGAAGGAATCACGCTGACGGGCACGAGCACGTCCCGGCTGCCCAGCCGCATGATCGAGCCTTTGCCGTAAGACTTTTCGATTTGCGCTATCGCCGCTTCCAGCATTTTCGTTTTGTCGTCTGTCATTTCACACCTCAATAGAGGAAAGTAGGAATTCTTTCGTGCTGAGCCTGGGCTGGGGGTCTTGCGCCGGGAAAGCGCAAGGTCCGCAGCCTTTTTTCGAAACGCGGCCGGAAACAGCCTGGAACATAGCGGATGCTAAAGTTTACCATCTAATTTATCCAGCCGCTAGACCTTTTTCGCGGCGTTCGTTGGTATGAACCCGGCGTGTCCGGCGGCATGCTCTTTCGCCCGGGCGATAACCATGGCCACCCGGTCGGCGAGCTTCTTTTCCTCGACGGCGTTCAGGCGCCGCAACCTCGTCAGGTTGCGCATGCGATCCCGCGCTTCGAGGAACTCCACCTCCAGCCTCTCGCATTCGGCACACCGCGCAGCGGCAGAACCGCCGACACAGCTTACCGCAAGCAAGAGGGAGGAAAGCATCACACACCTGTTGAAAACCGCGAGGGGCAGAGTAGCAATAAGGCGAAGACAAAGCAAACATTATTTTTCGCCTTAGTTTCGCCTATGCCGACGCTCCATCACTCACCGCCGATCCTGACGATTTGGCCGGACTCGATGGATTCGAGGTGGGCGAGGCAAACGGGAACCAGGGGCAGGAGGTCTTCCAGCAAGACCGACTTTCCACAAAAAATAATAACCGCGATCTTTCGCTGCTCCAGATTCTGTTGGTATTCGAATCCGCGATCGACGGTCAGGACAACGTCAAATTTTGCCGTCTCCGCGGCGGTCAAAAGCTGGCCATTTTCAAGCCCGGCAAAGCCGGCATATCGGGCTGTTTGGCAATCATGGCCGGCAAGGTAGTTGCGCAGTCCCTCGCTCACGCACTCATCGAGAAGAACCCTCATTCATGCCTTGGCGGATAGAAGCTGTTGAGCCTCTTGGAGCGCGGCGACGGCCATCTCTCGCGAAACGGTGGGGTAACCCTGGAGGAATTGTTCGAGCGTGTGACCTCGTTCCAGGGAGTCGAAGAGCAGTTGAAGGGGGACTCGCGTCCCACGAAAGACGGGCGTGCCACTCAAAATCTTCGGATTTTTGACGATGACGCTATCCGTGGAAGCCATAGCCGTCTCCCTTGCGGACAGTATACCACCGTGGGAGAACTGGTCTCGGATCAGGATGTATGCGTGTAAAAGCCGCGGCCGGATTTGCGGCCGAGCCAGCCGGCGGCGACATATTTCTTGAGCAGCGGGCAGGCGCGGTATTTGGGATCGCCGAGGCCATCGTGGAGGACGTGCATGATATCGACGCACACGTCGAGGCCGATGAAGTCAGCAAGCTCGAGCGGGCCCATCGGATGATTCATGCCCAGCTTCATCACCGCGTCGACAGCTTCCGGCGTGGCCACGCCTTCCATCACGCAATACGCAGCTTCGTTGATGAGCGGCATGAGCACGCGGTTCGAGACGAAGCCAGGCGCGTCATTGACGGCGACCGGCGTCTTGCCCAGTTTCTTCGCCAGCTCCATCGTGAGGTTGAAAGTCGCGTCGCTGGTTTGCAGCGCGCGAATCACTTCCACCAGCACCATCACCGGGACCGGATTCATAAAGTGCATGCCCACGAAGCGGTCGGGGCGCTTGGTAAGGGCGGCGAGCGTTGTCATGGCGATCGACGAAGTATTGCTGGCGAGAATGACGTCATCGCGCAGCAACCGGTCTGCTTCGCCAAGCACCGCGCGCTTGATTTCGATTTTTTCGGGTACCGCTTCCACGGCAAAATCCGCGTTGGCTACGGCGGACATATCCGTAACCGGAATCACGCGAGCCAGCACGCTTCCCTTCTCCGCTTCCGCCAACTTGCCTTTCTTGATTTCCCGGTCGAGATTCTTGGCGATGGCGTCCAGCCCGCGGTCCAGAAAGCGCTGCTCCACATCCCGCAAAATCACTTTGTAGCCCGCCCGCGCAAACACATGCGCGATACCGTTGCCCATGGTGCCCGCGCCAAGCACCGCGACGGTCTTGATGGAATCAATCGACAAGAAGAAGCCTCCGGAAAACGAAGAAGCAAGTTAGCTGGAGCTAAGGAAGTAAAGCAGTGTACTACGTTTTTTTTCCAGCCGAGAGCGAGAGCCACGCGACCAGGGCGGCGAACTTCTCGTCCTGCGACCATGGCGCGCCGAATGGCTTGCCGAGAGCGGTCAGGCGGCGCGTAAGTGCGTCTCGCCTTACGCCAAGGGTTCGCGAAGCGGTGTCGACGAGTTCGCGCTCTTTGACCGTGAATGGCGCCAGGCCGCAGCTCCTGCTCGCATCGAGCAGCGCTTGGCGAAAGAGTTCGCCGTCGGCCGTATGAATCAGCGCATGCGACGCGAGAATCTTGTCGAGGCTGGGCAGCACTCTTCCGGAAGCGAGAAGAAGCCCGCAGCGGCTTAGTTCGTAGTTCTCTTTACGCAGGCTACTCTGCAGCGAGCGAATGGCTTCCTCAGCGAGCCGCTTGGCCCGCGATGCCACGCCGGAAATGAACTCGCCACCCTTATCTGCGCCTATCCTTTTAGCGGTGTGGTACGGCTGCCGGAAATAGTAGGTAAAGGTCTCAACCAGTTGGATGCGCTGGCGCGCCAGCACGCGCGGCTCGGCTTTCTCCAGGGCTACCGCAACGACCGCAGTCCAACCGGAATGTACGCGAAAACCAACGGCAGCGTGCTTCACGAGAACCTCCGCGGCAGTGGCTGAACGGGGTTTCCAGCATGCCGCGCCAGCGAGCTAATTGCAATGTTTCCAAGTATTTACCCGCGGGCCTGCAGGAGAATGCGTCTTTTCGGGCGGCTCACCCGTAATGACAGTAGAATGAGCGCGACTTCTTTATCAGCGGGTTTGGCGAATGGACTCTTCAGCGCGGGGCGGCCAGCCCTTTTATTCTCCTCGATGATGGATGACGACGCCAAAGAGCTGGTGCGTGGCCTGCAGCGCCGTGATCCCGACCTCCTGGACCGGCTGATCGAACAGTATCAATACCGGTTGTTCCGCTATCTGGTGCATTTGACCGGCAACCGCGAACGCGCCGAAGATTTCTTCCAGGAAACCTGGGTGCGCGTGCTGGAGCGCGGCCACCAGTACGAGGGCAAATGGAAATTCGAGACCTGGCTCTTCGCCATTGCGCGTAATCTGGTGATTGACTGGCAGCGCCGCAAGAAACCCGCCAGCCTGGACGAATTGATGGAACCGCGCGAAGATGCCACGCCGTTCGAGCCGGCGACCGCTGCGGAAGACTCGCCGCTGGCGCAGGCGATGCAGCGGCAGGGCGAAAGCGAAATGCAAGTGTCGCTCACACAACTTCCCGTGATCTACCGCGAAGTGCTGCTGCTGCGCTTCCAGGAAGAAATGGGACTTGAGGAAATCGCCACGGTAATGAGCACCCCACTTTCTACTGTCAAATCGCGTCTTTACCGCGGGCTCGAGGAATTGCGCAAATCGATCACGGAGGCGAGAGCATGAACCATGAACTGCATGTTCGCGCCGAGCGGTTGATCGCGCAAGAGCGCATCGAAGAAATTTCGGCTACCGAGCGCGCGTGGCTGGCAAAGCATCTCGACGAATGCACGCGTTGCGCAGCAATGGCCAGCTCCACGCAGCAAGCGCTCGCTTCGCTGCGTGCATCCAGCGTCGATCTGCCGCGCGGCCTTGCTAGCCGCACGCAAATGCGTGTGCGCATGCGCGCCGAAGAGCTTCGCGAACGCGCTCCGGGCAAAAAAATCCTCTGGGCCATCACCGCCGTATCGTGGGGACTCGGCGTAGCCACCGCCCCATGGGTCTGGCACGGATTCGAGTGGCTCGGCCAGCACACCGGGGTGCCCAAGCCGTTCTGGGAGATGGGCTTTGTCCTATGGTGGGCGATACCGGCGATCATCGCCGCAGGAGCCGTGATCCTCGAGAAAAAAGACGAGCAGCAGATCATCTAAAGGTTTTGCAGAGGCAGCAGCGAGTGCAAATTCGTGGAGAGCGAGCGGCAATGAACGGCATGGCACCAAATATGGGACCCGGCAGTGGCACCAGCGCCTGGCAGGAACGTATGCGGCTGATTCGTTTTCGCCGGAAACGCGAAAGTCTCCGCTTCTGGAACGAATTCAAGCTCATCCCGCGTTGGGTGATCGGGCTAGTGGTAGTGCTGTTCCTGCTCGCGCAAGGCATCGCGCTGGTTGTCAATCTGGATGTCTTTCATGTCCAGCAGGACCATCAGATATTTCCGCCCGACCTCCAGGGCAATCCTGTGCTGGCGTCATGGGCCCTCGCCGCCCTCGTCACCGGGATGTCGCTCGTTGTCGCCTCCATCATCTTTATGGCCGTGTACGTGAATCAGGACGCCAAGCGCCGCGGCATGAACTCGGCCGTATGGACCTTGGTCTACTTAATCCTGATCCCGGGTTACTTCGTCCTCGGATTCATCATTTACCTGCTGATGCGCGAGCCGCTGCCCTATCCCTGTCCCAAATGCAGCGCCACCGTGGGCGCGCGATTCAACTTCTGCCCCAACTGCAAATGCAATCTGCATCCCGCCTGCCCGCAGTGCAAACAGGAAGTCGCCGAGACCGATCGCTTCTGCCCCAACTGCGCTTACGAACTTGCACCGCAAAGAGCGAGCGATTCGGAACCCAGCGTTGCGGGATGATTGCGGGATGACCACCAAGGTTCGAGGGATGACGGGAAACCAGGGCTGGCGTTATTTCGGCGGCGTTCCCTGCGTGACTTCCTGAATGATTTCTCGCGCCCGGGCTTCCGAAGTGGGGGGTACGAGGATGGCGGTCACTTCGCCGGATTTTTCCGCACGTACCGTAATTTCGTTTTCGCGCAACGAATCCTCCACAAATTTCGCCATGTGCGCATCGCCGCCGGCCCAAACGCGCAACGTTGCCGCTCCATCGCTGCTCGACGGCGTTTGCGTCGCTGCTATGTCTCCATCGTCCGCCGCCGGAAGTTCCGCGAGTTGCTCGATATTCTGGTCCAGAAGCCGCTCCAGAATAACTTTGCCGGCAGCTTCCTTGCTCGAGGGAACCGCGACCTGAAAACCGAATCGCGCCTTCAGCTCAACGGGTAAGATATCCGCTGTGCTTTCCTCGCCGATCGGCCGGTCGCCAAACGGAATTCCCGCCTGCGCCAGTTGCTCAACAAGCGCTTCGTGAAGCATTTCGTTTTCGCCGGCCCACAAAATCACAAACCCTTCTTCAGGAGCCGGAACGGGAGAAGATGTCATCGTGGACCTCCAGGAAGCCAGCCGCCGAGCGGAGCGCCAGAGAGGGAGGCGTTCGACGCGAATGCCCGCGGGTTCTTCGCCCGCCAAGCCAGTGTACTACAGGAGGTCGCAGCGCCCGCGAACGCGCCACCACGAACTACTCGGGAGCATTGCTTTCGATGATTTCGCGCACGATTTCCCTGGCGCGGGTTTCGTTCTCGGCCCGCACGAACAGGGCGCAGCGCCCTTCTCGAATCTCGCTGCGCGAGCGAATCCCGTTTTCATTCAGCGCCGCGATCAGCATCTCCGGATAAGACGGCTCGTCGCTGGACCAGATTTTCGCGGTAGCGTTTTCGCCATGCCACTCCGAATCGTCGCCCGGCGCCGGCGGACCCGGAATCGCTTCGTTGGCCCGCGGTGACAATAGCGCAGGAAGCTCCCAAAGCGTTCCAGAAGTTTCCGGCAGCAATGCTCGGGGAGTAAGCGATTGCACCGCGTCCGGATCCGCGGCATCGAGCTCGAAAGCAGCTTTCACCGCCAGCTCCGCTTTTTCAAACAAAGAAAAGGGCACACCGATTTGAAACGCGGCATAGTTCTTCAGATTGAAAAGATGGTCGCTGCGCCGCACCGTCTTATAGGGAATGGAAGCTTCTTCGAGAACGGCGGAAAGCTCCAGGTGCAGGCGCGGGTCGTCGCCATGCCAGAACTCACAGTAGGGATCTTCGTTCGGATCGCCCGGCATAGCCGGAGCACGCGGAGCTTCGAGCCCAGCGTCGAGCGAAGACCCGCCGGCTTCGGGCCCATGCACGAGAGGAACGTCGCAGTCCGCGCAAACGCTGAACCCCTCGCGATATTCGGTCTTGCATTGCGGACAAATCATCCCACAGGGCCCGTTACGCGCCGGGGCTAAAAACGCTCGACCGCGACCGCCACGGCGTTTCCGCCGCCAAGGCAGAGCGCGGCGATGCCGCGCTTCAGGTTGCGCCGTTGCAATTCATAAAGCAGCGTCACCAAAATGCGCGCGCCGCTTGCGCCAATCGGATGGCCTAGCGCCACTGCGCCGCCGTTCACATTCACTTTCTCGGGATTGAGTTTGAGCTGACGGGTCACCGCGATCGCGGCCACAGCGAACGCCTCATTTAACTCCACGAGGTCGACATCCTTGTCGCGGTCCCAGCCGGTCTTCGCCAGCAATTTTTCCACCGCATCCACCGGAGCCATCATCACCCACTTGGGCTCGACTCCGCTCACGGCCTGCGCCACAATGCGTGCCATCGGCTGCTTCCCGAGCCGCGCAGCATTCCGCTCGCTCGTAATCACCAGCGCCGCCGCTCCGTCGTTCGTTCCCGGCGCGTTGCCCGCGGTCACCGTGCCGTCCTTCTTAAACGCGGGCTTCAGCTTTCCCAGCGCTTCCATGGACGTATCTTCCCGCGGTGATTCGTCGTATTGCACCACCAGCGGCTCGCCTTTTTTCTGCGGCACCTCGATCGGCAAAATCTGCGCCTGAAAGAAACAAGATTTTCGCGCCCGCACCGCTTTTTGGTGCGACTCTACCGCGAAGCGGTCCTGCTCCTCGCGCGTAATTCCGTATTTCTCAGCGACCAACTCGCCGGTCATGCCCATGTGGAAATCTTCGTACGCATCCCACAAACCGTCGTGAATCATTGAGTCCACGACTTTTTGGTCGCCGAGTCGGTAGCCCGTGCGCGCGTTCGGCAGCAGATACGGGCAATTCGACATCGACTCCATCCCGCCAGCCACCACGATTTCCGAGTCCCCGGTGATCACCGCCTGAGCCGCCAGCGCCACCGCTTTCAGCCCCGATCCGCAGACCTTGTTAATCGTCATCGCCGCGACGCGCGGATCGCAGCCGCCTTTTAGTGCCGCCTGCCGCGCAGGATTCTGGCCAAGCCCCGCCTGCACCACATTTCCGAGAATCGCTTCGTCGATTAGCTTGCCGTCCAGCCCAGCGCGGCGGATCGCTTCTGCCACAACTTTGCCGCCTAGCTCAGTCGCCGCAAAGCCGGCCAGCCCGCCCTGAAATTTGCCCACAGGCGTGCGCACGCCAGAAAGAATCACCGGAGATTCCATCGTGTCCTCCAACCGAATCCCCATTATACCGCGATTGTGAAACGGGTCGCGACGCCGGGCGGCACAAAAAAGCGCGGAGGCTGGCGTTGCCGCCTGCCTCCGCGCTTGAAATGAGTTGGACCACCGACTGCCGCCAGCTTAAGGGCTGGCCCTACGTTCAGCCTCGCTGAATCGCGCGAACCTAGTTCGACGCGGCTTTCTTTTCTTCGGTGGGAACGGTATTGCCTTCGTCCGCCGACGGGCCGTATAGCCCGGGAACCGCAACATCCAGCAACCGAAAGTACACGCCCAGCTGAGCGCGGTGGTGGATCAGATGATTCATCACAAAGCCCCGGATGCACGCGATTCGCGGCATGGTGAAGATTTCCTTCCCGCCAGCCAGCAGCGTCCAGCCTTCCATCATGTCCTTGTCGCTTGCATTGGCCAGCGCCGTCCGCGCTTCAGCCGCACTCTTGTCAAACTCGGCCAGCGCGTCCTTACGATTCTCGATCTTCGGCGGCGTGTACTTCGGCCCGTCCACGGGCGCGTAATCCAGTTCCTTGGTCTGAATGGTCATCGCCAGCCATCCCGGCAGCGTGGCGATATGTCCGGTCAACCAGCCCACCGTACCGGACTTCTCGTGTGGCTTCCAGCCCCACTTGTCGTCGGGTACGCGCTCCAGCGTTTTGCGCGTGTTTTGCATTTCCTGGTCGAACTCGGGGAGCATCGATTGGCCGATGGTCATGTTGCCTCCAGTGCGGAAGAGTGGATTCGAGCGGTGAGACTATGGCGAATAAAAAGCGAAATGTCAAGCTTTTTCTTTTCGCACTCTTTCCCCTTCGATGCCACTCCTTCGATCCGCGTCTCCCGAGCAGCCCTACCGTTCCTATTGCAGCCTCCTCCTCACCGAGCGCAAAATACCGCTATGCCTCACCACTTCAGCACCTCTTATATTGAGGATTCCCTCAGCCTCTTCCGCTATTACAAGCGCCTCGCCGAGCGCGCCATCGAGCAATGCCCCGACGACGGGCTCTTCGCCAAGCTCGATCCCAAATCCAACTCTATCGCCATCATCGTCAAGCATATGTCCGGCAACATGCGCTCGCGCTGGCGCGATTTCCTGACCTCCGACGGGGAAAAGCCCGATCGCTACCGCGACACAGAATTTGAAGCGGCGCCGCAAACCCGTGCCGAGTTGCTCGCTCTCTGGGAGCAAGGCTGGCAATATCTTTTCACCGCGCTCGAACCGCTCACCGACGCCGACATCGGCAAGACCGTAACCATTCGCACCGAGCCACACTCGGTCATGCAAGCCGTCAACCGCCAGGTGGCGCACTACTCCCATCACATCGGCCAAATCCTCTTCGCCGCAAAACACTTCACCACCGCGAAAACCGGCAAGTGGGATTCGCTAAGCGTCCCGCGCGGCCACTCCAAACAATTCACCGCCGACGTAGCCTCCGGCAAAAAATCCCAGCGCTAATCTCTATGCTAGATGGGGCGCAGCAGTGCTGCGCCCCTACGCTCTTCGTCCCGCGTTTTCCCTTCGCCAAAAGAATCCGCTACTCTTGCTGTATGGCGACGCTCTTTGACCTGAATCCGCCGCTGCGTTCCGGCCCGGAAATGAATGCCGCGCAGCGCCGCGCCATCACTCACGGCGAAGGCCCGCTGCTGGTCATCGCGGGCGCGGGCACCGGCAAGACCCGCGTCATCACCGAACGCATCCGTCATCTACTCGAATCCGATCCCACGCTCACCGGGGAAAATATCCTGGGCCTCACCTTCACTCTGAAATCCGCCGCGGAAATGAAATCCCGCGTGGTCAAAGCCGCCAGCGAACGCGCCAAGGACGTCACGCTAAAAACGTTTCACGCCTTTTGCGAATCGCTGCTCAAAGACGTCGACGCCGATCACATCATGCTCGACACCGTCGATCACTGGATTCTGCTGCGCCGCAATCTTCACCGCCTCCAGCTCGACCGTTTCCGCCGCCTCGCCGAGCCCGGCCAGTTCCTCAGCGACTTTATCGAATTTTTCTCCCGCTGCCAGGACGAACTCGTCTCCTGCAGCGATTATCACGCCTACGCCGAAAAACTCGCCGCCGAATTAGAAGCAGAGCGCCCGCAACTCGACGAAGATACGCTCAAAGAGCGCGAAGAAGCTGTCGCTCGCGAACGCGAAATCGCCCGCGCCTTCCACGCCAGCGAAGATCTCCTCCGCGAAAAAAAGCGCTCCTCCTTCGGCTCGCTGATCACCGGCGCCGTCGAACTCCTCGAACGCGACGCCACTCTTCGCACCACGCTGCAAAATCGCTATCGCTACATCCTGGTCGACGAATTTCAGGACACCAACATCGCGCAACTCCGCCTCCTGGAACTCCTCGCGGGCGAAAAGAAGAACATCTTCGCCGTCGGCGACAACGATCAAGCCATTTACCGTTTCCGTGGCGCTTCTTTCGGCAGCTTCAAGCTCTTCCTCGAACGTTTCGCCGGATGGCGCGAAGGCCAGGACTCCACGCCATTCCGCGTAAGCCTCATCGAAAATTACCGCTCCACTCCAAATATTCTCCGCGTAGCCAGCCAGGTCATCGGCATGAACACCGCCAGCGCCGATTTTCCCAAGAAAGTCCTCACCGCCAATCGCCCCGAAGGCGAAAAAATCCGTGTCGTCGAACTCCCGGAGCCCGAAGAAGAAGCCCGCTGGGTGGCCTCGGAAATCGAACGCCTTCACCGCGCCGGCCGCCGCTGGCGCGATCTGGCCGTCCTCTACCGCGCCCACAATCATCGCGATCAACTTGTCCGCGAACTCAGCCGCCGCAAAATTCCTTTTGTCATCGCGCGCCTTTCCATCCTCGAACATCCTCTGGTGAAGGACGTCATCGCCTATCTCCGCCTGATCGCCAAACCGTATGACGACATCGCCGCCGCGCGCGTTCTTGCCGCTCCGGCCTGGGGCTTCGCACCTTCGGACATCGTGCGGCTCGCCGAGCGCGGCCGCAAGAGTCGCAAGAAGATCTACGATGAGCTGCAATCTCCTCAGTCCACGCTGCCTTTCGAACCCTCGCCCAGCCGCGTCGGTGACCTCCTCGAATTTCTGGCCACGCAACGCAAAGCCATGTATCGCCGCACCGCCGCGGAAATCCTCTCCGATCTGCTCGAATGGCTCGAAATCTACGCCCTGGCCTCGGAACAGGACCGCGCATACGTCAAGCGCCTGCCCGAATTCCTCAAGACCTGGGAACCCAAGAGCGAAACCCGCGGCCTGCCCGAATTTGTCGAATACCTGGAATACTTCGATCAAGCTGGCGGGACGATTTCTTTAGAAGAAGATGCCCCCGGCGACGCCGTGCTACTCATGACTGTCCACGGAGCCAAAGGCCTGGAGTTTTCTCATGTGTTCCTCCTGCGCGTGAACAAAGGCAAATTCCCGCAGTGGGAGCGTCCCCGCGTATTCGAATTCCCTGCTGGCCTGATGAAAGAAGGCGCGCCGGAAGAACACTTTCACAATCAAGAGGAGCGCCGCCTTTTTTATGTCGCGCTCACTCGCGCACAGGAGCGGCTCACCATCACTTCCATCGCCGAATCCAAGGGCAAAGTTCCGCCGTTTATCGAAGACCTGCTGATGGATCCAGCCGTGAAGCGCCGCGACATTTTGCAACTCGCGCCGAAGCTAGCGCCTATCATCGCGCCATCCGCTGCCGAACCTTCTGCAGCCGCAACCTCGCAGGATTCCCTCTTCTCGCACGCCGCCGGGAGTCCCAAGGTTTTCTCGCGCATCGCCGAATGGGCCGAAACCTTTCATCCACCCTCGCCCGAACCTCTCGAGCTGCATCCCTCCGCCGTCATGAGCTACCGCTCCTGCCCGCAGCGCTACCTCTTCTCCTCGCTTTGGTCGCTGCAGGAAGGTCCTAGAGCCACGCTCACGTTCGGCCGCGTGATTCATGGCACCATTCGCCGCATGATGGCCGAACTCAAGAAAGGCAATCGCCTGCCCTTCGACGAAGTGCAGCGCATCTACGAAACCGAATGGTCCACGGTGGGCTACGAAGACGACTACCAACAAGGCGAGTACAAGAAGGATGGCCTCGAGCAGTTGCGCATCTTCCATCAAGCCATGCTCGATCAGCCCCTGCTCGTCCTCGAACTGGAAAAAAACTTCGAGCTGCCCGTCGAAAACAACGTCATCCTCAAAGGCCGCATCGACCAGATCAATTCCCTGGGCCGCTCGGACGTGGAAATCGTCGACTACAAGACGGGCGCACCCGGGAAGGACGCCGACGCCCGCAAAAACCTGCAACTCAGCGTCTACGCCATCGCCGCCAAGGAAATCTTCGAGCTCAATCCGGTGCGCCTGGTCTTCCACTATCTGCAAAACAACCAGCGCCAGGAAACCACCCGTAACCCCAAACAGCTCGACGAAGCCCTGAAAATCGTCCAGGAAGTCGCCGCCGACATCCGCGCCTCCAACTTCCCAGCCAAAGAAGCCTTCATCTGCCGCAGTTGCGCCTACAGACCCATCTGCCCCGCCCACGAAGAGCGCCTTTCGGTCTGACGCGGCGCGGGACCACAGGCGTAGGGGCGCTGCCCGCCGCTGCGGGCACCCCATCTCGGCGATACGTCAAATTTCGAGCGCTTTCCCGTGCTATCGGTGCTGAGACTCCCCAAGAAAAAAGGCGCTCGAAACTCAGAGCGCCCTTTCCCTGCAAATCTCTTGTGAAAAACGGCCGAAAATCTACTTCCCTTTTTTGCCGCCCTTCTTATCGTCCTTCTTTGCCTTTTTCGCCATAAAACGAATCACCTCCTCAATCCTAAGGCGCGGATGGAAGTCCACGACTTGGGGCTGACCGAGCGTTGCCGCCAGCAGCCTCTGCTGTTGATATACGGGCGGCGTCAGCGATAGTCAAGAGGATTTCGCGGCGCGAACAAACATTTTTGTATCAGCGCGGAACTCCGCTGGCGTAATACCCTTCGCGGGCCACCACCGTGAGTCCTTCGCGCTCCACGCGCACTTCGATGGAATGATACTCGGCGCCGCGATCCGTGCCGGCCGGCGAATACGCCAGCAAATACTGGTGGCGCGCTTCCTCGGTGACCCGCGAGTACAGCTCTTCCATGGTTTGGCGCTTGGCCGCGAAGTACACTTCGCCGCCGGTCGCGTGCGCGTAATCCACCAGCCGGCTGAATTTACGGTCAAAATACACGCTGCCAACCGCAAGGCTGTACACCGTGATGCCATTGCTGAGCAGTTGTTTCACGGTCGTATCATACGAGTTGGTGTTGTACTTCGAGCCGTTACGTCCATCCGAAATCAAGAAAATGATCCGCCGGCGGTCCCGGCTGGACCCGCGCTCCCTCAAAAGCTCCGCGGCGTTGAAGACCGCGTCGTCCAGCGCCTTATTCACCTGCCCTTTGATGGCTTTTGTGGAGCCAGCAATCGAAGGCCCTCCAGTGACCGATTGGCCATTGATTTGCGGCGTGTTCTGAAACGGCCCTCCCGGCGAAGGGGCATCGGACTCGGTATCGAGCCGCGTACGCTTCAGCTCCGTCAGCAGCTTGTCCTGATCGGTGGTGAAGCCTTTTCCCGGGTGGAAGAATTGGTCGAAGCGGCAGACAAAGGATTCGTCGCTCGGGCTCAGCCCCGCGACAATGGCGTCGATACTCTTGGACACCTCTTCGGAATCCTTCTGCTTCAAGTCGTTGTCCAGCAGAATCACCACTGACAAAGGCGTGGCTTCGGCGCGGAAGTACCGGATCCGCTGCTCGACTTTGTCCTCAAATACACGGAAATCACCCTGATTCAGGTCCGGCACCAGCCGCCCGCCGTGATCCTTCACGGTGACGGGAATCACCACTTCCGTGACCGGAACCTTGATCACCACCTGCCCGCCCTTCGCACTAGGAGCGGGTTGCTGCGCCGGCGGCGGCGCTGCGGGCTTCTGGGGCGGGTCTTGGCCTGCAACGCGGGGCGCGCACGGCGCCGCCAGCAGGATGGCACAGACGGCTGCGGCTAGTTGTCGTAGACTGTTCATGGTCCTCGAGCCAGACTTATTGGGTTTCAGCCGCTCATCGGCCTGGGCCACGCATCCAACGCCCTATATGGCCGCATCGTATGGGTGGAAGCGACGATTGTGAACCGCCCGCCCCGTTTCTTCCGGCGGACATTTCGACAACAAGGAAAGTATACATGCCTTCCCTGGACAAGTTTGTGACGCGTTGCGCGGTGCTTGCGGTTGCCCTGCTCCTCGGCGTCCCGGCGTTGCCGCAACAGCCCCGTCCGCCTGCTCCGCCAGTACAGCAACCAGAGCAGCAAGGTGGAGTCATCAAGCAGGACGTCGCGCTGGTCAACCTGTTTGCCACCGTCCGCGACAAGAACAAGCGCATCGTCGGCGACCTCAAGCAGGAAGACTTTCATATCTCCGAAGACAATCAGGACCAGAAAATCTCCTTCTTCTCGAAGGAAGTCTCTCTGCCCATCACTCTCGCTCTGCTTCTGGATACCTCCGGAAGCGAGCAGTTCATGATCGGCGCGATTCAGGAAACCGGCAGCAGCTTCCTGAGCCGCGTGCTGCGCAAGGGCGACGAAGCGCTGGTGATGTCCTTCGATTCCGACGTCGACTTGCTCTCCGATTTCACCGACGACCGCAAGCAGCTCGACCGCGCAGTGCGCCGCGCGCGCATCAACATCCCCGGTGGCGGCAGCATCGCCGGCAATCCGGGACCCATCGGCGGCCAGCAAGTGACCGGCACGGCGCTCTACGACGCCGTGTATCTGGCGTGCCACGAGAAGCTGAACACCGAAGCCGGACGCAAAGCCATCGTTCTCGTTACCGACGCGCAGGATGAAGGCAGCAAGGTCAAAATCGAGGAAGCCGTCGAAGCCGCGCAGCGGACCAACACGGTGATTCACGTCCTGCTGGTCTGGGATTCGCGTTTCGGAGCGAACAACGGCGCCGCCAAAAAGCTCGCGGAAGAAACCGGCGGCCGGGTGATCTCCGCCAATTCGGAGAAAAAACTGGCGCAAGCCTTCGACGAAATTTCCGAAGAGCTGCGCAGCCAGTACACGCTCGGCTACTACCCCAGCAATGCAGCGAAGGACGGCAAGTTCCGCAAGATTCACGTCGACACCAGCAATCACGACCTCAAAGTCCTCACCCGCAAAGGCTACTACGCGCCAAACGCCGCCGAAGGCAACTGATTTCGGAGCGGACGCGAGCCGCCGTGGCTCGCGCCTTGCAAATAACACACCGCCAGCGCAGAATGCCGCCACTTCTCTCCTATGCGCGACATGAACAGCAACAGCGAATCGCGATTGCGTGGATTTATGCCTGTGCTGGCGCTTCTGGCGCTGGCCATCCTGATCAATTACGTTGACCGCGGCAATCTCTCCATTGCCGCTCCGGCACTGAAGGATGAACTGCATCTCTCGGGCACGCGGCTGGGGCTGCTGTTCTCGGCATTTTTCTTCGCGTATACCGCGTTCATTTTCGTAAACAGCTGGTTGGTCGACCGCTTCGCAGTGAATTGGGTGCTGGCTGGGGGATTCGCATTGTGGTCGCTGGCCACCACGGGCACTGGCCTGGTGACCGGATTCGCGACGCTTTTCCTGATGCGGCTGTTGCTGGGCATGGGCGAATCGGTGGCCTTTCCGACTTCGTCGAAAATTCTGGCGCAGAACCTGCCGGAGTGCGATCGCGGGTTCGCCAACGGTTTGATCTGTTGCGGCATGAAGCTTGGGCCTGCGGCTGGCATATTCGGGGCCGGTATGCTCATGGCGAAATTCGGCTGGCGGCCGGTATTCATCGGCATCGGACTGATCAGCCTCCTGTGGCTTCCTGCATGGTTTAGGTGGATGCCCCGCCGTCCCGCGAAGCCAGCGGGCTCCGCGATTTCCGGCGCCGCTGGCTATGCTGACGTTTTGCGTCAGCCGTCGTTTTGGGGCGCTTCGGCGGGCCATTTTTGCTTCAATTACCTGAGCTACTTTCTGGTGTCTTGGCTTCCTTTCTATCTGGTTCACGAGCGTCAGCTCGCGATGACAGCGATGGTGAAGACCGCCGGCGCGTATTACGTGCTCGACGCCCTTTCGGCATTTGGGACCGGGTGGCTCACTGACTTCCTGATTCGACGCGGCGCTTCCGTGACTGTGGTGCGCAAGGGAGCTATGTTCATTGGAGCCTCGCTGGCGGCCGCTGGGCTGGCGGGTTGCGCCATGGCCGGGCCGCAAACGTATTTGTGGTGGCTGGCGGTACTGGGCGTGGGCAGCGGAATGGGCGGTGCTGGGATCTTCACGTTCGCGCAAACTCTGGCCGGCCCGCGAACAGCGGGCCGTTGGGCCGCCTTGCAAAACGGATTCGGCAATCTTTCCGGCTGGATCTCGCCAGCGCTTACCGGATATCTGCTTGATCGCACTGGACACTTCACGGCTCCACTGGCGATCGCCGCAATCGTCTGTGTGATCGGCGGCCTCGCTTGGGTCTTCGGGGTCGGCCGGCTCGAGGCGGCGACATGGGCACCGGTGCGGGCCGCAACGCTCGCTCCCGCCGAATGACTGCGCCTTTCCGCACCGGCACCGGGTGCCAATCCTAAGATTCCCTTCGTAGATGGGAATATCGCCTTCGGTTGCGATTGACCGCGCGTCCCGGTGCGAATAACATCCCTTACACACGCGACCATGGAAAATCAAATCATCGCGCACTACAGAATCTTGCGGCGGATTGGCGCCGGCGGCATGGGTGTGGTCTACGAAGCGGAAGACAGCAAGCTGGAACGCCGCGTGGCGCTCAAATTCCTTCCCGAAGCAACGCATCGCGATCCGCAGGCGCTGGAGCGCTTTCTGCGAGAAGCGCGCTCGGCCTCCGCGCTGAATCATTCGGGAATCTGCACCATTCATGCAATCGAAGAGCACGAAGGGCGCACGTTCATCGTCATGGAGTTGCTGGAAGGCCACACGCTGGAACAAGTGCTGAAACTCGGACACTTGCCGATTCCGCGCACCATCGAGATCGGCATTCAAGTGGCGGATGCGCTGGATGCGGCGCACAAGAAAGGCATCGTGCACCGCGACATCAAGCCCGCCAATGTTTTCCTTACCGAGCGCGGCGCGCCAAAAATCCTCGATTTCGGCCTGGCGAAACTTATTCAGGGAGATGACGGGCGTCTCGCAGGACAGACCGTGGGAGATCAGACGCTGCTGCTGACGAGTCCGGGCACCGCGGTGGGCACGATTGCGTACATGTCGCCGGAGCAGGCGCGTGGCGAAGAGCTAGACGCGCGCAGCGATCTTTTTTCGCTGGGTGCAGTGCTCTACGAGATGGTGACGGGCAAGCTGGCGTTTCCGGGAACGACCAGTGCGGTGGTCTTCGACAATATTTTGCACCATGCGCCGGTTGCGCCGATCACCCTGAATCCAGACACGCCCGCGGAGCTTGAGCGCATTTTGAATAAAGCGCTCGAGAAAGATCGCGAAGTGCGCTACCAGGGGGCGGCGGAATTGCGCGCCGACTTGAAGCGCCTGCAGCGGGAACTCGACCCGGGGCGGCCGGGATCCGGCTCGACGCGCACCACAACCGGCACCACGGCCGCTGCGGCGTCGGCTGCGGCGACACCTGCGAGCGGCACGATTCGCCCTCTTTCGAGTGGTGCAGTGCTGGCGGAGGCAGCCGGGCGGAACAAAGTGGGCACCGGGGTGATACTGGGCGTGACCGCGGTGGTGCTGATCGCCGCGAGCTTTGGCGTGTATTCGCTGGTCAAGCCGGCGCCGCCACCGCCGAAGCGTCTTCCCTTCGAGCATATCGAGATCAATAATCTGACCAACAACGGGCATGTGCTGCTGGCGCGAATCTCGCCAGACGGCAAGTACCTGCTGCACGCGCTGGAAGAAAACGGCTTGCAGTCGCTATGGCTGCGGCACATTCCGACGGGCAGCAATACGCAAGTGGTGCAACCGGCGGCAACGCGCTACGCGGGGCTTACCTTTTCTCCGGACGGAAACTACATTTATTTTGTGCGGCGCGATGAGGCGGAGCACACCATCGCGATTCTGTACCAGGCGCCGGTGCTGGGAGGAACGCCGCGCGTGGTGGTGCGCGACGTAGACAGCCCGGTAACGTTTTCGCCGGATGGGCAGCGCTTTGCGTTTCTGCACGAACGGCATGATTCGCCGTTCTGGGATTTGTGGACCTTCAAGAGCGACGGATCGGACAAGCAAGCGATCTTCAGCAACAGACCGATTTCCAGCGATAGCAAAGTGCCGGTGTGGTCGCCCGACGGCAAGACCATCCTGATTCCCATCTCGCAGCCGACGCGGGACGATCGCGGCGGATTTCTGGCAGTGGACGTGGCCACCGGCAAGGATCAAATCGTCGCGGCAACTCCGGCGCGGCTTTATTACGATCCGGCGTGGCTGCCGGATGGCAAGGCGCTGATCACCCCCGCGACCGCTTCGGACTCCGGCTCTCTCAAGATCCAGCTGGGATATCTCAGCTATCCGGGAGGAGAATTCCGCCAGCTGACCACGGACACGAACGATTATTTACATCCCAGCGTGTCTGCAGACGGCAGCATGATCGTGGCGAGCCAGAGCCAGTTTCGGCAGCAATTCCAGATTGCCGCAGCAGAGGGCCTGAGCGATTGGAAACCGCTGGCGCTGTCTTCGCAGATCGCGGTATGGCGATGGGCGTGGCTGCCGGATGGCCGGCTGGTGATGCCGCAGGGCGGGGACATTCGCATCGTGAACCCGGCGGGCGGGGAGACGGTGGTGCTTTCGGATCGGCAGCACCTGCCCGACCAAGTGACGGTGTGCGGCAAGTCCTACATTGTATTCCGGCAGTTTGGACGGTCAGCGCGGTCGGCAGCCAACCTCTGGCGCATGAATTTTGACGGCACAGAGCAGAAACAACTGACTTCCGGCACGAATGACGCGCAACCGACGTGCTCGACGGACGGTAAATGGGTGTATTACGTGGATGCCGTGGACAACGGATACATTAAGCGTGTGTCGGTGGATGGCGGGAGCTCGGAGACGGTGGTGAAGTCTCCAGTGGGCCTGTTTTCAGTGTCGCCGGACGGGACCAAGACGCTGACGCTGGAGGTGCGCGACTTTGACCACAAACTGGTGCTGCGGACCGACAATGTGGAGACACACGCTACCGAATATCTCAACGTGGACGCGCGGGCGTCGTACCCGCTGGCGTTCTGGCCGGACGGAAAGACGATAGTTTATACGGTGCGGGAGCATGGAGTGGACAATTTGTGGCGGCAGGCGCCGGACGGATCGGGCCGGAAGCAGCTGACGCACTTTACGTCGGAGCGGATCGGGCAGTTTGCATTTTCGCCGGACGGATTGAAGCTGGCGGTTGAACGAGGGCACCTGGAATCGGACGCGGTGCTGCTGCGGGACGCGGCGAAGTAGGCGTTCCGGCGGGGAACGCCGGAGTTCTAGTTGGCATACCCCCCCACCCTTTTTCGTAAGTGCGGATTCTAAACGGGTTGGGGCGTTTTTGCTTGGACCAACCTCTCCTGCCCCACCCGCTCGGCTCAGCGTTCCGTGTGACTGGGAAGGAAATCAAGAGAAATGGAATCGCGCAGATGCCGCCACTTGCCAACGAAATGGGCGAAACGGCGCGAGGCGCGCGAAATCCCGCTCGTTGGCGGTGATGATTGTCATGCCACGGCGCGCGGCGCTCATGGCAAGCAGTGCATCGTTGGTGAGGCGAGCTCGGCCGATTTGTTCATAGTCGTATTTCGCTGCGAAGCGGGCGAGCACTCTGCCCGTCATTGTCCAGTCGCTTAGATTGGGGACCAGGATGCGTCCGGCGCGCTCGAAATCGTGCTCTAGACGCTCGAGAAGGCGCGAATCGCGAGGCTTCACACCGGCATAGAGCTCTTCGAGCGCTACCGAGCTGAGCCAAAGGGGAGCTGATGTGAATCGTCGAAGCTGCAGCGCGGCATCGTCGCCCGCACGCAAAGCGGTGACATAGATGGAAGTGTCGAGGAGAACCGGGGCCGTCGTCATCTAGCGGGCCAATTTGCCGTAGACGTCCTTAATCGTGATGCCACTCTTGATAAACCGTTCGTTCGCTTCTATCGCTATTTGATTGCGTTCGTGTTCTGCGATCACCGCATCGAGAGCACGCTCGATGGTTTCCGTCTCGGTCTTGGCCCGGAGAACCTTCTGGGCTCGCCGGATCTTTCCCGAATCCAGGCGGAAATGTTTTTGTGAGGCGTTTTTTCTCGCTACGCGCATAACTCGGCCTCCAAAATACTCTAACATTCGATAAACATAAATAGAAGACTTATGAACATAGGGCGCAGTGTCCCTGAGCTAGTGAGTGGCGGCGGAGGGGGAAGCGGAGGCGGGCGGGGGTTGAGAGGCGGGGTTGGGGCGGG
>Ga0209736_1000059_pt1 | contig 36667 bp, 27 predicted proteins | sample BlaSpr_A8_Ref_M3_FD_187992 | JGI IMG/M metagenome (GOLD analysis project Ga0209736, IMG submission 187992) | Forest soil microbial communities from Thunder Bay, Ontario, Canada - Black Spruce, Ontario site 2_A8_Ref_M3 (SPAdes) (version 2) | ecosystem: Environmental > Terrestrial > Soil > Boreal...
GACCAGACCCGTTCGAGGAGCAAGTACTTCCACATGGACCTTCCGGCACCACTGCTCGAGGACCGCGCCCTCGCGGGCCTCTTTTTCAGAATCTGCGAAGCAGAACAGATCGATGGAATGGTCTTTCGCCAGAGCTTTTAGCTCATAGAAGCAGCGCGTCTTCTCACCCTTGTTGGGTGGGTAGGGGATGCGGTGTGCTAGAAAAAGTATCTTCACGTGGCTCTCAAAGGAATCGGCTGCGTTTTGGGAGAACCGAGGCCGCCGCTCAAGGAAACCAGCGGACCACGCGCGGTCCAATCGCCCGGGTCAGCTCCATCGGCAACTGCCGCCAGATGCGAGCCGCTCTCTCAAACTTGGGATTCAGCGGCGAAAAATTCGGGACTTCCTTCCGTCGAACCAGGTGCAGCTGATACTTGAGGGGCTCGACGGTCATGCCCCATTGGGACTTGAACTGGAAAGCGCCAGTGCCCTCTTTGCTGCGACCGAAGTCAAAGATGCGACATCCGCGCTCGACGGCGAACTTCATGAGCTCCCAATACATAAAGTTGTTGGCAGCCAACGACGGAGCCTGAGAATTGGCGCCGGCATAGTAAGGAAGAATGGCGTCTCGATAAAAGAAGGAGAAGACTCCCGTAACGGGCTGATCTCCACTGTGCACCAACATCAGATCAACCTGGTCAGGGAACTCGTCTGCCAGGTTCCTAAAAAGGGCCTGGGAGAAGACCGGGGTACCCAGACGGCGCATACTATCGGCGAACAGCGAATAGAAGGCATCCAATTGGTCCAGCCCATGGCGTGTCTTGAGCCCGGACTTCTCGGCCTTACGGATCATGTAGCGGGTATCCTTCGGCAGCTTCTTGAGATTGGTGTCGTTGTTTGGAGAGAGGTCTGTAGTGAAGGTCGAATAGAGGGTGTTGGGGACAAACTGATCGAAAATTTCTCCCGAACGTTGGTGCAGTTCGAGATGGTCAACCTGCAATTCGTTCGCCAGCTTCTTGGCATGATTCAAAAGGGCGTCATGGGCGTGGCGATTCCCAGCGCAGATGCCGCCGTAAACCGCGAAGGGTGAGGAGTGCAGGCAACGACCGATGATCCAGTTTTGCACGAACGCGAGCGGGAGGACACCAGAGATTTCGCCATCCTGCTCAGCATAGGCGTAACGAGACTCGAACTGAAAGGTCTTCTCGATGGCCCGCTTCCAAGCGACAGAGTGAAAGAGGCTGCCTTGCGGGCTATTGGAAACGAAACGATCCCAGTCGCGGGCAATACCAGGATGAAACTCTCGTATCGTCACGCTTTCGCTCGGCGGCCGGGATGATCCTTCCGTGGCCACCGCAGCTAGTTCACGAGCCTCCATTCTCGGTCCCCCGAAGCGAATTGGCGGTTTCTGCAGGCACTGGCGTTCGCTCGAATTTTTCAAAGAGGTAGTTCTCGTCGGCCTGGAGATACCGCGCCAACATTTCTCGTTGCACATTTGACGGCTGGCGGTAGCCGCGAATAATCTTGCTCAAGATGGCCTCGTTAATGCCGAGCTCTTTTGCCAGGTTATTCTGGTGAATTCCCCGTTTAAAGATTTCCAGCTTCAGATTCGGATACATGTACTCCCTCTCACAAAGACAGAGCCGCTCGGGCATCCTTCCCGACATTGGACCGAGGCGTCGCGGCTGGCCTGGTTCACTAGGTCCCCGGCTTAGGAATTCGGGCCGTAACCGTAGTATCCATTTGCTTCGACCGATGCGCCGTTGAAAACAACGCCCAACATCTTCTTGGGATCGATGCGCTCTGAAGCTTTCTTAAGCAATTCTCGCTGTGTCTTGAGCGCTCGGACGATCATAAGAGCGCTATCGCAGCACGACACGATCTGCTCGAAATCCGCCACCGGCAATAGCGGAGGTGAATCGACCAGAGTCAGCCGAAAGGTCTCGTGGCACCAGTCGATGAGTGCCTTCCAACGAGTGCTGGCAAACAACTCGGGCGCCGGCGTCTCACAGGTTCCCGCGGGCAGAATGAACAGGTTAGGCAGGTCGGTCGCCACAATGGCGTCGGAGAAACCGACTCTTCCAGCCAAGACGTCGTTGAGGCCAAGGCCCTCGGAAATTCCCGCCAGTCTGGACAGGCCACTCGTGCGAAGATCACTATCGATCAGCAGGACGCGATAGTCGTTAAGCTGCGCACAGCACAGTCCAAGGTTGATGGTCGTTAGAGTCTTGCCTTCACCAGTCATGGCGCTCGTCAGCACGACCGAGTGCAAACCTTGAGCTGACTGCGTCCTGAGCAATCGCGTCCGTAGGGCACGATACGCTTCAAGCGCCGCAGCGGTTGATTCGTTTCCCGGCATGAGAAGCACCCCCCCCGGCTGGAGGGGCAAGCGAATTCTTCTAGCGTTGCCTAGACGATCCTCGGGAGCCTTGCGCGGTGCCGCGCCCGTGTTCTTGGCCACGACCTCCAGCACATCCTGCATCTCCGGTCTGGTGGCCACAGCAGCGCGTTCCCGGTCACTCGATCGCCGCGTTTGTTCGAAATACTTGCTCATCGTTTACTCTCCACCGCGATGCGATCTTGTTTGAACGCTTCGATGATCAGGTCAAGCGTGTTACGCGGGATGGTGACCTGCGGGGACTTATCAGGCGTGTGTGGCGCTTCTGGTTGAAGCATGTCGAGGGCAAGCGCCGCCTCTTCGACCATGGCCGGAACGATCTGCGTCACTCTGTTCGCGCAACCGATCGTCAGGCATTGATCGCAGAGCAGGTTGATCAGGCGGGGCACGCCATTACTGAACTTGTGCGTAGACTCCAGCGCGGACGCCGTGAACAACGATGGACCCCGCAACCCTGCCACCGACAGGCGCTCGGCAATGTACACGCGACTTTCCGGAAGACTGAGAGGCCGGAGTTCGGAACGGCTAGCGACACGCTGTCTCAGAGCGTGCATTTCCGGACGGCGCAACAAAGGCCCCAACTCCGGCTGGCCGCTCAAAATCACCTGAAGAAGCTTCTCCTGGTGTGTATCGGCGTTGGTAAGCAGGCGGATTTCCTCAAGTAATTCGGCATTCAGAAGATGTGCCTCATCAATGATGAGAACAGCTGTGCCACCCTTCCTCTGCATGCCCAGCAACATGTCGTTGAGGGCCGCAAGGCGACGAGGCTTGCTGGTCCCGGTACACTTGATCTCGAACTCATCGATGATGGCTTCGAGCAGCTCTTCACGGCTCAACACTGGATTCAGCACGAATGCCGAGGAGATAGGGCCGGTTGCCACTGTTTGCGTGCTGATTAAGTGCAGCATCGCGTGCAGCAACGTCGTCTTTCCAGTGCCTACCCCGCCAGAGACCACGATGATTCCCTTGCGGTGGATGATTCCATTCAAGAGATTGGTCAAAGCAATCCGGTGCGGTTCCGGGAGTTGCAGAAATCGCGGGTCAGGTGTCAGCCGAAATGGCTCGTCGGTTAGTTGGTAGAACTGTGTGTACGTCACGAGAACCGCCTCATCAGGTTAGAAATTGCGAAACCCAGAGCGCCGGCGCTGAGGACTGTCGCGGTCAGTACACCCAGCAAGCGCATGCGACGAGCATACGCTTCGCGCGGCGCAGTGATCTCCGGAATGCCGGCCATAACCGCTTTGCCCAAGATGCCAGAGGCTTCGTCCTCATCGCGCACCGTAGGATCGGTCATTTCCTTGACAATCGCTAATGCCAAGCCGCCCACGAGGCCACTGATCAGTCCAGCTAGGGAAAACAGGAAACGGTTTGGGCCCGCAGGCGCCCGCGGCACTTGAGCAGTATCGAGGACCACGAAATGCTCGCCCTCTTCGTGGTTGACGAGGGAGGTGTACATATCTGCGGACAGCTTCTTGTCGAGCAAGTGATTGTAATGGGATCGCAGCGAGTCGTAGTCACGCATCTTGCCAGCCATTTGCTGCTCGACGAGTGGCTCGAGCTCGAGTTTGGAGCTGTGAAAGTCGATTTGCTTTTGCAGACCTTTCTGTAGCTCCGCTTGCTCCTTGATTTCCTGTTCGATCTTGACCAGTTGCGCCTCAATCACAGGATTGCGGACAGCCTTGCGGGCAACGGTGGGTTTCTGCGGATCGGTGGTCGGGGCTTCCGATGCCTGGCGCTTTGCGATGGCGGTGTTCAGTCGGTCCAGTTCGTTCTGGGCTTTGCGCACGTCCGGATGGTTGGGCCCATATCGCATCCTGAGCTCTGCTAACTTAGCTTCCAGCTTTTGAGCTTGCACCGTCTCAGGAGAATTCACGACGCCGCCCGGCCCATCGGCGTCCAAGTCCACAGTGGGATTGGCGACCGTTCCCATGGACTGGAGATATACCTTCTCTTGCCCGGCGCGACTGATGCGGTCTTGACTGGAGGAAAGCTGATTCCTAAGGGTCGTCAGCTGTTCCAGATGATACTGCTTTGCTTCAGGGAGGTTGACGAGATTGGCAGACTTGATTCTGCTTAACTCCGCTTCCTTTTCTTCGAGCTGCCGCTTGGTGTCCTGAAGCTCGGTTTCCAGGAAATCGGCTGTACCGGACGACTGCGCCTGGCGCGCCTGCACATTGCTCCGAATCACCATGCTGGCTAACTTGTTCGGCACCGCTGCGGCTTCGCTTGGGGTTTGGGCGGTATAGCCGATGCGGAAAGCGCTAAATTGCGAGCCTCCGGGGTTTGCGATCTCCAGCACGATCGATCGCTGCATGCGCTCGATCGCTTTGTCCAGATGGCTCTGCGCACGTTCCTCGGGGAAAAGTCCGGTGTCTTCGATGACTTGTCGCAGCCGCGTGGGCGACATAATCTCTTGGCGAACTGTCGACAAGCGGTCACCGATTGTCGTATTCACGGTTGATGGCACAACCGAGTCTGGAACCTTCTGAGGATCCACCAATATGACGGTTTCAGCGTGGTAGGTATTGGGTAGCTTCAGGGCGAAAACAAGCACAGCAACAAAGATCGCTGTCGCCGGGACGATAATCCATGTGATTCGGCGACGCAGGATGTTCAGATACTTGCCTAGCTGGACGTCTTCGAACAGCTGGTCGCTCTTTGAATTAGCCTCGATCATTTAGCGTCTCGCTTTGTCGGCTCTAGGGTCGGTTCAGGATAGATGCAAGCACGCGTCATTCCAAAGCGATAGCTTCGGCCATTCACCGGGACACATTAAAGCATTATATATCATTGACTTACGGGCATGTCAACAAATTGTCGGCGGGGCGAGTCGTATACGGCAAGCTTTGGAAATTTATTTCCAATTGTTGTCCCTCGCTTAGGAAACGACCGCGTGCAGGGAAGCCTGTGCCTCCCCGTCGACAATAGTCGAATGGTTATTGACTGGTGTACATGATCATCATCTTGTCAAGCTAGTAAGAGTTGTGGTGGTTTGATTCCCAGCGCAGTCCGGCGGCCAGGTAGTGGAGATTCCCGGTCTGGAAGGCCGCGCCGCCATTCTCCTGGTGTTTGTACGCATATTCTGTCACCACCGACCACCGCTCCGTCAATAGATAACCAAACGTTCCGCTGAAGAAGTAACCCGAGGTATCAGTGGCTGAGAGGAACTCCCGATAGTAGCCGCCGGCGGCCGAAAACCGGGTGTGTTGGGAGAGACGCCGGTCGTACGCCAGATCGAAGCGGTCTGCAAAACCGTTGGTAATCTGCAATCCCGCAGCTTGCCCCCGATAATAGTTAAAAGACAGGGAGGAGTCGCGAAATGTCTTAATTAGATTGAGAGTCGCGTTAACGGTTGATTGGTTGGAGCTTGCTGACGTCGCGGCACTGGCGGCGGAAGACACAGTCGCTCCGGCACCAATCGAAAAGCGAAGCGTCGGACTGAGAATCTGGCTGTAGTTGCCGGCGATGGTCTGGTACAGGTTCGTCGGTAGAGTGGAGGAAAAACTTGTGTCCTGGACGGAGTAGCTGACTCCAATTCCTTGCGTCGCACTTAAGGCGTAGCCGTAGGAGATACGCCCTCCCGGGCTACGGCTGTGCGAAATACTGGTGCTTGGAGCTTGGTAGTACTCGAAGAATGGTGTGATCTCCAATCGTCCCCGAGAACTCACTAGGTAGCTGATCGGGAGCTCCACACGGTTGCTGAGCAGGTGTCCTGTTCCATCCAAAAATCGGCTCTGAACAACGGTGCCTGTCGTCAGATCGGCAAGCAGACTTAGATTATCGAACTGGCCCTGCTGCCCGAAATAATTCAGGTTGTCGTCGATAGAAATATTCAATCGCGGCGACGCGTAGAATGTGGTCGTCCAGTTGGCGTTCAGATTGGATGTGTCGGTGAAGACTGCGCCATTCACGATCGTCAGGCGCGGTTCATATTGCACCGCGATCCGGCTCGTTTTAAACGAGTGGTCGAATACGATATTCGTCCGAAAGGTGCTAACGCTCTGCCAATTTGTACCGGGCTGGCCGGACACGGTGATGGCGTCTGCTGATTGAAAAAAACTCAGAGACTGCAAGTACAGCGGCCCTAGTTGCACGGGTGATACGCGCCCCGAAGGCAGCGGAGCAGCTGAATTCATGCCGCGAATTTCTGGGCCATTTGCGGTGCTTTGTGTTTCGTTCAGGACTGGAGTCGGTTGCGGGGGAGTACTGTCCTTGGCCGGAGACGCTTGGTCTTGCGGCTTGGTGCCGTCGAGTGAGTCTTGCGAGGCTGGCGGCGGTTGCTGAGCGAAGGCGATCGAAGTCGCCGTTAGCAGTGCGATCGGCAAAAGAAGCGAGCTGAATAGCTGTCTGCGGCAGTTCATGGCATTCTCATTTTTCCCGATCCCTAAGGCACTACGACCATATCTCCCGGCAAGAGTTCGATATCCCCAGAGTCGCTCTTGCCAGCCAGAGCCTTTTTATAGTTGAACTTCAAATGAGCCGGTTTGCCGTCTACAGTACGAACGACATAGATCGACCCGCCCTTGGCGAACTGCGCCAGCCCGCCTGCTTCGGTGATTAGCTGGAGGATGGTCTTTCGCCCGTTTAGTGGGTATGGACCCGGCTTGCCCACTTGGCCCGTCAGGTATACCTTTCGGCTTCTGATGTTGCGGACGATCACCGTAACTTGCGGTTCGTTCACGAAGGGCTTTAACTTCTCGGTGAGCAGCGCCTGGAGTCCTTTGGTCGTCAATCCGACGACCGCCACGTCATTGATCAGGGGAAGGGTGATCATTCCGTCGGGCCGCACTTGCACGGCCATTGAAAGTTCAGCCTCACGCCACACCGAGATCTGCAATTCGTCCTCGACACCGATGCGGTATTCGTCGGGGTCCTTCTGAGCCGCATCCGCGGGCTTGGCCGTGGTTGTGCCCTGTATGGAAATGCCTTTTGAGCCGTGGCCTTCGGCGTCCATGCAAAAGCCAACCGGAACTGCAACCAACAGCCCCGCAAGCGTAAAGCGAACCGCGGATCTAAGCCGCAACTTCGAAACGTGCCAGCAAATTGAGTTCAAGCCAATCTCCTCTCCTGCAAATCAAATTACACTGCCCCGGGTTCAGAAAGGACCAACTAAGGAGAACAAAGTTGTTTCCAGATCTCTCGGTCAAAATTAACACCCTGTAATCAAACTCATCCGGGGTATCGGAGTGACCAGGATGCTTCTCGCTGGAAGATTCCCTGGGAACAATTTCTATTCTTCGCGAAGTGCTCGGCTCTCCGACAGCTGGATAACTCGAAAAATCCGAAGAATCAAGGCGTAGGACCAGATCCACAACACCCGAAACACGTAATCCCGAAGATCCGCGGAGGTCACCGAGCCTCCGTAGCGCGCCTCCTTCGGACGCCCCTGTGGTTCACTTCGCACCGTGGCCGCTCACGATCACTTTGGCGGTCTCAAACAAGATCGCCAAATCCAGTAGGATGGATAGGTGCTTGACGTAGAAAATATCATGCTCTAGCTTGACCTTGGTCTCTTCCACGCTGGCGCTGTACTGATACTTAACCTGCGCCCACCCGGTGATTCCCGGCCTCACGTAGTGCCGCAGGTTGTAGAACGCGATTTGTTCAGCAAGCATCGCGCAAAATACCGGGCGTTCCGGGCGCGGCCCCACAAGACTCATTTCGCCGCGCAACACATTGATCAATTGCGGGAACTCGTCCAGGCGGCACTTGCGCAGCAGCCGCCCGGTCTTGGTTACCCGCGCGTCCGCCTTGGCGGCCCAGACGGGGCCATTGCTTTCGGCATTTTGATACATAGACCTAAATTTCAGAATGTTGAACGGCCGGCCCTTCATGCCGGTTCGTTCTTGCCGGAACAGGATTGGGCCGCCGGTTTCGATGTACACCGCGGCTGCGACAATCAGAAAAATGGGAAACAACACCAGCAATAACCCAATGGAGACGATGACATCCACGGCTCGCTTGGCCAAGACCATCCAGAACGGCTTTCGAAAACCGTCGTTCAAGATCAGCCAACTCGGCGACAAATTCTCCAAATTGATCCGGCCACAAATGCTCTCGTAGATCGTCTCCGCATCATCGACGCCGATTCCCTCAAATTTGAGGTTTAGCAGTTGCCCTACGGGCATCCGACCACGACGCTCAGCAAGCGATAACACCACGCGATCTACCCTTTCGCGAACTGCAATCGCTTCGACATCCACGACCGCTCCAATGATTCCTGGATTCACCAGGGGCTGGCCGATGTTGCGACCTTCTTCGTCCAAGAACCCGATCACTTTCATGTTGAGCTCAGGGCGTGCGACGATTTCTCTCACCACGGTGATACCCGTCTGCCCGGTACCGCACAGCAGGATTTTCTCCGCTCCGGCGCCGACCAGCGATGTACCTTCCAGAAACCACCGCCAAGCCAGAGCCAGCCCAAAGATTGTGGGCGCGGCCAGAGCAGCTATACCGCGTCCAAGGCTCAAATCAGGACCGAAGTAATAGACGATCGAGAGAGCCAAAAACGTGATTCCCAGTGCTTGGATCAGCCGTATCAAGGCGTCCTGGTGGTGCCGGAGAATCCTGGCGTCGTACAGGTCGTTGTAGTACAGAGCCAGAACACAGACGATCACCACAAGCGAAAACCGGGTGACCGCATGGTGCCCCAGAAGATAGTCCGAAAATTCGGCCTTATGCGGAAACCGAATGCCCGTTACCAGAATGAGGTCCAGCACAATCAGAATAATGTCTGACGCGACGAGTAAAACGGTTCTCGCTGGGACCTTCTGCCCGCCAATCCGAAACATCTACCCTGGCCTTTCCTGAAGTGCAACTTCGACCGGACAATGGAGTCGTGTCCGCAGCTAGGGAGAGCACTTTGAACGCCAAGGGTGCCCGCCAGGTGGCCTCCAATCTTTCTAACTCATTTATTATGAGACACTTATTGCGATCCCAGTGGCTCAAGCCCTTGGAAATTGCCGCGACGCCCAATGAGCTGGTTCAAACGGCCATCTCCAGAACCTGGCGAGCCGATGAAGCTCTTAGTCTTTTAATTTGATGATGTTAGACCTGGTTGGCGAGAAGCCGTCAAAGGCTTCGCGGGACCTGCGCGGCAAGGCGAGAGTCAATTTCTTTTCTCTCCGATTCCCCGTCATGGGTAAAAGAATTCCCATTCAGTAGGACAGACCTCAGGTCTCCCGGATAAGGCTATTAAAAACAATACGGTACAGAAACGGCCGGGCATTCTGGAGCGCTCGAATCCCCAGATTCTGGCCAGCTGTTTGCTTCAGTCCGTACGAGCGGTCTTGAGGATGTTACATTCTTACCCATGCCTCCAATGAGCAGCGCCGAGAGCCTTACAACAACGAAGCCAAGCGTCCTCGATCAGCATGGCGTTCAACGACACGCCAGCACGCATTTGCTACCGGCAAGTTACGCCAGTGCTTACGCCTCCGGGGAAGCGCAGTGGTATGACCTTAGCCTCGGATGGTTCCAGAATTTCGAAAGGACGGCACTTGATCCCGGCGATCAGGTTCGCATCTACGGGCTCGAGCCAAGTGATCCTTCCGCCGGTCCGCTGGCAGTCCTGGCCATGCGGCAGCAAGCCCCGTCCGCGGGGTTTCTCGCTCCGAAAACACTCTCGAGCCTATCGAATTTCTACAGCATTACCTTTGGACCGGTCGGTCCCGGTTCGGAGGATGCGGCCAACCTTCAATCGCTCATCGACGCGACGGTTCACGACAAAGAAGAGTGGGATGCGATCGAGCTTCGCCCCATGGATCGCGACGCTCCCAGTTTCGAGCATTTAGGTGCCGCACTACGTAAAGCAGGCATGCTGCCGCAAAGCTTCTTCTGTTTCGGCAACTGGTACCTGCCGTCGCAGGGGCTCAATTTCAACGAGTACTTCAAAACTCTGAGCCCGGCGATGCAAAACACCATTCGGCGGCGCAGCAAGAAACTGGAGAAGACTGGCCGCTCCCGCATTGAGATCGTGTGCGGACCCGCGGATCTTGAAGCAGCAATAACCGCCTATGAGTCCGTCTATCTGACCAGTTGGAAACGGCCCGAGCCCTACCCGCAGTTCATGCCCCAGTTGATCCGGACGTGTGCTGAAAAAGGCTGGCTACGGCTTGGATTGATTCATTTGGATGATCAGCCAATCGCCGCGCAGGTGTGGATCGTCAACCATGGCCGTGCGACCATCTATAAGCTGGGCCACGACCAGCGGGCGGACGAGTATTCGGCGGGTTCTATTCTCACCTCGAAGCTGCTCGAACACGTTCTTGACGTCGACAACGTACACGAGATCGATTTTGGGAGTGGCGATGACGCCTACAAGAAAACTTGGCTGCCGTTGCGCCGCGAGCGCTGGGGCATACTGGCGATGAACCCGCGCACACCCGCAGGCTGTAAACTCATCGCTCAGCACGTGGGTGGTCGCGCAGCGAAGAAAGCGTGGCACTTCGTGCGAGGCCAGCGCCGGAGGCAGGCGAAATGAAGGGTCGCACATCTTTTCCGGAGTTTAGTTCTTGAGTCTGAAGGAAAACGTTAAAGTTGTTGCCGATCAAATTCTCGGCCGCAGTGTGCGCCAGCACTATTGGGCAACGGATCAAACCCGCCGGCGCTGGGCGAAGCTTCGTGAGAACAAAAATCAAGTCTTTGCAGGAGTCGTTAAGGCGGACTTGGGCCGTTTTTTCTTGGGAAGGATGGAGCCGGAGACTGATGGCGGCGTTTCTCGCGCTCGTGCGGCGGTTGACTGGATTTTGCGAGCTCAGGCCGCCAGCCGCGATGGGGGCGTTTCTCTTGGCTACTTTCCCTGCGACTTCGAAAACGGCTGGCGTGTCTCCTATCCCGAGACAACCGGATACATCATTACTTCACTACTGCAGTTCAGCCGGCGATATAACGATGCCAATGCCGCCCAGCAAGCTCTCCGAATGGCCAACTGGGAAGCAGATATTCAAATGCCGGAGGGAGCAGTGCAAGGTGGTCCTGTCTGCGCGGCGGACGAGCAGACTCCGTGTGCCTTCAACACCGGCATGGTGCTGGACGGATGGATGAGCGCATGGAATTTCTCGGCCAACCCGCGTTTCTTCGACAGCGCGCGACGCGCTGCCGACTGGCTTGTGAATGACCTGACCACCGAAGGATATTTCAAAACCAACGGGCAGTTCGTGGAGCCCGGCGAGATCAAGACCTACAACGTTCTCTGCGCTTGGGCTATCCATCGGCTTGGCGAGCAGATTCCCGCAGGCCCCTATCAACACGCCGCGATCAAAATCGTCGAAGCTGCATTGCGTCAGCAGCGACCCAGCGGATGGTTTGCAAACAACTGTTTGACACGCCCCGAAGCCCCTTTGCTGCACACGATTGCTTACACCCTGCAAGGCATTCTTGAAGTAGGTCTGGCTTCCAGACGACCGGAGTTTGTCTTTGCTTCTAAGCGCGCAGTCGACGCAATACTCCCCAAGATATCCTCAAAGGGATTCATCGCCGGCAGATTTTTCTCGGACTGGACACCTGCCTGCTTCTCGTCGTGTCTTACGGGGTCGGCGCAACTAGCCATCCTTTGCTATCGCTTGTTTGAGTACACAGGTGAGCGCCGCTACTTCGACGCGGGGCAGCTTCTCGTCAACTATCTAAAGCCGTTACAGCTTCTGAATTCACAAAATGACGCGCTTGACGGCGCCTTGCCAGGATCGTTCCCCCTTTTCGGCGGTTACATGACTGCCGGATATCCAAATTGGGCCACAAAATATTTGCTCGACGCTCTTATGCTTCAGGATCGTTTGGGCCGCCAATGATGAATACCTGGGCTCCAGCTGAACTCAGGCGCAAGGCCAAGTCGCGTTGGAAGAGCTTGCGCATTTCCCTGGAACAGAAGAGCCGGGGGTTTTCGCAACAAGATCTGACGGCCATGCTACGAAGCCTCGGAGTTGTGACTGGCGACGCGATCCTGGTTCACAGTTCATTCGATCAATTTGCCGGATTCTTGGGCAAGCCTGCGGACATCATCGTCGCGTTGCAAGGTTCGGTGGGCCTCAGTGGAACTGTTCTGATGCCGACGTTGCCGTTCCGAGGCAGCGCCATCGAGTACGTCGAAAAGGGCCAGATCTTCGACGTTCGCAGGACGCCATCGCAGATGGGCTTGCTCACCGAGCTCTTTCGCCGGACGCCCGGCGTCACGCGAAGCGTGCATCCTACGCATTCGACCGCGGGGTGGGGTGGCAAAAGCGCCGAATTCGTCCAAGATCATTACCAAGCGACGACTCCATGCGGTCGCGAGACACCCTATGGTCGATTGCTCCAGTTTTCCGGCAAGATTCTGTTTCTTGGCACTGACATCACCACCATGACCTTCTTTCATGCGGTCGAAGAGCTGCTGGAATCCCGAATGCCGTTTTCGCCGTTCACGAAGGAGACCTTCACGATCGAGAGCATTGATTCCGGCGGAAGAACGGTGACGACCCACACGCGCCTGTTCGAACCGCAGTATTCGCGAAAGCGCAATATCGGCAAGCTCGTGCCTGTTCTGAAAAAAGCGGGTTACTGGAGAGAAAGGCGTTTGGGATCGCTGAAATCTGTTTTGCTGGATGCCAATCAGGTTCTGGATTCGTGCGTTGCGATGGCCCAGCGAGGAATCTTTTGCTATGACCTCTAGCCCGAACGCCAGCGATGCTTTGCGTGCAGACCTCACTGCTGCTTTAGGCGCCAGTGACTGGCGCAGGGCCATGCAACTTGCTCGCCACTTGACGGCCTCGCAAGCCGGAATGCGCCACGTGTCTTTTGTTGTTAGAACCCTCGAAAAAGCGAACCTTCCTGAGTCCGGCCTGAAAAAACTAAGAGTCGCGCTGCTTTCTTCCTTTTCCATCGAGTTTCTTCGGCCCCATCTAATCCTGCAAGCATTCCTTAGCGGCATTCAGGTTGACATCTATGTGGCCGGCTTTGACCAATTTCAGCAGGAAATCCGGAATCCCGGAAGCAACCTCTATTCATTCGCTCCAGACGTGGTCATTCTCGCCGTCGAAGGGGAAGCTTGGCTGCCGGAGATTTACAGCGATGGCCCCGCCTACGCAATGACCGGTTTTGACGAAGTTATCAGAAACTTTGCAAACGAACTACGCAACCTGGTCGCCGCTTTCCGGCGACATTCGACTGCGACGCTGCTCATTAACAATCTGGTTGTGCCGGCGCAGCGTCAACTGGGAGTTTTGGATGCCCAATCTGAATTCGGCCAACGCGCCGGTGTGGCACAAGCCAACGATCAACTCGCGGAAGTGGCGCGAGCGAGTGCTGGGGTTTTCGCCTTCGACTACGAGCGTGTCGTAAGCTACCATGGCGCCGCGCATTGGTACGACCAGCGCATGAGCTTCTATGCCAGCGCTCCGGTATCCATGAGCATGCTGCCAAAGCTGGCCAGCGAATACCTGAAGTATTTTCGCGCCGTCAGTGGGCTGGCAAAAAAATGTCTGGTGCTCGATCTTGACAACACTCTTTGGGGCGGAGTGATCGGCGAAGATGGGCTCTCGGGGATTGCTCTCGATACGACATATCCAGGCAATGCGTTTCGCGCTTTCCAAAGGGAAATCGCAAACCTTCAGAAACGGGGTGTGATTCTGGCCGTCGCCTCCAAGAATAATCTTGGCGACGTTGAGGAAGTGTTCGACAAGCATCCGCACATGATTCTCAAGGCCGAACACTTCTCTGCGATGGAAGTGCATTGGAAACCAAAGAGCGTTTCGCTCGAGCTAATCGCGCGCAAACTGAATATATCTCTCGAGCATATGGTCTTCGTGGATGACAATCCCGCTGAATGCGCCGAAGTGTCCCAGCACCTGCCCATGGTCACGGTCATTCAGCTTCCCAAGCAGCCGGAACTGTACGTCGCCGCGCTGCACGAGCACGGTTGGTTTGACACCATCAGCCTGTCCAAGGAAGACCAGCGGCGCGGCGATCTCTACAAACAACGCGATCTAGCGGAAACCATGCGCGAGCAAAGCGCTTCGCTCGATGATTTCTTGCAGGGATTGCAGATGGAAATCGTATTTGCTCCGGTGACTGCGTCCTCGCTGGCGCGCTCTGTGCAGCTAACGCAAAAAACGAACCAGCTGAATGCAACGACGCTTCGTCTGAACGCGTCGGACATCACTTCTCGAATGAATGACTCCAGTCGTTGGCTGACTGCCGTTACGGTCAAGGATCGCTTTGGCGACAATGGAATCGTGGGCTTGACGATTTCGCGTTTACAGTCTCGAGTCATGGAGATCGAGCTGTTCCTTTTGAGCTGCCGCGTCATCGGACGAAACGTGGAGACGGCTATGTTGGCTCATCTCTGCGACCAAGCTCTTCGGCGGGACGCATCAGAACTTCGCGGCAAAATCGTTCCGACGGCCAAGAATATTCCAGTGCGCGACGTTTTTGAACGACACGGTTTCGAGAAGCTCGAAGAATTACTTTCTGGCGAAACGACTTGGCGCCTGGACCTGCCAGGCCAGCGGGTGGCATGGCCCCGGTGGATCAAGGTCCGAGACGAGGAAGCGGTCGCCACAAAGCCGTGACAGCCACTGGAGCCTCTTAGGGCGAAATCTGAGCAAGAGGTGGCGGAACGACCGCCGGGGAGCAATTGTGGAAGAGCAAGTGCGACGCGTGATGGCCGATATTCTCGAGCTCGATCCAAAGTCTATCGACACTTCGACGTCGAAAGACAACACCGCTTCCTGGGATTCCCTCGGCCACATCAATCTCATCGTGGGCCTCGAGCAGGAGTTTCAAGTATATTTTGATGTGTCCGAAATCGAATCCATGGTCTCTTTTTCGGACGTCCTCGACGCCTTGGAACGTAAACTTCAAGCCTAAGTAGGCAGAAAGGTATTTGGCGCCCCAGGTCGATATGAAGACTTTATCCACGGCACGCGAATTGACCTTCCCTGAAATCGCTGTCGGCGATGCGTTCACTGTTGAGCATACCTTTACGGAAACCGACGTGCGCGTCTTCGCTGAACTCAGCGGAGACTACAGCCCGCTCCACGTAGATCCCACCTACGCGAGCACCACCGAGTTCGGAAAGTGTGTCGTCCACGGCATGCTTCTCGCGTCACTTTTTTCGCGGCTCGTCGGCATGTACCTGCCGGGGAAACACGCTCTTTATCTCGGGCAGGACCTGGCCTTCCGGAAGCCCGTGCTGGTCGGCGAGTCGGTCAAAGCCTCAGCCAAAGTTACCGCGAAAAACGAGGGTACGCGCACTCTGTTGCTCGCCACCGAAATCCGTAACGTCGAAGACAAAAGCGTCCTAAGTGGCTCGGCCAAAGTGAAACTGAGAGACACCGCCATCATCGCGGCTGACGCCTCCCCGCAAGCTCCAACGTCGTTGACTGCGGACCGCCCAGTGGCCCTGGTCACTGGCGCCTCCCGCGGCATCGGCGCAACCATCGCCGCCACGCTCGGCAGCCGGGGGGCCAACGTGGCCGTAAACTACTACCGAAGCGAGAGCCGCGCGGAACAACTTGTCGAGGCCATCAGAAAATCCGGTGGTGACGCTGTCGCATTGCAAGGCGACGTTCGCAAGCCGGATGACGTGGCGCGCATCATCGAATCTACGCGGCAGCGCTTTGGTCGTCTCGACTGGGTTGTAAACGCCGCGATTGACGCCATTCCCAGCAAGCCGTTTATGGAAATGGAGTGGTCCGATTTCCAGGGTCACTTCGAATATCAAATCAAATCCGCTTTACATGTGTGTCAGGCAGCCTTTCCGCTCCTTAAACAATCCACCCACGCCGCCATCGTCAACATCGTTTCGCAAGTAACCGCCGACCAGCCGCCGCCGCGCGTGTCCGACTACGTGTCGGCGAAATACGCACTTATGGGGCTTTCCAAAGCGCTGGCCGTCGAATGGGCCGAACATCAGATTCGTGTGAACATGATTTCGCCCGGCCTGGTGCAAACAGATCTGACCCAGCACTACCACGACCGGTTGTTCAAGATGGAGGCCAGCCGCACGCCCTTGAAGCGCATTGCGCAGCCTAGCGACATCGCGCACGCCGCCGCCTTTCTCTTGAGCAAAGATGCTTCTTTCCTTACCGGCGTGAATCTCTCCGTCACAGGCGGTCAGGTGATGCTCTAAGGTCCTGCGACTTGTCATTCACGCTCTCAGACTTCTCCTTACGCGCCGCTCCACCACTCGAAAAGGATTGCTATTGAAACGCATCCTCTACATCGCCTATCACTATCCGCCGCAGGCCGGCAGCAGCGGATTGCTCCGTTCCCTCAAATTCACGCGCTATCTCACCGAAGTCGGCTGGAACTCCACCGTTCTTTCCGTCAGTCCGATGGCCTATGAGCGCACCGAGCCGAGTCTGCTAAACGACGTTCCGCCAACCGTTTCCGTTATCCGCAGCTTCGCGCTGGACACCCGAAGGCATCTTTCGCTCAAAAAACGCTACATGAAGTGGACAGCGCTTCCCGATCGTTGGGTCAGTTGGACTCTTTCGGCCGTTCCGAGAGGCCTTTTCACCATCACCACAAGATCGGTCGATGTGATTCTCAGCACCTTTCCGATCGCCACGGCCGTGTTGATCGGCCTGATCCTCCATCGCCTCACCGGCAAGCCATGGATCGTGGATTTGCGCGATTCTATGACCGAGGACGACTATCCGCGCGACACGCAAACCCGCGAGGTCTATCAAAGAATAGAAGCGCAGGCTATCCGCCACGGATCGCTATTTCTTTTCACCGCCAAGTCCACGATCGAGATGTATCTGAAGCGCTACCCCGGCTTGGACGCGAGCCGCTGCGCCCTTCTTCCCAACGGCTTCGACGAAGAGGATTTTCGTGAGCTCCCATCGTACACCCTGAATCCCGACGCGCCGTTGCGCCTCCTGCACGCCGGCCTGATCTACCCCGAGGAGCGCGACCCACGTCCGTTCTTTGCCGCCCTCGCACGGCTTAGAAACGAGCAAAGGATCAGCCCGCAATCCCTGCAAATCTCATTGCGCGCCTCGGGCGAGGAACCCTACTACCGAGAATTGCTCGGCGCGCACGGCCTGGGAGACATCGTTCAACTGCTTCCTCCCATTCCATATGGCGAAGTGTTGCGCGAAGGAGCCGTCGCGGACGCGTTGCTTCTTTTTCAGGGCGTGACATGCAACCACCAGATTCCCGCCAAGGCTTATGAGTACTTTCGCTTGTGCCGCCCTATCCTGGCGCTCACGACGCACGAAGGCGACACCGCCGCACTCCTGCGTGACGTCGGTGGCGCTACCATTGCGAATATGTATGATTCCGAGGACATCTATCGTTGCCTGCTGAATTTTCTAGAGCAGCTTCGCCGCGGCGATCATCCGCTGCCCGATACCGTGAAAAGCGGCCGCTACTCCCGCCGCAATCAAGCCCATGAACTCGGCGCGCTTCTCGACCGGGTTGCTACGGAAAAGAAATAGCGTCGCAAGGTCGCCAGAACAGCAACTCTTGGGTCTGCTCCCGCGTTGCGCGTTACGGCTTGGCTGGTTTCGGTAGACGCAGTACAAACGCGTTTTGCCCGGAGTCGTTCACCAGCGCGAATACATCCAATTTCTCGAAATAGCGAAATCGTCCATGAGTTCCGTTGTGCTGCTGTGGGCCGGGTCCACCCGGAAAAGTGAGCGTGGTACACGAGGCGCTATCCGCATTAAATAGATAGATCGTATCTCCGCCCGCCCAGCCCACCACTACCTTCCGCACCGGATCGTAGGCCAGGCCTGGATAGCCCGCATTGCGTAGTCCTTCGCAACCTTTCACTTTACTGTTCCAGTCCTGCACTTGGTGATTGCCGTGCGCCCCAATTCCGATCACTTTCACGCCACCGTTCCCGTCAAACTCCCCGCCCATCAGGATAAACAGTTTTCGATCCGGATCGATGACCCCGGACATGTGATAGCTGATCTCGCGGCCGTCGAACTGCAGTCGGTTGTAAACATCTTTTTCATAGTCGTAGCTATAGAAGTCGCGCGTATTGTGCAGGTACACCAACTTGGACCCGGCGTCATAGTCCGACATGGTCACGCCATTGATCGTGCGCGGGTCAGTTCCCTTGACTGGCTCCATTCTCCGCCATTCCAAAGTCGCTAGGTTCAGCGTCCAGGTATCGTTGCCGCCCCCGCCATTCGTGCAAGCGACGATGCCGCCAAACGCGAACATCCGGTCCGCGTGCGCGATATAGGCCAATCCGCCGTAGGTATGGCGTACATTGGGTTTACCGTCCGGCATCGTGGGATTGCAAGGCAGCGGCGGTGGCCCGGGATAGAGCGCACTCGGTTCGTTCAATCGAACGAAGGCCCGCTTCTCCAGATCCAAAGCGTAGACTTCATTTCCGTAATAGTCGTTGTGGCCGCCTCCCCAAATCAGCATTCGATTTCGCGTTTGATCTGCGATTCCTCCGCTCCATGCGGCGATGACATTCATGCAATTCGATCCGAATCGATACTGCTCAGTATTGGCGGGGCAAACCGACTCCAATTTCGTGTTCGCCAGTTCATGCCAACCCGGGTCCCCAAGATTTGCCTCTGTTCCCGAAGCCGGTTGCACCACTCCGTTCCCATGGGGAACAGCGTTGGATTTTGCTTCCGAGCCGGTCGCGGCCTGCTTGGGTGTCGCAGCAGCCGCCGACGGTTCTGAAGCTTGCTGACGAGCCGGTTCGACCCGTTCATCCTCTGCGACATTGGCGGGCGCCTTGCTCCGATAGTTCAGCGGCACCAGCGCCCATTTCGGGCTCTCCGTCGCAAAACGCCCTTGATTCGCCTTATGTGCCTTTACGAACTCCCAGGCGGCCGCCCCTGAATAACCGTCCGCCGAGAACGTCGTAAGATGGCTCAAGGCAGCCATGGCGATAAAGCCATAGCTGTGATCCACCGTCTCTTCCGTCCTCCATTGTCCTCGTGAGGGCACATAATCGTAGTAGTTGTTGTATTCCTGCCACGTCGAAATCCAGCGACCGGCTGCATTCTTGGTGGGATAACGGTACGCTTCGAGATACTCGGGATAGGTCGCGGGATTCAGGACTTGATTCACCAGCCTCCGCGTCGCGAATTGCAGCAGCCCGCTTGTCGGATATCCGAATTGCCGTGCAACGCCCAGCACGTTCACAAGAAAGTTTTCTTCCCAAGGCGATGCTCCGCCTTTGGCCGTCTTCTTCAAGGGTCCCTGAACGAATTCCTCGCCGCGGTCCGCCCAGGATCCTAGCGGAGAAATTCCCTGCGAATCTCTTCTTTGGGCGTGGCCAAATTCCCATTCCTTGCGCCTAGCGGGGGTGCTCAGCGGCACGTCGTGCGAACCTTCCCACTCGGCAATGTTGTTCAGGAGCTTATCCTCGAAATAGGCCTTTTCTGGCGAACCGTCCGGCGATATGAACGCCGCGTAGCTCAGCGTCCGGAACGCCCACGCATCGCCGCGCAGCTCCGTGTCGTGCAGAAATCCTTCATCCCCCTGCCGGTTGTAGGCTTCCTCCGTGCAGCCCAGTTTCCAGCCGACAATGAACGCCGCCTGCAGTTGTAACGATTCGAGATAGTAGAATTGGCCTGAGAACAGATAGGGAATATAGGCAACGTCGGGCATGTGGTCCCGCGTAGTAACCCATCCGTCGTCGCTGATGGCATTGGTCTTGATCTGATCGGCGCCGATTCCGTCGGTGCAGGTTTGCGACAGATCGGAAAGCGTAACCCGCACCCGCGCGTTTACGGACACAACTCTTCCGAACGCACCGACCTTACCGCCGGCATCAAAGGTGTGCTTGGTGTCGGCCTTTACATCAGCCTCCCTAAAATTCCATGGTATCCGCCCCGCCAGATCAGCATTGCTCAGGGACGCTCGCAGCGCCCGCTGATCCATCGAATAGAGATAAAGAATGTCCCAGAGCGGCGCTAATCCGATCCAGTCACTGGCTCCGCCCTGCCGCAAATCCTTTTGGTAATTGCCGATTCCTCGCGCATCGCCTTGGATTGCATCCTTCGCACTATCTGCGCCAGCACGGGAAGTAACCAGAGTCTTCGAGACACGAATCGATGTGTCCCAATTGGGTATCACGTGCGTTGAGGTCCAATACGCGAAGTTCTCGTCGATGTGCACTGGGGCAGGATCACCGCCAATCCAAAACTGCTTGTGCCACCGCGTTCTGGCCAGATGCGTGAACGATCCTTGGCTGAATTTAACCTGCGGCGCCGAGGCTCCCGCCCGCAACGTCACTGCATAATTTAAGTCCCGCATGGACCTGCTTGCGTCGGAACTTGTCCAGATGTTCTCCATCGCGTATCCCACAAACACCCTCTTTGAAGCCGCATAGAACCATGCTTCAAAAATAGGATGAAGCGCTTTGCTTCCGTCGCCAAAATCCTGGTCGAAACTTCGCGCTGGCGTTCGGTCTTCGATGATCACCGCAGTCACCACTGGTCCTTGCAGCCAATATCTAAAACTCCTTTTTTGCAGCATCTCCCGGGCGCCTGCCACCTGGCGGCTCGCCCCAGTCATTTCAATCGTGGCATCGAAGTCGAAACTCTGGTCGAGTAGCTGATCGGCCTTAGCGTACCCCTCGTTGTTACCGTTCTCTTGATTGGAAAACGACACCTCAACAGCGCCTTTACCCACAAGCCTGGGTAATACGAAGCTGACCAGCGCATACTTTAGGGAAGCGTCCGGCCAGCGATTTTTCACATCGCACTGCGTCAAAAGCGCAGCGCCGCCAACATTGGCCTGCGCAAAATTGCGAATCTCGCCTTGGCGAAACGCCCGAGCCACCGTGATAGGGCGATCGCTTTGTGCTTTTCCGCTCAATTCAGAAATGCGAATGGTGTCCGGCGGTTTTGCTGCTTCCTCGCTAAACAGCGGCCCACCCGGGTACGGGCCAGCGGCGGTCGGATAAGCGACAAACCAGGTCAACGCACTTATGGTAGAACCGATCAGCAAAAGTTGGCGTAGCTTCATGAAAATCGTGTCCGAGACGAAATTCCCGCGTCCGCATTGTACCGAACTCGGCGCCTTTCCATGGTCCCATAAAGGCAGAAGCCGCCTCCGGCTTGACCCGGTCCGCCTTCGCGAATCGGGAGCCGGAAACGGCTTGGCGGTCTTCCGCTAAAAGAAGCTAGTTGGTGGTTCGCGGCAGAATGTCCCACTTCGGACTCTGCGTTGCGAAATCGCCTTGGTTGGGCTTGTTGGTCTTAATGAAGTTCCACGCTTGCTGACCCGAATAGCCGTCCGCTGTGTATGGGTACATGAATCCGACCGCAGTCATGGAAATAAAACCATAGCTATGATCGGTGGTCTCGTTCGGAAAACCTGGCTTCCAACCCGTTGGCAGCGACACGAACTCGTTTTTGTATGTGTTCCAGTCGGAGACCCAGTTGTTTGTAGCCGTCAACTTGGCCGGATAGCGGTACGATTCGAATAGGTAAGGATTGTTCACCGCTGGGTCCAGCAGGATGTGGAACGAGCGGTTCGGCAAGTACGCCAAGACCGGGTCGAATCCCGGGTACCCGAAGTCCCTGGCCATGCCCAACGCTGAGATGAAGAACCCTTCCTCCCACGGCGAAGAGCCGCCCAACAGAGAACCGTCGGTCTTCAGCGGAGCTTCTATGAAGTCAGATCCACCGTTCGTCCAGAAATGCAGTGGCGCCTCGCCTCCACTGTTACGCTGATTGGTGAATCCCCAGTTCCAATGCGTTTGCCGGCTGGAGTCCGTGTTTAGAATGTTGTGGCTTCCTTGCTCTTTGATGATGTTGTTCGCCAATTTGTCTTCGTAGTAAGTTTTTTCTGCAGAGCCATCCGGCGAAATAAACGCCGCGTAGGCCAGAGTGCGATAGCTCCACGCGTTGCCTCGCAGTTGGCTGTCGTTGATGTAGCCCGCTTCGCCTTGTCGTGCAAAGTTGCCGCCATAGCATCCGAGCTTGCTCATCAGAATGAACGAAGCTTCGTACTGGAGTTCTTCCAGGTAGAAGTACCGTCCAGACATAAGGTAAGGGACGTAACCCCAAGACGGAATGTGGTCTCGCGAAGTGACCCAGTTTTGCGCGTCCACGGACCCGATGTTGATCGTATCCGCCCCGAGTGTCCCATCGCACGGGTTCAGCCAGTTGATTTGCCCCAAGGTCAGCTGATGGCGCGCGTTCACCGATACCGTTCGCCCAAACGTATCTACGGCTCCGTTCTTGTCGAAGAAGTGTCCAGTACCTGCGTTCGAGTCCGCTTCCCGATAGTGGAATGGAATTCGTCCCGCCAGGTCGGCCTGCGTCAGCGTTTCGGTTCTTAGACCCTCGTTCATGGTCATCAGGTAGACGGTCTCCCAGGTCGACATCAAGCCGATCCAGTCCGAGGCTCCCGAGGCTGCTAGGTTCTTGTCGAACCGGCCGATGCCACTGGAACTACCGTCGATGCTCTCCTGGCCAGTAAATCCTGAGGTTTTCGCCTGAATCAGTGAAGGCGCAATGATCAGGTTGGTGTCGTAGTTTGGAATCGCTCGCGTCTGCACTAAGTATTTCAGGTTGTGGTCGATGTGCAGTGATCCCGGAGCTCCGCCAACCCAGAATCGCTTGTGCCAACGCGACGCCCCGATGTGAATCAGGCTTCCCTGTGTGAATACCACTGTTGGGCTAGCCGCTCCAGCCGTAATCGTCGGCTGATACGTGAGGTCGCGCATGGAGTTGCTTAGGGCGTTGCTCACCCAGGTGTTTTCGATGGTGGCGCCGACTTCGACCTTGTGATTGGCTGGATAGAACCAAGCCTCAAAAATCGGGTGCAACGCCTTGCTGCCGTCTCCAAAATCCCTGTCGTAGGACCGCGCCTGCGTCCGGTCTTCCAGGATCACCGCCGTCACGATCGGACCCTGCAGCCAGTACCGCAAGTTGCCGTTGGTCAGCATCGCTCGCGCGCTAACGCTTTGCGAGATGCTGCCCAACATGTGAATTGTGCTGTCGAAGTCATACGCAGTGTCCAGCATCCCGGGTTGCAACAGGAATCCGCTGTTGTTGCCGGTGCTCTGGTCAACGAAGGACACCGTCGCGCTGCTGTTTGCCGATATCGACGGCATTATGAAGCTCACGATTGCGAACTTCAGCGAGCCATCTGGCCAACGGTTCTTCACGTCGCACTGTGTCAGCACTGGAGTGCTGCCCACCACGGCCTGCGCGAAGTTCGGGATTTCTCCCTGCACGAATGCGCGAGAGATCGAAATCGGCCGGTTGCTCTGGGCATTCCCAGAAGTCTCCTGCACCGTGACCGTATTCGCAGTCGTCGGTGCCGGACCCGAGCTGACGGTTGCCGTCGTAAACGTCAGGCCCCCGGACGTTCCCATCGCGTTGCCGACATTCACCGACTGTGCCTCGAAGTGATACACCGTCCCGGCCGTCAAGCCCGCCAGGTTCACCGTGTGGCTCGTCAACATGGTATTGTCAAGCGGCGAATTCGAGCCGTAGCTGCTGCTCGTGCCATACAACACTTGAGTCGATGCATTCTGGTCCGTGCTCCATGAGATCGTTGCCGTGTTCGAGGTTAGGTTCGTTACGTTCACGCTCGACACCACTGGTGGTTGCACTGTCTGTACCGCGCTCGTTGTGAACAGGAAGTCCGGGCTCGTAGCCGTATTGCCGCTGCCGTCCTGCGACTTCACCTGATAGTGATACGTTGTGCTGGCCGTCAAGCCGCTGATGGTTTGCGAGTGGCTGCTGACCATCGAGGAGTCTAGTGCTGTTGATTGCCCATAACCGCTCGTCGTGCCGTACAACACCTGCGAGTTTGCCGCAGCGTTTGTCGACCAGTTGATCGTCGCAGCCGCTGAGAGCACTCCGCTCGCGCTCACGCCCGAAATGCTGAGCGCTTGTGCGCTCGCCGGGTCGATTCGCAATGTATAAGCGTTCTGGTCCACGTCATTGACCACCGCAAACACACCCAGGTTTGGAAAATAGCGGAAACGTCCGTGTGTTCCGTTCGTCTGTTGTGCCCCGGGTCCATTCGGATACGTCACTGGAGTGCAGGTCTTGGTATCCGGATTGAACAGGTACACAGTGTCCCCACCGGCCCAGCCCACAACGACCTTCTGAACTGGATCGTATGCCAAGCCCGGGAAGTTCGCGCTCTGCAGCGCACTGCAGCCGGTGGTCTGCGCAGTCCAGTTCTGAAGCTGGAAGTTGCTCCCGGCGGAAATGTCATACACCAGCGTTCCCCAGGGGTTCCCGTCGTTCGGCCCGAATATGATGAACAGCTTCCTGTCCGGATCGATCACCGCACTCGCATGCGCGCTGATCCAGTTCTGCTGCCCGTTCAAAGACTTGTAGGTGTTTGTATCCGGGTTGTAGCTTGCGAAATTGGTCACCGCGTCCACGAATATGTTCTTCGAGTTCGGATCGTAGTCGGAGTATGCCTGTGCAATCGCAAGCGAAGGTGGTGCCCCGTTGGTCGGGTCCTTCCGCGCCCACGAAAGCGTCGAAAGATCCAGTGTCCAGGTATCGTTGCTTCCGCCGCCGCTGCTGCACGCCACGATTCCGCTGAACACATACATCTTATCGTCGTGCGCAATGTAGGAGAGTCCACCGTAGGTATGCCGCGCATTTGCCTTGCCGTCTGAAAGCGCTGACACGCAAGTCTTCCCCGGGTTCAGCGGGCTCGGATCGTTCAACCGTGTCATCGTCAGATTGTTCAAGTCCAGGGCGTAGAGTTCATTTCCGTAGTAATCCACGTGCCCGCCGCCCCACACCAGCAGCCTGTTGCGCTTGGTGTCCGCGATTCCGCCGCTCCAGGCGGCCATAATGTTCTGGCAGTTACTGGTAAAGGCATAAGCTGAGGTGTTTGGCGGGCACACCGCGCGCAATTTCGTATTGGGAATCTGGTACCACCCGAGCGTCGATGGGATGCCCCCGCCGCTTGACGCAGCTGGCGTTGTTGCCGAAGCGCTTCCCGACTGCGCCGACGTGTTTCCGTCCGCGTCAAAAGCCGCCACCGTGTATGTGAAAGTCGTCGAAGCCGCAAGCCCAGTGTCAGAATACGAGTTCGTGTTACTGCTCTTGATTTTCGTTCCGCCCCTGTAAATGTTGTATCCCGTTACGCCCGTGTTGTCCGTGGAGGCGCTCCAAGAAAGATTGATTTGTGAAGACGATATCGCGGTTGCCTTCAAACTCGACGGTACCGTCGGCGGCGTCGTATCCGGCACCGCATTGCTCACCGTAACGCTCAGACTCCCGCTGGTTGCCGAATTCCCCGCTCCGTCCTTGGCAATCGCTCTCAGCGTGTGCACACCAGGCCCGGCTTTGGCTGTATCCCATGTGAACACATACGGCGCCACCATCATCGCCGCGCCGATATTTGCGTTGTCCAACTGAAACTGTACCGACGCGACGCTCACATTGTCTTGCGCCGTCGCCGCAACGATCACCGGGCCCGATACCGTCGCCCCATTCACCGGTGCGGTCATCGCCACCGTCGGTGGCGTCGTGTCTGGCACTTGGTTGTTGACTTTCACTGCCACTCCGGCGCTGGTCGCCGAGTTGCCAGCCGCATCCGTAGCCACCGCCGTCAGGATGTGATTCCCGTCGGACAATAATTTTGTATCCAGCGCTAGCGCATAGGGCGCGCTGGTCAGGCCGGCGCCGCGGTTCGCGCTGTCCACCTTGAACTGCAAGCTGGCTACCCCAACGTTGTCGCTGGCTAGCGCCGTTACGTTTACCAACCCCGATAGCGTCGCGTTAGCCACAGGAGAGTTAATCGACACTGTCGGCGGCGTCGTGTCCGGACCCGCCGCGGTCGTAAATGTGCTGTCGCTGCTTGAAACTGTTTGATTCTTGTCGTCCTGTGAGGTCACGCTGAAATGATAGAGGGTCCCTGCCTTCAATCCCGTCAAGCTCTGTTGGTGGCCGGTAACCATGTTCGAGTCCACAGCAGTTGCCGAGCCATACGAACTGGTAGTTCCGTATCTTACTTGCGAGGTCGCCGCAAGATTGGTGTGCCAGCTTACCGTTGCGCTTTTTTGCGTCACATTGCCAGAACTGGTGCCCGAGATTGCCAGCGTCGTCGTCGGTGGATTGTTTCCTGCGGGCGATACCAGCCCGGCACAGCCGTTCAGTATCCAGCTACCGCACAACAGGAGAACCACGGCGATCGCGCTAAAACCCCAGCGCTGGTGGTGCGTCAAATTTTGCGGATTCCGGATCATTTACTCCCCAGTCCCGGGGCCTGCCTTGGCAAGCGCTTGAACGCTTCGCCCCACGCACCCTAGGCTAGCCGCGTGCTGGGTCTCTTCGTAACTGGACATCCGGCGAATAAAAGGACAAGTGTGCGACAGCGCCCCTTGGCTGCCCTTTCGGACAAGGTGCTCAGTTCAAACCGGTATGGATTGGGATTACATTCCCTGGGAGGAAACTAAGAAGCTTATTATCAACGCTTTACGGCAGACACCGGATCCCGGTTTTGCCTGGTCACGGGCCGTACCTAAGTAGATTCAGCCGTCTCGGCCGACTCGACACCAGGCAGGCCTCGCCCTGAAGCGCTAGTCACAGCATTCCGATCGCCCTGGCCAAATCAGGTGGTAGATCTATTCAGCAGGACCGAGCGAACCCGTCGCACCCCGCTCGAGCCCGAGATCCTTCGCCCGCGCGCCGCGGACCTTTCCTGCCGACAACCCCGCCTCTCGAGTCTTATACAGCAGCGCTCGGTAGCTGATTTTCAGCTCCTCCGCGGTTCGCTTACGGTTCCACCGATTCGCCTTCAGCGTTCGAAGAATAATCTCCCGTCCCAGCTCCGAACAAGCCTGTCTCGCCAATGTTTTCAGTTGGATCGGCGGGTCGGGGTTTCTAGGCATTCCGCCGAGCAGCGCCTTCGGTTGATGCGCACTCCCATCCTCTATGCTTTCTTCTCCAAGAAGGACATATCGCGCCACGCGGTTTTCCAGCTCCCGAATGTTCCCCGGCCAACTGTGGCCCTGCAACGCGTGCATCAGCGCACTCGGAAACGGCGCCGCGCTCCGCTCGAAGCGCTGGTTGAATTGTCCCAAAAGATGATTCGCGATTAGCGTCACGTCCTCGGTGCGCTCGCGCAAGCGCGGCATGTGGATTCGGATCACGTTGATTCGATAAAACAAGTCCGCACGGAACTTCCCTTTTTCGATGTCCTGCTCCAGGTTGCTGCTGCTCGTGCACATTACTCGGGTGTCCACTTTCAATTCCTCGGATCCCCCAATTCGGCTGAACCGGCCGTCCTGCAAAAACTGCAGCAGCTTCGCCTGTAACTCCCGATCGATTTCGCTGATCTCGTCCAGGAACAGCGTCCCGCCGTTTGCTAGCTCCACCCTTCCTGGCTTCCGTTGTTGCGCCCCCGTGAATGCGCCCTTTTCGTAACCGAAGAGCTCACTCTCCAATAACGGTCCGGGTATCGCTGCACAGTTCACCTTGATGAACGGGCCCGCTTTCATCGCCGATTGCTCGTGCACCCAGCGCGCCACCAATTCCTTGCCAGTCCCGCTCTCGCCTTCAATCAAGATCGCTACCGGCGTCGCGGCCACCTTGGCCATGCGTTGCCGGATCCTTAGCATCGCCGGCGACCGGCCAAACAAAACCTCCTCCGGCGGCAGGCTACCCGCTCTGGGGGACATGCCAAGGATTTGTTTCGCTACGCTCAAGTCCGGATCCCCTTTACAGCTTCCACGCGCCTTCTGCAGACGCTGCAATAGGTTCGCCAAAGGCTAGGCTCACCGACCTGCCAACTCCGGGGCGAGGCCAGGTTCCATGACCTTATCTAACCGCTTTGTCTTCAACTAGTTGCTGAAGTTATGGAAAGGAAGCGCAATCTGCTTTCGCCGCCAACTGCCTCACCCGCCGGTCAGTTCTGGAATTTCCTTCTCACTGAGGCAAAAGACTTGCCCGCACTATCCCGCAAACCCACCGCCCGCATTCGTGACAATAAATTATTGTCACCCCGCGCGCGCGCGCCCCCAGGTGACCTATAGGCCGCGCGCCCTTCGTTGCCTTAGCCCTTGCTCTCGGTTCCTCGCACGATATCGTAGCGCTCAATGACCGCCGCTACCCCCATCCGCGTATTCCCATCTTCCAGTCGCTGCTCGACGCGCACCACTTTTCCGAGCGCCCGCACAAAAACTTCCGAACCGTGGGTGATTTCCGACGGCAGCATCAACGTGATGTCTAGCTCCGACCCAGCCTCAAGGTTCTGGTCGAAAACAAAATAGAGTCCACGCGTCGAAATGTCCCGAGTTTTTCCTTCTTGAGACTCACTTGCCCGTTCTGCTGCCGTTCGAATAATTACCGGTAGCGTTAAATCGTAACGTCGAGCCGTGCGGCGTTCCGTCATTGCCCCCATCCTCCGTTGCCCTCAATTCCTGAAGGAACTAGCCTCACGACACACATGGCCGCTTGGGCCTGTGTCTCGCCGGGCGAAACATATCCTATTCCTGCGGGTTTTGTCACGGAACTAACGTCTTTTCGAGCGACCCTCTAATGTTCCGCGTTCCGACCACGGTCACGGCGTCGTCCGCAGCGGGGGTCCCCACTGTTTTTCGGGCACGCGGGGTATCTAGATTGAACTGCCGCATCTTATACAGCAGCGCCTTGTAACTGATCCCCAACATTTTCGCCGCGTCTTTCCGGCACCACCGCGTCTTTTCCAGCGCGTCCGCGATGGCTTCCATCTCCGCTTCATCCTTCAATCCGCGGACCAGCGCTTTCAACCCTTGCTCCTTCGGAAGCGTAGGCTCTTGCCGTGGCGAAGTCCGCTGCCGCGTCGACGACATCTCCACCAGTTCCCGCAGACTGCCTTCATCGTCCTCGAGAATCACGTACCGCTTTACAAAGTTCTCCAATTCGCGCAGGTTCCCCGGCCACGGGTAGTTCGCCGCTGCTTCCAGCAAATGCTTCGACGGTGGCGTCGCCGGCTTCCCAAATTTCTCGCTGTACTTTTGCAGAAAGTGGCTGAACAGCAGCGGTATTTCCGCCGTCCGTTCGCGCAGCGGCGGCACATTAATCGACAGCACATTCAGCCGGTAATACAAATCCTCGCGGAATCGCCCCGTCTTCATCGCTTCATGTACATCCACGTTCGTCGCCGCCAACACCCGCACGTCCGTCTCCACCAGGTGCCGTCCGCCCAGCCGCGAATATTGATGATCCTGCAGCACATGCAGCAGCTTCGCCTGCAAGTGCGTGCTCATCTCCGCGATCTCGTCAAGGAAGATCGTACCCTTGTTGGCCATCTCGAACTTCCCCGGCTTCGCGCGCACCGCTCCGGTGAACGCTCCCTGCTCGAACCCGAACAGTTCCGATTCCAGCAATTCCCCCGGCAGCGCCGCGCAGTTCACCTTTACGAACGCCTGATTCCGCCTCTTCGACCGCAGGTGAATCATTCGCGCCACAACTTCCTTCCCTACTCCGCTCTCCCCGCAAATGAACACCGGCACATCCACTGGCGCGATTTGCAGAATCTGCTGCCGGATTCTCACCATCTGCGGGCTCGCCGCAAGAAAGCTCAGGTCTTCCGTCACCTGATCGCAGTAATCCCGCAACGCCTGGTTCTCCGTCACCAGCTGCTTTTTCTGCCGCGACTTCAGCATTGCCGCATCCAGCTCCGTCTTCTCGAACGGCTTCGTCAGATAATCGTGCGCCCCCAGCCGGATCGCTTCCACCACCGTTCCCACTTCGTTCGAGCACGACAGCATGATCACGTTCAGCGTCCGGTCCACCTGCATCATTTCCTTCAGCGTCTCGATCCCGTTCAGCTCCGGCATCAGCACATCCAGAATCACAAAATCCGGCCGCCCCGCCCCGCTCACCTTTGCTATCGCTTCTCTGCCCGTGCTGACCGTCTCCACTTCATACCCGTCCACTTCCAGGAGCGTCTGCAGATACTTCCGGATGCTCGGTTCGTCGTCCACCACCAGAATTTTTTCTTTCTCGGCCATCTTGCTCTTCCTTTCTGTCCCCAAACGCTCTCTCTAGACTTGGTCCATCGGCAAGAGAAATGTAAATCGGCTTCCCGACGGCGATTCGCTTTCCACCCAGATCTTCCCGCGATGCGCCTGAATCAGCCGCTTGGCGATCGCCAGTCCCAGCCCCATCCCCGATGTATTCCGGTCCACTCTCACAAAATCCTCGAATATCTCCTGATGATGCTCCGGCGCGATCCCCGGCCCCGAGTCCGTCACGCTCACTTCCACGCTATTCGGCCGCGGCAGCCGGAATCTTCGCCGTTCTTCCACCGGCGCCAGCGCCGCCACTCGCCGCTCCCAGAAATGCGGCGCCGCCTTAAGCGCCACATGTCCTCCTCCAGGCGTGTGCTTCAACGAGTTGTCCAGCAGGTTCGCCGCCGCTTGCTGCACCTTTTGATAATCGAATTTAAAGGTCGGTATCGAAGGATCGAAATTCGTATCCAGCCGCACGCCCTTCCGCTGAAATGCTTCCGACCAGCGCTTCGCCAGTTCCTCCAGGCAATCCCGCAGATCGTTTTCCCGTAGCTGCAGCACCAGCTTCCCGCTCTCCAGCGCCGAATAATTCAAGAACATCGAGACCAGCCGCACCAGCCTCTCGCAACTGTCCTTGGACTCTTCCAGAATATCCTTCTGCTTATCCGTCAGCCGTCCCAGCGATCCCGCCAGCAGAAGATCGTAGTAACCCTTGATCACTGCCAGCGGTGTTTTCAGTTCATGCGCGGCCGACGCCAGAAACACCGTCTTTTGCCGGTTCACTTCCTGCAATTTCAAATACGCCGCCAGCAGATTTCGGTACGTAATCTCTCGTTCTTGCAATAGCTCTTGCACCGTCAGATGCGTCGCAGGATCTCCGTCGCCCTGCACTGGTTCGAACTCCACAATCAGCCAATCCGGCTCCGGCAGCCATTGCACTTTGGCGCGCCTTTTTTGCTCTCCTTTTCCGACTTCCAGCTCCACCTCGTGCAGCCCAGACTCCAGCCGGCTCAATACCTCCTGCGCCTCTCGCTTCAATACATCCTTGAAAACATCCAGCCCATCCAGGTCGCTGTATCCTTGCGACTCAAGGCTCTGCCGCGCCCGCAGGTTCGCCAAAACCAGCTTCCCGTCCCGGTCTGCCACCAACATCGGTCGGTCCACCGCATCCAGCAGCCCGTCCACGTAGCGGATCGGCACTACTCCAGACTTGCGCTCGCCCGTCATGGCTGGGGTTACGGAACGTCCAGACATCTCGCTAGTCGCTCCCCCAGGCAAGTGGTAAAAATTTTCCCATTGGATTCCCCCATCCTCGCAAACGCCCCGTTCCACTGTCAATGGTAAAAGCGTTCCATTTGCACAATTGAGGAAAGGAACTACAATCTCCGAGAAACACTATGTTCATACAAGGAATTTCCAACGCCTGACTCTTCTACAACATGTTGAAAAATAATATACTTAAAACAATCGCTGCAAGCCTCAGTATGGCACGCCAGATGCTCCACTCCGTACTAGTTCCCCGGTACTAAGGGACCCCTTGACCGTGCAAACTGAACTCTATAAGGCAGGGCAGCGCGTGGATTACTCCCCAGCTCGTCGCTCGCCTCGCATCAAGCTCCAGGTTCCCGTCTTCGTCCGCGGTGCCGACTCTTCCGGTGCCGAGTTCGTCGAACTCACCAAGACCCTCAATATCAGCTCCACTGGTGCTTGTATCGCCTCTACCCACATTCTCCGCCCCGATCAAGTTGTCTACCTCACCATCCCGACTCCCTCCCCCACCCCTACCAGCACCATCCCCTCCGAGACTCCCCCCATTGCCGCCAAGGTCCTCCGCCAGGACGCCGCCGGCGAACTTCGCCTTTTTGGGCTGGAGTTTTTGCGCGCTCTGGAGTAGAAGTATTCACTTTTCCAACCCCATAGTGCTGTGCGGGGTAGTTTTGTTACACCCTCGTCGGTGTCCGTCGGCATCTTGTCGGTTGGCAGAAACGCTTAAGTCCCTGTTTTTGAAGGTGTTCCAATCGTCTCGGGCGATCTTCACATTTTGCCCTGGGGTCCTCCACTTTGCTGTAGAGTGGTCCCACGCTTGCACCTTCTAGATCTGTACTTGTAAATTTGGCTTCGGTCTAATAAAAGCTGAAGTGCTTGCCCCAAACCCCGCGGGGATAGGCAGAAATCAGGTAGACACCGGATATGCCCAGTTCCGGCGCTCCTGCGCCTCCTCGTTTGCCCATTGAGGACTCCTACCTCGAGCTCCTGTCGGACACGCTCGAGAGTTTGGACCTCCCTGCGCGCGGTCAATTTCTACAACGTTACTTCCGCGCCATCACGCATCTCGATCTCCGTGAGACCCACTGCATTCAGCTCTGGGACGAAATGCTTACGCGCAAGCGTGAGCTCGCCGATTTCCTTGGCCGCCCCGTAGCTCTCAAAACCGCCTTGATGGACGTCCTCGCTTCCGCAGGACTTTTCCGCGTTCCCATCATCATCGAGTACGACGACCTCAAGAAACTCCAGCTCAACGCCGTCACCGATCCCCTCACCGGCCTCTATAACCGCCGCCTCTTCACCGAAACTTTCGAAAAGGAATTGAACCGCGCCCACCGCTACGGCTCTCCTCTCGGCCTCGTCATCCTCGATCTGCACCGCTTCAAGGAAGTCAACGACAAGCACGGTCATCCACGCGGCGACGACGTTCTCCGCGCCGCCGCCGCCACTCTCCGCAAAGCTCTCCGCACTTCCGATTCTGCCTTCCGCATCGGTGGCGACGAATTCGCTCTCCTTCTTCCGCAAACCGACGCCGCTCAGGCCGTAGCCCTCAGCCGCCGCGTAGGAACCGTCTTCGCTGAAACCCTTCTCCCTCTCCAACTGGCCGTCCCCGTTGGCATGGACCACGGCGTCGCCACCTACCCGCAAGACGGCGAGCAAGCCGACCAACTGATCCACGTCGCCGACGATCGCCTCTATCACCTCAAGCACACCAACCACGTTCGCGCTACAGAACCCCCGCCGCGCCCGCTGACTCCCGCGTCGGTACCGGAAACTTCGCACCCCGCCGCCGATCCCGCGGCGCCGCCAACTACCGCTCGCAAACCCGAGCCCTCTTCCGCTCAACCGATCTCCATCCAATCCCGCCGCCCTCCCGAAAAAACCGAGACCAATCTCGCCGCCGCCGCCTCCAGCGCCGCCGGTATGGCCGGAAGCGCAGAGCCCCTCGCCGAATCCCACCACGTTTACGCCGTTCAGCGCAGAGCCGAACGCGTCTCCATGACAGGCACCAATGCTTACGCCGTCCTCGGCGACCAGGGTGACCGCCGCGCCCGCGTCCTCGACCTCGGCTTCGGCGGCGTCGCCCTCGAACTAGAATCCTCCAACGATCTCCCCGATAATTTCCTCGCCGTCCTCCACGTCCCCATCCTTCCTCCGGTTCGCGTCAATCTCAAGCCTGTCTGGCACCAAAAAACCACCCAGGGCGCTTACCGCATCGGCTGCTCCTTCGTCTCCTAACTGGTAGCGCAGGCACTACTGCCTGCGTAACGTTGAACCCCACCTCGACTCACACCCCTCGGCACAATCGCAAACCTCCGGCAAGTACCAACGACTGCTCAACGCCCCCATTCCACTGCTACAATCCCGCCACCCTTCGCGAAGGAGTCCCCATGCCAGAACCCACCGCCAGCCATCCCCACTGGCCCGATGCGCTCGAAAAATCCCCGGCGAACGCCACTGCCAATCTCAAGCCCTGGTCCTGGGCTCTTGAACGCCTCGAAAAATCCCACAACTATTGGATCTCCACCGCGAATCCCGCCGGCAATCCACATCTCATGATTGTCTGGGGCATCTGGTGGGAAGACGCCTTCTGGTTCAGCACCGGTCCGCGCACCCGCAAAGCGAAAAACATCGCCGCACACTCCAACTGCGTCATCGGCACCGAAAAAGCCGATGAAGGCGTAATTCTCGAAGGCAGAACGGAACTCGTCGCCGATCGCGCCGTCTGGAAGCGCCTGGCCGAAATCTACAATCGCAAATATGGCGGCGACGTTTATCCCATCCTGGATTCCTGCGGCGGCAACGTCTACCGCGTCATCCCCCGCCTAGCCTTCGGCCAGGACGAACACGCCGAAAATTTCCTCGCCTCCGCCACCCGCTGGCGCTTCTAATCCCCGCCCCACGCGCACCGTATGGGTGGGGACGCGATACATCGTGCCTCTTCGATGGTGTTACGGGCGCCATACATCGTGCCCGCGCTGCTCGAACAACGCTACGGCTTCGCCGCCGCATTCCACATCTCCTGCTGCACCTTCCATTCCCCGTTTGCCTCTCGATGCAGCACTAGCGCCATCTTCCCGTACACCTCGATCGGCTCCTTGCCCTCGGGCGGCTGCACCACTTGATGCTCCGTCGCCCACTCCGAAGCCCAATCCCCGCACACATGAATATCGTGGAACTCCATCTCCTGCTTCGTCACTTTGTACCCCGGCATCTTCGCCAAAATGTCTTCCACCCACGCCTGAATCTTCTTCTTCCCAATCATCGCATTGTCGCCCGGCATCAAATCCACGCCATCCTCCGCCCACAACCCAAAAATTCCCGCCGTATCCATCTTCAAGTGCAACTCCACATACCGCTTGTTAAACTCCGCAATCTCCCCTTCCGCATTCGCCCGCCCCCGACGCGCCCCCGCCGTAACCGCCACCACCACACCCAACCCAACCACCGACACAGCCACTCCCACGATCACCACCACCACTCCCCGTCCCCAAGCCATCATTCCCTCCCCTGTAGGGGCCGCCCTTTTAGTGTACGGTGCCAGGACATCCTTTACACCTGGGGGGTAGAGTTTTCGGCCTAGGAGGCCGAGAACGATGCCGTGGAAGAGGGTGGCTGTGGACGACCAGCGGATGCAGTTTGTGATGCGCGCGGCGAGTGGCAAGGAACGGATTGCGGCGTTGTGCCGCGAGTTTGGGATTTCGCGGCCGACCGGTTATTTGTGGCGGCGGCGCTATCAGCAGACACGCAGCCTGGGCGATCTGACGGAGCGCAGCCGGCGGCCGCTGCGCAGTCCGGCGCGTACCACGGCGTGGAAAGAGCAGCGCGTGGTGGCGGCACGTCGTGCGGAAGGCTGGGGCGCCAAGAAGTTGCACGTGGTGTTGCGCGACGAAGAGCAACTGGTCGTACCGGTGCGCACCATCCATCGCATCCTGGCGCGCCACGCGCTGGTGCAGCGCGAGGTGCACAGCGCGGCGCCGCAGCGCTTCGAGCGCAGCATGCCGAATGAACTTTGGCAGATGGATACCAAGGGCAGGTATCGGTTGACGGACGGCCACTGCCACGCGTTGTGCATGGTCGACGATCACAGCCGCTATGCCGTGGGCGTTTACGCCCTGCCGGCATTGACGATCGAGCAGGCGCATCCGTGCATCGTCAACAGCTTTCGGAACTATGGCCTGCCGGAGGCCATGCTGATGGATCACGGTGCGCTGTGGTGGGCCACCGGCAACGGCTGGGGACTGACGTGGTTGTCGGTGCGGCTGATCGAGCAAGGGATTCGTTTGCTGTATGGACGTGTAGCGCATCCGCAGACGCAGGGCAAAGTGGAGCGTTTGCATCGCACGCTGGGCGAAGCGATGCGGCATCGTGGCGTGCCGCGATATTTCGCGGCGTGGCCGGCAGCAGTAGCGGAGTTTCAGAACACCTACAACCATCGGCGGCCGCACGAAGCCATCGGCATGCAGCGGCCTCGGGAACGTTACCAGGCCAGCCCGCGCAGCTATCAGGAACAGCCAGCGGACTGGGAGTATCCGGCGGGCAGCGAGGTGCGGCGCGTGAACGGGAACGGCGCGATCGCCGAAGCGGGACGGAAATGGTTCGTGTGCGAGGCCCTGGCGGGCCGACTGGTGCGCGTGGAGCGCTTCGATGGCAAGCTGCTGGTGAGCTACCGGCATATGTACATTCGCGAAATTGACCTTGCGCGGGGTACGACCCAGGCGTTAGTGGTGGCGCGCAGCGCAGCCACCATTGCACCTGCTCCGGCCGCCCTACGGGCGACCTCCGCAGGCGCAACGTCCCCAGAAACCGAATGAAAGGCGAACCTCGAAAGTGTAAAGGATGTCCTGGCAACGGGTGTAAAGCATGTCGTGGCACTTTTCACTTTTAGGGCGGCTTCCGACTCCGGGCGGTCGGTGCAGGTATCGCAAGCGGGCAACGGTGAGCACTCGTAAGTTCTTTAGAATGAATACCTGCAAAAATGTATAAAAACACAGGACTCTAACCCCCTTTAGAATGAACACTTACGCAAAACCTGTTCAGCCTCATGACATCCTTAACAGATTGTCCCGGGACATCCTTTACACTCCGGCGCGCGCGAAGTGCGCGCCGGAGTGAGTTCGATGGCATGGAAA